>Ga0134126_10000435_pt1 | contig 53768 bp, 47 predicted proteins | sample KB31752_FD_96881 | JGI IMG/M metagenome (GOLD analysis project Ga0134126, IMG submission 96881) | Terrestrial soil microbial communities with excess Nitrogen fertilizer from Kellogg Biological Station, Michigan, USA - KB3-175-2 | ecosystem: Environmental > Terrestrial > Soil > Unclassified ...
CAACCGCAACGAGCGTGACGTGCCGCTCTACGTGCCTTTCCGCTCCAACGATTACGACTGGTGTACGTGCAGCAGTGTCGCTAACATTCCCTATCACTGCTCGACGGCGCGCGTTCTTGCCCGGGCGACCTGAGCGGCCGCAGCGCAAGTCCGCGGCACGCTGGCGCAGCCGGCTCGCCTTCATGAGCCTCACCGTCCTCATGAGCGCGCCGGCGCTCGCCTACGAGCCCCGAATCAACTACATGCTGCAATGCCAGGGTTGCCACGGCCCGGACGGCCGGGGCGAGCCGGGTCACGTGCCGTCGATTCGAGCGACGCTGGCGCCGCTGTCCCGATTCGCCGCCGGCCGGCGTTATCTGTTGCAGGTGCCCGGCGTGGCGTTGTCGTCATTATCGGACGAGGATCTGGCCGCGCTTCTCAATTGGATGATTCCTGCGTTCGGGGGTGTCGGGCCGCAGCGGTTTCGCGCGTACACCGCCGCCGAGGTGGGCCGCTACCGGCGCGAGCCGCTCGTCGAGATCAGCGCGACACGGGCGCGGCTGATGCGCCAATTGCAGCTGCGGCAGTGATGACGATGTCGGCGGCGGCATGGGCAATCGATCCGGTACCCGCTGCGATCATGACGCTGTCACTGGCAGCTCTTTGGCTCGCCGCCGGACTGCACAAGCTCGCGGACCTGCCGGCGTTCGACGGGTCGCTCGCGGCGTATGGCATCGCTCCCCGGGCCATGCAGCCGCTGCTCGGCCGATTGCTGCCGGTCCTGGAGCTCGCGCTAGCCGCGGGCCTGCTGATCCCACGCACACGGCCTGTCGCTGGGGCACTGGGTGCCCTCCTGCTGATGGCGTATGGCGCTGCGATCGCCTTCAATCTGCATCGGGGGCGACGCGACTTGGACTGCGGATGCATGGGATTCGGCGCGCGGTCGCAGATCTCGTCCGCACTGATCTGGCGCAACGCGCTCGCCGCGGTCGCATCGCTGGCAGCTGCACTCCTGCCCCGCACGCAGCGGGTGTGGGGCTGGATGGACGCGTGGACGATCGTCGGCGGAGTAGTGGTGATCGCGCTGCTTTACCTCGCAATGGAAGGGCTGCGCGCCGCGACGCAGCGATTCTCCCGGTACGGCTGAGTCGGATGCTGCGGGCGCTCATCGTATCCAACGTGCTCCTGTGGGTCCTCGTGCTCGCTCTGGCGGCCGTGGTCCTGGCGCTCGTACGCCAGATCGGCGTGCTGCACGAGCGAATTGGACCGGCCGGCGCGCTGCTGCTGAAACGAGGGTTGAAAGTCGGCCAACCCGTTCCCGCTCTGGCGCTCACGGACCTCAACGGGCGCAGTGTCACGATCGGTACATCGTCCGACAGTGCCAGGTCGACGCTGCTCGTATTCCTCTCACCAACCTGTCCGATCTGCAAGCTGTTGCTTCCGGTGCTGAAGTCGAGCCGCGCCAGCGAGTCCGCGTGGCTCGAGCTCATTCTCGCCAGCGATGGCGCCGAGGATGAGCACCGCCGCTTCGTCGCCGCCAACGGGCTCGAGGAGATTCCCTACGTGCTCTCGGCCGAGCTCGGCATGCGCTTTCAGGTGGAACGGCTGCCCTTTGCGGCCGTCATCGACGAGGGCGGCGTGCTGCGCGCCCGTGGGCTCATCAACTCACGCGAGCACCTGGAGAGCCTGTTCGAGGCCAAGCGCCTCGGCGTCGCCTCCCTGCAGGAGTTTCTGGAAGCGAACGGCAGGGCGCGCTGAGAACCCCGCAGCCTCAGGTATGAGAATGCAGCCGCTCGCGTTGCGAGGATGGGGCTGCAACGTGGCCGGGCTGCGTGACGCCGAGCACGTGCACGAGTTGTCCGCCAAGCCACCCTGAAACGAGCAGGGCCGCAACCGAGAGCGCCGACAGGGCAAACGTGAGCTTCGTGTCGAGCCCCGAGCTGGCGCGCAGCGCGAGATTCACCGCTTGCACCGCCACGATCGCCAGATTCACGGACATGTGAAAGATCCCGACCCGGCGCTCGTGCGCAGCCTGGAGGCCGAGCAGGTCGAGCAGCCCCGGCACTGCCGCGAGAAGTGCGCCGGCGATACCGCCTGCCAACGTGAAAAACGCGGTTGCCTGCCAACGAGGGTCGGCGGTCACGCTGAAGACCACGTCCGAGGTGAGCGTAAAAATCCAGAGTCCGATCGGTATGGTCACCAACATCGCGTGAATCGGGTGACCGGCGATTGTTACACGTGCACTCATGTCGCGTACCCCTTGTGGGAGGCCGAGCTCGCGCCGTGTAACAGCAAAGGGCGTGCCGGCAGCATCGCCTTGAGCGCGACACGCCCTTAAACCCAACTACATCGTTGTCCGGCTATCGGTTAATCCCCCGGTGAGCCCTGCGGCGCAAACCAGCCCCGGTGTCGGCTACGTCCAGCGCGACGCAATGACCGGCTGCTCTCGTGGCAAGCGTGAGCCTGCCGCCATCCGGCATGGCGTCCAGTGGGCGGAGGCGCTCGTCGCGCACCATCGCGCGACGCTCGGCTCGTCCGTCGGCCGCGCTTCGGCTCAGTAGGGCTCCACTCGCTCAGTGCGCGCGGCTGGGCCTCACTGTCCCGTGTCCTGCCGCCAGTCGACCGCGCCGAGATCCTCATCGCCCATGAAGGTATAGCCGATGTTCACCGTGGCTACCCGCTGGTGCGAGTCGGGTAAATTGCTGTAGTGTCCATCGCGATTCGATACCCGGTAGCGGATGATGATGCCGTGCATCCGGTACACCCGCAGGGTCAATGCGACATCGAGCCGCTCGATGGTCTCGGCGCCGGTGGTTTCCGTGGAGCCCAGCCGGCTGATGTAGTAGCCGCGCGCCGTGGCCTCGAGAGCCGCCCGGTTTGCGAGGATCAGGCGCAGCGCGAGCACTGATTCCGGTGCGACGCCGTAGTGGTAGTTTCGCAGGCCATCGCCGGCAGCACCCGGGGGCGCGACGCCGGCGCCATGTATGACCCCGCCGGCAGCGTATCCCACGCCGAGCAGTGCCGTCTCCTGCAGCGCCACCCGCTGCGACAGCCACCACTGACCGGTCGTGCCGACCGCGCCCGCGGTGTTGGAGACACGGAATATGTTGGGCGCCGCGTAGTCGTAGAGCCCGTACAGCCCCCACAGGCCGCGATAATTCCTGCCGCTCGAGTAGTCCGTACCGTACAGCAGTCCGCGGCTGAACACGGACTCCACGCCGGTCGCGGTATCGAGCGCGAAATCGAAATTGAAGTAGTCGAACGGCCGGTCGTAGGTATAGCCCGGCTTTCCGGGCAACCCGTAGGCGATCGTGACGGCCGTTTCCGCTCGCGCACGTTGCAAAGTCTGGTTCGCAGGCGGTGCGCTCGGATCGGCATTGACGTTGACGTTGGAGCTGAAGTGCGTATACGCGTTGGCGCTGACGTCGAAGCTCGTGAAGACCTCCGGATGGTTGCTGGGGAAGATAGGCGTGAAGCGATCGCCGAACACGAAGCGGTTGATCGCGGTCGGGGGTGAGACGATGCCCGCCGCCAGCTCGCGCCACCAGTGCGGCTGTTCGGCGTCCTGCTCGAGGAGCAGACTCGCGATGCGAAACAGCGGTTCGCCGAGGAAATTACCGCCGATGCCCGTGGCAACCTGATCGTTGATGGACGGCGCGGTATTCTCACCTGCCTCCTCCCATACCAGGCTGCCCGCGAAGGTGTAGACGGAAGCCTGCCAGAAGGTCAATCCTGCCGAGCGGGCGAACCCCTGGTAGGTCGATCCCTGATAAGGGTGCAGGAACTGATTGGTGGAGAACTTGTCGTTGTCGACGACCCAGCTGCGATGCTGATTGGCCCTGAAGTTGTCGATGGGGGAGGGATACGTCGCCTGATCGATCAGGTAGTGATCGGCGCGATTCAGCAGGAGCTGAAAAGTCGGGATCTCGAGTGCGGGGACGAGGAAACTGTGGTCATCACCCGTTCCCCAGGTGCGTGCGTCTTGCTGCGATACGGCGGAGGAGTCAGAAGTGTCGGCATCGAGCGACAGCTCCTCGGCTGACGCGGCAGCGGCGAGGCCGAACGCTGCGATCGCCATGGCCGCCGCGAGCCGCGTTGACTTGCCACAAAGGTTTGGGGGTCGGTTCATCCTCCGTGCTGACTGCAAACCTCATGCCCGAGACGTGACGGGCGCGTGCGCTGCGCCCCTCATCCGGGGCGCAGGCGTCAGGCCGTCCAGGGATGCAGCCCAAACCTTGCGAGGTGGTGTCGTCCTTTCTCCGTCAGGGTCAGCGAGCGATCCTTGCCTCGCAAAAACCAGCGGGAGTCCAGCATCGAGTTGAACAGGAGAATTCCGAGCTCGCCTGCGATGTGGAACTCCCGCTCCGACCAATCCAGGCAGGGCTTGCCGACCGGAGAGGTCCGGTACCTGGAAAAGTCGAGCGCCTCGGTCAGCTCGCGGGCCGCGGCCGTGAGAGTGAGCTGCGGACCCTTGAATGCGAGCCACTCCTTGCGCAGCAGCGTTCGATACAGATGCACGCCGGCCCGTCCAGCGATGTGGCTGTAGCACGCCCGCGCGTTTCTGAGCGCGTCGGGGCAGCTCGTCTCGATCCTGCGGGGGTGGGCGATCCGGTCGACCGCCAACAGACACTCCAGGAGTTGAGCGACGTCCGGGCCGGCCAGCCTGAAATAACGGTATCTGCCCCTGTTGACGCACTCGAGCAGGTTGGCGGACAGCAACCGCTTCAGGTGAAAGCTCGCCGCCTGCGGGCTGATGTCGGCCGATTGGGCGAGCTCGCTGGCCGTGTAGGCACGGCCATCGAGCAGCGCCAGCAGCATGGTGGCGCGCGACGCATCGCTCAGCAAAGATGTAGTGTCTGCGAACGTCCGCTGCCTCGACACTACCATGGTCATGGAAGCACGCGCGCCGGCTGGTCGTCGATAATGTTCTCGCAGGCGATCATCGAGTCATCCGTTCTGGAGCGAAAATGGCAGTGGCATTCGGCGCGGCGCTATTGGCGGCCTCATTCAATTATAAATCCTCCATCGAGACGATCAATCTTCCGCTCGCCGCGCGCTCGGCGCAGCACATCGCGCTGCATTGCCTCGAGCCCAAGGAGCGTACCGGCAAGGGCGTGCTGTTCGTTCATGGCGCGAGCTTCCCGACGATGCTCGCCGCAGGTTTCGAATTCAACGGTGGCGATTCCTGGATCGACTTCATGGCCGGGCGCGGATTTCTCGCCTGTGGCCTGGACTTTCTGGGCTATGGCGCCTCGAGCCGGCCCCAGGCCATGTTGGATTCGCCCGCCGGCAGGGCGCCCCTCGTGCGTGCGCCCGAGGCTGCCCGGGAAATCGCAATCGCGATCACCTACATGCGCTCGAGGCGCGGCATCGGCGAGATGCATCTCATCGCGCACTCCTGGGGCACGATCCCGGCCGCGGACTTTGCCGCGCAGCATCCCGGCGCGCTGGCCTCGCTCACGCTCTTCGGTCCCGTGGTACCCGAGGCCGGCGCGAAGCCCGAGAGCGAGCACGTCGCCTGGTGGAGCATGACTGCCAAGGAGCGCCTGCGGCAGCTCTACTTCAAGGATGTCCTGCCGCCGGGTCTCGTGCTGTTGGAGCCGGCTCTCGGGGAGAGATGGGCTGAGGAGTTCGAAGCGTCCGCTCCCCGCGTTGCCGGCGACGGGCCGGGGGAGATCCGCATTCCGGACGGTGCGGTAGCGGACATCGAGGCGGCGCACACCGGTGTTTACCCGTACGAGGCGAGCCGGGTTACGGCGCCCCTCTTCATCGTGTTTGGAAGCTATGACACGGAGGTGAATGAGCAGGAGGCGCCGGCATTCCTGGCGAAATTCACTTCCAGTCCCCTCAAGTGGCAGTTGTGCATCCATGATGGATCGCACGTGATGCACCTCGAGCGCAACAGGATGTCGTTGTACGAGAGCGTACTCGGCTTCATACACACCACCGAGAAACCGAAAAGCTAGGAGGCTTGCCTGATGATTGCCGTCATTTTCGAAGTCTGGGCAGAAGGCGTTCACCGCGGCGAATATCTCGACATTGCCGAGCGACTCAAGTCGGAGCTCCTCGCCATGGACGGATTCATTTCCATCGAGCGGTTCGAGAGCCTGGCCGAGCCGGGGAAGCTGTTGTCACTGTCGTTCTGGCGTGACGAGGCGGCAGTGGCCGCCTGGAGAAACCTCGATGTGCACCGCGCGGCGCAGCGCATGGGACGAAGCCAGGTGTTTACCGATTACCGATTGCGCGTGGCGAGTGTCCTGCGGGATTACGGGATGGCGGCGCGGGATCAGGTGCCGGCCGACAGCAGGGCCGCGCACGATCGCAAAGAGTGAGCCACATCATCAGGGTGAAACAGTGGAAAGCAAGCTCGCCAATCCCGCGCCTCTCGGCCTCAGCGCCTTCGCCGCCACCACCTGGCTTCTCAGCATGGTGAATGCGAGGCTCTTCGGCGACAGCAGCCTGCCCATCGTCCTTTCCATGGGCCTGGCGTTCGGCGGCGGCGCACAGGTGCTTGCCGGGCTCCTATCGTTCGTACGGGGCAATACCTTTGCGACGGTTGCCTTCACGAGCTATGGCTGCTTCTGGCTGTCGTTCGTCGCCTATGTGCACGAGTTCGGCGGCAGCGCCCCGCCGGCTTTCGTCGGCTGGTATCTGCTCGTCTGGGGTGTATTCACGTTCTACATGTGGATCGCCTCCTTCCGCCACACGACGGTGCTGCAGCTCATATTCCTCGTTCTCTGGATCACCCTCTTCGTGCTCGCAGCGGGTGAGCTGCGCGGTTCGGCCGCGCTACACGTGACGGGAGGCTATCTCGGGCTCGTCTGCGCCGCGCTCGCGGGCTATCTGGCGGCCGCCGAGATCATCAATGGCGACTACGGCCGGACCGTTCTGCCGATAGGTGTCAAAGCGTAGGCCACATCAGCGCCAGGCATCGGCGTTGCTTCCCCCATTGACTGCAGGCGGCAGGTTCGCTATGCACCTGACTCTCTCGATCGCGATGAGCCGAGGATTGCAATGAGGATATTCCTGGCCGGTGCAACCGGTGCCATCGGCAGGCGGCTCGCGCCGCTGTTGGTCGCGGCAGGACACGAGGTGATCGGCACCACGCGCTCGCCGGGAAAAGTCGACGCGCTCCGTAAGGCGGGTGTCGAGCCGCTCGTCATCGACGTCTTCGACGCCGCCGCGCTCTCTCGTGCGGTGAATGCCGCAAGCCCGGAAATCGTGGTCCAGCAGTTGACCGATCTACCTCCGGGCCTGGATCCGAGCCGGATGGCGGCGGCGACATACCGAAACGCTCGCGTGCGCAAGGAGGGCACCCGCAACCTGGTGGCGGCCGCCCTGGAGGCAGGCGTCCGTCGCTTCATCGCGCAGAGCATCGCGTGGGTGTACGCGCCGGGCGTTGAGCCGCACACCGAGGACGACCCACTCGATGTACACGCCGAAGGTGGCCGCGCGGTCTCGGTGGACGGCGTTGCAACGCTCGAGCGGCTGACACTCTCCTCGCCGCCCATGGTCGGAGCCGTCCTGCGCTATGGGCATCTCTACGGACCAGGCACCGGCGTCTCGTCGGTTCCGGAGAGTCCGTCGCTGCACGTCGATGCCGCAGCCTCGGCTGCCTTGCTGCTGGTCGAGAAAGAGCGCTCCGGCATATACAACATTGCCGAGCCGTGCGGCTATCTGTCCACGGCGAAGGCCCGGCGCGACCTCGGTTTCGAGGCGCAAGCCCGCCTGGACGGCGGCGCCTGATCCGGGCTCCGCCCTCAGGCCATCTTGGGCCTGGACTTGGGCGGAGCCGCCGCCAGCCCTGTGGGCCCCGCGATCGCAGCGGCGTGATTATCCGCTGTTTGTGGCGTACATTCGCTGAAGGACCTCGGTCGAGACGGCACTCGCGCGGCGCCGCACGGCGCCGCCGGCACAGACGGGGGACACATAATGAAGAGTCACATGATCACCGGTGGCGGTGGCCTTCAGCTGCACGCCATCGAAGTGGGCAATCCCGCGGGAAAGAGCTTCGTCTTCTTCCACGGCTTCTCGCAGAACGCACTCAGTTGGATTCGGCAGTTGAGCTCGCCCTTGGCCGAGACATTTCGGCTGATCGCCATGGATTTGCGGGGCCACGGCCGCTCCGGGAGGCCGCGGGAGGGCTACGGGGATTCGCGGCTGTGGGCCGACGATGTGCACGCACTCATCAAGGCGCTCGACCTCGAACATCCGATTCTTTGTGGCTGGTCCTACGGCCCATTGGTGATTCTCGATTACCTGCGCTACTACGGAGAGGAGGGCATCGGCGGAATCAACTTCGTCGGTGGTGTCACCAAGCTCGGGAGCGATGAGGCACTGTCCGTGTTGACTCCGGAATTCCTGGACTTGATTCCGGGCTTCTTTTCCACTGATGCCGAAGACAGCGTACGAAGCCTCACGTCGTTGCTGCGCCTGTGTTTTGCTACCGAGCCCTCGCCCGAGGACCTTTACAGGATGATCGGATACAGCGTCAGCGTGCCTCCATACGTGCGCCAGGCGTTGTTCTCGCGCGCATTCGACAATGACGATCTGCTGCCGAGGCTGCGAAAGCCGGTATTGATCACGCACGGCACCGAGGACGCGATCGTGAATCCGGCGGTCCTGGAGAAAGAAATGTCGCTCATTGCCGGTGCGAAGGTCGAGAGGATGGCCACCGGGCATGCCTGCTTCTGGGACGACGCCGCTGGCTACAACGCCTTGCTGCGGGAGTTCGCCCTGTCTCTCTAGAGTCGCCGCGCCGTCTTGCGGCGGCGTTGTAGAATGGAGCAGTGACGCCCGGGGAAGAATACGCGAGCCGCCTTGCCGCCAGAGAGGCGAGCGTGCGCCGGCTGGAGGCAATTCAGGGGCGCGTGGGCGCGACGCGGTTGCTGCTCGTAGCGATCGGGATCGTGCTGGCGTGGTCATCCTGGGGCGAACACTGGTTATCCGCGCTCTGGGTGCTTGCGCCTGCCGCATCCTTCTCAGGTGTAGTCGCGTATCACGGCGTTCTAAGGCGCCGCCACGCATTCGCCGCCCGAGCGGCAGAGCTCTATCGACGAGGGTTGGCCCGCATGGAAGATCGCTGGAGCGGAACCGGCAACAGGGGAGAGCGGTTCCGCGACGACCACCATGTCTATGCCGCCGACCTGGATCTTTTCGCAGAAGGCAGCCTCTTCGAGCTACTCTGTGCCGCGCGGACCCGGATGGGCGAGGAGACGCTCGCGCAATGGCTGCTGGCACCGGCCCCTGCCGAGGAGATCCGGCTGCGGCAGACGTGCGTTTGCGAGCTGCGCGGGCACCTCGATTTGAGGGAGCGCATCGGGACCCTGGGCCGTGAAAGTGAGCCCGCCCTGTACCCGCAGAGATTTCGCGAATGGGCGGAGGGGCCTGCAGCATTGACGATGGGGTGGGTCCGCGCCGCTGCCTGGCTGCTGCCCGTCATGCTCATCGCAGCGCTGATTGCGGGCGAGCTGACCGGCCTCTGGTCGCCGACCGTGCTCGTTCTGACCCTCGAGGCGATTGCGGTGTACTGGCTCAGGGCGCGCGTGCAGCAGGTTCTCCTTCCCGCGGAGCGGGCCTTCGACTTCGATGCGCTTACGACCTTCGCCGGCTTGCTCCGCGAGATCGAGCGGGAGCGATTCGACTCAGCCGCCATGCGCTCGTTGGCCGACGAGAGCTCCTGCGGTGAGATCCGCGCGTCGGCCTGTATCGGCCGGCTCGCCACGATCGTCATGCTCTCAGAGCAGCGGAAAAACCTGATGGTGGGCTGGGCTCAGGTCCCACTCCTCTATACGCTGCACGTGGCACTGGCTGCCGAGCGTTGGCGGCTTGCGTACGGAACTTCCGTCAGTGGTTGGATGGCGGCGGCCGGGCGATTCGAGGCGCTTTCATCGCTCGCCCAGTACAGCTTCGAGCATCCGGACGACCCGTTCCCCACGTTTCTGGAGGGCCGAGCGTGTCTTTACGCGCAGGCGATCGGTCATCCGCTGATTCCGCAGTCACGATGTGTTCGCAACGACGTGAGCCTTTCCGGTGACACGCGACTCTGGCTGATCAGCGGCTCGAATATGTCCGGTAAGAGCACGTTGCTGCGTTCCGTCGGCCTCAACGTCGTGCTGGCCATGGCTGGCGCGCCTGTAAGAGCCCAGTGCCTGCAGCTCACGCCGTTGCAGGTTGGTGCGAGTATCCGCATCAACGATTCGCTGCGCGAGGGCAGCTCACGCTTCTATGCGGAGATCACCCGGCTGCGCCAGCTCAAGGATCTCTCCGCAGGGAACCCGTCGCTCCTCTTCCTCATCGACGAGATGCTGCAGGGCACGAATTCCAACGATCGGCGCATCGGTGCGCAAGGGGTCCTGGGCACTCTCGTCGGGGAAGGTGCCATCGGGTTCGCGACCACCCACGATCTGGCCCTGACCGAGCTCGCCGGGCTGCGGGAGCCCACTCTGCGCAACATGCACTTCGAGGATCATCTGGAAAACGGGCGCATGCAATTCGATTACCGGCTGCGTGACGGTGTAGTGACCAAGAGCAACGGGCTCGAGCTGATGCGGGCCATCGGGCTCGAGGTCTGAGAAGCGCTCATGCGTGATGAGGGCCCCATCACTCTGACTACCGCGCGTCTGCGCCTGCGGCCATGGCGGGCCGAGGATCTGCCGCCCTACGCCGCGCTGAATGCCGATCCGCGGGTGCGAGAGTACTTTCCCAAGATTCTCTCCGCCGAGGAGAGCGATCGCGAGGCAGCCGGAATCGCCGCTCATTTTGACCGGCACGGGTTCGGACTCTGGGCGGTCGAGGTCGTCGGTGCGGCGGATTTCGTCGGCTTCGTCGGCCTCGCCGTTCCCGGATTCGAGGCGCACTTCACGCCCTGTGTGGAGATCGGCTGGCGGCTCGCCTTCGAGCACTGGGGCCACGGGTATGCCACCGAGGCGGCTTGCGCGGCGCTCGATTGCGGCTTTCAGCGTCTGGGGCTGGAGGAGATCGTCTCCTTCACGGTGCCCGCGAACGGGCGCTCGCGCCGGGTGATGGAGCACCTCGGGATGAGACGGTCGGCGGCCGATGACTTCGATCATCCGCGCCTGCCCCCGGGTCATCCGCTGCGCCGTCACGTCCTTTACCGGCTCGGCCGATGCGCCGAGACGAGCACCGGCTGAGCCGGGCAGCGGAGCGACTGTTTGCCAGCCGGGAAGGCTCGATGGCTACAATCGCGATGCCATGAGAGTAGCTTTGATCACGGGCGCGGCGCAGGGCATCGGGCGTTGCATCGCGCAGACCCTCGGAACGCGTGGATATGTAGTTGCGCTGACTGACGTACGCGCGCCCACGGGCACGCTGACCTCACTGCGCACTGCCGGATGCGATGCCATCGAGTTGGTGGGAGACATCACCGATGAGCGCGTGATCGAGACCGGTGTCGGTGAGATCATGTCCCGCTGGGGGCGGCTCGACGTCCTGGTGAACAATGCGGGAGTGAGCTGCATCCGCCGGGCGCAGGATACCTCTGCAGAGCAGTTCCGCCGTGTCCTTGACGTCAACCTGCTCGGTGCATTCATCGCCGCTCGCGCAGCGGGCACGGTCATGCTCGCGCAGCGCTCCGGGAGCATCATCAACATCGCCTCCATCGCCGGTCTGGTCGGCATTGCCGACCGGGTCGCCTATAACGCCTCCAAGCACGGGCTCATCGGCATGACCCGCACGCTGGCCGCTGAGTGGGGCGGGTCCGGCGTGCGTTGCAATGCAGTATGCCCGGGTTGGGTGAAGACGGAGATGGATGTCGCGGATCAGGCGGGCGGCAGCTACACCGACGCGGATATCACGGATCGGGTCCCCATGGGGCGCTTCGCCTCGCCCGCGGACATCGCCAACGCCGTCAGCTTTCTGGCAGACCCCGCTGCGAGCGGCTTCATCAACGGTCAGGCCATCGCCGTGGACGGCGGGTGGACGGCTGATGGCTCCTGGCAGAACCTCCGTCTGCAGCACCGCTGAGGTGTCGGAGGAAACGAGTGTCAGGCATGTACAAGACCCATCGCCCTGGCAGTCGCGCAAGTTCGCCGCCGCGCTGACGTTCTTCGACAACGAGCTTCGCTAGGGATAGGGCCGGGCCACATCGTCGGCCACCGCGGGCAACCTGCTCCTGCCCGACCACGCGTAGTAGCCGGGGAGGCCTGCCAGTATGACGAGCAGGCCGAGCGAGGAGCGAATGGGCTGCTCCATCCACAGATTCACCGTGAGGGCGAGAGCGGCAATCAGGAACAGCAGCGGCGTCCAGGGGTAACCCCACACGCGATACGAGCGTGGCAGCTCGGGCTCGGTTGTCCGCAGGCGAAAGAGCGCGACCACGGTGAGCGCGAAGAAGATCCAGATGGCGAATATGTAGAGCGAGTAGAGCTGCTCGAACGTTCCCGTGAGCGAAATCAGCGCGCTCAACGCACCCAGAATCGCCAGCGCGCCCTCCGGACTGCGGTAGCGCGGCTGGACGCGGCCGGCGAAGCGGAAGAACAGCCCCGCACGCGACATGGCATAGGTCACCCGTGACTCGCTCATGATCACTGCATGGAGTGTGGCGAGGGCGGAAATCCCCATGGCCACGGTGAGCCAGGCGGCGCCACCGTGCCCGAAGAGCGACTGGACGACGTCGGAGGCGACATGCTGGGAGCTTGCGACCTGAGAGAAGGAGAGCGCGTGAAAGTACGCGGCATTCACCATGACATAGAGAGCCGCGACGATGAGGATGCCGCAGAGCAGAGCCAACGGAATGTTCTTCTCCGGATCCCGGACTTCACCGCCGAGATAGTTGAGATTCTGAAATCCGTTATAGGCCCACATGACGGGCACCAGTGCAGTGAGAATGCCTCCCATCGCCAGGACATGGGACGTGGCGGCTGGGGCAGCCATCCGCGCGCCCGGCGCGACCCAAAAGGCACCTGCAAGGATGATCACGAGGATCGCTACAACCTTCAGCGAGCCGAGAAAAACCTGAAGTGCTCCACCGACGCGCACGCTCAGGTAGTTGAGCGCGGTCAGGCTCAATACGATCAGCGCCGCGAGCGGCTGTGCCGTGCCGATGCTGAAAGTGAGAGGTCCGAGGTGCAGGGTCAGCCATCGGCTGTCGAGCTGGGGAAAGAGGTAACTCGCAAATCGCACGAAGCCGGCGGCGACCGTGGCCATGGCGGCGGGCGTTCCGAGAATGGAGTTCATCCATCCGAAGAGATATCCCCAAAGCGGACCGAGGCCGCGGCTGAGGTACACGTACTGTCCGCCGGCAGCGGGAAGGGCGGCGCCGAGCTCGGCCAGGCAGAGCGTGCCGCAGAGGACGACCACACTGCCGATAAGCCAGGTGGTGAGAACCAGCCCGGTCGATCCGGCCGCGCGCGCCATGGGGCTCGCAACCAGGAAGACTCCCGTGCCGATGATCGTGCTCACCACCACGAAGGTGGCCTGCCATGGCCCGAGGCCACGCACCAGTTCCGGTGACGGATCGCCGTGCGAGCCTGGTCGAGAGAGGTCATTGGCCATGAGCCCGAGCCTTATAACCATCCGAAGATGTAACTGCAATGGTCCCGCTGCAGCACTGGGTAGGTGCCGGCGCGATTTGGCGCTCCGGAACGCTACACCCGCGCCAGGGCGCGCACGCCCGAAACGAGTGAGCCGGCCACGCCGCTGTCACCGGACGTTATCGTAGATCGCCGCGACCTGCTTCATCAGGCCTTCGTGTGCCAGGCGCCGCGCCAGCGATGCACGTCGATACCGCCAGCTCCTCCATGCCACATTCGGCCAGTCCTCGCGCCGGGCGCGCTCGGCGGCCGCGGCGTAATAACGGAATGCACGCAACAGGTGCGTACGGCTGTCTGCGCGCGGCGTGGTGCGGTAAGCGATCTCTTCCTCGCGCTCGGCGAGACGGCCCAGCGCGTTGGGATCAGCGGCAGCGGCGCCCCGCTGGTACCAGACGGAAGCGCGAGCGGGATCCGGCGGGATCCAGTATCCGGCGGTGCCCTCTGCGCGACGCACGCCCTGCTCGTACAGCTCTCCGAGATCGAATGCAGCAACACTCACCCCATCGTGCCAGGCTCGCTCCAGGAGCGAGACCGCCCGCCGCGGGTCCGGCGATGCGGCCGGAGACTGCAGAAGCAGCCGCGCGAGATCGACGGCGGCAGCACGGTATCCCTGGCGGAGCGCCGTTTCGAAGTCCTGCCGCGCGCCGCGGCCATCGCCGCCTGCCCATCGTGTCCGGCCGCGCTGATACACCGTCCGTGCATCGGGCTCCGCGGTCATAGCGGCGGTCACTCCGCAGGCACGGCTCGCGATATCGACAACGATGCCGTCGGCCATGACGCCCGGCGCACGCCGATCGGGATCGTACGGCGCGGCAGCCGCGTCGTCGCAACGCGAGCGCTCCAGCGGCCAGTTGCGCACGCCCGGTTGCGGGGGCAGACCCAGCGCCTCCCGCTCCGTGCTCGTGAGTGCATCGAAATGTGCCGCTTCGGCCCAACTGATCTGCGTGTCCAGCGGAGCGGCGCGCGCATCCCAGATGCGCGCCGTTCCATCGTCGGAAGCGGACACGATGAAATGTCCGTCCGGGGAGAAAGCTGCGGTATCTACCGTCTCGGTGTGGCCGCTCAACACCTTGACGGGCCACTCACTCGCTGCATCCCAGATGCTGATCGTGCCATCGTCGGATGCAGTGGCGATGAGCCTGCCGTCGCGTGAGAAGGAAGCGTTGGTCACCCGGCTTCCGCGATTGAGCACGCCGATCTGCCTGCCGGTCTGCGCATCCCAGATCCGCGCCGTTCCATCGTCCGATGCCGTGATGATGCGCTGTCCGTCGTTAGAATATGAGGCCGATCCAAGTTGGTCGGTGTGCCCGACGAGGAGCATGATTTGCCGGCCGGTCGCAGCATCCCAGATACGTGCCGTCCCATCGTCGGACGCTGTGACCACGCGCCGCCCATCCGGCGAGAAGGCTCCCGTCTCCACGACAAGCGTATGCCCCACGAGCACGGCGATCTGTCGGCCGGTACCGGCGTCCCAGACTCGGCCCGTTTTGTCCAGGGAAGTCGTGACTACACGGTGCCCATGGGGCGAGAATGCGGCTGACACGACCCGGTCGGTGTGTCCTGACAGCACTCTCAGCTCCCGACCCGTCGCGACATCCCAGATCCGAGCGGTGCCATCGAGGGATGCGGTGACGACCCGAGTGCCGTCCGGTGAGAAGGCGGCAGTCGCAACCTGTGATGCATGACCCGTCAAAGTGATGAGCAGTGTGCCACTGCTGGCATCCCAGATGCGCGCGGTCTTGTCGAACGAGGACGTGACAATCCGGCGGCCGTCAGGGGAATATGCCGCCGAGGATACGGTGCCGTGATGGCCTGCGAGCAGCAGCATCTGATCCTTCGGCACGGCTTCCCACACCCGGGCTGTCTCATCACTGGAGGCAGTGGCTACATGAAGCCCGTCCGGTGAGAACACGGCGCCTTCCACGAAATCGGTGTGCCCGCTCAACACGCTGATCTGCCGGCCGCTGTCCGCGTCCCAGACGCGAGCCGTCTGATCATATGATGACGTGAGCACCCGGCGGCCGTCGGCGGAAAATACGGCCGACGAGACCAGCTGCGTGTGGCCGCTCAGCAGCGCGATCTGCCTGCCGGTGTTGCTATCCCACACGCGCGCAGTTCTGTCGCCCGAAGCCGTGACGACGCGTTGCCCATCAGCGGAAAATGCGGCGGAGGTGAGTATTTCGGAGTGGCCGGCGAGGACCCTGATCAGTCGTCCGGTTGCCGCTGCCCAGATCCGCGCCGTCTTGTCGTACGAGGCAGTAACGATGCGTCGGCCGTCCGGCGAGAATGCCGCGGAAGTTACGAGTGCCGAGTGGCCGGTCAGGACGCGAATCTGCCGGCCTGTCGCAGCATCCCAGATGCGGGCAGTCTTGTCGTACGCACCCGTGATGAGTTGATGCCCATCGGGGGAAAAAGCAACGGAGCGAACGCGATCCTGATGCGGCAGCACCAGAAGCTGCCGCCCCGTCGCAGCATCCCAGATGCGGGCAGTCTTGTCGTACGAGCCCGTGGCGACCCTACGACCGTCAGGAGAGAAGGTCGCCGCCAGTACCGGGCCACCGTGCCCTTGCAATATGAGCATCTGCCGGCCAGTGGAAGCATCCCAAATACGGGCCGTGCCGTCGTACGATGCCGTTATGAGACGCCGGCCGTCCGGAGAATAGGCGATCGATCGTACCCTGTCGGTATGGCCCAGGAGTGCGAAGTCCTGCGCATCCTGGGCGAGAGCCTTCTCGAACACGGTCAGGGCTGCCGTGGTGTACGGTGGTCCGCTCCGCTTGTGTGGCAGCACCTCGAGAATGATGCTCTGGCTCCCGGACACATCGCCACTCCCGAGGCGACTGGCGGCGGTTTGAATGAGCAGCTGGCGGTCTGCTTCGAGCGCCGCATCCCTTTCGGCCGAGGCGACCCTTGCCTCGTAACTGGTTGCCGCCAGGCCGCCGGCCAGTGTGAGCAGCACGGCGCCTGCAATCCCGATGGCGACCCGGTATCGCCAGGCAAACTTGCGCGCACGATAGATGAGGCTGTCGCGCCGGGCGAGGATGGCCTCGCCCCGCAGGTAGCGCTCGATGTCTTCGGCAAGCGCATTGACCGTCGCATACCGCTCTGCCGCATTCTTGCGCAGCGCCCTCAGCACGATGGTGTCGAGGTCGCCCGAGAGCATGCGGGTCAGCTTCCGCGGCGTCGTGCATCGCGAGTGCGCAGCCGCTTCGTTCATCACGAGACGACTCGGCGCGATGACATCCTCCTCGAGGATGGCCTCTTCGAGCGCTCCACGGGAGTCGCGCTTGGGCCGATATGGCCGCTCGCCTGTCAGGAGCTCGTAGAGCATTACCCCGAGAGCGTAGACGTCCGCGGCCGTCGTGACCGGCGCGCCGGCGATCTGCTCCGGCGCCGCGTAGTCCGGCGTCAGAGCGCGGCCACCGAGAAGAGTGAGCTCCGTCGCTTGTGCCGTGCCGGCCTCGGTCAAGAGCTTGGCGATGCCGAAGTCGAGCAAGCGGATCTGGCCCTCCTCGCTCACTAGGATGTTGGACGGCTTCAGATCGCGGTGGATGACCAGATGAGCATGGGCGTACTGAACGGCGCTCAAAACCTGACGCAGCAGATCCAGCCGCTCGCGCACCGAGAGGCAATGCCTGTCGCAATGAGTGGTCAGCGGTGTGCCGGCGACGTATTCCAGTGCGAGATAAGGTTGGCCGTCCTCGGCGACCCCCGCATCGAGCAGCCGCGCAATGTTGGGATGGCTCAGGCTCGCGAGAATTTCCCGCTCCCGTCCCAGCCGCTCCATCATCACCTGTCCCATGAGCGCCGGATGGACCAGCTTCAAGGCCAGCCGGCGCGTGAAAAGGCCGTCCGTGCGCTCGGCGAGCCATACGCTTCCCATGCCTCCATGGCCGAGGAGTGACAGAACCCGATAGGGGCCGAATGCTCTACCCACCAGCGCGGCGTCGCTCCCCGGCCATGCAGGTCCCGCATGCGCCAGAATGTCGCGCGACTCCAGAAACTGCTGCAGCCGCTGCGATCCCTGGGCCGCGAGCACCTCCCGCAGCCAGCGCGCCGCAGTGGGCTCGAGCTGATCGAGCTCGCTCAGCCGGGTCTCGCGTTGCGCGGGTGCCGCCTCGAGCAGGTCATCGAGAAGGGCCGATAGCCGCGCATACTCCGCCGCGCTCAGACCGACGAGCGGGTCGCCCGAAGTCGGTGGGGCCTGCATTCACGCCTCTCCGACCTGGCGGTACAGGATCAATCGTGCCTTTTCCCAATCCCTCTGCACCGTGCGCTCGGAAATGCCGCGCAATGCCGCGATCTCGGCGAAGGAGAAGCCGCAGAAGTATTTGAGATCCACCACCTCGGCGAGCCGCGGATCGAGCCCGGCGAGCTCGTCGAGCGCGGCCGCCAGCCGTTCCAATTCCACACCGTCCGCCGGCTGCGCATCGACGTGCGTGTCGAGTTGCGTGATCTCGAATCCGGCACCTCGCTTCAGCGCCTGGCGGCGTCGCGCGAAATCGACGAGCAGGCCGCGCATCGCGCGAGCCGCGTAACTCAGAAACTTGCCGCGGTCGCTGAAGCTCGTGCCGCCGCGGCCCGCCAGGTTGACGTAGGCCTCATGAACGAGCGTGGTCGGACTGACGGTCATTCCCGGGTATTGCCGCAGCTTGCTGTCTGCCAGCCGACGCAGCTCAGTGTAAAGGTTGGTAAAGAGCCGCTCGTTGAGCTCGGATTCCCCTTGCGGGCGGGCTTCGGCAGCCGAGTCTCGACGCTCTTCGGGCACGCTCCCCCCTGAAACCTTGCTCGAGCGGGAAAAGCATGCCCGAAATCCTGCCGGCACGACAGCCGCCGCAACCCCCAATGTCGGGATTCGGGCGCCGAATCCGATCTACATAGGGAGTCCCCAAGAGCTATGCCCCAGGGGGGTATGAATTATGAAAAAGACCATGGCGGCCGTGCTCGGCCTTTCAGCAGCTCTGGCCGGCGCGTCATTCGCAGGCCCGCAGCCCGGCAGCGGCCGGCCGGCGGCGAAGCTCGAGTCTTTCCCCGACCTCGCCGGGGCTGTCGAGACGCTGAGTACCGCGGGCAGGATCAATCGTCGGAGTGCCTTTTTCCAATCTCTCGGCACCAATGGCCGCACCTGCGGCACGTGTCATGTTCCCGATCAGGCCTTCAGTCTCAGCGCCGCGGCCGCCAACCGCACCTTTCGCCGCACGCGGGGACAGGACCCACTGTTCGCGCCTGTCGATGGCGCCAACTGTCCGGACGTGCGCCGCAGCGATGCCGCGGCACACAGTCTTCTCCTGCAGCACGGCCTCTTCCGCATCAGCATTCCACTGCCGGTGAAATCGGAATTCACGATCAGTGTGGTTCACGACCCTTACGGGTGCGCGATCACCCTCGATCCCAAGACCGGGCAATGGGATATCTCGGTCTACCGCCGGCCCCTGCCGGCCACCAATCTTGCCTTCCTGAGCGCGGTGATGATCGATGGCCGCGAGACGGTCGCACCTCTCGGTGACGGCACTACGTTTCTCGCCAATCTGCAGACCGACCTGAAGCATCAGGCACTCGATGCGACGACCGGGCATGCGCAGGCGCTGACACCGCCGAATGATGCACAGCTCGCTGAGATCGTGACGTTCGAGCTCGGACTCTATACCGCCCAGTCTTTCGACTGGCGTGCCGGCTGGCTGACGGGGGGCGGGGCAGAAGGCGGGGCGAGGAGGCTCGCGGGCCAGGAGTATTTCCCTGGCATCAATGATTCCCTGGGCAGTAATCCGACGGGCGCGCCATTCGATCCCTCGTCCATGACGCTCTTCGGCGCCTGGGCCGATGAGACCGTTGCTGCGACTCCGGCCGGTGCTCGGCGTGATGCGGCGCGGCGCGCCATTGCGGCCGGCGAAGAGATCTTCGACACCGCTCCGCTCATCATCACGAGCGTGCGCGGACTCAACGACAATCCGGCGCTCGGCCGCCCGGGCAGCCTCGTCGCGCACTGCTCGACCTGTCACGATGCGCCGAACGTCGGCGATCACTCGCTCGCGGTGCCCCTCGACATCGGGACCTCTCACAGTGTCCTGCCGAGCACGGAGAGCGACCCGCAGGTTGCCGCCGCGCTCGCCGAGCTCAGCATGCCCAACCTGCCTGTGTACCTCATCAGCGGCTGTCCCGATCCGGCCGATCCGACACGCGCTGGCCCGTTCTACACGAGCGATCCCGGCCGAGCGCTGATCACCGGCAAGTGCAGTGACCTCAATCGCATCAAGGGGCCGATCCTGCGCGGCCTGTCCGCCCGCGCTCCTTATTTCCACAATGGCTCCGCGGCGGATCTGCCGCAGGTCGTCGACTTCTACGACAAGCGGTTCCAGATGGCCCTGACGCCGCAGCAGAAGGCGGATCTGGCTGCCTTCCTCGCAGCGCTCTGAGCGAGCGCAGTGCCTCGAGCGCTGACTCGGCCGAAGGTGGCTCGGCAACGTGGGATGCGGAACTTGCTGGCACTCAGCGATTACGATTCACGCGCCGGACGGTGCCGGTACACCCGGACGGAGCGTTGCGGCGTCAATGGGGGCAGCTCTCCGTCGCATCACGGACACTTGCACACTCCTTGCACGCAAGGCGTGCGGACATCATCGCGAGAGAATGGCCATATTGGACGTCCCTGCCGCCTCACCTCTGGACGAGGTCCTCATTACGGCCAAGTTGGGCCACCGGCCCTCACGGGTCCCCGATTTTGCGGCGGAAAGCGCCGCCCTCGTCGGGCTGATGAAGGCATTGCAGGAAGCGAGCGCGAGCAAAACGAACATTTTGCAGAGGCTGGCTGAAGCTGCGCTCGAGCTTTGCCGGGCGCACTCCGCGGGCGTCAATATCGAGGAGGAAGAGAAGGGGCGCCGCGTGTTCCGCTGGCACGGCGCCGCGGGCCGATGGGCAGCGCTGGTTCGGGACGCCGCGCCGCGGACGGCGAGCCTCTGCAGCATGGCCCTCGACCGCAACTCGCCTCTGCTCATGGCGCACCCGGAGCGGCATTTCGATCACCCGAATACGGACATGCCGCCTCTCGCCGAGACCCTTCTGGTCCCATTCGCGGTGGATGGCGCGACGGTGGGAACCGTTTGGGTCGTCGCACACGATGGCAGCCGCCACTTCGACCGGGAAGATCTTCGCCTCCTGACGAGCCTGAGTGAGTTCGCCGCCGTGGCGTTTCAGGTGCTGCAGCGCAGCAAACAAACGCAGCACGCGTTGTCGCAGGAGCGGGCCGGCTCGGAGCTTCTGCAGGCCATCAGCGCCGGCCTGATCCGCGAGAATGACGTCAACGCGCTCTATCAGCAGATTCTCGATGCTGCAACTGCCATCATGCACTCGGACTTCGCGAGTGTCCAAGTGCTGGAGGAGGGATACCTGCGCCTGCTCGCCTGGAGAGGATTTCATGCCGATTCGGGACGCTTTTGGCAGCAGGTTTGTCACGACTCGGCGGCATCATGTGGCAAGGTGCTGCGCACGGGCGCCAGGTACGTAATCGTCGACACTGAAGAGTCCGAGGCACTCGTCGGTACGGCAGACCTGAACGAATACCGCAGGTCGGGAATTCGGGCAGTGCAGTCGACGCCTCTGCGATCCCGCTCGGGCGAGCTGATCGGGGTCATTTCGACACATTGGCGTGCGCCGTACGAGCCCACCACCGGCGAGCTGCGGCTCTTCGATGTCCTCGCCCGGTTGACCGCCGATCTCATGGATAGATCGAAGGCGGAGCAGGCGTTGCGCGAGGATGCCCGCCGCAAGAACGAGTTCCTCGCGGTGCTGAGCCACGAGCTGCGAAATCCGCTGGCGCCGCTCACCACCGGGTTGGAATTGCTGCGCCGCCCGGAGAACAAGCCCGATCTGATCGAGAGCATCCACTCCATGATGGATCGACAGGTCTCACACCTGACACGCCTGGTGAACGATCTGCTCGACCTGTCACGCATCAGCCGCGGCACCATCGAGCTGCAGCGCGCACCGGTGGGCCTGCGTGGCGTCATCGAGGCGGCCGTCGAGCTGGCGAAGCCCCTCATCGACCAGCGCCGGCACCAGCTGATCGTAGAGCGCGACGGCGGGGCGCTGACCGTGAATGGCGATCTCGCGCGCCTCACACAAGTCGTCGCCAACGTGCTCGGCAATGCGGCCAAGTACACCGATGCGCAAGGCACGATCCGGGTGCGCGCCGGCGCGGAGGACGGCCGGGCGGTGATACGGGTGCGGGACTCCGGCCTGGGAATTCCGCCGGCGCAACTCGAGGAAGTGTTCGAGATGTTCACTCAGGTGCGCGAGCATCGCGTGCGTAGCGGCGGGGGCGGGCTCGGCATCGGGCTGGCCCTGTCACGCCGGCTGATCGAGCTGCATGGCGGCTCGATCGAAGCCGCCAGCAACGGCCTCGGACAGGGGAGTGAGTTCATCATCCGGCTGCCCGTTGCGTCCGCGACCGACAACCTGGACGGCAAGGTCAACGCCACTGCCGGCATGCCGGTCGCGGCACGCAGACTCCTCATCGTGGAGGACAATGCCGATGCGGCCGATACCCTGCGCACGGCGCTGCAGTCCCTTGGACACAAAGTACGCGTAGCGCGCGATGGGGCGGAGGGCCTGCGGCTCTTCGAGCAATTCGCGCCGGAAGTCGTGCTGCTGGACATCGGCCTTCCGGGCATGGATGGTTACGAGGCGGCGCGCCGGATGCGGCAGATGGCCGATGAGGGAAATGTCTCGCTCGTTGCCCTCACAGGCTGGGGACAGAAAAGCGATCGGGCGCGCGCAGCCGACGCGGGATTCGACGCCCACCTGACGAAGCCGGCAACACTCGACTCCCTCACCTCCGTGTTGAGCGCGCTTTATCCTTGGGCCGCCAGGTAAGAGAGGCGCCGGGCTGCCGCTGCCTGAGCGTGGATGACTGCGCGCGAATGATGGGTTCATCCGATCCCCGCTCGCCGCTGCGTCCTTCAGGCAGCGGCGGGCAGGGTGCTCGAGATCCGCGCAAGCTCACTGCGTGATTTCGGGTTCGACGAGCCGCGCCAGGTTGCGCAGCGACTGCTGCCAGCCGAGATAGCAGGCTTCCACCGGAATGACATCGGGCAGGCCTTCCTGAACGATGCTGACTTCGGTGCCCACCGAGACCTTCTTCAGCGTCACGGTCACGCGAATCTCACCGGGCAGGCCTGGATCCTCGAACTTGTCGGTATAGCAGAGGCGCTCATTGGGAACGAGCTCGAGGTACTGGCCGCCGAACGAGTGCTTCTGGCCGTTGGTGAAATTCCGAAAGGACATCCTGAAGGCGCCGCCGACCTTCGGCTCCAAGTGATGCACGGTGCAGGCAAAGCCGTCCGGCGGCAGCCACTTGGCCATCGCGTCCGGCTCGAGGAACGCGCGATAGACTTTCTCGGGCCTGGTGGCGAAGACTCGGTGGAGTCGCACGGTATTGGACATGATCGGATCTCCTCGATTTTCTCGGATTCTCGCAAAGCGCGAGCGTTTCGAGGAGTAGCCGAACCGGCCTCCGCCGTTTCGACATCACAGAGCCGGCTGTGGCAGCGCTCTGCCGGCTCGCCGCCCCGCTCAGCGGCACGACAGCGGCAGCTGCTGCGGCTTTGCGCCCTGGCCGCCGCTACAGGTCCAGATGATCTGCCCGCCTCCCTTACGCCGTGGTGTGAAGATGAGATCGCCCTTTGCGGAGTGCACGGTCAGCACCATGTGGTCCGGATCGAGGGATAGCGCCACGCCGTTCGGGAGCCGGTCGGCGACTCCCGCCTCGTTGAGGGTCTGGGGAACGGCCTTGCGGGAAACGTAGTAGTCGACCAGCTGCTGCCGGGCCTGCTGGGATTCCGCCATCGCAACCGTGAGCGCCGCGCGCACGGTGTAAGCCTGGTAAGCGGGAATCGCCACGGCCGCCATCACGCCGATCACGTACACGTAGACGAGCACGCCGAAGCCCGCACCCATTCGCCCGGCATAGGGGACGAAGAATGCGAACAGGTAGGCGAAAGGATTGCGGCGGGGTATTTCGGCATTCCTGTCCAGGACTCTTACGATGCGCTTGCCGGTCCATGGATAACTGGCCACCAACTCATGGAAAGACATCCAGAATCCGCCGGCAGCGGCGATCTGCTGCCGGTACCCGTCGAGCGACACCTTGGCCCAACTTCTCGCGCCCACCGCCAGTGCTGCGAGCGAGCGCGCCGCAAGGTCGGGCGTTTCGCTGCAGGCAAGCCCGTGAAGGTCGCAGGTAGTCTCGCGCGCACGGGAGAAAGCGGCGCCCAGCAGCGGCAGCCGCAACGATGGCCACCGCAGGAAGGCCATGACGGGGTTGTCGTGACGCAGTATGTGGCCCAGCTCGTGGCCGATGTAGAAGCGCACCCCGGTTGGATTCGGCGCCATCGCGTCCACTACGCCCGACAGAAGGATTACATACTTCTGCCCGAGGAACCACGTGGCGAAGGCATTCATGACGCCATTTCCGTTCTGCACGTACATCGTGGGGATGTTGGGCACATGGAGCGTCTCGCAGCAGAACGTCAGCTGCTTGTGTAGCTCGGGAAGCTGCTGCGCAGTTACCTCGGTCGCGTTGCCGCGCAAATGAGCAATGGCCGCGGACTTCGCAAATAGGTATACGACAAAGGAGAGCGGCAGCACGATGATCGCCGCACCGAGCAGGCCGAGCACTGCTTTCAATCCGCTGGCATGGAGGACGGCGGCGACGCCGAGCCATACCAGGACACCGATCGTCATGGAAAGGGCGGTCAGAAACCGGTCGCGTGCGCAGACCTTGTCACTCATGATTCTGGACTCCGGCAGCTCATGCGGGGACGACTGACAACCTCAGGAGTGCGGGCTCGACGAGCCGTGCCAACTGCTGGCGATTGTCAGGAAGGCGGAGCGCTGCCGGTGTGAGCGCCGGCACGGTAGCGGGAGCGGTCCCATGGTTGCGGCGCATTCCGTGACGCCCGTCACGTGCCATTGCCGCCTAGCGCAGGCGAGGAGCGCGGCATGGACGCCTGGCGAGCTGTACTACGGGGGCAGGGTGATGGTCTTTTTGCCGTACGGAGTGATTACGGTTCCTGCGGGGTAACGCGGCGCGATGCGGCTGCGGTGGACAGCGCCCCGATCGCAATCACTATCCATACGACATTCACGAATGCCGACGGCCAGGCATGGTGCCATGCGGTATTTGCCCCGAGGAGTACGCTGGCCGCGATGTTGAGGGTCTGGTACAGCACGCTCCGGCCGCCAACCCGGCCGTACGAGACGAGTGCGTAGGCGAGAAGCAGGAGAGCTGCCCCGAGCCAACCGGCGACCTCGAGGAGTGTGCTCAAGCGATCACGCGGAAACTACCCGCTCCCTGCCACTTCCAGAGTATAGCGGATGGGGGGACTTGCCGTAAGGCCCGGGCCGTGACGCAGCATCGCCCGCTTTGCCGAAGGCGGCGCGAGCGGGAGTGACGCAATGACCGAGCACGCAGTGGTGATCGCTGGAGGAGGCCCGACCGGGTTGACCCTGGCGGGGGAGTTGGCGCTGGCGGGCATCGACGTGGCCGTCGTCGAGCGGCGCGCGACCCAGGATCTCATCGGCTCGCGCGCTGGGGGTCTGCACTCACGCACGCTCGAGATCTTCGATCAGCGCGGCATCGCCGATCGGTTCCTCTCGCAGGGCCAGAAGGCCCAGGTTGCGGGCTTCGCGGGTGTACGGTTTGACATCAGCGACTTTCCTACGCGGCACAATTACGGGCTCGGGCTGTGGCAGAACCACATCGAGCGCATTCTCGCGGGGTGGGTCGGCGAGCTGCAGGTACCGATCTATCGCGGACGTGAGGTCACCGGTCTGGCGCAGGACGATACGGGCGTCGACGTCACTCTGTCCGACAGCGGGTCGCTGCGGGCGGAATATCTCGTCGGGTGCGACGGCGGACGCAGCCTGGTCCGCAAGGCCGCCGGCATCGCGTTCCCCGGATGCGACCCGACAACCAGCAGCCTGATCGGCGAGGTCGAGATGACCGGGAAGCCGGAATTCGGCATCCACCGCACCGCCTCCGGTGTCCACTCGTTCGGCAGAAAGGAGTACCGGATCGTCGACGGCAGGATTGTTTACGCGGATCGTGGACCGGTTGGAGTCATGGTCACCGAACAACACCTCGGCCCCGCCACCGAGCCGACCTTGGGCGATCTCAGACAGGCTCTCATCGCCGCATGCGGGACGGACTTCGGGGTCCATAGCCCGACCTGGATCTCCCGGTTCACCGATGCGGCGCGCCAGGCTGCGGCCTACCGCAAGGGCCGCGTGTTGGTCGCCGGCGACGCCGCTCACGTGCACTCCCCGGTGGGCGGACAGGGCCTGCAGATCGGTGTGCAGGATGCGGTGAATCTCGGCTGGAAGCTGGCCCAGGTGGTTGCGGGGACATCGCCGCAGACTCTCCTGGACACCTACCACGCCGAGCGCCATCCCATCGCTGCGCGTGTGCTGCGCAACACGATGGCACAGTCGATGCTCCTTCGCTTGGACGACCGTATCGAGGCCTTGCGGGAGGTCATCGCCGATCTGCTCAGCACGGACGAGCCTCGCCAGCGGTTCGCTGCCATGATGTCAGGTCTGGACGTCCGCTACGACCTCGGCGAGGGACATCCCCTGCTCGGACGCCGCATGCCCGATCTCGACCTCATCACCGCAGACGGGCCGACGCGATTTTTCACCCTGCTGCACGCTGCCCGGCCCGTGTTGCTCGACTTCGGTGCGTCCGATGACTTCGACATCACTCCCTGGGCAGGCCGCGTTCAGCGGCTCGCCGCCAGGTACGCCGGCACGTGGGAGCTGCCTGCGCTCGGACCGGTCGCTGCTCCCGCCGCCGTGTTGGTTCGGCCGGACGGCTACGTGGCCTGGGTGGGAGGCCCGGATCTGCGCGGCCTCAGCGAGGCATTGGCTACCTGGTTCGGACCTCCCTAGGCCTCGAGATCATCGCACGACCGTCCGGCCAGCCCCCGCCCGGCTTGCGTCAACGTTCGGGCGAGAGCCCGCCCGCGGAAAGAGCCTGGCGAGCCTCTCTCGAAAGGCCGATTTCAGCGGGCCGCACTGCGGCGTTAGGCTGGGCTCGGGCGACTGCCGCATGACCGCGGCGATTGAGGTGCCGAATGATCGATGTGCATTACTGGACGACTCCGAACGGACACAAGGTGACGATGCTCCTGGAGGAGACCGGGCTGCCTTACCGCATCGTGCCGGTCAACATCAGCAAGGGGGAGCAGTTCCGGCCCGAATTCCTCCGCATCTCACCCAACAACAGAATCCCCGGTATCGTCGATCATGAGCCGCAGGGCGGCGGTGCGGCGGTGTCGGTGTTCGAGTCCGGCGCCATTCTGCTCTATCTCGCGCGCAAGACAGGCAAGCTCATCCCGTCGGATCTGCGCGGCGAGGTCGAGACTCTGCAGTGGCTCTTCTGGCAGGTTGCGGGGCTGGGTCCCATGGCCGGCCAGAATCATCATTTCACCCAGTACGCGCCGGAGAAGATTCCGTACGCGATCGAGCGCTACGTCAAAGAGACGAATCGCCTCTATGGAGTGCTGAATCACCGTCTCGCCGACCGGGCGTACGTCGCCGGTGCGGCCTACACCATTGCCGACATCGCCTCCTATCCCTGGATCGTGCCGTACGAGAAGCAACAGCAGAGCTTGGACGACTTTCCGCACCTGAAGCGCTGGTTCGAGGCAGTCAAGGCTCGCCCGGCAACGGTGCGGGCCTATGCGCGGGCGGCCGAGATCAACACGCAGCCCTCTGTGACCGAGGAGTCGCGAGCAATTCTTTTCGGGCAGACTGCCGCACACCTCAGTCGGGCGGCCGCAAAGTAGGAGCGCCTGAGCCGGGCGGGCTGGACTCCCCGCATAGCGGTCGTTAGGCTTCCTCGTCATCCGAGCGATGGCGAGGGTGTCGATGTTCGCAGGCAAAATACGGCTTCTGAGAATCAGCATCCGCATGCGGATCGCCTGCGTCGCTGCGCTCCCACTCCTGGCGCTCGCCTGCTTCGCTGCCTCACCGGCCAACGCACAGGACCGATCGCAGGGTCGCTCGATGGTCCTGAGCCGCGGCGGCATCGTTGCCGCCGAGAGTCCGCTCGCCGCGCAGGCCGGCGCGATGATCCTCGCCCGTGGCGGCAACGCGATCGATGCCATCGTGGCTGCCAACGCAGTGATGGGCGTCGTCGAGCCGATGATGAACGGCATGGGCGGCGATCTATTCGCGATCGTATACGATGCGAAAACCGGCAAGCTGTATGGACTCAACGCCAGCGGCTGGGCGCCGGCAAAGCTCACCCCCGCCTTCCTCAAAGCGAAGGGCATCACCCAGATGCCGGGCTTCGGCATCGACAGCGTGACCGTCCCGGGGGCGGTGGATGGCTGGTCGAAGCTGCTCACGCGCTTCGGAACCCGCAACCTGTCCCAGGTGCTCGCCCCTGCCATCGCGTATGCGCGCGAGGGGTTCCCGGTGCCGGAATGGGACGCCGCGTATTGGAGTGAATCCGAGGCCGATCTCAAAGCCAACACGAATCTCGCGCGAACTTACCTGATCGATGGGCATGCGCCGCACGTGGGCGAGGTGTTCCGCAACCCGGATCTGGCCCGCTCGCTCGAGCAGGTGGCCCATGGCGGCCGCGATGCTTTCTACAAAGGGCCGATCGCCAGGAAGATCCTCGGCTTCGAGCACGGGCTCGGCGGCGCGATGACGGCAGAGGACCTGGCGGACTACTCGAGCGAATGGGTGCAGCCGATCTCCACCGACTATCGCGGCTGGACGGTATACGAGCTGCCCCCCAACGGCCAGGGGATTGCGGCGCTGATGATGCTCAACATCATGGAGCGCTTCCCGCTGGCCCGATACGGGCACAACTCCGCCGACTCGCTGCACGTGATGATCGAGGCGAAGAAGCTCGCGTACGCGGACCTGCTGCGCTATGTCGCCGATCCCAAATTCAGCCACGTCCCGGTATCAGGGATGCTGTCGAAGGGCTATGCTGCGACGCGCGCCGCCCTGATAGATCAGAGCCGCGCCAACTGCAACGTGGCGCCGGGAAAGCCGGCGCTCGCCACCACGGGTGACACGACCTATCTGACGGCAGTCGACAGCCACGGCAACATGGTGTCGCTCATCCAGAGCAACTACCAGGAGTTCGGCTCGCGCCTGGTGGCGGATGGCACGGGCTTCGTGCTGCAGGACCGCGGCTCGCTATTCACGCTCGATCCTGCCTCGCCCAACGTACTCGCCGGTCACAAGCGCCCTCTGCACACGATCATTCCGGGATTCATGCAGCGCGGTGAGGACCGGATCGCCTTCGGCATCATGGGCGGCTTCAACCAGGCGCAGGCGCACGCGCAGTTCGTGTCCAACATAGCGGACTTCGGCATGGATATTCAGGCCGCGATGGAGGCGCCGCGCTTCACCCAGAGGACTTTCAACGGCTGCGGCGTCTCGATGGAGGACCGCATTCCGCAGGGCGTTCGCAAGGCGCTCGCTGCCCGCGGGCATATGATAGACCTGCGAGGCGATTACTCCGCGGCCATGGGCGGTGGCCAGGTCGTGCGCCGCGACTTCAAGACCGGGGTGAACTACGGAGCCTCCGACCCGCGCAAGGACGGCGAAGCCATTCCGCAACCGGTGCGTTAGCTGCCCGGAGCCTCCGGGCCCAGCGTTTTCGACATCGGCACGAACTCGATCGCGAGATCGTCCCTTAGGGGATAGAGCACTTTCGCCTGCGCGAGGTAGCCGCGCGCCTGGTAGAGCCTCACCCCGGGCAGCGTGGCCATCATCTCGGCGCGCCGAAAGCCGGCGCGGCGTGCGGCCGATTCGCAGTGCTCGAGCAGCGCCGTGCCGATGCCGCGGCGAGCGGCGGCCGGGTCGATGAAGAAAGCTCTGATCTTGGCGGCATCGGTCCGCGGGTCGAGCACGGCCGCGTCACGGCCGGTGCGCGCATCACTGCCGAAGAGCGTGCGCCGGAAGCTCCAGCCGCCGCAGCCGAGCAGCCGATCTGCCTCCGCGACCACGAAGTAGGTCCCGTCCTCGATGAGCTGCGTATCGAGGCCGAAGGCACCCTGGAGGGCGGCCTCGATCGTTTCCGCGGAATAGTCGCCGGCGCCGAGCCCGCGGATGGAGCGCGCGATCAGCGTCTCGATCGCACCGCTGTCTGTTGGAGTTGCCTGGCGGAGTTGCCACGTCATGTCAGAGGCCTTCAGGTTCTTTCGATTGGCGAAGCGTACACCCATTACGCCCGTAATCCGGCGCCGGAGCGCTCATTGACAGGCAGGTAGTGCGGTCATATCGTGAGCGGGCCGCGGTACGGCGCAGGATCCGACCACCGCATGAAGTATCTGCCGCTCATCTGGATGGGCCTGTGGCGTAAGCGCGGGCGCACGGTCCTCATATTCCTTCAGGTCATGGTGGCGTTCACCCTCTTCGGGGTACTCCAGGGACTCAAGACGGGCGCCGAGCACGCGGTCGCTGCGGCGCGCGCCGATCTGCTCATCGTTCACAGCCGCCTGGGCTTCGGCAACCCGCTGCCCGTCGGGATCCTGGGGCAGATCAGGTCCGTTCCGGGAGTCGCGGAGGCGATTCCCGTGGATCTCGCTCCGGCCACTTATCAGAATCCCAACGAGCAGATCGTGCTCGTGGCCATCAAGCCGGACACGGGCTGGGTGTCGGCATTCATGTACACGATCTCTCCGGCCGATCTCAGGGCCTTTGGCGCGACGCGAACGGGTGTTCTGGTGAACATGGGCCTGGTGAAGAAGTATGGCTGGAAAGTCGGTGATCACATCCCGCTGAAGACCAACGTCGTCCAGCGCAATGGCTCGAGCGACTGGACGTTCGATGTGGTGGGGACGTTCACGGACAGCGATATCGCCGGAGGGGACCGCAACATCCTCATGCATTATGACTACCTGAACGAGGCCCGGGTCACCGGCAAGGACACCGTCAGCCATTTCGCCGTGAGAATTGCCGACCCGCGAGCGGCCGCGACGATGTCAGATGCCATCGACGCACGATTCGCGAACTCGGCCAACGAGACACGCAGCGAGTCCATACGGGAGCTGGCACAGCAGAATCTGCAGTCCATCGGCGATCTCGAGTTCCTCATCCGCGCGGTCGTCGCCGCGGTACTCGCTGCCCTCCTCTTTGCCACAGCTACCATGATGGTGCAGTCGGTGCGGGAGAGGACATCCGAGATTGCGGTGCTGAAGACGGTCGGCTTCACGAATGCAGCGGTTTTCGCGCTGACACTTGCCGAGTCTGCCGTCATTTGTGTGGCGGCCGGGGGCGTAGGGCTTGCAGTGGCGACACTGGCATTCCCCTATGCATCGAGCGTCGTACACGGTATTTCGCTCCCGTGGAGCATCATCATCCTGGGGCTCGCTTCGGCCCTGGCAGTGGCGCTCGTGAGCGCCGCAGTGCCTGCCGCCCTGGCTGCGAGGCTCGAAGTCGCCACCGCGCTGGCGGAGCGATAGCGCATCGATGAAGGCCCTCAGACAGTTCTTTGCCCTGCTCGGGTTGAGCCTATCGGGCCTTGCGCTGCGTCCGTGGCCGGCGCTGACGATTATCGTCGGAGTGACGTGTGCCGTCGGTGTGCTCGTTTCCATGCTGGCCATGGGTAGCGGAGCCCGGCGGCAGGAAGGCAGCAACGCGCACGATGACCAGGCCGTCGTCGCGGAGGTGGGCCAGCGCCCACTCTTCGGCAGCATATCGCGGGAAGACGCGGCCTCAATCCAGGACTCACCCTATATCCGCCGTGACAAGGATGGACGGCCGATCATCGTCATGGAGTCGATGATCCCGATCCAGGGGCGCCGGCGCGGGACCGGTGCGCGCATCTTCACTCCGCTCATCGGCGTCACCCCCAACATCACGGCGTACCAGCCGGAAATGCGCTTCACCTCAGGACGCATGTTTCGTCCCGGCATGCATGAGCTCGTGGTGAGCAACAATTGCGTGCGCCTCTTTTCCGGATTCGGCATCGGCGATCAGCGGCCGATCCGCGGCATGGCGTGGACGGTGGTCGGTCATTTCGGAGCGGCCAATGAAGGCCAGTGCACCATGTTCGCCGATGTCAACACCATCATGTCGGTATTTTCCCGCGATACCTACAGCGGCCTCGAGGTCAAATTGCGCTCCCCCGCGGATTTCGCTGCGTTCAGTGCGGCCCTCAAGGCCAATCCCGCCGTGCATCTGTTTGCGGAGCGGCAGCGGACAGTGCTCGCGGACAATTTCAAGGGCTTGAATTCGCTCCTCGACTTCGCCAGTTACTTCGTGGGCGCGATCATGGCGATCGGCGGTACGCTGGGCGCCGTCAATTCACTCTACGCGATAGTCGATTCGCGACGCCGCGAGCTCGCCACCCTGCGCGCGATCGGGTTCCGTGGCGGTACCATCGTCGCCTCCACCCTCTGCGAATCGATGCTGTTGGCTTTGCTCGGGGCGCTGGTCGGGGCAGCCCTTGCCTGGGTGTTCTTCAACGGACTCTCGGCGAGCCCTTTCGGCTACAGTTTCAAGCTCGACGTCACGCCGGCTCTGGCGCTGATCGGCGTGGTCTGGGCGCTGATCATGGGCTGCATCGGCGGCATCCTGCCGGCAGTACGGGCGGCACGAGTGTCGGTGACTGCGGCATTGCGCGCAGTTTGAGCGGTCAAGTCGCTCCGCGGCGCCACACGAGCGTCCGATTGTTGGCGGGCATGGCCCGATCCTCCGCGAGTGAGAATCCGATCGAGCGCGCGAGTGCATCGACATCGGCGAAATCGCGGATGCCGCTGTGCGCAGCACGCTGCTTCAGCCAGACGTCGAAGGATGCATTGCTCTCGCTGGTAAAGCGGCCGCCGTAATTGAAAGGCCCGTACACGGCGAGCACCGCATCATTCGTCAGGACGGCGGGAAGCCCCTGGAAGAGGGCGCAGACTTCCGGCCAGCTCATGATGTGCAGCGTATTCGCCGTGAAGCAGGCATCGAACCGGCTGTTGGGCCACGGGCCGCCCGATCCGAGCTCGAGCGGCGGGGGTACGTTGGGCAGGCCCGCCTCCTCGATCCACAGCCGGATGCCGGCCAGGCTGGCCTGCAGATCCGAGGTCTGCCAGATGAGGTGCGGCAGCGCCGCGGCGAAATGCACCGCATGTTGTCCGGTGCCGCTGCCGACCTCTAGGACGTGGCGCCGATCGGCGAAGTGCTCTCGGAGCACTTCGAGTAGCGGCTCTCGATTGCGATCGCAGGCTTCGGCGTAAGGCTTCATCACCGCAACCAAATCGTCCGGTCCGGTCAAGCCGTTGAACGAGCAGCGGAGCGTCGCATCGGCAGCCAACGTCCCTTGCGGACGGTGAGCACCAGCAGCACGACAGCCAACGCCAGGCACACGAGTATCGCGATCACGGAGGCCTCCGGACCGAACTTGCCGCCGGTGAGCACCGGGCGACCGGCGAGTGAGACCGAGAAGAAGCCCTTGATGGCCGAGCCACCGGAGACGGACACCCCGAAGATTCCGCCCTCGGTGAAATTCCAACCGAGGTGAAGTCCGATCGGAAACCACAGATTGCGCGTGAGGGCGTAGGCGGCGCCGAGCAGTACGCCGGCCTCGAGGGCGATGGCCACGGTGGAGAGGACCGTAGCGCCCGGGTTCAGGGCGTGGAGCAGTCCGAAAAGAGCGGCGGAGATCGCCAGTGCCGTTGCGGTGCCGAAGCTTTCCTCCAGGATACGGAAGAGGCCCCCACGGAAGGCCAACTCCTCGCCCACCGCCGCGAGAATCGCTGCCGACAGCATCGGGATGGCGTCGAACCGGGCGGCAAGACCCTGCCACTGCGCGACGCCCATGACGTAGAGCAGACCGAACACGCTCGAGAAGAGCATGAGGCCCAGAGCGGTGCCGGCGATCGCCTGAAGCGGCCGGGGCGCGAGCTCGTGAGTCGCGCGGCGCTCCAAAGCGCGCACCAGCCCGACGTAGAGTCCCATGAGAGCTGCCGCCAGCACCAGAGCCGCCCCGAGCGATGCCCAGTCGGCGCCACCCGATGGCGCATGATGGATGGCCCACGCCCGGCCGAACTGCGCGCCGATGTCAGCCGCCAGCAGGGCGGCGAAGAACACCGGCAACCTGACCCACGAGGTTCTGCGCGCGGAGTCGAGCCAGCCCTTGGCGGGCGCAGGGGCGGCTACATCACCGGTCGGGCTGTTTGCCATGCACGCAATCTTATGCGCAATGCACTCACCGGGCCAGGCGGCTGCGCTCGGCCTCCAGCACCTCCCAGCGCGCGAATTTCGCGAGGAGCGAGGCCTCGATTTCCTCGAGGCGCTTGCGATCGGCACGGATCAGCGGCGCGCCCTGCGTGTGGTAGCCGGGCATGCTCATGCGCCCCGTGATGGCAGCCTGCTCCTGCTCCAGCGCCTCGATCTCCGTGGGCAGTGAAGTCAGCTCCCGTTGCTCCTTGTAACTGAGCCGCGTGCGCAGTTTGGGCTCGGTCGGCACCGCCTGCTCTGCATCCTCGCGCGGCGACTTGCGGGAGCCGTGCCCGGGCGGTGCCGCGCTTCGCTTTTGCAGCCAGTCGCTGTAGCCCCCCACATTCTCGCGCCAGGTGCCGCCACCCTCTGCCGCCAGAGTCTGCGTCACCACGTTGTCGAGAAAACGCCGGTCGTGGCTCACCAGCAGCAGCGTACCCGCGTAGTCCTGCAGCCGCTGCTCGAGCAGCTCCAGCGACTCGATGTCGAGGTCGTTGGTCGGCTCATCGAGCACGATCAGGTTGGCGGGTTGGGCGAATAGCCGGGCGAGCAACAGCCGGTTGCGCTCACCCCCGGAGAGCATCTTGACGGGCGAGCGCGCCCGATGCGCCGGAAAGAGGAAGTCGCCGAGATAGCTCATGACATGCTTGCGCTCGCCGCCGGCCTCCACCCAGTCGGATCCGGGGCTGATCATCTCGGCAACGGTCGCCTCCGGGTTGAGCTGCTCGCGCAGCTGATCGAAGTAGGCGACCTTGAGATTCGTGCCGAGCCGCACGCTGCCCTCATCCGCCGGCAGCTCACCGAGGATCACGCGAATGAGCGTGGTCTTGCCGGCACCGTTCGGGCCAATGAGCCCGATGCGGTCGCCGCGCATGATGCGCATGGACAGATGCGCGATCAGCGCCCGTCCGGCGATACTCTTGCCGACTTCCGCGAGCTCCGCTACGAGTTGACCCGACCGCGGACCCGCATCGAGGCTCATCTTCATCGTGCCGAGCCGCTCGCGCCGCGCGGCGCGCTCCTCGCGCAACTGCTCCAGCCGGTGCACCCGCCCCTCGTTGCGAGTGCGTCGGGCCTCGATCCCTTTGCGGATCCAGACTTCCTCCTGCGCCCAGAACTTGTCGAACCGGCGATTGGCGAGCTCCTCGGCGGCGAGCTCCTGCTCGCGTGCTGCCTCGTACGCGGCGAAGTTCCCGGGATAGGAGCGAAGCACCCCACGGTCCAGCTCTACGATGCGGGTCGTGACGCGATCGAGAAAGGCGCGATCGTGCGTCACGACGATGGCGGCCGGTGCCTTGAGCAGCAGCTCCTCGAGCCGTTCGATCGCGCCGATGTCCAGATGATTCGTCGGCTCATCGAGCAGCAGCAGATCCGGTTGGGTTGCCAGAGCGAGGGCCAGGGCCGCGCGCTTGCGCTCGCCGCCGGAGCCCGTCGCCGGAGCCAGGTCAGGCTCGAGCTCGAAGCGGTGCAGGAACTCCGTGAGGCGCGTCTCGAAGCTCCAGCGCTCGCGCTCGTTGCCGAGGAGTGTGGTGCGTAGGAGGCCGTCCACTCCTGCGTTGGCGCGCTCGAGCAGGCTCTCGCGCAAGGTGCGTGCCTCCGGCAGGGCAGGCTCCTGCTCGACCATCGCGATACGAAGGCCGTCGCGGACCTGCCGCTCGCCTTCGTCGAGCGAGGCTTGGCCGGCAATGATCCGCAGCAGTGTCGACTTGCCCGTACCGTTACGGCCGATGAGCCCCAGACGCTCGCCGGGTTGCAGCGAGAGCCGGGCGCCATCGAGCAATGGCCGGTCGCCGAGCGCGAGGTGAGTGTCGAAGAGCGCGATCAGCGGCACGGGCGCGAGCGTTCGACGGCGCCGCCCGGATCAGCGGAGCTGGCTGTCCTTGCTGCCGCGGCGGTTGTAGCCGCTGAAATTGGCCGCGTCCTGGTCGGCATTATCCTGACAGGCGAGGCAGAGACGCACGCCGGGGATGGCCCTGCGCCGCGCCTCGAGGATTTCCGCGCCACATTCGGCGCAATGGGTGAGGCCCGGACCGCGCGGCAGGCGGCTCCGCGCGCGCCGGATGCCGTCCGTCACGGTCGCATCGATCTGATCTTGTACGGCGCCGTCGCCTGCCCAACCGGTTGCCATGCGTCCATTTTACGCTTGCGAAGGCCACTCGCCTACCCGGGCTCTAGGGCCGCTGCGGCCGAAGGTCAGGGTAGAGCCCAAGAAGCGCTCGCGTCACCCCATTGGTCCAGCCGAACCCGTCCTGCAAGGGATACTCGCCCCCGCCGCCGGGCAGCGCGTGCTCGACATCATATTTCTCGACCAGCTTGCCCGTGTTGGCGAAGACCCGTTGAACGGTCGCGAGCCAGCGGCGCGCGATCTCGCGTGCGAGCACGGGTTGATCGTAGCGGCGGAATCCACTGACGGCGATCCACTGCAGGGGCGGCCATCCGTTGGGCGCATCCCACTGTTGTCCGGAAGAGATGTTGGTGGTGACCACGCCGCCTTCCTCGAGCAGCCGCACTTGCGTCACTCCGCCTACGGCGTCCGCCTGCCTGATGTCGGCGACGCCGGTGAAGAGCGGGTATAGCGTCGCCGCGGTCAGCTCTCCGGTCCGCTTCTGCTGCCGCCAGTCATAGTCCATGAAGTACCCGGCCTTGGGATCCCACAGATAGCGGTTCATGGCCTGCCGGCGCCGGCGGGCGCGCGCGGCGAATTTGCGCTCGCACACGGCCTCGTGACGCGCGCCACAGCCGCGGGCGATCGCCTGCTCCAGGCCATAGAGGAGGCTGTTGAGATCGACCGGCACGATGTCGGTCGTATCGATGGTGGCGAGATGCCGCCCGTCGCGTAACCAGCGGGAGCTGAAGTCCCAACCGCTCTCGGCAGCCGCGCGGATGTCGCGGTACACCTGCGCCGCGGGCCTGTGCGAGGCGCGTGCGATCAGCACGTCGTTACGATAGGACTCATCGCGGGGTGTGTCCGCGGCATCCCAGTAACGATTCAGCAGGGAGCCGTCGGGCATCGCTACGACGTTGCGCTGCGCTTTGCCGGGTCGTAGACCCACCGCGCCTGCCATCCAGTAGTCGTACTCGCGCTCGAGGTCCTGGAGGTGTTGCGACCATGCGCTCGCCGGATCGGGCGAGAGGAGCCCCACCATGAGGTAGTACACGGGCGGCTGCGAGCGCGACAGGTAGTACGTGCGCGCGCCGTTGGGAATGTGTCCGTACTCGCGCAGCATGTAGGAGAAATCATCGACGAGATCGCGCGCAGTATCGAGGTGGCCGTCGCGAATCAGGCCCAGCATGGTGAAGTAGGAATCCCAGTAATAGAACTCCCTGAAGCGCCCGCCGGGCACGACGTAGGGCTTCGGCACGTAAAGGAGCGATGAATAGGCCGGCGGCACCACCGGCTGGCGTGTCAGCAACGGCCAGAGTCGCGCAATGTGCGCCTCGAGGGTCTTGTCGCGGCGGGCGGGCGGTGTATGCGCTTCGGTCGGCAGGGTGAACGTGCTCTGCACCAGAGCGCGCAGTGCTGCGTGCGAGCGGGGCCTGGCCGCGTGATAGCGCTTCAGGATGACCGACGGCGGTGCCTGCGGCACCGCATCGGGAAATGCCTTGCCATCCGGGAAGAGCGCATCCATCTGCACCTGTACGAAGAGCGGCCCGAACAGCTGGGCGGGTGTTGGAATGAAAGGCTGGGGTGCCGCCCTGACATGGGCAGCTTGAGCAGTGGCCGTTGCGGATGCTGAGGCCAGCCATGAGAGGACGAGCAGGCCGGCGCAAGCCGCGACGGGCGGGCCGCGCCGACGGGGGCCGGCTGAAGGGGACATCCTGCGGGCGAGCATGAAGAGTGGTGTCGTCGTTCTTTTGCGGGAGCCGCCCGCGCGGTGGGCCGGATTCTACAGGCGAGCGCCCGGCAGGACCGAGTGATATCGCAAGATACTATATAATAAGCTATGATATCATATAACCAGCTATGACCATGGATCTCAGCCGCCAGCTCGGATTCCTCCTGAAGGATACGAGCCGCCGCTATACGCGGCGCTTCGAGGAGCGCGCGCAGGCGCTTTCCCTCACACTGCCACAGTGCCGGGCGTTGCTCCATCTGCAGAACAATGAAGGCGTCAGCCAGAAGCGCCTGTCGGAGCTGACCGAGCTCGACCCCATGACGCTCGTGAGGATCCTCGATCGCATGGAGGCGGACGGCTGGGTGCAGCGGCGCTCCGATCCGGCGGACCGCCGCGCGCGTACCCTCTGGCTCACACCGAAGAGCAAACCCGTTCTCGAGCACATCGCCCACCTCATCGCGGAGACCCGCGCCGAGACTCTGCACGGCCTCTCGAACGAGGAGCGCGCGAAGCTGATCGAGCTGCTCGAGCGGGTCCATGCCAACCTGGCGACGCTCCCACCCCTTACCGCCGAGAAGTCGCAGAGGTCCTCGCGATGAGCGCCAACACCGCCCGCAGCACCGAGCCTGCCGGAGACCTGCCGCGCAGGGATGCGCCGGCGCCACTGCGACCGGAGGGCCGCGATTCCGCGGCGCCGACCAAATCCCGCCGCGAGCGGCTGAGGGTGCCGCTCATGTGGGGCGTGCCGCTCCTCATGGCGGCAGGCGGCCTCTATCTGTACCTGACGGGCGGCCGCTATCAATCGACGGAGGACGCCTACCTGCGCGCGGCGGAGGTGGCGATCAGCGCCAACGTATCGGGCAGAGTCAGTGAGGTCGACGTGCACGACAACGAGCAGGTGCATCGCGGGCAGACGTTGTTTCGCCTGGACGACCGGCCGTTCCGCATCGCCGCCGAAGCCGCACGGGCGCGCCTGCAAGCCGAGCGGCTGCAGGTCGAGTCGCTGAAGGCGGACTACCAACAGCGGCTCGCGGACCTGCGGAGCGCGCAAAGCGCGCTCGATTATGGCGAGCGCGAGTACCGCCGCGCATCCGGGCTGCTCGCGAGCGGCATCGCCTCACAGTCGCAGGTGGATAAGGCGCTACTCACCCGCAGCGAGGCGCGCCAGCGCGTCGCGGCCGCGAAGCAGCAGATCACGGCGGCGCTCGCGAAGCTCGGTGGCCAGCCCGACATCTCCGTGGATGCCCACCCGCTGGTCGAGCAGGCTCAGGCAGCTCTCGACCGGGCGTTGCTCGATCTTTCCTACACGAAGGTCAGCGCACCCGCCGACGGGGTGGTGACCGGCGTCGAGCACCTGCAGGCGGGCAGCTATCTTGCCGCTGCTGCGCCCGCATTCGTGCTCGTCTCGAGTCAGGATGTCTGGGTGGAGGCGGACTTCAAGGAAGACCAGCTCGCCGACATGCGCCCCGGCGAGTCCGCGACGGTGAAGATCGACGCCTATCCCGGCAGGACCTTCCAGGCCGTCGTGACGAGCATCACTCCCGGCACCGGCTCGCAGTTCTCCGTTCTGCCGCCGGAGAACGCCACCGGCAACTGGGTGAAGGTCGTGCAGCGGCTCGACGTCCGGCTGCGCCTCGAAGGGACTCTGCCGGCCGTGCGCTCGGGACTGAGCGCCAACGTCAGCGTCGACACCCGCTCGCGCGGCACGGAGCGCCGCACGCCCGGTGCGGGAAATTGAATCAGTCGCAGCATCGCGCGCTCGTTACCGCCGCCGTCACTCTCGCCACCGTGCTGCAGGCGGTGGATACGACCATAGCGAACGTAGCGCTGCCGCACATCGGCGGCAATCTGTCGGCTTCGCTCGAGCAGATGGATTGGGTGCTGACCTCCTATATCGTGGCGGCAGCCATCATGACGCCGCTCTCGGGGTGGCTCGCGGGCCGCTTCGGCCGCAAGCGTGTGTTGGTATCGTCGGTGGTGGGCTTCACCGTGAGCTCCATGCTCTGCGGCATGGCGCAGTCGATCGACCAGATCGTGTTGTTCCGTGTTCTGCAGGGCATCTCCGGAGCGGGCCTGGTGCCGCTCTCGCAGGCCGTTCTGCTCGACATCAACCCGCCCGAGCGGCACGGGCGCGCCATGGCGCTTTGGGGCCAGGGCGTGGTTCTCGGCCCCATGCTCGCGCCGGTGCTCGGCGGCTGGCTCACCGACAACTACAGCTGGCGCTGGGTGTTCTACATCAACGTGCCGTTCGGCATCCTTTCGGCCATCGGCCTCATGGCCTACGTGCGTGAGACCGAGACCCGCGCCACACGCTTCGATTTCCTCGGCTTCGGCGCGCTCAGCCTCGCCGTCGGGGCGCTGCAGATCCTGCTCGATCGCGGCGAGCTCAAGGACTGGTTCGGCTCTCCCGAGATCTGGATCGAGACCGGCATCGCCATAGGCGCCCTGTACGTCTTCATGGTGCACACCCTGACGGCGCGTGAGCCCTTCATCAGCCTCACTCTATTCAAGGACGCGAATTTCTCGATGGGGAATCTGCTCGTGTTCATCGTCGGTGTGGTGCTTTTCGCCACGCTGGCGCTGCTGCCGCCGCTGCTGCAGGACCTGCTCGGCTATCCGGTTCTGACCTCGGGTATAGCCATGGCGCCGCGCGGCTTCGGCAGCTTCGTCTCGATGTACCTTGCGGGCAGACTCATCGGCCGCATCGATCCGCGCCTCCTCATCGGCATCGGTATCGCGGTGACGGCCGCCTCGCTGGAGATGATGTGCGGCTACTCCACCCTGATGCCGCAGACTCTCGTCTGGTCGACCACTTTTCTCCAGGGCCTCGGCACCGGTCTCACCTACGTCACTCTCACCACGGTGGCTTTCTCGACCCTCGGGGTACAATACCGCTCCGAAGGTACGTCGATGTTCAACCTGCTGCGCAACGTGGGCAGCAGCATCGGCATTGCGGCAACCGGAGCACTCCTGACGCGCAATACACAAGTCATGCACGAGCGCCTCGCGGCCCACATCATTCCCTGGGGCGGACAGATCGAGCTGCACGCGCCCTTCAGCTTCACCGTCCCTGCGGGCCTCGCTGCGCTCAATGCGGCTGTGACGCGCCAGGCGCAGATGATCGCCTACAACGATGACTTCAAGCTGCTGTTCGTGATGACGCTGGCGTTGATCCCCCTGGTTCTGCTGCTGCGGCCTGCGCGTGCGCGGGCGACCGGTCCCGCGGTGATGGAATGAAGCCGCACAGCCGCGCCCTCGAGTGCCGGCGAGCGGCGGCGACCGTGGCCGGATTCACCGCCGCCGCTCTCCTCGGCGCGTGTACGGTCGGACCCAACTTCCACCGGCCGGCCACGCAGGCAACGCCCGCATACCGGCCCGCAGGAGAATCGAATCCCGTCGATACCAGCGCCGCGGCAGCCGAGCGGCGCGCGCCGGCCGCTGATGCCTATGCGCAGCGATTCGTCCTCGGCGCGTCCGCCGCGCCCGAGTGGTGGACTCTCTTCCGATCACCGCAGCTCGATGAGCTGATCCGGCGCGCCATGGCGGACAACCGCAATCTCGCTGCGGCGAAGGCCACACTCGCTCAGGCGCAGGAGCTGGTGGCGGCGCAGTCGGGTCAATACTACCCGCAGGTGAGCCTGTTGGCCTCGAGCGGGCGCCAGAAATATGGCGCGCAATTCCTCGGCACCTTCGCCGTGGCACCATTCACCTACGAGGCGGTCGGCGCGAGCGTGCGCTACGTGCTCGACTATGCCGGCGCCAATGCCCGCTCCGTGGAGGAGAAGAAAGCGCTGGCACAGTACGAGCGCAGCGAGGTGCAGGCCATCCAGTTGACGCTCACCGGCGATGTGGCCTCCGAGGCCGTCATCATCGCCTCGACCCGCGGGCAGATCCGGGCGGTCGCGCGGCTGCTCTCCGAGGATCGCGACAACCTGAGTCTGGTGCGGACGGCGTTCGCCAACGGCTCGGTGTCCAGGCTCGATGTGCTGACGGCACAAAGCCAGCTCGCCAGCGATCAGGCCCTGCTGCCGCCGCTCAATCAACAGCTCGCGATGGCGCGCCATGCGCTCGCAGTGCTGCTCGGCCAGCCGCCCGCTGATTGGTCACAGCCGGATCTCGAGTTGATGAGCATGCGGTTGCCGCGTGAGCTGCCGATGAGCGTGCCGTCGCGGCTGGTCCGCCGCCGCCCCGACATCCTGGCAGCGGAGGCGCAGCTTCACGCTGCGACGGCAGCCGTCGGCGTGGCCACTGCGAACCTGTATCCGCAGATCGCGCTGACCGCGACGCTCGGCCAGCAATCGCTGACCCCGGCGAAGCTGTTCGATGCCTCGTCTACGGCGTGGTCGCTGATTGCCGGCTTGACCCAGCCGCTCTTCGATGGCGGGACGCTGCGCGCGCAGCGGCGGGCATCCCTCGATGCGCTGCACGCGAGCGCGGCGCGCTATCAGGAGGTGGTGCTCGACTCGTTCGGCCAGGTCGCCGATCTGCTCGATGCCCTCGACCACGACGCGCAGCTCGTTGCGGCACAGGCGAATGCGCGGGATACCTCGCAGGCGAGCCTGGAGTTGGCGCGGCAGAGCTACCAGGCGGGAAATTCGGGCCTGCTGCAGGTCCTCGATGACCAGCGTCTGCGTCAGCGCGCGGAGCTGGGATTCCTCGAGGCGCAGGCCCGCCAGTATCTCGACACCATTCAGCTGCTGCTCGCCGTCGGCGGCCCGCTCAGCTGAGAGCAGGGACGGCGCTCACAGCCGGCCGCTGCGCCGGTTCTTGTCGATGATGCCGATGATGAGAATCACGAACGAGGCCAGGCGCACGATGTAGGCGTATTCCTGCTGCGCCTCGTCGGCCGGATGATTGATGATCGCGAGCCCCACCCAGGTCGCCGCCAGGCCGACGAACGCGAGGGAGAAGAAGGCGAACAGCCGCTCGCGGGTCTCCCGCCAAAAGCGCAAGAAGAAGAGCGCCGCCACCAGGGACGACATCGCCAGCACACCCCACATGAATGTCTTCATGGCCTGTTGACTATCGCGATTCCCACGTGAGCCCGAAAATGAGCACCAGCATTCCGGCCAATGCCGCGATGTTGCGGTACCAGAAGAGGTCGTACTGCGGCGGCAGGAGGACGAGATCGACGTACAGGATCACATTGTTGATGGCCAGGGACACGAAGCAGAGGCTTGCCCAGAAAAGCAGCCGAGTACGTGTTGCACTATAACCCCGCAGCAGCAGCACCGCGCAGAGGATGCTGGTGACCGCGCACAGAATGTAAACCGCCTCAGCCATCTTTCTTGTCCTTTTTCAGCACGAAGGCGTCGGCGAAGGTGTGCAGCGCCGCAGTACGCACGCGATCGATGGCATTTGCGCTCATGAGTTGGATGATCCGGATGGGGCGCTCCGCGTACTCATGGTCGAGACAGCCAGTGGCCGCATCCAGCCCGGAGCTTGCCGGCCGATAGGCAAAGCGGGGCGCGGCAGCTGTCGCGGTCGCCGCCACGAGGCCGCCGGCCCGGAGACCTTCCAGCGCGGAGGCGACCAGCTCCTCGCGCAGGCGCAGGCGCGCGGCCAATCCCGCGACCGTCCACTCTTCATAGCGCTCGCGCCGCAGGAGGAGCAGAACCTCGAGCTGTTCGTAGGTCTCGATGTGCTCGTGAAGCAGGGCGCGCACATCTTCCGGCAGATCGTCCGTCCCGTTCACGAAAGACCGGAGCGCGATGCGGTTGGCCGGGCTGAATTGTCCGGATCAGGTGGGAAATCGGCGCCGCTCATGCCGGTTTACTTACCGCAACCGGGCGGCAGACGCAAGAGCCCGCCGCAGGCACGCGGCCTGCGGCGGGCAATGATCGAAGCGCGGGAAGAAGCCTGGGCGAGCGTCAGGAAACGCTCTTCACAACCTCACAGTGCTGATGCGCCTTCTTCAGCTTCGCGCACGCAGCCTTGGCATCGGACTCCGTCATCGGCGCCGAGCGAACCTCGAGAGACTTCGACTTTCCGGCTGGCGGTACCACCACGACATCCTGCAGATCGCTGCCGAACTTGTCCTTCAGGTGCTGGGCGAGCTTGTCGGCGGCAGCCTTGGAGCGCACCGAGGCGAGCCGCACCTGATAGCCCGTCAGCTTCTTCAGCGCATCGCGTGCCTGGTCGGCCGTCGGAGCGTTGGGGTACTTCGTGAGAAAATCCTGGTAGCCGGCAGCGGTATTGGTGGACTGCGCGGTCTGCCACGCGGCGTCCTGCTGCAGGCCGGTGACCTTGTCCTGCGCATCGGCCGCATGCATTCCATTCGGCTCCTGCTGCAGATATTGCTGGTAGGCATCGAGCGTGTTGGCGCTCTGGGCCGTCGACCAGGCCTGCTCGTCCTTCAGGGCGTTGATCCGGTTGCGCGCCTGCTCCACCCGCGCATCGTTCGGGTGCTGCTGAATGAACTGCTGGTAAGCGGCTACCGAATTCTGCTGGTTCGCCTTCTGCCAATCGGCGTTGGGTGAGCTGCAGGCGACGAGTGCGCCGGCCGAGATCACACAGAGAACGAGAAATGACTTCTTCACCGCAACCTCCAGGCAGAACAGCCAAACATGAAACTCGTAACTTACCGCAAATCGTGAAAATTTTGCAAGCTTTACCAGTCAGCGCACCGTCATGGACGCACTCGCACGACTCAGGATGAGGAGCGGCGAGGGGTAGGCGCCCAGGCCGATCAGCAGCAAGACCAGGGCCGCCACGACGGCATTGCCCAGCAATCTCGCGCGCGCACGGCTTGCGGACGCCGCCCTGGCATCCGGCGCGGTGAGCGGCGGCGGCCATCGCGACTATGACCGGCAGGTAGTAGTAGAGACGGATGATGCTGCCCGCGACCAATGTTCCGAGCGGCACGCCGTGACCGCCCGAGGCCACCGCATGGAATTTTCGCGATGAACCGATTGTGAGGGGGAATTCCCGCAAGCGACAGGAGGGTGGCCGCGAAGGCCAGGCTGAGGCCCTGGTGCGCCGGGCGCCACGCGCGGATCGCTGAGAAAGTAGAGAGTGCCGAGGCGCGCACAGAGGATGGCAATACCGGAGAGCAGGCAGGCGGAAGGAACACCGGAGCGGATGAGGTACCGTGGGAGAGGAGGCAGATGGTCAGGGAGCAGATGAGGATCAGGCCGTGGTAGATGAGGCGGAGCCATCCACGCTGAAGAGGGGGGGCGTAGTGGCTGGCGGGGGGCCGGGCAGATGCACGGCAGGAGCAGACCACCGGTTGCGATGGCGAGGGTGAGTGTGTGGCTGCGCTGGATCGCGATTCCCAGGAGCAGCACGACGGCGGTCGTACTGAGGACCAGAAGGGGAAGAATCGCTGGCTGTCGCGCTCATGGGATTGTTACCTTCGGAGCGACTGGGGCTTCGGCCGCGGCGTCTGGCGCACCCCTCCGCGCGCGTCTGTCGCATCCTCAGGTTTTGCAGGCCGCCGGCGGCGACGGAAGTCTCGCGGAATGTGAGGTCGGCGAGATGTCGATGACATCGGTGCGGATCGCTGGCCGCTGCACGATGTCACGGGCGGCACCCTGCCGGTGACCCTGGGTCAGCCAGGCGATCGCTTCTCCCAACAGCACTCAACATCATCACTGCGAACGCGAACCGGCCCATGATCGTGCCGGGGATGGCGAGCCCGGACACCCGGTAGAAGCTGTACCCCGCATACTTGCCGGTGCCGCTGGTGCGGCAGGCTCAAAGCCGCCCGCCCCGGGGAGCCCGACCGGCTCCTCAGACCTCGAAGAAGCTCGGGTCCACGGGCTTGTGAGTCAGGATCTCCTCGCGGGTCAGTCCCTGAATCTCGTGCGGAAACACGAGCCAACTCTCGGTCTCCCGCACGAAGTAGTCCGGTGCCAGCGCCGTACGGTTGCGGGAGGGCTTGTAGTAGGCGGTCGCGATGCGGACGAGACCCGGAAGATTGCGCCGGCACCGGCGCTCGAGCTCACCGAGCACGGCCTCGAGGCTGCGCCCCGAATCAAACACGTCATCGATGAGGAGCAGCCGATCCTCGAAGGTGAGACGCGATACCAGGTAATCGATCGCGTGCACCCGCACGCTCTCGCTGCGCTGATCCATCCCGGTGTGCGCGGAGGTGCGGATGGCGACATGGTCGGTGTGGATGCCGTGATACTCCAGCACCTCCTGCACCGTGATCCCGATGGGGGCTCCGCCGCGCCAGAGCGCCACCAGGAAAGTGGGCCTGAAGCCGCTGCGCACGATGCGCATCGCGAGCTCCATCGAGTCCCGCAGCAACGATTCGGCGGAAACGTAGACCTTCTCGCTCATGCGGCACTCTCGGCGCTGTAGCGGGCGAGAAGCCCGGTGCGGATGGCGTAACGGAACACCCGTGCGAAGAAATAACCCGCGAGCAGGATGTCGAGCACGGCAAGGGCGGCGCCGAGCGCGAGGCTGGCGGCCGAGAACGGCCGCCCTGCGAGCACCGCGCGCATTCCTTCGAACACGTACGAGGGCGGCAGCAGGTGGCCGACGTTCTGCATCCAGAGGGGCAGCGTCGCGAGCGGGTAGAAGACGCCCACGAACGGCGAGAGCAGCGCCGGCATGGGCCACACCAGCCATTCAGAGGCCGGCCCGAGGCGCAGGACGAGTGCGCTCGCGAGGATGCCGAGCGCGATGCCGAAGGCAAAGAGTACGAGCAGGAAGGGGACGAGGAGGCCGCCGAGTGAGAGGAACGAGAGCCCGAAAACCGCCGTGGCGAGCACCAGCATCACCACGAGCCCGACCGCGCTCGTCGCCATGCTGGTGATCACGAGGCCGAGGATGTATTCGGCGATCGTGAGCGGCGTGGCGAAGAGATTGAGGAAGTTGCGCGACCAGACATCCTCGAGAAACGCCGTGCTCACTCCCTGCATGATGCGGGTGAAGAAATCCCACATCAGCACCGCCCCGAGCAGGCTCGGCACGTAGTTGAATCGGCCGGCGGCCATCGAGTTGAGGTAACGCGTGATGAAGCCCCATACCACGATATCGATGGCGACCCAGGCGAACATCGGCAGCGAGCGCACCGGGCTGCCGCGGATGAGGTAGAACTGGCGCAGCAGGATGCCCGCCACCGGCCGCACTCTCATCTCAGGCTCGCCCGGGTCTCATCCGGCGCGCTCCAGCGGCTCGGCAAGCGGCTCGCGCGCGAGCCGGATGAAGAGCTCCTCCAGAGTCGAGGCGCCGTGCTCCCGCGGCAGGCGCCGCGGATCGCCCTCGAGGAGGATGCGCCCGCGAGAGAGGAAGAGGACGCGGTCACAGACTTCCTCGACCTCGTACATGTTGTGGGAGGTCCAGAGAATCCCGCAATCGGTCTCGACCGCCAGGCGGCGGATGCCGGCGCGCACCGTCTGCGCGGCGGCCGGGTCGAGCGAGGCGGTCGGCTCATCGAGCAGCAGCAGCCGCGGCCGGTTGAGGACCGCCTTGGCGAGGGCAACCCGTGTCTGCTCGCCCGAGGAGAGCAGGCCGCAGCGGGTGTTCGCGAGGCGCTCGAGATCGAATTGCCGGATCAGCTCCGCGACGCGCCGCCCGAGGTCCGGTATTCCATAGATGAGTCCGAAGAAACGCAGGTTCTGCGCAACGGAGAGGTTGCCGGGAAGCGCGGCGTAGACGGCCGAGAAGTTGGCCTGGGCCAGAGCGCGCGCCCGCTCGCGCGCAAGATCGATCCCGCCTATCCGCACGCTGCCGGCGCTCGGGCTCAGCACCCCGAGGATCATGTTGATGGTGGTGGTCTTGCCCGCTCCGTTCGGACCCAGTAGTCCGACGACCTCCCGCCTGTATACATCGAAGGACACACCGTCCACGGCGATGACCTCCGAGTAGCTCTTGCGCAGGCCGGCGACGCTCAGCACCACCTTCTCGTCCGGTCCCGCGGCGACATGTCGCTCGCGGTCAGGCGGCGACCGGCGGGAGTCATCCGGCGGGTGCACGTACATCCATGCACGATACCGTATCGCGTTACTTTCGTGGCGCCCCAGCGCGCCGGTAGTACCTCTAAAGGGAGGGGAAACTGCCCTGCTTTCTGCTAAAGTAACGGCCCTTCTGGCAGCCCCCCGGTTGGCTTACGTGCGGCGGCCCGCCCCGAGTGGCGTGGCTGTCCCAGCCGCTTCTCAGGCCGCACCGGAGAACGAGCGTCGGAGAAGCAGGAGTCGCGGTGAAGAGCGTGATGATACGTCGCCTGGCCATCGTGCTGGGAATAGTAATTGTCCTCGTCGGCATAGCAGTGGGCTTCGGCATGATCAAGGCCCACTTCATACAGCTGGCCAAGGCCCAGAATGCTTCGGCCCCGCAGACCGTGAGCACCGCTTCGGCCGAATACTCCGAGTGGCAGCCCACTGTCCAGGCTGTGGGGAGCCTGCGGGCCATCCACGGCATCGAGGTCACCACCGAAGTGGCGGGCCTCGTGCGCCGGGTCGACTTCAAGTCCGGCTCGGATGCGCGGCCGGGTCAGACGCTGCTGCAGCTCAACGCCGATCCCGATATCGCGCAGCTGCGGGCGCTGACCGCCGCAGCGAACCTCGCGGCTCTCGTCTATCACCGCGACGTCATCCAATATCAGGCTCAAGCCATCGGCAAGGCACAGCTCGATACCGACGCGGCCAACCTCAAGAGCACCCGCGAGCAGGAGGCTGCGCAGGCCGCTCTGGTGGCCAAGAAAACCGTCCGCGCGCCGTTCGGCGGCCGGCTCGGAATCACGACCGTGAATCCGGGGCAGTACCTCAACCCCGGCGATCCCATTGTTACCCTGGAGTCGGTGGATCCGATCTACGTCGACTTCCGCCTGCCGCAGGACAACCTGTCGCGCGTTAGCGTGGGCCAGACGGTGCACGTGACAACCGATACCTTCCCGGGCTCCGACTTCGTGGGCAAGATCACCTCGATCGATCCGCTGATCGATCCGTCCACCCGTAATTTCCAGGCCGAGGCGGTCGTGCGCAATCCCGAGCACAAGCTGCTGCCGGGAATGTTCGTCCGCACCTCGGTCGATGCAGGAGGGACGCAGCGCTATCTCACGCTCCCGCAGACCGCAATCACCTACAACCCCTACGGGGAGACGGTCTATCTGGTGCGCAATCCCACGACACCGGGTGGCCATCCGACGGCGCAGCAGATCTTCGTGACCCTGGGGGCGACGCGCGGCGATCAGGTGGCCGTGGTCAAAGGGCTCAATGCCGGCGATGTCGTCGTGACCAGCGGCCAGATGAAGATCAAGAACGGGACACAGCTCATCGTCAACAACAGCGTGCAGCCCCTCGATCAAGCCAACCCGGCTCCGCAGGAGCACTGAGGCCCCGGCCGTGAAGATCACCGACCTCTTCGTCCGCCGGCCCGTCCTCGCGGCGGTCATCAGCCTGCTGATCCTGGTGCTCGGCCTGCGCGCCATCTTCCAGTTGCCGGTGACTCAGTTCCCGCAGACGGAAAACGGCGTCATCACCATAAACACCACCTACTATGGCGCCGACGCGCAGACGGTGGCCGGATTCATCACGCAGCCTCTCGAGGCCGCGATCGCACAGGCGCAGGGGATCGATTACCTCTCTTCCTCCTCGAGTGCCGGCAGCTCCGTCATCACGGCGACGCTGCAGATGAATTATCCCTCGAACAAAGCGCTCACGGAGATCAGCGCGCAGGTGAATGCGGTACGCAACCAGCTTCCGCCCCAGTCGCAGCTGCCGGTCATCTCCCTGCAGGCCAACCAGACCACGGACATCCTCTACCTCAATTACTCGAGCAAGGTCCTGCCGGCGAACGACGTCACCGACTACCTCCTGCGCGTCGTGCAACCGAAGCTCAACTCCATCCCGGGCGTGCAGACCGCTGAGATCCTGGGCGGACGGATCTTCGCCCTGCGTGCGTGGCTCGATCCGGACCGCATGGCAGCTCATGGCGTCACCGCCAGCGATGTCTTTGCGGCGCTTTCGGCCAACAACTATCTGTCGGCCGCGGGCGAGAGCAAGGGCAACATGGTCAGCGTCAACCTGACCGCATCGACCGACCCCCACTCGCTCGAGGCATTCAAGCGCCTCGTGATCCGGCAGGCAAACGGTGCGATCGTACGGCTGGAGGACGTGGGCACGGTGGTCCTCGGCGCCGAGAGCTATGACTTTGGCGTCTCCTACAGTGGCAAGTCGGGCGTGTTCGTCGGCATCAAGCCCGCACCGACCGCAAACGTGCTCGATGTGGTGCACGCGGTCAGGACCGCGCTGCCCGAGATAGCACAGCAGCTGCCCAACGGCATCGAGCAGGCGGTGGCGTTCGATGCGACCACCTTCATCAATGCCTCGATCAAGGACGTCATCAAGACCCTGGTGGAGGCGCTGCTGATCGTCACGGCGGTCATCTTCCTCTTCCTCGGCAGTCCGCGGGCGGCTGCGGTGCCCGCGATCGCGATGCCGCTCTCACTGGTCGGCGCCTTCATGGTGATGCTGGCGCTCGCCTACTCGATCAATCTGTTGACTCTGCTGGCGCTGGTCCTGGCCATCGGGCTGGTGGTCGACGACGCCATCATCGTCGTCGAGAACATCGATCGGCACCTCAAGGAGGGGGTGACGCCATTTTCAGCCGCGATTCAGGGCGCCCGCGAGCTCGGTGGCCCGATCCTCGCGATGACCGTGGTACTGGTGGCGGCGTACGCCCCGATTGCATTCCAGACCGGCCTCACGGGCGCATTGTTCACCCAGTTTGCCTTCACCCTCGTCGGGGCCATCACCGTATCGGCGGTCATCGCGCTCACGCTCTCGCCCATGATGTGCTCGCGGATCTTCCGCGAGGAGCAGGAGGAGGGGCGGTTCGCGGTTCTGGTCGATCGGGCTTTCTCCCGGGTCCGCTCGGCTTATCGGCGGATGCTGACGAGCTGGCTCGAGACCTGGCCGGTGCTGATCGTGCTCCTGGTCCTGATCCTCGCCGCCTTGCCCTATCTCTTCGCCACCTCCACCTCCGAGCTCGCGCCGCAGGAAGACCAGGGTTTCGTCGCCTATCAGCTGATCGGGCCTCCGAATGCGACGATCACGCAGATGGAGCGCTACTCCCAGCAGGTACTCAAGGTCGGAGAGTCGGTGCCGGAGTACCAGGGGTCCTTCCAGATCATCGGCGCGCCGGCAGTCTCCCAGGGGCTCGGGGGCATGATGTTCAAGCCCTGGAGCGAGCGCAGCCGGTCGGCCGACCAGTTGCAGCAGGTGCTGCAGAAGAAATGGAATGACGTCGCGGGCGCTCAGGTCGCCGCTTTCCAGTTCCCGCCGCTCCCCGGTGCCCAGGGACTGCCGGTGCAGTTCGTGATCACCACCAGCGAGCCGATCGAGAATCTCTACCAGGTGTCACAGCAGGTGCTGGATCGGGCCAAAGCGAGCGGACTCTTCTGGTTCATCGCCTCTGATCTGAAGATCGACAAGCCGCAACAGACCATCGTGGTTGATCATGACATGGTCGCCGACCTCGGCCTCACCCAGCAGCAGGTCGCCTCCGTACTCGGCGCCGCCATGGGCGGCGGGTACGTCAACTACTTCACGATCGATGGGCGGTCGTACAAGGTCATTCCGCAGGTGCTGCAGAAGTACCGGCTGAATCCGCACCAGGTGCTCGACCTGCATCTGCGGGCCGCCAACGGCTCGCTGGTGCAGCTCAGCACCATCGCGCACCTGCAGCGGCAGACGGTGCCGGAGACGATCAGCCACTTCCAGCAGCTCAACTCGGCGACCATCGCCGGCGCGCCGGCCGTCTCGCAGGGCCAGGCGCTGGCCTTCCTGCAGAAGACCCTGCAGGAGGTGGCGCCGAGCGGCTATACGGCCGATTATTCGGGCGCGTCCCGCCAGTACATGCTGGGGTCCAGCAGCTTCCTCTTCACTTTCGGTTTCGCGCTCGTCATCGTGTACCTGTCGCTCGCGGCGCTGTTCGAGAGTTTTCGCGACCCCATCGTCATCCTGGTGTCGGTGCCCGCTGCGCTGTTCGGCGCGCTCCTCTTCATCAACATCGGCGTGACCTCGCTCAACATCTACTCGCAGGTGGGACTCGTGACCCTCCTCGGTCTGATCAGCAAGCACGGCATTCTGATGGTGCAATTCGCCAACGACGAGCAGCGGGCCGGCAAGCCGAAGCTCACCGCCATCATAGAAGCGGCGGCGGTCCGGCTGCGGCCCATCCTCATGACGACCGCGGCAATGGTGCTCGGCGTGGTGCCTCTCGTCATTGCAAGTGGAGCGGGCGCGGCGGGACGCAAGGCCATGGGCTGGGTGATCTTCACCGGCCTCTCGATCGGCACGATCTTCACACTCTTCATCGTGCCGGCCGTCTACCTGCTGTTGGCGGCGGATCACGAGAAGGAGCGGCAGACGCTCGCTGAGCCGGCGATGTCCGCCGCAGCGGCCGACTGAAGGACCGGGCGGCTGGGCCGGGCAGGATGTCCGGCCCCAGCGCCAATGAGCTAGAAGTTTCCGCTCTGGTAGTCCTGGAAGGCCTGGATCAGCTCTTCGCGGGTGCTCATCACGAACGGTCCGTGCTTCGCGACGGGCTCCCGCAAGGGACGCCCCGCAACCAGGATGGCACGATTGAGGGCGCCGTCGCGCGGCGGATCCCGCCCTTCGAGCTCCACTGAGTCTCCCTCGGTCAACACGGCCAGCTCGTGAGTGTCCACGGTCGCCGCCGATTCCCCGGCTCCAACCCGCACGGCGCCCTCGTAGACATAGAGGAATGCCGCATGGCCGCGAGCGAGCGGCTGCGAGAGCTTCGCGCCCGGCCCGAGCTCCACATCGAGGTAGGTTGGGTCGGTCGCTGGCTGGGCGATGGGACCGGTGACGCCCGCCACGCTGCCGGCAATCACCTTGACGCGTGCTCCTGACTCGAGACTCGTCCACGGAATCTGCTCGGGTCCGAATTCCTGGTACTGCGGCGCGGTCATCTTGTCCCGCGCGGGCAGGTTGATCCAGAGCTGGAAGCCCCGCATCCGTCCTTCCTGCTGCTCGGGCATCTCGGAGTGCACGATCCCACGTCCCGCGGTCATCCACTGGACGCTGCCCGGAATGAGGACGCCCTCGTGACCGTGATTGTCACGATGACGCATTCTGCCGTCGAGCATGTAAGTGACCGTCTCGAAACCCCGGTGGGGGTGATCGGGAAAGCCCGCAATGTAGTCCCCGGGGTTGTCGGTCCCGAATTCATCGAGCATCAGGAACGGATCGAGATCCGGCAGCCGCGGCTGCCCGATCACGCGCGTCAGCTTGACACCGGCGCCATCGGACGTCGGCATGCCGCGCACGACCCGCGAAACACCGCGTGTGAGTTGCGTAGTCATTGAGACCTCCTGGGGGGCTCCTGGCCGTGCCGTGCGGCGCGCCAGGGGGAGCTGCAATCTGGGGGCACGCCAGGAAACGACAAGGGCAGGCGACAAGGGCAGGCGGCGGGTCGAGCATCAGCTCACGCCATCCGCACGGATCTGTGGCGCGGACAAGGCGCGATATCTGTACGAATGCGGAGGCTTTCCGCATTGAGCGATGTCCCGCAGCCATGTCAGGCTGGTGTCGCGGACCGACGCTTTGCTTGTCGTCGAAGTGTGTCAAACGAGTCAGACGAGCTCTGCGCTGGACCGGAACCACCGCCGCCGAGGGGGCAGCCATCGGGACATTACCTCCGTTTCCGGGCCCGGCAAGTCACCTGTTCCGGGGTTGTCCGGCGGGGAAGTCGACCTCGATGCCGCTTTAGGGCATAAGCCTTTGTTTTTATAGCAAAGATCTCCCTGCAGAGAGCGCCCGACCCCCCTCTTTGGGGGGAGAGCGCGGAGCTTGAGTTCGAACCCCCAGGCCCGACTATAGGAACTGAGGCAGGAGGCCAAGCGTCCATACATGATGAGGAGCGCTACGCAATGCAGCAGACAAGTAAAGTCGGGAACCCATCAAGCGTTGTGGATTACAGCGCCGCGCGGGCGAAGGCAATCGAGTGGCTGGGCGACCGCTACCTGCTCGCCCGGCCCATCAACCGTAGAACATCTCCCCCACCCAACGTGCCTCTATCAACCCCCGTCACGTTGGGACTCCTGCCGGCGGGACAAACCGCCCGCCGGCCTTTTAACCACCTTCGGGTTGTAGGAGGCTCGTATGAATCGTCAAATGATTCTGTTGCGGGTGGAACAGGGAGTCTGGGAAGGCTGGCAGTGGATGGCGCTGGATGATTTCCTGCAGCGCGTCCG
>Ga0134126_10000436_pt1 | contig 53715 bp, 41 predicted proteins | sample KB31752_FD_96881 | JGI IMG/M metagenome (GOLD analysis project Ga0134126, IMG submission 96881) | Terrestrial soil microbial communities with excess Nitrogen fertilizer from Kellogg Biological Station, Michigan, USA - KB3-175-2 | ecosystem: Environmental > Terrestrial > Soil > Unclassified ...
ACTACCAAACTCGGCAGGAGGCGCGAGCGAGTGTGTTCGAGTACATCGAAGTGTTTTACAATCGTGTGCGGCGTCATTCGGCCTTAGGCTACCTGGCTCCGGTCGAGTATGAACAGTCCGCGTAATCCTTAACCCCGCGCTCATTTTTTGTGGGAACTCCATGGCCGACCTCACCCACTTCGACGAACACGGTGCCTCGCGCATGGTGGACACCAGCGCCAAGGCAGAGACGCTGCGCGAGGCCAAGGCGAGCGGCCTAGTACGCATGAACCCCGCCACGTTGTCACTCATCCGCGATCGAGGACTAGCCAAGGGCGACGTTCTCGAAGTCGCGCGCTTGGCCGGCATCATGGCCGCCAAACGCACCGGCGATCTTATCCCCCTTTGCCACCCTTTACCCATCACCAGTGCCACCGTCGATTTCACCTTTGCCGGCAACGATGTGCTGCGCATCGAGGCGACGGTGCGCGTCTTCGGCCGTACCGGCGTCGAAATGGAGGCACTGACCGCCGTGAGCGTCGCCGCCCTAACGGTGTACGACATGTGCAAGGCGGTCGATCGTGTTATGACCGTCGAGCGTATCCGGTTGGAAGAGAAGAGCGGCGGTCGCAGCGGCACATTCCGGCGCGATGATTGACGCTTCCGCCGTGGCTCCATAGTATTCAACGGGAATTGAAATTTCTGAAACCTCTTGCCGAGGCGATGGCGCCCATTTGCACCGCCTTGGTGGTGGATGTTCCATGAATCCTGTCACGCTGGCCGTACCGCCCTTGGTCGTTCCAGGACTGGACCCTTACGGTCCCATCACGGCGGACCTGGAAGAAGTCGAGCGCATCCTGGCCCGCGTTTTGAAGAACAAACATGCGCGTGTCGCCAAGGTCGTCGAGTACGTCCATCACTATCGCGGCAAACGGCTGCGGCCGATGCTGTTGTTGCTGACGGCTCGCGCTTGCGGCCGGGTCGCTCCGGCCCATCACGTCCTGGGTGCCGTGGTCGAGATGATCCACACGGCCACACTCGTTCACGACGATGTACTCGACGGCGCCGAGGTGCGCCGGCGTGTGGCAACGGTCAACGCGGTTTGGGGGGTGCAAACCAGCGTTTTGCTCGGCGATTACCTGTTTACCCATGCCTTTCACCTCGCCAGTACCCTCGACGATGTCCGCGCCTGCCGGCTCATCGGCGCGGCGACCGATCGTGTCTGCGAGGGCGAACTGTGTCAGGTGCTTCAGCGCGGCAATCTCGATTTGAGCGAGGCGGACTATTTCGACATTATCGATGGCAAAACGGCGGAATTGACCGCCTGCTGCTGCCACCTGGGAGCGCTGTACAGCGGTGCGGCCCCGGAAGTCGTGCAGGCGCTGGCTCGCTATGGCCGCTGTGTGGGGCTGGCGTTCCAGATTGCCGACGACTTGCTCGATCTGGTGGGTGAGGAGAAGACTACCGGCAAATCGTTGGGCACCGATCTGGAGCAGCGGAAACTGACGCTGCCGCTGATCTATCTGCTGGCTCAAGGCGATGAAGCCTTGGCCACGCGCGCTCGGCAGATTCTGAGCAGCCCGGACAACCACCGTCGCGAATCGCTACGCCCTTATCTCAGCGCGAGCGGCGGTCTGGAATACGCACGCCGCCGCGCCGAGGAGTTGGCCGCGCAGGCGCGTGGCGAGCTGGCGTGTCTGCCGCCCTCCTCCTGTCGTTCCATTCTGGAAGCGCTGACCGAGCGGGTCGTTCACCGCGAGGCTTAGGGTTATGAGACAAACCCCTTGATTGCCAGCCCGCGGCGCCAGCAAGGGTAAGTCCTTCCCTTGCTGGCGCTGCGGGCCGGTAGGGATGAACTTGCCGACAACTTCCATCTTCTTCACGGCCGCGTCTTCCTCCTCCGGAGGTGGGTTTTTCCGCGGATCGTCTCCGCCGCCGTTGTGAAGCATGCCGGAGAGAATGGCCGCCAACACGAAGTATTTGAAGATCGTGTTGAGACTCCAATTGATAGCCACGAGCGTCCGCGCTTCCACGAAATCGAGACCAAACAGACCCATCAGCCCTAGAAACCAGACGGGCAGAGCCAGAAACGGTCCGATCATCGGGATCATGGACAGAAGGTTAACCACGAAGAGCAGCGCGCCTGCCTTGGGGATGGCGATGTGAGCCTGTCCGAAGTCGATGCCGCCAAGCAGGGCGCTGGTGATGAACATACTGATGACGAGAATGACAATGCTGACCGGCAGGATGATGGCCATGCCAATGGCGAAGACGAAGAGTTGCAACCCATATCCGGCGTGAATGACCGCAATGCTCACGATTCCGGCGAGCAGCAAAAACGTACCGGCAAGGGCGCCCCAGACCCACAAGGGAACTTCGTGGGTCGGCTTCGGTTTACTTCGCCGCTTGCGCTTTTTCTTGCGCGGCCTGGGCTGGTCGTCGGTCGGCAAGTCCTGGGTGATTCCCTCCGGATCGGGGGCGGGGCGACGCTTCTCATCCTCTCGCGGACGGGGTATCGGAGGTGTCAAGGTGATGTCCGTCTTGGCCAGCGCGATGATCGAACCGCAGCCGGGACAGCGCGCCTTCGCGGCGGTTACGCCCTCCGGTATTCGTAGTCTCTTGCCGCACGATTTGCAAGCCGCCAGAGTGGGCACGGTAGCGTCTCCGCAGGGCGAGGAGGGAATATCTCGCCTATGTTACTTTTGAGCGTCGAACTTGGGAAGACGAACGGCCGGTGCCAGCCGGTTTGTGGACGTACTCTCTCGTTCCGCCGTTTGCTCCCGGTAGAACCGCGTCTCCATCTCTCGTGCCTTCTCGATTCGCCGATCCCGCGTGCGCGCAAGCGGGTCCGGTGACGCGCAGTGCGTCACCGGACCCGCCTCGTTCCGCATGTTGCCTGCATCCGCATTCAAATTAACGGAGATAACGGAGCGCTTGACGCGGTGTTACGCGCATCGCGGCGGCCAGGAACAAGGGTCCGCCCACTCCCAGCGGCACCTCCAGGCTCGCCACGGATACATCTAGCGCCACCGCCAGTTGCGAGAAGAAGTCCGTCGGCCAGCCCTCGGTGTGATACTGAGTCAGTTCACCGGGCGTGACGCAGTCGGGGCGGCTGAACAGGTGTAACGTCAGCCGACTTTCCGGCGTAAACACGCCCTCACACAACGGCAGGCGCAACAGGTACACCTTGTGGGGAAGGAGATGGTTGTCGCAGACGACACTGACCAGCCGAAGTTCACTGCCGGCCGAGCAACCCAGAACGTCGGCCGCGAGACTCCCTTCCCACAAGCCGCGAACCCTTCCCTGAGACACCTTGCGGAGTTGCCCGCATCGATCGACGACGAAATAGCGCAGCCTCATCTCAATCACCTCCTTGTGATGAAAGTAGCCCCACCAACGGCACGGCTACGGCGAATCGGTCACGTTCGCAAATGAGGTTTGATAGTCGCCCGACGATCAGGCCACGCTCACCAGTCCCTGGTGCGTGGGCAAAGGCAAATCGCCCTTGGCGATCCAGCGTCCCTGGTCGGCCGCTCCTTGCCAACACTCCAGGACGATGCGAAGAACGCGGGCGCGTTCTTCGGCGTCGAGCAGTTCAGCCCAAGCGGCCACATAGCCGGCGCGAACCTGCGTGGTTGAACGGCCGACGTACAGCAAGCATTCACTGCCATCCTCGCAGATGGCCAACGCCCGCCAACCCTGGAACTTGGTTTCGGTGTGGTAGAGCATGAGAAACCCCTCCGTGGTCTGTGCGAAAGATGGGCCACCCTTCCTGGGTCGCCCCTGGTGTAGCGGTGTAGTATATCCGCCAGCCGCGAATACGCCACCAGAAAAAACAAAAATCCGAAATCCGAAATCCGAAATCCGAAAGAAATCCAAAATCCGAAATTGCAAAAACGGCGACGATCCGTTTTGAGTTTTGGGAATTCGTGTTTGGGATTTCTTTCGGATTTCGGATTTCGGATTTCGGATTTCCCGCGCAGCGGGTGAGGATTTCGGATTTCCCGCGCAGCGGGTGAGGATTTCGGATTTTTATGTTGATTGGGCGGCCAGCGCTGCCAGTGTGGCCAAATCGGCGTGTTCAAACGTATCGACGAGGGCGCGGCGTTGTTGGAGCATCTCTTCGAGCGTAGGACGTAGTTTCAGGAAAGCGGCGGCGCAGCGGGGATCGAATTGGCGTCCCGATCCAGCAGCGATCTCGGCGAAGGCTCGTCCCAGCGGCATACTTTTGCGGTAAGGCCGATCGGAAGTCATAGCGTCGAAAGCGTCCGCGACCGCGACCATCCGGGCCAGCAGCGGAATGGCCTCGCCAGCTAGTCCATCGGGGTAGCCCTTGCCGTCCCAGCGTTCATGATGACTGCGAATAATGGGCAACACGGCGGCCAGTCCCGGGATGCCTTGAAGGATGGCGGCGCCCCGCACCGTATGCGAGCGCATGCTCTCGAACTCCACCGAATCGAGCGCACCTGCCTTACGCAGCACGGCGTCGTCCACGCCGATCTTGCCAATATCGTGCAGCGGCACGCCCACCTGAAGAAGAAGACGCTCCGTGGAGGGCAGACCCAGACACTCGGCCAACAGCAGCGTATAGTTGGTGACGCGCTGTGTGTGACCGCCGGTATAGCGATCGCGCAACTCGACCGCCTGCGCCAGGGCCGTCACCGTCTGGATTACCGCGTCCTGTCCTTCGGCGAGCGGCGGAGAAGCTTTCAGGGGCTGCAAACGCCGGGCTGAAGGAGCGATGACAGCCGCTGGAACACTGCCACTCGGAGGAGTTTGGAGCGACTTGCCCGAGAACGAGGCGGTCAAGACGATTCGGCCGAACTGGATAAGATCGCCCGAACGCAGTTCTCGGCCGGCCTGCCCAATGCGGACGCCGTTGAGGAGGGTGCCGTTGGTGCTGCCCAGATCGCGAACGCTCCAGACCTCCTCGCTGGGGGCGATCTCGGCGTGGTGGCGACTGACAGACGGATGATCCAGCGACAACTCCAGGTCGCCGACACGACCAACACGCATCGGCGCCAGGGATGTCCACGACTGGCCCGCGAATTCCGGGCTGACCGCCTCAAGATGGATGCGTCGCCCGTTCAACGGACACCTCATTACGCCGCCCAAGGGGGCGTCACCCTGGGAGGAGACGCTCGCCCGTTTCAATTCCGCCATAAAGTGGCGAGTCCACCGATGCACAACCATAGTGCGCCCGAAAGAGGCCGTCAAACCAAGGCAGCAGCGACACGGAGCAAGAGGGACTCACACCGCCTGTTTCCTATCCGGTCGCGGAGTGAAAAGTTTTGCGGTGGACGATTTGAATAATGAGCTTTTGCATGCTAGGTATTGGAGTAGGTCGGAGAAGAATCCGGCCCGCCGATCCGATATGCCTGCCCTCAACGACGAGGAGGCTTGGTACCCTCTCCCCGTCGTGTCCGTTCCGCGCGCGGCGACGAACGATCGCCGGCGCTTATCCCGCCTGAGGCAGCAGGGACAGTCGTATGACTCCTATACTTGCCATCGCCCCGTCACTTCGTGCCGGGATCATGGAGGAAAATCCGCCTCCCTCGTATCCTCTTCGTGCCATCCTGAAAGCGGAGGGCTTCGAGTACCTCATGAGGCAGGCCAGCGACGCCATCTTTATCTTAGACCCCCAGGGGCAGGTATTAGAGGCGAATCGCCGAGCCGAGGAGATGCTTGGCCGGCCATCCTCCGAAATCCATGGTCAATCCTGGCGATCCTTCGTATCCGCCGCCGAACTGGAAGCGGACGGAAATCTGTTCCGGAAACTTCGGACCGAAGGGGCGATCCGCGCGGACAACCTCCATCTGGTGCGAACTGATGGGCGGCCCGTGTGCGTCGATTTCTCCGCTTCGCTGGTCGAAGTCGGGGGAGAGCATGTCATCCTGGCCATCGCCCACGATGTCACCCAGCGCGTCCGTCTGGAACAGCAGCTGCGCCAGTCTCAGAAAATGGAGGCGATTGGCCGACTGGCGGGCGGCGTGGCTCACGACTTCAACAATTTGCTGACTATCATCAACGGCTATGGCGAGATTCTCTTGGGCGCTCTGCGCCCGGAGGATCCGATGTGGGAATTGGTCGCCGAGATCCGGCAAGCGGGAATGCGCGGTGCCTCGTTGACCCGTCAACTCCTGGCATTCAGCCGTCAGCAGGTCATCGCTCCGCAGGTACTCGACCTCAATAGCGTTGTCGCGGACGTGGACAAGATGCTCCGCCGTCTCATCGGGGAAGACATCGTCTTGACCACGCGGATGGACCCGGCTCTCGGAAGCGTGAAGGCCGATCCTGGACAAATCGAGCAAGTTCTGCTCAACCTGGCGGTCAACGCCCGCGATGCCATGCCCAAGGGCGGCCGACTGACCATCGAGACGGCCAACGTGGAATTGGATGCGAATTGCCCCGACGCGCGTCCCGAGGTTCGACCGGGGCGCTACATCCAGCTGGCGGTGAGCGATACCGGCTGCGGCATGGATGAGGCGACCAAGGCGCATCTCTTCGAGCCGTTCTTCACGACCAAGGGAGTGGGCAAGGGCACCGGCCTCGGCTTGGCCACCGTCTACGGCATCGTTAAGCAGGCGAGTGGTTGCATTTACATCTACAGCGAACCGGGACGCGGCGCGACATTCAAAATCTATTTGCCGCGTATCGAAGAGGCGGTGCCCGCCAAACACGCCCAGGCGGGGGTAACGCGCAGTTCGGTCGGCACGGAGACGATTTTGCTGGTCGAGGACGAGGACGCGGTTCGGGCGCTCACGCGCCACGTCCTGCAAAAGAGCGGCTACAAGGTGCTGGAAGCCCGTCACGGCGGCGAGGCGCTGCGCTTGTGCGGACGCCATCGCGAGCCGATCCACCTGCTGCTGACCGATGTGGTCATGCCGGAGATGGGCGGGCGAGAGTTGGCCGACTGTTTGATCTCGTTACGGCCGGAGATGAAGGTTCTCTATCTGTCGGGCTACACCGACGACGCGGTCGTTCGGCACGGTATTCTGACGGCGGAGTCCGCCTTTTTGCAAAAGCCTTTCAGCGTCGAGACCCTGACCCGCAAGGTCCGTGAGGTGCTGGATCAGGGAACGGTCAACCCGGTTTCCGTCTAACCGCAGTCCTTGGAATTCGTTCACGCCAACGTCATTTTTTCGACAGAGGAAGTCCATGATCGCGCAGCCACTTCTGGGCAAGACCATTCTGGTGATCGAGGACGACATCGCCACGCGCGAAGCCCTTGCTCTGTTTCTGGGCCAAGAGGGTTGTCAAGTTCTCTGCGCTGTGGACGGCCGGCAGGCTCTGCACCTTCTGCGGCATGGTCCTCGCCCGGATCTGATTCTCCTGGATTTGATGCTGCCGGGTATGGACGGCTGGCAGTTCCGCCGCCAACAACAGCGCGATCCGTACCTGGCCTCCATTCCCGTGGTCGTCGTCTCCGCCGCGGGCGACCTTAAAGGGCAAGCTCGCGCTCTCGGGGCCGTGAGCCTGATGTCCAAGCCCGTCGAACTCGACCATCTGTTGGCTGAGGTTCGGCGTTTCGCCACGCTGGAGCGGCCCGGCGTGTTAGTGGTGGAGGATGAATCGCAGGTGCGCGCCATGCTGGGCGTGGCCTTACATCAGCACGGTTTCACGACCTGGCTGGCAAGCAACGGCCGCGAGGCGGTCGAGCGCTACCAACAACACCACGAACAAATTGGTGTCGTGCTGCTGGATGTGCAGATGCCCGGTCTGGATGGTCCCTGGACGCTGGTGGCCCTGCATCGAATCAACCCACAAGTGCGCTGCTGTTTCATGAGCGGCAACACGGGCGAATACGACGCCGAGATGCTGCTTGGCATGGGTGCCACGGCCGTCTTCCAGAAACCCTTCGGGCTGAACGAGGTGACGCAGGCTCTGCAACAATTGCTCGGCTGATCGAAACCAATGAGCCGCTTGCGGCTTAGCGTCGGCACACGCTAAGCCGCAAGCGGCATTCGCTTCCCGCAAAAACCTTCTCGAAATCCATTCGATTCCTGTCACATTCCACGAAATCGCGGAACAAGAGGGTGAGGAGACAAGAGGAACGGAAGACTGCTCTTCCGGCACCTCTCTCTTCTTTCCCGAACGAGGAGTTCCGCGATGTTGCCGGCCATCGGCTATTCCCTGCGTGAAGAGAATCGTCCCTGGGTGGACGAGGCCGCCTGGGACGGTGTCGAGATCGATTTTCAACGTGCTAACAATCCTCTGCGTCTGACGCCGTACCTCGAAGGCTCGCCGTTCCGCTACGTCAGTCTTCACACGCTCGATCTCTCGGTCGCCAGCCCGGAACCGCCCGCTCGGAGCTACCTCGATGCTCTCCTGACCGTGGCGCGCGAAAACGACGCTGTTGCCATCACGGATCATCTGGGTTTCACGCATGGCAAGCCGGGAGGAGTAAGCATCGGCCATGTCACCGCGCCGCCGTATACGTCCGCCGCGCTGGACGCCGTTTGTCGCAACATCGACCACATTCAACGGCATTTCGGCGACGTGGCGTTTTACTTGGAGAACTTGGCTCATTTCTTCGTGTGGCGCGGCGAGAGGAGCGAGGCCGACTTTTTTGGCCAGGTGTTGGAGCGAACCGGCTGCGGGTTGCTGCTGGATGTCACCAACGCCTATGCCAACGACCTGAACTTCGGACACGACGCGCGGGCGTTCCTTGACAGTGTGATCCCCCGCGCTGGCCGTATGCAGATGCACCTGGCGGGTGGTTTCACCGATGCTCGAACGGGCCGCTACGTGGACAGCCATTCGCAGCCGATCCCGGAAGCCGTGTGGGAACTGTATCGCCACGCACTCACGCTGGGCCGAGGCAAGGTGGACGCGGTTTTTATCGAACGCGATTGGAACGCTCCCGACGAGGACGGCTGGCGTCACGAGGTGCGACAAGCTCGGCGAATCGCTCTGGAAGTGGAGGTCCAATGATGAAGCTTCAACAAACGAGCGATGGTTATCAGGAGCAGCTCCAACGCTGGGTCGGGGCGCTGACGACGGGCGACCTCCGCGAAATGTATGACGCCCTGAGCGAAGGAGAAGCCGGCGATGTGCGACGGTTTCTGGATAACGGCGTCGGCGAGCGGCGCAAGTTGCTGCGGCAAGAATTGGCATTCGTGGCTCTGGCATTTGATGACTTTGAGGATCTTGTTAGTGACTATGTACGATCGATGCCACAGACGGCTTACGATCCCGCTCGCAGCGATCGCGAACAGTTCTTGTGCTGGTTGCGACAGACCCGACTGTTGACGGCCATGCAAGGCGATTTTGTCGCCTACCAGGAAGCGGAGTACGCCGTCGCCGCACTGGCCCGCACGCGGCGCCCGCAACACCTGACCTTTCAGCGGATGGCAACGAGAGCCAGACAGCGGACGGCACGGCTCGATACCGATTCCGCCCTGCTGATCCATCTGAATCCCATTCGCATGTGGACGCGCCTGGCTCTGCCCGGCCGTGATCTCGGCGAGGTGCTGTTTTTCGCCGCTGGCGATCGCGTGGCAAGTGTCGGGTTGGATTCGCCGGCTCCGGAAATCGCCCACCTGCTCGCCACACGTCCTCGCACTCTGGAGGAATGCACGAGCCGACTGCGGCCCGTGAGTCGGGAGGAAATAGCGGTCGCCTGCCGCGACCTCGCCGACAAGGGACTTGTGGCTTTCGCGTGATTAACTCCGCCGGATGTTTTTCGCTCCTCGCGCATCCGCTGGATTTACCCAACAGAGGAGCATCTGTCAGACCCTTTTCGCACCGCAACCGATAAGCATACCCGCCAACGGTTGGCGTCGGCGTCGGCGAACGGTCGGAAACCAAGAAGGAGAATCTAGCATGTCCCGTATCGACATCATTCGCGCGTGGAAGGACGAGACCTATCGGCAGAGCCTGAGCGAAGCTCAACGGGCTGCTTTGCCGCCCAATCCGGCTGGCATGGTCGAACTGACCGAGGCCGAGGCCGCCACCGTGGAAGGCAAGCTGAGCTTCGCCTGTTGCAGCACCTGTCATTGCAGCGCTGCCATCGTGATGGCCCGCTAAGCGGCCATCCTTTGCGAGCCGACAAGAGAATGGTGGCTTTCGCGTGATCAACCCCAGCAGATGCTATTCGCTCCTCGCGCATCCGCTGGGTTTTCCCAAGAGAGGGGCACCTGTCAGATCCTTTTCGCACTGTAGCCGAGAAGTATGCACGCCAATGGTTGGCGTCGGCGTCGGCGAACGGTCGGAAACCAAGAAGGAGAACTTAGTATGTCCCGTATCGACATCATTCGCGCGTGGAAGGACGAGACGTATCGGCAGAGTCTGAGCGAAGCTCAGCGGGCCGCGTTGCCGCCCAATCCGGCTGGCATGGTCGAGTTGACCGAGGCCGAGGCCGCCACCGTGGAAGGCAAGATGAGCTACGCCTGTTGCAGCACTTGTCATTGCAGTGCCGCCGTCGTGAAAGCCTATTAATTGAATGGCGTTCTTCTGCGAGCGGGGAGTTGATGCTCCCCGCTCGTTCGTTTCTACCTTCTCTTCTCTGGCTCCCCGAAGTAGGACTTGATCGCCATGCACACTTCATCTTCTGAACGCGGCGCGTCTGGGTTCCTGGGAGCGATTGAGCCGTTGATTCGCCAAGGACGCAATCGTTTCCGCGACGAAGCCGAGGCGCTGCGCCGCCGCTATCCCGAGGTGCCCTTCGATGTTCCCACGCTTGAGAGGACATTGACGACATCGCTGGAGGAGCAACTCGTGGCGATGCTCGAGCGCACCATGGTCCTGGAACTGCAAGTGGCCCGTTTGCAAGGATTGCTGTCTGGCAAGACTCCTGAAGAGCGTTTCGACAATTTCCTCTGCCGCTTGCGTCAGCCGGAGGTTGCCGCCGCTCTGCTCGAAGAATATCCCGTTCTGGCAAGTCTGGTGACACAAGGTATCGACCGCTGGGCCGCCTTTTGCCTGGAGTTCCTCCAACATCTGTGCGAGGACTGGCAGGCTATCCGCTCGTTGTTTCAGCCGGAGACTGAGCCTGGTCCCGTGGTCGCCGTCGAGTTCGCCGGCGATCGGCACCGTGGCGGCCGATCCGTGTTGATTGTGTGCTTTCGCTCTGGCTGGCAGTTGGTGTACAAGCCGAAACCCTTGGCTGTCGAGGTGCATTTCCAACAACTGCTGGCCTGGCTCAATGAACGCGGCGCTCACCCCGCCTTTCAGACGACGCCCGTTCTTGACCGAGGCGCACACGGCTGGGCCGCCTTCGTCGCCGCACACGGCTGCACCAGCGAGGCGGAGATTCAGCGTTTCTACCAGCGGCAAGGCGCTTATCTGGCGCTTCTCTATGGACTGATGGCAACCGATTGTCACTTGGAAAATGTGATCGCCGCCGGCGAGCAGCCAGTGCCGGTGGACCTGGAAGCGCTTTTCCATCGTGGTCCGGCCGACGCGGCCGGCCAGCTACACGCGGATTCCGTCCGAGGTGTGCGTTTACTGCCGCAGCGCTATCTCATCGCCGATACAGGCGAGGTCGTCGATTTCAGCGCCCTGGGAGCAACGGCCGGCCAACTCTCGCCCTACGAGACGCCCTGCTGGGATGGGACGGGCACCGACGAGATGCGTGTGATCTCGCGACGGATGGAGTTGCCCGGCGCTCGCAATCGACCAACCCTCCTTGGCCAAGAGATCAACCTCCTCGATTATCAAGAAGAGTTGATCCGCGGCTTCAAAGCCATGTACCAGATGCTGCGCACCCATCGCGAGGAACTGCTCGGCGCGGGCGGCCCCCTCGACGCCTTCGCCCAGGATGAAGTGCGTTTCATCGCGCGAACGACGCAGACTTACGGCTTGCTGCTCCGTCAGAGCTACCATCCCGACTTGCTACGCGATGCTCCGGCACGCGGCCGTTTCCTCAAGCAACTCGACCAGCGTGTGGCGCAATCGCCCTGGTTGGCTCGCCTGCGCGACGCCGAGGATATCGCCCTCCTGCGGCAGGATATTCCGCTGTTCACCACTCGTCCCGCTTCACGCGATCTGTGGACCAGTTCGGGAGAGCGGATCGCCGCGTTCTTCGAGCAAACCGGCCTGGAGCTAGCGCGCCAGCGTCTGCGACAACTGGGACCAGCGGACCTGGAACAGCAACTCGCGATCATCCGCGAAAGTTTCGCGAATAAGTGAAAAACGGTTTTCCACAAGCCCGGAGCGCTAGCGACGGGTTCCCCCACCCGTCGCTAGCGCTCCGGCGCTCGTCGTGCTGCGTATCGTGTCGAATATCGAGGAATAACCATGTGGCGACGCTATGTATGGGTTCGGCAGAACGATCAGAGCGACTGCGGCGCGGCGGCGCTGGCGACGGTCGCTCTGCACTATCGCCGAAGCATTGGCCTGGAACAAGTGCGCGACTGGACCGGCACCGATCGTATCGGCGCGACGCTGCTCGGTCTGCTGCGCGGCGCTGAAAAACTCGGCTTCGCCAGCAAGGCCATCAAGGCACCGTATGAAGCGCTGGCCCGTCTGCCTCTGCCGGCCATTGCTCATCTGCGAACGGCCGATAGCAGCGGCCATTTCCTTGTTCTGCACAAAGTCAGCAAGGACGCCGTTGTGGTGGCCGATCCGGCCTGCGGCGTCGAGAAGCGCTCGCGGACGGATTTCTGCCGCGACTGGACCGGCCACTTGCTGATGCTCGTGCCGCAGACCGAATTGCACAGTCCGCGCGGTACGACCCCGCAGCCTCCGTGGCGGCGTTTCTTAGGATTGCTCCGCTCGCACACCGGCATTCTCACCGAGGCCATTTTCTGCGCCCTGCTTATGACGCTGCTGGGCGTGTCTACGTCCTACTTCGTTCAGCATTTGGTGGACTCCGTTCTCGTCCGTCAGGAGAGGCGATTGCTCAACGCGCTGGGCATCGGCATGGTGCTGATTGTGGTGTTCCGCACGCTGTTCGCCCTGTTGCGGCAATACCTGCTCGCTCACGTCGCTCGCAAAGTGGACCTCGCCGTCATCGCCGGTTACAGCCGGCACTTGCTCGGTCTGCCCATGCGTTTCTTCGAGTCGCGCCGCGTCGGCGAGATTCTGTCGCGGGCCATCGACACGGCGAAGGTGCGCGAAGCCATCAGCGGCACGACGACCAGCGCCGTGGTGGACGGTGTGCTTGTGGTGCTGCTGCTGGGTGTGCTGTGGATGTACGATTTTCGGCTGGCGCTGACGGCGACGGCGTTCGTGCCCGTGCTGCTCGTGGCCGCGTTCATGCTGCAACCGGCCACGCTGCGTCACTCGTGGCAAGCGATGGAAAACTGGTCGCAACTGTCGGCTCATCTGATCGAGAACGTCAGCGCCGTGCAAACCATCAAGGCGTTCGGCGCGGAACGAGCGCGAGCCGAGGAAGGCGAACGGCAGCTTGTCGGCTTCGTCCAGGCGAACTTCACTCTCCAGAAATTCGGCCTCAGCATGAACGGTTTGGGTCTGTTTCTGACGGCCCTGGCCGGCGTCATCATCCTGTGGTACGGCGGCAATCGCGTCATGGACGGTGCCCTGACCATCGGCCAATTGATGTTCTTTTATTCGCTGCTGGTTTACTTGCTGGAACCTCTGAACCGCTTGGCCGGCATCAACCTGAAATTGCAAGAAGCGCTCGTCGCCGTGGATCGGCTCTATCAAGTGCTGGACCTAGAACTAGAGCAACCCAACGGCGCGAGCAAGACGACCTTCCCCGGCCTACAAGATGGCATCGAACTGCGCGACGTAACCTTTCGTTATGGCAGTCGGGGGAGCGTGCTGGACAAAATCAATCTGCGCATCCCCGCCGGCAAGACCGTGGCCGTGGTCGGCGAAAGCGGCTCCGGTAAATCCACGCTTCTGAACTTGTTGATGGGCTTCCACGCCCCGACCGAAGGTGCGGTCCTCGTGGACGGAGTCGATCTGCGCGACTTCGATCTGGATTCGCTGCGTGGCCGGATTGGTTTGGTCTCGCAGGAGCCGTTTATCTTTAACGGTACTGTGCGCGACAACATCGTTCTGGGCCGGCCGGAGGCAACCTTGGATGAAGTGATTGAGGCAGCGCGGTCGGCGGGACTCAGCGAGTTCATCGCCAATCTGCCCCAGCGCTACGATACGCTCATCGGCGAGCGCGGCGCCAATCTATCCGGCGGACAACGGCAGCGTCTGGCCATCGCCCGCGCTCTGCTGCGTAAACCGGATGTCCTGTTGTTCGACGAGGCCACCAGCCATCTGGACACGGCTACCGAGCAGGCCATTCAGGAAAACCTGCATACGGTGCTGAGCGGCCGAACGGTGATTTTGGTGGCCCATCGTCTGAGTACCATTAAGGACGCCGACCTTATCTATGTGCTGCATCAAGGCCGCATCGCCGAGCAGGGCACGCATCGGCAACTGCTGGCCCAGCAAGGACTGTATAGCCTGCTGTGTCGCAAACAGACCGGCGCGGCGGATGAATCACCCCTTTCGGCGGCTCTGGGAAATACGAAAAACGGCAAGACCCCACGGGAGAGAATCAGCCATGCGTGAAGCAATCATGGTCGATCTGCGCGATTGTACGGAGTTTCGTCAGACGTTGCTGGCTCAGCCGCCGCGCTTTCTGCATGGCGTGGTTCTCCTGCTGGCCGGCCTGTTGGCCGCGGCGCTCGTGTGGGCGGCCGTAGTGCGAGCCAACCTCGTGGTGCGAGCGCAAGGCCGAGTACGGCCGCTAACCTCGCCCAAGAAGGTTTTCACCGCCAGGGGCGGCACGATGCAGCGCTCCGGCGGCGGCCGCGTCGTGGCCGTCTACTTCCACGAGGGCGACGAAGTGCATCAAGGCGACCTGCTCATCCAGCTGGATACGGAGTCGCTGAATAACGAAATCACCCGGCGCAAGCGCACGATTCAGGCGGGCGAGGAGGAGTTGGCCCGGCTCGCCAGCCTGAAGGATATGCTTGAGAAACAGAGTACGGCAACCCGGGCAAAGTGCGAATCCGAAGTAGCCCAGACGACGGCCGAGGTACGGCAGGCGAGCGAGCGGCGCGTCGTGGATGTCGAACTGGCTCGTGTGGAACTGGAGGCGGCGGAGGACGATCTGAGGCGCACAACGCGGCTGGCAGCGTCCAACGCCGCGACGGTCGTGGAACTGGTCAAGTCGAGGAATCACATGCGCGAGACGAAGGAGAAGCTCCGCAAGGCGCGGCTGTCCGTGGATGATAGCAAGATCGAGGTGATGAAACGCGCTCTGGTGCTGGGCGAGCGCGACGCGGCGCTCAAACGCGAAGAGTTGGAGCTGAAGCGAGTGACCAAGCGCGGCGAAGTCGAGGCCGCCCGCATGGAATTGGCCAACCTGGAACTGGAGCGCAAGCAAGCGGAACTACGTTCGCCGCTGACGGGCATTGTCACGAGCGGCGACGTGAAGATTGGCGATCTGCTCGAAGCGGGCAAGTCGGTGGTCGAGATCGCCGAACAGCACGGCTTCCACTTCGAGGCGGAAGTATCCAGCACCGAAGTCGCTCATCTGCGCGTGGGCATGCCGGCACGGATCAAGCTCGACGCCTACGATTATCAACAATACGGTACGCTGTCCGGGACGGTGTGCTTCATCTCGCCGGATTCCGGCGTGCGTCAGGGCCAGGGAAATGCCGTGTACGTGGTCAAGATCGTATGCGACGGCAGCGAGGTAGGCCGCGCGGGGGCGCGCGGCAAAGTTAAGCTGGGCATGGCAGGGCAAGTGGAGATCGTCACGGAACAGGAAAGCATTCTCTCCCTGTTGCTGCGACACATCCGCCAGAGCATTAGCTTGGGGTGACAAGAAATGAGGATTCCGCCCTTCCCTCCGTTGGCCAAGTTGATACACTTAATCACTTGTCAAGGGACCGCGCGAGGATCGCAAATCATGCCATGGATGGCAACTTTCTCAACCGCGGATCGCCGCCTGTTACTGCGCTTGCAGTCCCAAGCGATGCGATATTTCCTGGACAACCAAACGGCGTCGGGACTTATCCTCGATCGCCAACGCAATCACGGTTCGCTCCATACGCACGGGCTATGCAGCACTGCGGCCACCGGCATGGGCTGGATCGCCCTCGCCCTCGCCTCGGCCGATCCCCACCGTCTTCTGACACCACAAGAAGCGACATTGCGTATCTGCACGGGGCTGGAGACGGCCCTGCATGCGCTGCCACACGATCGCGGCATCGTGCCGCACTTCATCGATTCACGCAGCGGCAGCGTACAGGGCAGCGATTACCTCAGCACGATCGAGACGGCCTGGCTTGTGGCGGGGGCGCTGTGGGCGTCCGCCTTCCTCCGCGATGCCGATCTGGAACGGTTGGCCCATTCGCTGTGGCAGCGCATCGACTGGCATTACTGGACCGTTCCCGATGAGTCGCAAGCGTCGCTACTGCGGCACGGGCAATCGCGCGAGGGACGTTTTCTCCCTTGCTCGTGGGATCGTCTCAACGGCGAGACAGTGTTCATGTACGTGCTGGCGTCCGGGGCCGACGGCGCGCACGCCTTGCCGGTGTCGGCTTGGCGACATTTGCAGCCTTTCTACGGCAGTGTGGCTGGTCTGCGTTTCAACAGCAGCGATCTCGGTCTGTTCGTCTTTCAATATGGGCTGGACCTGCTCGACCTGGCTTCCTGGCTGGCACCCTCTGGGATTGATCTCGCGGCGGAAGCGGCCATCGCCACGGAGGCCAACTATCGGCGGTGTCGTGAGTTAGCCAGCACCTTCGATACTTACCGCAATTACTGGGGGCTATCCGCGGGCGATGGTCCCGCGTCATCCTCCGCGGGTTTCACCTACCAGTGTTACGCTCCTGGCGGTCCAATCGACGGCACCGCGCATGTGACTGCCACGCTCGCCTCGATCGCTCATCAGCCGGAACTCGTGCTTGAGAATCTTCGTTGCGCCTATCACGATCGTCGCTGGGCGCCGCTGGGCCGCTACGGTTTCAGCAACATCAACACGGATCGCGGTTGGGTCGGCTCGGAAATGGTCGGCATCGACGCCGGTGCCGCCGTGTTGGCGCTGGATAATTACCTCAACGGCAACCGCGTGCGCAACGTCTTTCACCTTCTCCCGTGCGTTCAACGCGGTCTCGAACGAGCGGGTTTCCATTCCCGCACCGTGCGTGTGGCTCGCGCGGCCTGATTATCGAGCCGCTTGCGGCTTAGCGCGTTCCAGCGCTAAGCCGCAAGCGGCTCGATAATTCACTCCTGGCATTCGGTTTGCTCTCACAACAACGCGAACGGTTGTGAGACTCAAACTATTTCAAGGAGTGGACCACATGATGCGCGACATCCGATCGACTCAGGAGCAGGCTTCCACGCGCCGTCTCACGGTTTTGCCGCACGAAATACTCGTCAATGACTCGCGAGCGGGCTTATCGCCGTCACAGATGGTCGAGCGCAAGCTGGCAACAATGCTGCGCAGCACCCTTCTCCCGGCGAGCCATCTACAAGCCACTAGGATGCGGCGTGCGCTTTCTTAGGAAGTAAAGTTCACAGGCGTGAACTAAACCCTCCAGGCAGGGATTCCGGGTGATTCATCCGGGAGGGAGGCTCGTTTTTTCATTTGCCGCCGAATCTCTCCTCGTTCCCCTTCTGGGCAACGGCGGATTGGCTCTCCGAGTTTCCCCTCCCATGCACTTTGAAAAGGGCGGCTGCCATGACCACACCCCCTGTCTCGAATGGAATCGCTGCTGAGCTGCGCCTCATTTTGAAGCGTGGCCGGCAAGTATGGCACTTGGTGCCGGTGCGTCACAAGTTGGGTCTGGCCGGCGCGGGCGGTATCATGGCCGCCGCCAGTTTATGCAACATCGCCCTGGCGCTGTTGCTGGGCAGGCTCGTCAACGCTGTCCTGCGCGGCAGCAACGAAGGATGGTCTCACGCGGCCTCCTACACCGTCGCCGCCGAGGTTCTGGGGTTGATCGGTCTCGCCTACCTCTTGCGTGAAGCCCTCAATATCGCACGACGCTACCTCGTCGAAAACAGTTGCACACGCATCCACCGCGATATGTGCGTTCGCGTGGTCAATCACTTGATGAAGATCAACTTGGCCAGCCTGTCCAAAGACAAGGTCGGCTCGCTACACGGCCGTATTTACCGCAGCGTGGAAGGCTTCGTCCGCTTCCTGCGTCTGAGTTTCCTCGATTTCGTGCCGGCCCTACTCACGGGATCGTTCGCCCTAATCGCGGCCGTCAGCAAGCAGCCCGTGCTGGGCCTCATTATGATTGGCGTCATCCCAACGGCCGTCTTTCTCACCATCCGCCAACTTATCTCACAGAGGGGCGTTCGCCTGCGCTTGCTGCGTAGTTGTGATGAGATCGATGGCGCTATCGTCGAGCAACTCGGCGGCATCGAGTACGTGCGCGCGGCCAACACCTATCAGCAGGAGATCAAGCGTCTGGCCCGCGCCGCCGAGAAACGCCGCGCGATGGAGATTCGCCATCAGTTCCAGATGTCGCTGTTTGGCTGCGCCAAGGCGCTCAACGAGGGGCTTTTCCACATCATCGTTCTCTCCGTGGCGATTTATTACGCCATCAACGGGCAGTTAAAGGCGGGGGATGTGTTGACCTTCTCGATCCTGTTCGTCAATGTGATGACGCCGCTCGCCGAGATCCACCGCGTCATTGACGAAGGCCACGAGAGCAGCCTGCGCGTCGGCGATTTGCTGGAGATGCTGGCCGAGCCGTTGGATGCATCGTTCACGCTGCCGCGGATAACCGAGCCGCGGCTGGTGCCGGGCGAACCCGCCATCGCCGCCCGAGACTTGGTGGTCGAATATCTGACTCCCCAGGGCAAGTGCGTGCATGCCGTGGATAATCTGTCCTTGACGATACGACACGGGGAAACCATCGGCATCGCCGGTCGATCGGGCTGCGGCAAATCCACCTTCCTGCGCGTGTTGATGCGTCTGCTTCATCCGCATAGTGGTTCGATGCTGCTGGGCGGTGTGCCGCTTGAGGAGGTGTCGCGCACGGACATCGGCCGGTTGCTCGGTTACGTCGGTCAATCGCCGTTCGTGTTTTCCGGCACCATCGCCGAGAACATTGCCTACGGCAACGAGCATGCGACCCCGGAAGACATCCAGCGCGCCGCCGAAATGGCGCACCTCCACGACGAAATCTTGCAGATGCCGGGCGGCTACAACGCGGTGCTGATGGAACGTGGTTCCAATCTCTCGGGTGGTCAGCGGCAACGCTTGGCCATCGCCCGCATTCTGCTGAAGCAACCGCCGATCTTGATCCTCGATGAGGCCACCTCGGCCTTGGACAATATCAGCGAGCGTGCCGTGCAGCAGGCGCTGGGCCTGACGAATACCGATCGCACGACGATCATTGTGGCCCATCGCCTGTCCACGCTGCGCGATGCCGATCGCATTCTCGTCTTTGATGAAGGGCGCATCGCCGAAGTGGGCGCATACACGGAGTTGGTTCAGCAAGGCGGTCTGTTCGGCGAATTGGTAATGTCCGCCGAAAACGGCCTGAGCGCTGCAATCGAAGGGGCAGCTACGCAACAGGAGCCAGTAGCACAAAGCGCGTAAACGATGTTGAAACGCTACGAGGGACGAACGCCATGAAGTAGGTGCCGCTCGGCTCGCGGCACTTGTCCGCGTCCGGCTCGGCTCGCCGGACCTACCCCATACGCCAGCCGTCCGGCTCGGCTCGCTGGACCTACCAGTAGGTGCCGCGAGCCGAGCGGCACGGCTTGAGTAGGTGCCGCGAGCCGAGCGGCACTTGTTTTTGTCCCCGGCTCGGCTCGCCGGACCTACCGCCAGTAGGTGCCGCGAGCCGAGCGGCACTTGTCCGCGTCCGGCTCGGCTCGCTGGACCTACCGCCAGTAGGTGCCGCGAGCCGAGCGGCACTTGTCCGCGTCCGGCTCGGCTCGCCGGACCTACTGCTTGTCTCGGGTGGACGCCATCGATTTGTTCTTGCGTTTCTTCTTGGGACTTTTCATCTTCCTCTCCTTCTCTTCATCCTCATCCTCCTTCCGCCTGGCGGCGAGGAGGAAGAACAAGCTGCTGCCGGCCAGGATCACGAAAAGCACCAGAGACAGGACAACCCATTTCTTATTACCGCCCTCGTTCTCGGATGCGCTATCTGATTCCGACATCGGGGGCGCTGTCGTACCGCTAAGTTCGCTGAGTGGTTTCGCGATGAGATGGTCCGGTTCCGCTGGTTTGGACGGTTCGACTGGCGGTATTGTCTTTTTGATTGGCTCCGTGGGTTCCTTGGGAGGCGGCGGAGCGAGTTTTTCCATCACGCTATTCTGTAGATCGGCTGGCTTGAAGGGCAGCTTGGCCGTCAGATCCTTCACCAAGTTGGCACGCTTGAGGAACAATAGAGCCAAGCAGGTGTCGATGGTCGGACTGTTGCCGGGATACTGACCATTCACCCAGTTGCCCCCACTGTCCTGGTTAGCGACAAGAATCTGGGCACCCCAGCGATACCAATCTTTGTCGCCGATCTTCGACAGATTGTAAAGCACGGCCGCGCGCTCGAGGGACCACATGAAATAGAGGTTTTGCATGGGCAGGTTCGCCATTCGGTCCGCCGGCTTGCCGACGCACTGAGAGAGAGCAATCAGGCCGTTAATAATGCGTGGGTCGCGCACCGGCTGACCGACATGCTCGTTGGGCTTGGCGAGACCATGACCAACGGCCAAGCCGATCAATCCGACGCAGGTCATGGGCGCGCTGGGACGCGCGCCGCCGCCGAAGCGATAACGATAGCTCCAGGTACCATCGGGCCTCTGACTCGTCGCATAGCGGCGAACGATCAGGTTCAGCGTGCGATTCATGGGCACATCGTAGCGCTGAGCCGTCCACAGGGCGAGGATGGCGAACTGCGTATTCGAGTTGTCGGTCGTGGCCAGGAAGGGTTGGCGGGGTCTGCGTAGGGGATCCACCATGACGTGCTGGGCAGGATTTTGAACGACCGGGAATATCTGGATACGTTCGGGGATGCTATATGGTTTCGCTGGTTTGACATCCGCTGGCTTGTGGTCGCCAGGCTTGGCATCCTTCGCGGGTTGCTCTTCGACATCTTTCTTGTTCGGCGCTTTATCCGAGGGATCGGGCGAGTCTGACTCAAGATCCTTGCCGATGGCAGACGAGAATCCAAGCCAATCGCGCCACCGGCTCGGACTACTATCGATCGATTTCTGGGGATAGCGCGAGGCACCAAGACTGCCGCCGGTCGTGGTTCCCGACAAGGAAGGAGGGGTCGGAGTCGTCGCCGTCCCTCCTTGCGGATTCGCATCGGGATCCTGCGTCAGAGGGATGAGATCGCCAGGCTTTTGAGCTGCTCCCCCGGCGATACCGGGCATGTTGCCGGGTACTCTGGCAATGCCGGGCATCCCCTTCAGTAAAGGCGGATCGAGATGACGCAGGGCCATCAACAACTCCATTTGCGGGTGAGCGCCGAGGACAGGACACTTGTAGCCCCAACCGCCGGTCGCGCTCTGGCCGGCGATCAACCGCAGAGCGAACGTCTGGATGATCTTTTTGTCCTTGGGATCGCCGAGGCGATCCAGGAAAAGGACGGCCAGAGATAGCTCATAGGTGGTGTCTAGTTTTGCCGCATGGGAGCGCAGATAGTGGGCGGTACGCTGGATGAGCGGATCCGTGGGCGTAATGCCACACTCCAGCAAGGTCAGGCCGGGCAGCGCCGCGTACCCAACAGGATGCGGCGTCTGGGGCTTGGCCCAGGTTCCTTTCTTGCCCTGGGATTTTTTCAGATAATCGACACCCTGGTTGATGGCCTGCTCGACCGCATCTTGCTCGCCCTCCGGCAAGGGTAATCGTTGTGCTTGCGCCGGCAAACCAAGCAGGGTCAGCAATGCCGTGGAAAGTAGAATCAACCCAAAGGGGGAGCCTCGTCTCCCGTCGGCACTGGAAGCCTGTCGAGCCTCGTTGGTTCCCCGGATCCCACTGTGACGAAGGGCGAGGTACTTCGTTTCCAGCATGGACGGCCTTCCTGTTTGGACGATGCGCGAATGCGGACGAAATGCTAACTTCATCCTACAAACCTGGGAGACAAAGATGAAGGACAAAGGGAAAAATATCGCGGCGATTCGGACAAACCGTGACAGATTCTCATAGGCGCGCCGGCTCGCCAGCGGCTAGGATGACCCGCACACCGGCACACGCCGCCGGTTTCGACATGCTTGCAAAGCCAGCCCGCAGCGCCAGCAAGGACATCCTGTGCTGGCGCTGCGGGCTGGCAAAATCGAATGCACGCCATGACCAAGAGTACACCACGCCTAGCCGCGCGATTTTTGGAGCAGGTTCTGCTCGTCAATCTCGGCGTTCACGTCATCGCCCTGATCTTCATGGCGTTGTTCTTGTTGCCCGGCTTGCCTGGAGGCAGTACCGCCGAGGACGCCGAGCGCATCGCCTACCTGGCGACTCACCCCTGGCTATGGCGCTTGGGCTGGCTACCGTGGCAGCTGACGGCGTTCATGGATTTGCTGGCGGGCCTGGCTTTGTGGCGTACCGCGTGGATACCGCGCCGGCCCGCCGCCCTCGTTCTGATATTCACGATATTGGCCATCCTCCCCGATCAGGGCGGTCAGGCATTGTGGGTGACGCGCGGCCTCGATCTTGCGGTCATGGCCGATCGTAGCGGCGATCTGACGCCCTATCTGGACTTCGAGAGACAGACATATCACGCGATCGTCGCCTGGGGTGCCACGCTCTATCTGTGCATGGCCATCGGCTGGAGTTGGTGCTTTGCCGTCGCGGGAACGTGGAACCGAACCTTGACCGTCCTGTCGAGCGTCGCCTGGAGCGTCTTGGCGGTCGGCAGTGCCGGACTGCTGCTGCCGGAGGAGTTCCAGCCTCCGCCGGAGTTGGTTGGCGCGTGCAACGGGATCGGCCTGACGCTGTTGCTGTGCTGGCTAGCACTTGTCACCGAACAGGTTTTGCGGCGTGCCCGCCCCGATGAATCGCACGGCCGGCTGGCACCGTGGCGTCATCCCTGGCGCGGCGCGGTCGGGCGGGCGCTCGATGTCCTGGCCAATAGCCGCTTGCTCCGCGCCTATTGCGAATGGCTGCCACCCGTGGCGTTTATGAGCGATATAACCGATGTTATTTATGTCAATTATCTTGTGGAGGCGGAACGATTGGAACCGTTCGTGCCGGCCGGACTGGAGCTACAACGGATCGGCCGTGGCAGTCGCTACGCTCTGTTCACCCACCTTACCTATCGCCACGGTCATTTTGGTCCAAGGCTCCTTGGCCCGCTGCGTCGTTTGCTGCCGTCACCGGTGCATACCAACTGGCGCATCTACGTTTATGATCCCCACACGGGATTACCGGGCGTCTCCTTCGTCACCAACGCCATCAACAGCACGCCGCACGCTCTGGCCGCGCGCTTGCTCTCCGAGGGCATGCCCATGCACGCGCTGAAGGACGCCATCATTCAAGTCAATGAACATCGAAATTATCGCATTTTACTTGATGCCGGCGCGGGCAGCGCTCCTGATATGGAGGCTGCATTGCGCTCCGGCGATGCCCTCCTGCCGGGAGCGCCGTGGAACGAATGTTTTGACAACTACCACGCGCTGCTGGCATACTGTGTGCCGCAGGATCGCGCGTTCTCGTCGCAACCGTGGTATGGCCGCATCACCCGGCAAGAAATTGCTCTGGGGATTCCACTCGATAGTTGCGAGCCGCTGGCCGGCGACGTGTATTCGCGGGCGGCGGTGGTGTTCATCGGTGAGGCGGTGCCGCTGTGCTTCCGCGTGGCCCGCGTTGCCTTCTGCTTCGAGCGCGAGGAATACGATCCCTGCGTCCGTGAGAGTGTCGCGCTTCGTCTGGGTGTCGCCCAGGCGTGCTTGTCCTTATCGCCCGCGCGGCGAGCGGGAAGCCCTGATGAGCCGTCCCGCCCGTCCGCTGTCCCTGGAGACGAACCATGAAGAAGCTGCCGATGCCCTGGCTGTTTGTGGGACTGATGGTTTGGACGTGTGCGCCGCTGTCTGCCGTGGCTCAGACGCCGACGGAACCCGTTTACGAAGGCAGGCCGCTCAGCGTCTGGCTGGAAGCGCTGAAATCCAAAGACCGGCCGGCGCGGTTGGAAGCCCTGGGTGCGCTTGAGGGAGCAGGCCCCGAAGCGAAGGCGGCGGTTGCCGTTCTTACCGATGCGTTGGCCGACAAGGATCGTGTCATCCGCGCGGGCGCGGCCCATGTGTTGGCTTCCATCGGTCCCAACGCCGTGATCGCCGTACCTTCCCTACAAAGATGCCTCAAGGACAAAGATACGCAGGTGCGCCTGCTGGCGGCCTATGCGCTGTGGAGGATTGATCGGCAGAGCAAAGTCGCCGTGCCGGTAATCATCGAAGCACTGGAACATGAAGACGAACGCCTCCGCGTGCAAGCGATTCAGGCATTAGGGGCGCTCGGTCCTCTGGCCGAACAAGCGATTCCCGAACTCATCAAGGCAATCAAGGATGATGACGAACAAGTGCGCGCTTATGCGGCGGCCGCACTCGGACGGATGGGAACGCATGGCCGGCCGGCGTTGCCCGCGTTGGACGCCGCCCTCAAGGACAAGAATGCCATCGTGCGTGCCTCCGCGCTTATCGGTATCGAGGGCATTCCGGGAGCCTTGCGCAAGCGCATTCCCGCTGTCCTCGCGGCGGCTCGCGATGAAGATCATCAGGTGCGCGATGAGGCGCTCCGCGCCATCGGTCAACTGGGGCCGCAAGCCCATGCTGCCGTCCCGTTGCTGCGCGATCTCTTGAAAGATAAACAAGCGCGGATAAGGTCGCAGGCGGTAGTGTGTCTCGGCAAGATGGGGCCACCGGCCGCGCCCGCCGTGGAATCGTTGTTGCCGTTGCTCAAAGACAGCGAGCGCACGATTCGTTGGTACACCGCGCACGCTCTGGGGAACATCGGTCCCTCCGCCCGCAGCGCCGTCAAGGCGTTGAGCGAGGCGACCAAGGGACGCGATCCCACGCTGCGCTGTATGGCCGCCGAGGCATTGTGGAAGATCGATCGACAGGCCGCGGCTCTGCCGGTGCTATTCAAGGGTTTGCAGCACGAGGATGAGCGCGTGCGTCAGTTGGCCGCTAGCTGTGTCCAGGATATCGGCGTAGCGGCTCGCCCCGCCGTGCCTACGTTGCGTGAGGGGTTGCAGGACGATGTCGAGACGGTGCGCATGAGCTTCGCCTTGGCCTTGGGAGAGATTAGCGGCGAGGCGGTGCCGGCCTTGCAGAAATTGCTCCACGATGAGAATGCCCGTATTCGCGTCAGCGCCGCAGTCGCTCTCCAGACCATTGGCCCCGACGCTCGCCCTGCGGTGGCGGACTTGCTGGACGCGCTCAAGGATGCGGATCCCGGCGTCCGCGATGCAGCGGTCAACGCCCTGGGGGGCATCGGTGGCGATGCGGCGGCGATCGTACCGGCGTTGCGAGCCTCGCTGAGCGGCGAGGATCGCGAGTTACGAATCCGCGCGATCGTGGCTCTGGGAGCGTTCGGATCGGCCGCGCGCGATGCCGTGCCGGTCTTATTGGAGATGCTGCGCGATGAGAACGAGAACACGCGACTGGCCGCTGTCTGGACCCTGGGCCGAATCGGACCGCCCGCCAAAGCGGCGCGGGAATCGCTGAGCAAATCGCTGAAGGATAAGAATCCTCGCTTGAGTATGGAAGCGGCCAACGCTCTCCGCCGCATGGAGGGACAACCGCGCCTTGCCGTGCCGATTCTCGTGCAAAGGTTGCAAGATGACGATGGGAAAATCCGCGCTGCCGCAGCTCGCTACCTGAGTGAAATCGGAGCGGAAGCGCGTGAGGCGGTGCCCTCGTTACGCGCCAACCTCAAGGATGACGACGTGGAGGCGCGAACGAGTGCGGCTCAGGCGCTGTGGCGAATTGAGCGCCAGACGAAAGAGACGACTCCGGTTCTCGTCGCCGTCTGGCGCGAACGTATCCACGACACCATCCCCTTGCATCATCGCCGACGACTCGTGGAGACGCTGGGAGAAATGGGACCGCACGACAAGAGCGTGGTGCCGGTCTTCGTTGAGATGGTTCGCTCGGAATCGTACCAGATCAGCCAGATCGCCGCGAAAATCCTCAAAAAGCTCGATCCCAAGGCGGCGGCGGACGCGGGCATTCGCTGACCGTCGCCGCTCCTCAATGCAGAATGCCTCCTCAATGCAGAATGCAGAATGCAGAATGCAGAACGAAAACAAGGTGTTTTTCATTCTGCATTCTGCATTCTGCATTGAGGAGGCATTCTGCATTGGCGAGGCATTCCGCCTAACTCTGCACCGATAGTTCTAGCTGCAACTGCGACAGACCGAAGCGGAAGCCGAGTTGGAATATGTAGTCGGCGTTGGTCGGTCCGAGGTTGTGCAACAGCTGGCTCGACGAGGAACACTGGGATAACGGATTCCCTTCCACCAGCCCATCGACGAACGTCAGCAACGACTGGACCGGCGGGAAGAAGGCGAACGGTGTGTAGAACCCCTCGACGGCACCGTCGAGGGCCAGCAGGATTACGTCGAGTAACGTGAAGGGTTGTGGCGGGCAGATCATGCCGCCGCCTCCACCGCCACCGCCGCCTCCACCGCCACCGGTGGACGGTTGCGTGAACTGGTAGGCACCGATGTCGATGGTGCCGTTGGCCTCGCGCGCGAAGCCCACGCCGCGTTGGTCGTATGGCCCGGTCACCGACAGAACATTGGGATCACCGGCGGCGAGGGCAGGGCTGCTGGCTTGCAGGGCGAGGGTTTGCGTTGGTCCGCCGTTATTGCCCAGCGCCGTTGCCAAGCCAGGGTTAAGCGGATGAGCCGTGTTGCCGAACAGGTCGCCGGTACTCGTGCTGAATCCGCTGCTGCCGTCGGCGTTGCCGATCAGGTTGTGATTGCTCTTGGCGACGGTGCCGCTGACGTCGGCACCAGTGACGGCAGTGTTGAGGGCTACCAGAGTATTGGTGAGTTTGACTATCGGCGTGCTATTACTTCCCGCGCCAATGCTGACGCCGCCGCCGCTCGCGGTGCCGGCCGTCCCCGCCGTCCCCGCCGTTGCCGAGGTGACACCCGTCCCCGCTGCGCCGCCAGCGCCGCCCTGACCGAGAGTGGTGCTGTTATAGGCCGCAGTGGCGTTGGTGAAAGCCAGGGTACCACTGCCGTTGATGGATACGCCGCCGCCGTTGGCACTGCCACCCGCGCCGCCGGTGCTGCCCGCGCCGGCTTTGCCGGTGGGCGCATTGCCGCCGCCGCCACCCATGCCGCCAGTGCCGGCTGCCGCCGCGTTGAAGGCAATCGTCGTGTTAATGATGTTGAAAACCGAGCCGGTGGCATTGGACGTATAGACGCCGCCGCCGTAGGCACTACCGCCCACGCCGCCGATGCCGCCCACGCCAGCCCCGACATCGGCCGCGCCGCCGGTGCCGCCCGTGTTGCCGTCACCGCCCGTGGCTTTGTTGCCCGAAATGGTGGAGGCCGTCACAGTGGCCTGAAGGTTGCCGGTGCTACTGGCGTACAAACCGCCGCCCGCCGCCTGACCGCCGCCGACGATGCCACCCAAACCGCCGCCACCGTTACCGCCAACCCCGCCCGTGACTCCGTCTCCGCCCATGCCGCCCTCGCCGGACATCCCGCCCACGGCCGAGTTGTTGGCCAGGGTGGAACTGGTGATGTTCAGCGACACAGGGGACGTGCTTTGATCGAGGAAATAGACGCCTCCGCCGTAGGCGATGCCGCCAGTCCCGCCGTTACCGCCCGCGCCGCCGGCCTGACCAAAGACGCCGGCATCGCCGCCCTCGCCGCCGGTGGCTCCGGCGCCACCCTGGACTTTGTTGCCGCTGATGTTGGAACTGACGATGGTGAGCGTGACGGCGTCGGCGAAGATGCCGCCACCGATGGCATTGCCGCCGAAGCCGGCACTGCTGCCTTGCCCGCCATTGCCGCCGCCGAAGCCGCCCTCGCCGTTGGTGCCGCCCTGACCGCCCGTGGCGTGATTGCCGGTCACTTGCAAGGAAGTAAGGCGGAGAGACAGGCCGCTATCGCCGGTGGCATAGACGGCACCGCCATCGGCATCGCCGCCGCTGCCGCCGGCACCGCCATGACCGCCTGTTCCGGTTCCCATGCCCGTACCGCCCAGGCCGCCCGCGCCGCCTTGACCGCCCGCCGCGTTGTTATTCGACAGCGTCGAGGAACTGATGTCCACGGTTCCGGTGCTGGAGAGGTCCAGGCCCGCGCCCTGCGCCTTACCGCCGTTGCCGCCGGAGCCGCCGTTGCCGCCAGCCTGATTGATGTTTGTGGCGTTGGGGCCCTGGAACCCTGTGCCGCCTTGGCCGCCCTGAGCGATGTTGCCCGTCACCGTCGCTCCACGGATGATCAACTGCACGTTGTTGGTCAGAGCGTACAAACCACCGCCATCGGCGTCGCCGCCATTGCCCCCGGAAACGGCCTTGGACGTGCCGTTGGCACCGTCGCCGCCGTGGAAGCTGTTGCCGGAGAGGGTGCTGTTGATGATGGTGATCGGGCTGCCGCCCAAGACGTACACACCGCCGCCCTGAGCCGTCCCGCCGAGGTTGAAGCCAGCCGAACCATTGCCGCCGATGGCGTGGTTATTCTCGATGACACTGTTGTTCGTGATGATCAGCGAACCGTTCGATACGTAGATGCCGCCGCCCTGGGCCTTCTGAGTGTTCGCCCCCACGGCTTGGTTATTCTGGACCACCACATTGCTGAGCGTGACATTGCCGCCCTTGTCCAGGATGCCGCCGCCCTCCGCCGTCGTCCCACTTTTACCCGAACCGTCATCGATGGCCTTGCCGCCTTCAATGGTCAGGTTTTGGAAGGTGACGTTGGTTCCGCCGTTGTCGATCAGGAACACGCGGCTGCCGCCGTTGGCGTTGATGACGGTCCCGCCCGCCGTCGAGCCATTGCCTTGGATGGTCAGGCCGAACGTAGTGGTGATGTTTAGTTGCGCGGCCGGATTGTACGTGCCGCCGGCCTGGAGTACGATCGTGTCGGCGCTGGTGTCCTTGTTCGCCTGCGCGATCGCCGCCTCTAACTGGATTTCATTGCCGACATTGTAAGTCGCGGGAGCGATCCGGTCTTCCAAGGATTCTAGATGAGGCCGGATCGAGGGGCGCGATTTCATCGACCGTTTTCGTCCCACCGAGCGACGCCCCACGGGGGTCAGCAATTTGCTCAACCATAGAGTATGCATCATGCATTGTCTCCTGTTAGAAACGAGGAAAATATCTCTCTACGCGCGACAACGACCCCATGCGCGCAGATGCTTCCGGACAACCTCCTGGACTGCCAGCCCGAAGCGCAAGCAAGGGAAAAAACTTACCTTTGCTTGTGCTTTGGGTTGGCAGCGCTTTTGTCTCGTAGTCTTCAGTAGGCAATCTGTTCCGAATCCTTGACGGGCGGGTTGAGGCGGCTCAAGCGAAAAAATGGCCCACAATGTCCGAGGACGATTGCCGAGTGCATTGGTTTCCTTGACAGGGTCAGGAAAGCTAAGGTGAAAATATAGTCGCTACTATCATTCTAATCAACCCATCTCTCCAATGTTTCCGAATTGTTCACATGTTATAATCTATACTTCGCATCATTAAAGGCGCTCAATATCCAACCGCTGAGCCATCGCGCCGGCGATCGGCGATGCCTGATACAATCCGCTGCGCGGATCGACACGGAGGGAATGAGCCTCGCCTCGCCTCAGCCGCATCGACGGTGTTGCCGTCCTGTTTCAGACGGATTCATGGCATGGTTCTCAGCGGCCGGATTCGGTGAGCAGGGCATCGAGACGTTCCGCGAGGGGTTGCGACAAATCCTTCAAGAAATCGCGTGTCACCAGGCCCACGTCGATAAGATCGTGGAGATGAACGCGATCTTGGTCGTGGTTGGACAGGAGTTTCATAAAGGTGAGGGCGGGCAACGAAACGACCTGGGTGCCCGGCTCAATCGATTGCCGTTGGTCGATCGTCGGCGCCGGCAGCGAATACTCGGGGCGAATCTTTTCGCCGGCCCAGATGAGATGGACGGCTTGGCGCGGGTTGGGATCATCCTGTTCGAGAAACATGCCGACGCCCACGACCTCGAAGTAATCCATGCCAGCGGCTAGGGCGGCGGCGCGGGCGCGGGGCAGATCTTCGCGGCGTAGAAGAATGTCCACATCCTTGGTGGTGCGTACAGCGGCGGGATCGCGGGTGGCGACCCACAGCGCGACGGCTTGGCCGCCGACCAGGGCGTAGGCAACGCCAGCTTCTTCCAGCGCCGTCGTGATACGCCGCAAGCGTTCGGTGACACGATCGAGGGCCATGCGGTATCGCTCCCAAGGGCTGTCGAGATGTGGGACCGCTTTTGTAGACATGGCTGTCCTAAGTAGGTGCCGCGAGCCGAGCGGCACTGCTTCACGTCCGGCTCGGCTCGCCGGACCTACCGGTAGGTGCCGCGAGCCGAGCGGCACTTCGTAAAAGTCCGGCTCGGCTCGCCGGACCTACCGGTAGGTGCCGCAAGTCGAGCGGCACTGGCAGTCCGGCTCGGCTCGTCGGACCTACCGCATGCTGTTACAGCCTCGAATAACGGCATCGGGCGGTCAAGCCAGGATTTCCTTCATCACGTTGCCATGTACATCGGTCAGCCGATGATGACGGCCCTGGAACAGGAACGTCAGCCGGGTATGCTCGATGCCCAAACAATGCAGCATGGTGGCATGCAGATCGTGAACATGCACGGGATCACGAGTGATGTTGTAGCAGAAATCATCGGTTTCGCCATGCGTCAGGCCCGGCTTGATGCCGCCGCCCGCGAGGAAGACGGTGAAGCAGCGCGGATGATGATCGCGGCCATAATTCTCGGCCGTCAGCGTGCCCTGACAATAGACCGTGCGCCCGAACTCGCCGCCCCAGATGACGAGCGTGTCATCGAGCAAGCCACGCTGTTTCAGATCCACCAACAGGGCGGCGGAGGGTTGATCGGTGTCGCGGCACTGACCAACAATCTGCTTGGGCAAGTTCGTATGCTGGTCCCAGCCCTTATGAAACAGTTGGATGAAGCGAACGCCGCGCTCGGCGAGACGGCGGGCCAGCAAGCAATTCGCCGCGAAGGTGCCGGGTTTGCGCGCGTCGGGACCATACAGATCGAAGATCGATTTCGGTTCGCGCGCTAGATCGGTCAATTCCGGCACCGAGGTTTGCATGCGATAGGCCAATTCGTATTGCGCGATGCGCGTGGCGATTTCGGGATCACCCTGCTCGTCGAGTCGCAATTGATTGAGCTTGGCCAGGTCGTCGAGCATACGGCGTCGCCCAGCGTTATCCAGTCCGGGCGGATTGGAGAGATACAACACCGACTCGCCGCCGGAGCGCAGTTTGACGCCCTGGTAGCGCGTCGGCAAAAAGCCACTGCCCCACAAACGATCGTAGAGCGGCTGATCGGCGGGATTGCCGCTGCCCTGCGAAACCAACGCGACGAAAGCCGGCAAATCGCGGTTCTCGCTGCCCAGCCCATAGGACACCCATGCGCCCATGCTCGGCCGGCCAGCCAGTTGTGCGCCGGTCTGGAAAAACGTGATGGCGGGATCGTGGTTGATCGCCTCTGTGTACATCGACTTAATGAAACAAAGATTGTCCGCGACCTTGGCCAGATGCGGCATCAGCTCGCTAACCCAGGCTCCGCTCTTACCGTGCTGGGCGAAACGAAACTTGCTCGGTGCGACAGGAAAACTCGTTTGGCTGGCCGTCATGCCGGTAAGCCGTTGGCCCTTGCGGATAGAGTCGGGCAATTCCTTGCCGCGCAGATTTTTAAGATCCGGTTTGTAGTCAAACAAGTCCATCTGCGAAGGAGCGCCGGACTGGAACAGGTAGATGACGCGCTTGGCCTTCGCTTTGAAGTGCGGTAATCCTCCTTTTGTCGAGGCCGTCTTGTCCGCGGCGGCACAACGTCGTTCGTTGAGGAGCGACGCCAGAGCGACGATCCCCAGGCCGGTACTGGTGCGGCCGAAAAAGTGCCGGCGGGTTAGCAACGATGCGTGTTCAAGCAAGGGGTTCATGGCAAACTCGCTCACGCCGGGAACGTCCAAACCTGGATGCTGCCGGCCATGTCGGCGCCGGCGAGCCAGCGGCCATCGGCGGAAAAAGAGATGGCGTGAATCCAATCCTTGAATTGTCCGCCGCGCGCCTTGCCCAGTTCCTTGACCATTTTGCCACTCGCCACATCCCAAATACGGATTATCGTATCGCGCCCGCTGGAGGCGAGGTGCTTGCCGTCGGGATGGAAGGCCAAATCCGTTATGCCGTACTGATGGCCCGGTGTCAGTTCGCGTATCTTCTTGCCGGTCGCCGGATCGATCAGGAAAACCTTGCCATTGTTGCCATCTGCCTCCCCACCGCGACCGAGTGCCAGCACCTTGCCATCGGGTGAGTATGCCGCTGCCGCGAGATAGATTTTCGTGAATTCTTTGTCGAGTTCGCGCTGCGGCTGGCCGGTTGTCGCATCCCAGAGCCGGATACCGCAATGCCGGCCGGAGTCGAAGACCAAGGGGACACGTTCGGAAACCGCCGCCTGCTTGCCGTCGGGTGCCAGAGCCAAGGCGTAGGACCACCCCTTGACCTTCCAGCGGCGCAATTCCTTGGCGGCGGCGCGGTCCCAGAGAATCACCTGTCCAGCGTCGTCGCCGCTCAGGAGGAGTTTGCCGTCCCCGCTCAGGGACAGCCCACGAACCCATTCGCGATGGCCGTCGAGGACGCGGTCGGCAGCCTGAGTCTGTACCTTCGCTTCCATCGGCGGCGGGACTTTTTTGCCCGAGCGCTTGCCCCCTGGCGAACTCGCCTCGGCGATTTTGCGCGCGTTCAGCACAACGGTTGCGCTGCCCGTCGCGGACACTTGAGTATCCCAATAGCGAATCGAGTGATCGAAGCTGGCGGAAATAAGTCCCCGACCGTCCGCCGTGGCCAGCAGTCGGGTCACGACGTTCGTATGTCCTTCCAGCCGGCGAATCGGTATCGGCGGCGAACCGCCGGCTTTCTCCGGCAAATCCCACAACAAAATCTGGCCCAGGTTATTGCCTGCCGCCAATCGCCGCGTCGCGCCCAGAAAGCATACGGCCGTCACCCAGTCGGCATCCCAGGGCAGCGTCCAGGCCAGCGCCGCCTTGTCGAAGGAAATCGATTCCGGCATGGTAATCTCCTTAGCCAAGCAGCGCGCGCAACGGTTTGGACCCTTCGGGAGTGGCCCACACCGGCCGCTGTCCCACATAATGTTTGACGCGCGGATTGATGCCCAGGGCGGTGTAAATCGTGGCGAACAAATCGCCCTCGGAAACAGGGTTGTCCTTCACGTCCTTACCGTCAAGATCAGTGGCACCGTACACTTGCCCGCCTTTGATGCTGCCGCCGGCCAGTACCACCGTCCAGCCGCGAATGAAGTGATCGCGGCCGGCGCGGTTGTTGATATACGGCGTCCGGCCCACTTCACCCATCCACGCGACCAGCGTATCGTTCAGCAGGCCACGCTCCGCCAGGTCTTGCAGCAGTGCCGACCAGGCCGGATCGAGTATGCCCATGTTGGCCTTGTGGCAGACGAAGTTATCCGCATGGCTATCGTAATTTTCCTGGCCGACCTCGACGAACGGCACGCCGGCCTCAACCAGTTTTCGCGCCATGAAACAACCGCGCCCGAAATCCGTGTCGCCGTAGCGATCGCGATGGGCGGGCCAATCCTTGCTGATATTGAAAACGCTCTTGGCGCGGAGAAGACGCCAGGCTTTTTCTTTGGCGAAGCGATGGCTCTCGAAAGGAGTCGCCTGATGTTCGCGGGCGAAGTCCTGTTCCATGAAACGAAGCAAGTCGCCGCGTCGCTGTTCGGCTTCCGGCTTGAGATACGGTTCGGTGAAATAGGGCAGTCGGCCATCGCGCCCTAGACTGAACGGCTCGTATTGCGGTCCCAAATATCCCGCTCCGCCGTTGCCGGTCGAACCCATGCGAACGAAACTCGGCAGATCGTCGGCGGGGCGGCCGAGATAGCGGGCCACCATCGCGCCGATCTCCGGGTGCGGCGTCCGCTCCGACATCTTATAACAAGTGTGCATGTGATAGATGCCGTCGGGATGATCCGGCGACTGCGTGCGCATGCTGCGGATGATGGCGAGCTTGTCGATTTGCTCCGCCATTCGCGGCAGGTATTCACATATCTGAATGCCCGCTATCTTTGTCGCCGCGGGCCGGAACGGGCCTCCGGTGGGTCGGCCAGGCTTCATATCGAAAGTGTCAATCTGGCTGGCCCCGCCGTTCATCCACAGCAGAATGCAACGCTTGCCCCGTTGTTTCGTCTGAGCGGCAATCGACTGTGACTGAAACAGTCCGCCCCAATTAGCGACGGCGAAACCGCCGGCCGTGACGAGGTTCCCCTTGAGGAACGCGCGACGGCTGAGGTGTTCGTGAATCGGACAAGGTTGACGCATGACAGTCGTCTCCTCGAAATCGCGGCGTAATCGGAGTCAGTGATTGAAGCGAAACTCGGCGGTATTGAGCAACACCCAAATGGCCTCCTCGACTAGAACCTCCGGTTTCCCGTCCGTGGTAAGGTAGGCCACGAACTTCTTGCGTTCTTCGCCGCTGGGCGGCCGGCTCAACACGGACAAAAATAATTGCTCCACCCGCCGTTCCCACGGTTCCTTGGAAACGAGCAGGAGGTCGGCCAAATTGCCTTTGCGGCGTTGGATCATCCGGCGAATGTGGTCGCTGTTGTTAAGGAACAGATGCCCCGAGAGCCGGCCCTGAAACTCGCCGCGACCGTTGGTTGGCTCGCCGAAGTACATGAGGAAATACGGTCGGGCGTCGGTCACCATCTTCCGTCCGGCAGGATCGAAAGCCACAGCCCTTTGAATCGCCGCGGCTAATTCCTCCGCTGAGAGCGGTCGAACACGAGCGCGTTCATACCATGACGGCAGAGCATCCTTCACGGACCCCTCGGCTGCGAGTTGATACGTCTCGCTGTTGACCAACTCTCGAATCAACCATTTCAGATCGAATTGGTGCGATTTCAGTTGATCCGTCATGACCTTGAACAACTCGGCCTGACGGGGCGCGTTCGTCTCGCGCAGGTCGTCCACCGGATGAACCAGTCCCTTGCCGAGAAACTGTGCCCAAACCCGATTGACCACGGCACGCGCGAGATAGGGATTGTCCGGAGCTGTCACCCAGGCGGCTAGTTTTTCCTTGCGAGAAAACGACGGCCGAGGCATCTCCTTGCCGGGTTTCAGAGCAGGTTCCTTGAAGCCCTTCGGCGGCGGCTTCTCTTCCAGCGCCGGGCCGCCGAGAAACTTGGCCTTGATCGGCTCGCCCTTCTGACCGGGCTTCTGGTCCTTCACCGCGCCGGTGAAAAGAACCTCGCCGGTGCTTTTTTCACCGATGGCATAGCGGCGCTGACCGGCCGAGTTGCCCTTGTCGATGACCACGAGGCGGACGAAAAAGCCGGCCATGCCATAGAAATCGCGCTGCGTCCAGCTCTCGAACGGATGATCGTGGCAACGAGCGCACTGCAACTGCGTGCCCAGGAAAATCCGCGTGACGGCCACGGCGGCATCCGCCGGTTGGTTGCGGTATTGAACGTGGAACAATTCCGTTCCCGGTTGCTCGGCCAACAACAGATCGCGGACCCAGCGGTCATAGGGTTCATTGCGCGCGAACTTGTCGGCCAGCCATTTCGTAAAACCCTCGCGTTTGCGCGTCGCCTCACCATTGGACGGATGACGGCCAAACAGCACCAGATCCCACACATTGGCTTGATGGACCGAAAATCGCGCGTCGGCGAGCAATTTGTCAATCAACAGTTCGCGCTTGTTGGCGTGCGTGTCTTGGAGGAACTGTTGGGTTTCATCACGGCTGGGGATCGTGCCCGCGAGATCGAGATAGACGCGGCGCAGGAAGGCCGCATCGCTCGCTCGGCCGGCCGGTACAATCTTCTCGCGCTGCCAGGCCGCCCGCACCTCGGCGTCGATCAATCGGCGCAGAGATTTCTCTTCCGCGTGCAGCAGAGGCGACGCGATCAGCGCTCCGGCCAGCGTGAGAAGCGGCAGAAATCGCGTTTGCTGTTGAGGTCGAAGCATGCCGTTTCTCCTGACTACATCACGTCGAACGGGGTGTTCGACGGTTCGTTGGCGGGGGAACGAGCAAAAGGCTCTGGTTGGCGGGTGGCGATCGAATCACTCAATTGTACCATCACGACGACCGCGACAACAACGATTCATTCTTTGGTAAGCGTTTCGTCGAGATTGAGAATGAGATTCGCCGTCGCGGTGTACGCCGCCAACTCGGCGATATCCCATTTCTCGTCGCGCTTCGCCTCGCCGACGCTCACGAGTTTGACAGCCGCTCGCCGATCCTGACGATACCGCGTGAGGTGCTGGTCCAGGTCCGCACGCAGGATTTGCAGTTCGGGAGCGCGCGGCGGACGCGCGGTGAGCAAGCGAAACAGCCGCGTCAAGCGCTGTTCGGGTGTTGTGCCGCCCTCATTCAGCACGCGTTGAGCCAGGACGCGCGACGCCTCAACATAGGTGACATCGTTCATGAGCGTGAGTGCTTGCAGCGGCGTGTTGGTGCGCGTCTGGCGCACGATGCACGTTTCCCGACCGGCGGCGTCGAATGTCATCATGTCCGGCGGTGCCACCGTGCGCTTCCAGAACGTGTACATGCTACGGCGATAAAGATTGTCTCCCTTGTCCGCTTTATACTCTTTATCGGACAGTTCCTTCCACAAACTCGCGGGTTGATACGTCTTGACCGAGGGACCGCCCATTTTTTCGACGAGCAGACCACTGGCGAACAGCGCTTGATCGCGTACCATCTCGGCCGACAGCCGGAAACGCGGCCCTCGCGCCAGCAGACGATTCTCGGGATCGCGGTGCAGTAATTCGCGGCTCACCTTCGACGACTGGCGATAGGTCGCGCTCGTCACGATCGTCTTGAGGACGCGCTTGACATCCCAGCCCGAACGGACGAACTCGGTGGCCAGGAAGTCGAGCAATTCCGGGTGCGTCGGCCATTCGCCCTGCGAACCGAAATCCTCAACCGTCTTGACCAGACCGGTGCCAAATAGCATCTGCCAGTAGCGATTGACCGCGACGCGCGCTGTCAGGGGGTTTGTCGGATCGACCAGCCAGCGCGCGAAGCCGAGCCGATTATTCGGCACACCAGGCGGTAGGGCTGGCAAACTCCGCGGCACGCCGGGCGTCACTTTTTCGCCGTGTTTGTCATACTCGCCGCGAATCAGCACGAAGGTATCGCGCGGCGTCGGCATCTCGCGCATCACCATCGTCGTCGGAAAACGATCGATAAGCTGTTCTCTCTGCCGGCGCAGATGAAGGAACTGCTCGCGCGCTTGCCGAATGTCGGACGGTGCTTGTTTGTCGAGAAAATAGCGGCGCAGCTTCAGCGTTTGCAAATCCGTGCGTTTGTCGGTGGGCAAGGCGACGATGGCGCGAATAGCGTCGGTCGTGGCCAGAATGCCCGCGTCCTCCCGCGCGAGGACGCCCCGATAGATGCGCACATCGTCAATGCCACCGTGGAAGCGACCGGCCGGACCATTGCCGGCACCGATGCGCAACGGTTCCTTGGACTGAAAATTCTGATTGAGGTCATCGAGATCGACCACGAGTTTTTCGTCTCGACCATCGAGATACACTTTGACACCCTCGGCCACACGCGAACCATCGTAAGTGACAACGACATGACACCAACGATCGGCGGGCAGGCTGCGCCGCGTATGAACGCGAATGGCGTCGTCGAGCCAGCGCACGATGAGGTTGACGTGGATCTTGCCGTCTTCGAGTGTGATACTGTACCCGGCCGCTCGTGGAGCATCGGTCATGCGTGAGAGGATCGTCCCGTCCTGCGTTTCCTTCGGACGAATCCAGGCGGCGACGGAGAACTTGTCGTAATAGCCGAAGTGCGCGACATCGCCACCGTCAACGAAGCGCTGGCCATCGAAGTCGCCGGCCTTCTCAATACGCCCTGGCGCATAGGCCGAAGCGCCGTCCTTGAAACTCCCACACTGAGAAGGGACAACATGATCTTTCGTATCGCCATCGAGCGGGTAGTGGACGAGCAATCCTTCCGTGATGGAGTCATCGAGCGCCGGGCCGTGCTTCAGCGATTTCTCCCATTGCGTCTGTGCCAGCGCGATCCGAGGTTGCAGCGTCTGGAAACGCTTGTCCGCCGCGGTCAAGCGCGTTTCCAGATCCGCAAGTTGTTGCCGCTGTTCGCGTGTGGGTGCCTTGATGAACGGTGGTGAGTTACCAAATTTGATCGCCTTGCCGCGTTCGGGCACGTTGTTGAAGTACGCGAACAGCTGATAGAACTCCTTCTGCTTGATCGGATCAAACTTGTGATCGTGACAGCGTGCGCAGCCGACTGTCAGGCCGAGCCAGACCGTCGCGGTGGTATCGACGCGATCGACGACATACTCGGCGGCGTACTCGGCGGGGATGATGCCGCCCTCGGCGTTGCCGCGATGATTGCGGTTGAATCCGCTGGCAATCTGTTGATCGAGCGTGGCATGGGGCAGCATGTCGCCGGCGAGTTGTTCGATCGTGAATTGATCGAAGGCTCTATTGCGATTGAATGCCTCAATGACCCCATCGCGCCAGCGCCACATGTGCCGTTCCCCATCGCTCTGGTAGCCGTTCGTATCGGCGTAGCGCGCGCCGTTGAGCCAGGGCACGGCCATTCGCTCGCCGTAACGCGGCGACGCCAGAAGACGATCGACCACTTTTTCGTAGGCGCCGGGGGATGCGTCTTTCAGGAAGGCATCGACCTCCGCAGGCGTGGGCGGCAGGCCGGTCAGATCGAACGTCACTCGCCGCAAGAGCGTGATCCTGTTCGTCTCGGGAGAAGGCTGCAATCCCTCACGCTCCAGGCGATCGAGGATGAACGTATCGATCGCATTGCGCGGCCAGGCGGTGTTGCGTATGCGCGGCAGCGGCGGTGGTTTCGGTGGCAGAAACGACCAGTGCGTCTGCCATTTCGCTCCCTGCTCGATCCAGCGGCGCAGGAGTTGAATTTGCCGCTCGTTCAGCTTACGGCCGGACTTCGCCGGCGGCATGTGTTCCTGTTTATCCGTCGTGGTGATGCGGCGCAGCAACTCACTTTTGTCGGGTTCACCCGGCACGACGGCGCGGCCGTTGCCCAGATCGGCGAGCGCGCCGGACTCGGTATCCAGACGAAAATCGGCCTTGCGCTTGGCCTTGTCGGGTCCGTGGCATTGGAAGCAATTATCCGACAAAATGGGGCGAATATCCCGGTTGAACTCGATGATGGCCGGCAGCGGTTCGGCGGCGCAGAAAGGCGACGGAAGCGCGACGAGGGCGAGGAAAAGAGTACCCCTGGTTGCAGAATGTCCCATAATGGATCTCGCAAGTTGGCGAAAAACGATAGCGGGCGGTTTTCTTCTGGTGAGGAAAGGCTCATTCCAGCAGCTTACTCACCGCTGCGGGCACCTCAACTTTCGTCTTGCTCAGCCCGCTTAGCTGCACCGTCTTTGTCCGAGTACCATCAACTTCGGCGTTGCCCTGCCGCCCTTTCACTTGTAGGGTGAAACGATACTTCACGATGCCTCCGCCCTCTGTCCACAGTCGAGCCGTTCCCCCGCGTGTGATGTTCCGCACCTCCGAGGGTGCCAGCTTCCGTGCCGCTTCCTCTCCCAAGGTGCCCGTGTAGACGACGCGATCCTTCTCCTCGATTTTCTTGATCTCATCCAGACCCTTGACGAGTGCGGTCAGTTCCTCGTGTGGCGGCCGGAGACGACTCACTGCGGCGGAGGCGGCCAGAATGCGTAACGGATCGGACTCTCGGCCACGCCGGGTGCGCATCCACTGCTCCCCTTGGCAATAGACCAGTATGTCGCCCTTCTTGAAAAAGTCGATTCCGCCGGCCTGGGCGAACAGCGGCCGTCCCTTCTGGAACTTCCCCGCAACGATCTGGGCCGCTCCAGCGCCCGGTCCCTCCTCGACCCGAAAGGCGTAGCCCCGCAGGCCGCGCGCGGATTTATCCAGCGCGGCTTTCAAGTCATCACCATTCTCCTTCGCGGCCTCAAGGTGGGATGCCAAGATTAGTCCACTCATCGCGGCCAGAAACGTAAGTCGTGCCATTGGGTGTTCCTTGCTCCGCGCCGCTCTCGCGCGCCCGTTGCGTTACAACAACCGGCACCATTAAGTCCTAACCGTAGGATGCCAACGAATTCGGCATCTGTCCAGCGAAAAGGATGAAGGATCGCTGCATGGGTAGCCGGATTGTGGACTGCTGCATCATCGTGATCCGCCTTGGCCTCGCTCTTCGCTTTTTCGTTGCCTGCCATCCTATCTGTTGTCGGCGCTATTATGCCATCGTCCGGCGTGAACCTTGGTTCAGCCGCAGCCTTGTCTACGGCTTGCCCACTGATAGGATGACCCTAGTGTTCCCTCGAATCCGGCTCGCCCGGCGTTGGGGCGGAAGAATCGGGAATGGAGTAAACGTCAAGAAAAGCAGTAATGAGGATCGGGAAGGCGTAGCTCAGTCGGTAGAGCAACGGACTTTTAATCCGTAGGTCCTGGGTTCGAGCCCCAGCGCCTTCACTTAGTAGAAAGAATACCAAAAGGTTCGCCGAATATCATTCGCCGCTTTTTCGCAAGAACCGAAGAAAAACCTTTCCGCGAGCGCCGAGGTTACAACCGCCACTGCCAGCGGTTCATCTGTTCGAGCAAGACGGCGTGCGTCAGATTGAATTGCAGCGGTGTCACGGTGATCCAGCCGTCGGCAAGGCCGGTCACGTCCGAATCGGGATGGGGATCGGGGCAGCGAAAATCAGGGTTTGACCAGAAATACATGCGGCCGCGTGGGTCGATGCGGCGGTCGTAGGTTTCGACGTAGGGCGCGAGATTCTGCGGCACCGTGCGAATACCGCGCAGGGGACCACGTTCCGGACTGGGAATGTTGACGTTGAAGAGCGTGCCGGTGTCCGGTTCGTGAGCGAGGATTTGCTCGATGACGCGGCGCGCCAGATCGGCGCCCCGCGCGAAATCGAGCGGCTTCAGCTTTGTGTACTCCTGCGAGCAGGCGATGCTTGTACGGCGAAAAAAAGCGCCCTCGATCGCGGCGGCGACCGTGCCGGAATAGAGTACATTGATGCCGGCATTCGAGCCTGCGTTGAGGCCGCTGATAATCACATCCGGCGGTTCCGGGAGCAATTCACGCAGAGCCAACTTTACACAATCGGCAGGACGTCCTTCCACCGCCCAACCTATCAGTTGGCGATTCTCATCCAGCACTTCTTGAACTACTAAAGGGGTCGTCAATGTCACCGAATGACCGACGGCACTCTGCTCCGTCGCCGGCGCCACCACGATCACTTCGCCCAGCTTCCGCAGTTCCGGCAACAGGGCGCGTAAACCCGGCGCGTAAATGCCATCATCATTGGTCAACAGAATGCGCACGCATGCCTCCTTTCATTCTTCGAGTTTTTTCCGTCGCAAAATGTGGTGATAATGCTGAGCGAAGCGATGAGCCTCATCGCGGACGTATTGCAACAAGCGCAGGGCCGCCGCGTGCCGGCTCAAGCGCAGCGGCTCCGCCTCGCCGGGACGATAAATCTCCTCTTCACGCTTGGCCAGCGAGATCAGACACGGCGGCTCAACACCCAGCACGGCGAAGGCGTCCAGCGCCGCGCTGAGTTGGCCCTTGCCGCCGTCGATGAGCAAAATATCGGGGAAAACCTGCTCGGTGGGACAGGCGTCCCGCCTATCTTTCGTTTTGCCGGATCTCCCGACTGTCCCACTGCGGAAGCGGCGCGTCACCACCTCGCGGATCGAGGCGAAATCATCGATCCCTTGCACGGACTTGATGCGATAACGTCGATAGCCAGGCTTGAACGGTAGACCATCGATGAAGCTCACCAGGGATGCCACCGTGTCACTGCCGCCCAAATGCGCGATGTCCATACCTTCGATGGTGCGCGGCGTCTTGGATAGCCCAAGCACCTTACGCAGTCCGACAAGTCCTTTTTTCGGATCAATGGGAAAGACCTCCGGCTGAACGTCTTTCGCCACGTCGCCGCGTTGTCTCAGTCCTTGCAGCGCGGTGATGTCGTCGCGCAACCGGGCTGCCTTCTCGAAAAGCAGTGCTTTGCTCGCCTCTTCCATCTCTCGCTCCATCTCGCGAAGCAGACGATCCTTTTTTCCTTCGAGTACCATGCGCAGCGAACGAATCTGCTTGCGATACTCCTCCTTCGTCACGCGAAAATTACAGGGCGCCGTGCATTGGCGGATGCTGTGCAGCAGGCACGGCCGGAACCAGCGCCAGCGGCTGTCATCGGCCTTGATGTCCAGCGAGCAAGTGCGGAACTGAAAGATGCGCTGCAAGACGCGGATGGCATGGCGCAAGGTACGCGCGCTGGTGAATGGCCCATAGAGCCGCACGCCGCGACGGCGCGGTTGGCGCGTGAACTCGACGCGCGGGAAATCTTCACGAATGCGAATTTGTAAATAGGGGAATGTCTTGTCGTCTTTCAGTTCGACGTTGAAACGGGGCTGAATGTCCTTGACGAGTCGAGCTTCCATGAGCAACGCATCGACCTCACTCTCGGCGGAGAGGAAATCGATGTCCGCGATGAGGGGCACGAGGTCGGCGGTGCGCGGATCCTCGGCGGCCGCTTTGGTGAAGTAGTGCGAAGCGCGGTTACGCAGGTTCTTAGCCTTGCCGGCGTAGAGGACAACCCCTTGAGCGTCCTTCATCAGATACACGCCGGGCGTGGTGGGGAACTGTTTGACCTTCTCCGCGGGTGGCAAGGTAGGGTCAATCGGCGGCGGCGTAGTGGACATGAAACATTCTCCACGGCGCGGATGCTGTCCTGGCCTCGCGGCGAGCCGCAAGGCTCTCTCTTCATGATATACGATCGCCTGGGAATCGAGCGAGCCGACCCGGACGGGAAGAAGTGTCGCTCGGCTCGCGGCACCTACCTCAATGCGTGCCGCTCGGCTCGCGGCACCTACTGGCGGTAGGTCCGGCGAGCCGAGCCGGACTGCGAGTGCCGCTCGGCTCGCGGTACCTACTGGCGATTGCAGTAGGTCCGGCGAGCCGAGCCGGACTGCGAGTGCCGCTCGGCTCGCGGCACCTACCCATGCGTGCCGCTCGATTAGGGGCGAGGGCCGATGCGATCCTTGCCGACCCAGGGACGCAGCACTTCCGGGATGAGGATGGAACCGTCGGCTTGCTGGTTATTTTCGAGAATGGCGAGCAAGGCGCGCGTCACGGCCACGGCGGTTCCGTTGAGCGTATGCACGAAGCGCGTACCCTTTTGGCCGTGAGTCTTGTAACGGATATTGAGGCGGCGTGCCTGGTAATCGGTGCAGTTGGACGTGCTGGTCACTTCGCCGTATTCGCCGCCCTGACCGCGTCCGGGCATCCATGCTTCCAGATCATACTTGCGATAAGCCGGACCGCCTAAGTCGCCGGTACAGGTGTCGATGACATGGTATGGTAGACCCAAACCCTGGAAGAATTGTTCCTCGATTTCAAGCAGTTCTTGATGATGATGCTCGCTCTGATCGGGCGTGCAGAAGACGAACATCTCGACCTTGGTGAACTGGTGGACGCGATACAGGCCGCGTGTGTCGCGGCCGGGTGCGCCGGCCTCGGTGCGGAAACAATGCGAGAGGCCGACGTATTTCTTCGGCAAATCGAGTTCATCGAAAATGTGATCGCGGTGCATGCCGCCGAGCGTGATCTCGGCCGTGGCGATGAGACAAAGGTCGGTATCGGTCAGCGAATAGATTTGCCGTTTCTCCGGATCGGGATCGCGTGGGATGAAGCCGATGCCCTCCAGCACCTCGACGCGCGCCACATCCGGCGTGATGATCGGCGTGTAATCGTGGCCGATCAGCGTTCGCATAGCGTATTGCACCAGCGCCAGTTCCAGCAACACCGCCTCGTTTTTGAGGTAGTAGAATTTCTGCCCGGCCACGGATGCGCCGGCCTCGAAATCGACGAGTTGCAACGCCTCGGCGAGGGCGACGTGATCCTTGGCGGCGAAGTCGAATCGGCGTGGCTCGCCCCATGTGCGGATAACCTTGTTGTCCTCGGCGGTGGTGCCGACCGGGGCGTCGGGGTGCGTCATGTTGGGGATGGTCAACAGCGCCGCGTGCATGTCCTCCTGTACCGCCTTGAGTTGCTTCTCCAGAACGCCGACCTGTTCGCGGAGGCTTTTGCCTTCGGCGATCAACTCTTGTTTGCGCGCGGGATCTTTCTCCTTGGGAATGAGCTTCGAGACTTCATTTTGGCGCTGCTGGATCAATTGCGTTTGCTGGAGAAGACGCTTGCGTTCGTCGTCGATTTGCACGACGCGATCCACGTCGGCCTTGACGTTGCGATTGCGGCAGTTCACTTTGACGTCGTCCAGATGCTCACGAAGGAAGGCAGCGTCCAGCATGGGAAAACTCAGCTATTTCAGAAGAAAACGGTGTTCACGGAAGGCCGTGGATCAAGTCACGTCCGGAAGATTTTACGAGCCTGTCCACGATCCAGCAACACGACCGCCAACAGCGCCCTGGATGCTGGCTACCTCCGCGGCCTGGTTTGCCCGCCTCACTTTTTTCGCACATCCTCCCACAATTCCGCCGGGCCAGGCAGACTCATTCCGGGCACATGCAGATTGTGATCGTGGGCCAGTTTGAGCAGATGGCGAGGATAGTCGGGCCATTTGCCCTCGGCCTTTTGCAACTTGCGGAACTCGCCGAGCTTGACGCGTTCTCTCAGGGTCGTGGTAATGAACGTCTGGATGGCTGCCGGGAATTCGCGCGGTCGGCTCGCTCCGAGCGGCGGCATGGCTTTTCGTTGTTCCTCGGTTAGCAGGCGCACGAAAGTCTCCGCCCACTCCGGCCATTTTCCTTCGACTTCACGCAGCTTTCTCCATTCGTCAACTCGTCGTTCCCACAAGGTTTTGGCTCCCGCGATCTCTTTCGCTTTTCCCGGCAGTACCTCGTAGTGAGTGACGGCGTGACGCGGCGCGGGCAGCGGCGGCAGCACGGGATGCTGATCCGCCAGATGCTTCAAGGTGGGGGAGAATTCCGGTCGTCCCTCCGCTTGCCGATACCTCCGCTGCTCCTCGGCGTTCAGATGCGGCAGCAGATGTTTCTCGACGAAATCCTGGACTTCCTTGGGAAATTCACGAAGGCGCGTCGGGTGCTTCAGCGCGCGCGATCCACTGCCGAGCGGTTGCTGCCAGAGCCGACGCTGATGGCGTTCCTGCTCGCGCAACTGAAGCCCACGCGCCGCCCGCTGCTCGGCTGGTAGTTTGGCCAGTTCCTCCGCCATCTTCCGAGGCAAGCCTTCAATCCATTGCCGCTCGTGTATCTCTTTGATGCGCCGCAATCGTTCCTGTGGGTCGGTGGCCGTCTCAATGTTCCGCCGCTCGTCTTCCGGCAGTTGTTCCAGCCAGACGCTGTAGCGATCCATTACCTTCCACAGATGCTTTTGCGTCTTCGCATCAAGCTGGTGCAGTTCCTTGTCAAGTAGGCGCAGACGCTCGCGCTTGGCCGGGGGCAACGCCCAGTAGTCGCGCAAATCGCGCTGCAAGCGCGCGTAATGATCGGGGTCCGTCTTCCATTTTTGCAGCAACTGGCGATTGCGTTCGAGATCGCCGGACGGGGTTTCATGCGCCGGCGTCGCCGCCATAACGCAGCAAAGCACCGGCGTCAACAGCCAGCCATAGCGCGAAATAGACACGCTCGCCTCCTTCACGAACTCGCTCGATCATCGCCGAACAATTCGGGCGTATCGAGCGCCCGCCAAAAGTCGAGATCCTCAACCCGATCGTAGTGGCGTTTATTCTCAATCAGGCGCAGATCGTGCAGAAGTTCTCGATCCTCCGGGTTGCGTGGCACCCACCAGTTATAGCCGGCATAACCGCCCCAGCCGGCCAGCAGCATCGCCGCTGCCCAGCCGAAACCGAGACAGCGAGTTCGCCAGCGCTGCCCGCGCCGCCGTTCGTTGGCCCGCACCGGCGACAGTCGCTCGATCGTGCGATGCGTGAAGGTAGGCGACGATTGCGGACGGGGGAGATGATCGAGTAATTCCCAGGTGCGGCGCAGCGCCTCGGCCTCGGCGCGGGCCGCGGGATTCAGGCTCAGTTTCGCCTCCAGCGCGCGCGCGGCCTCGCCGGTCAATTCGCCATCGAGATAGGCCACCAGGTCGGCCCGCTCCGGCTCGCTCAGCTGCGATGGTTCGGTCATGACATCCCCCAATCTCACCAGCCCGCAGCGCCGGCAAGGGAACTCCCTTGCCGGCGCTGCGGGCTGGTAGGACTACGGATTCTCCTCCACGTCTTCCGGGACCGGTTCGCCATCCATGTAGATGTAGCCGGTCAGGGCGGCACGCAAATTCATGCGCGCTCGACTCAGCAGCGACTTGACCGCCTTGGTGGTCAACCCCATGACCTCGGCGATTTCGGCATAGTTCATGTCCTCGAACTTGTTGAGTACCACGGCCATGCGCTGGCGTTCGTTGAGTCCCTCTAACGCCTGGCGAATGATGGCGGCGAGTTCCTGACGCTGCATGCGTTGCATGGGTCCGCTGCCGCGGTCGGGAACCAACTGCTCGGCTGGGCGCGGACCGAGTGGGCCGGAATCCTGCGCCGGCAACGACACGACAGGTTTGCGCTGCCGCGAGCGCAGGGCGTTGAGGGCCAGATTGTTGGCGATGGTGAACAACCATGTTGAGAATTTCGAGCGCGGTCGATATTTCTTGCGCGCGCGATACACACGCAGGAATACTTCTTGCGCCAGATCCTCGGCCTCTTCGGCGTTACCGACGAGATGGTTCATCACTGCCACGAGACGGCGTTGATACAGTTCGACCAGTTCCTCGAATGCGCCGGGCTGGTCATCGCGCACTCGTAGCATGAGGCGGATGTCCGGATCGCGGAGGGCCAGTTGTGTGCTGGTCTCGCCGGTCGCTGCCATCAACAGACGCCCTCTAAAAATTAACCACAGAGACACAGAGGCGCAGAGAAAACAAAAGAAAAATAATAACAGCAAACGCCAAGCATGGTCTTCATTATCTTTTTTGTCTTCTCTGTGCCTCTGTGTCTCTGTGGTTAATTCCCCCTCATTCAACCCCGGCTGCGGAAGTGGGTTCCGTCAGCGCCTCGCGCCGCAACTGCCCGCAAGCCGCGTCGATATCCGCTCCCTTGCGTTTGCGCACTTTCACGCTGATGCCGGCGTCGCGCAGGATGGCCAGAAAGTCCAGCAACGCCGGCTCCGACAAGCGCCGATACGGCAGCCCAGCCACATCATTGAAAGGAATCAGATTGATGTGGGCCTGCCGTCCACGCAGCAACTTCCCCAATTGTCCGGCGTGCATCGGTTGATCGTTGATGTCTCGCAGCAGTACGTATTCATACGTCACCTGCCGGCCGGTCTTGGCATAAAAATAATCAGCCGCTTCGAGAATGGCCGCCAACCCCGTCTTGTCGTTAGTCGGCACAATGCGCGTGCGTAGCTCATCGTTGGGCGCGTGCAGCGACACCGCGAGATGATACTGCTTGCCCAACTCGGCAATCTGGCGAATCTTAGCCGGCAATCCCACCGTCGAAATGGTGATGTGTCGCGCGCCGATGCCCAACCCTTGCGGCGACGTGGCGACAGCCAGTGCCTCCAGAAGAGCGTCGAGGCTGGCCAGTGGTTCGCCCATGCCCATGACGACGATATTCGTCAACCGTTCCTCGGCGTGCAGCAGATTGCGAGCCTGAATCATTTGTTCGAGAATCTCGCCCGTCGTCAGGTTGCGAACGACGCCGCCCAATCCGCTGGCACAGAAGACACAGCCCATGCCGCAGCCGACCTGCGTGCTGATGCACACGGTTCGCCGATCCGCTTCCGTGAGCAGCACACATTCGACCACCTGGCCGTCATGCAGCCGCAGGAGCAACTTGTGCGTGCCATCGCACGAAATCAGGTGCCGAACGATGTCGCCGCCCAGCGGCCGAAATTCCGCGCTCAACGCATCGCGCAGACGCTTCGGCACATCGCTCATCTGCTCGAACGTCGTGGCCCGGCCGATCAGCAGCCAGCGGCGAATCTGCCGGGCGCGCAGTGGCGCTTGCCCCTGGCGTTGCAGCCAGGCAAGTAGTTCCTCAGACGATACTTCAAGGAAGGCGCGGCGCGGATCGCCGGCCTCGCCGGGAGTCAGTTCCAGTGGGTGCATAGGGGTATTGTAATCAGTTCGCTTACGGTGGGGGAAGAGAATAGACCTTCTTCACGATAGCAATGACTTCCCTTGCCGCCGCTGCGGGCTGGCAATTTATTGTGTTATTGCCTCTTACTGAGTTCTCATGAACTGGCGTACACTTTGAAACCATGAAAATGGCTGCCATCTACTGAACGGGCTATCAGAGACGCCGCTTATTTTCAGAGCAGTCAAGTCCCGCCATTCGCGGATCGGCTCGGGCGGCACAAAGCTGGCTTTGAGCAGGCCGTGCTGCAACAGGTTTTCATGGTTTCGGGTGAAGCGCAGCGTCATGATCACTCAGCAGGTTTGGTCGGCGATTCCAGGCAACGGCCTAGTGTTATTCGGTTTCGCAGATAATGGCACAACGCCCAAGTACTCAAAGCCGCAGCTTGGATGGGCCAGAAGAAGCGGACCATGTGTTGTATCCAAGGCCCCTCGCGCATGAACACGACGAGAAGCAACCCCCAGACACTGAGGATCACGAAATCGCGCCGATATTCCGGGTAGCGCTGCAAGAATATCGCCAGAATGTAGTAGCCGGGAGCGAGGAGCGGAACGAACCAGCGGATCGAGCAACATTGGCCGGACGAGTTGTTCGAGGTGGCGGCGTAAAGAATCCACGTACCAAAGCAGCAACCGGCAGCCCATAACACGTTGCGGCATTTCTCTCGATGATGATGTAAGAGTATCGCCAAGGCGGGCATGGTCAAAAACAGCGGCAGATTGTGACCGAGGAAGCCGCGCTTGCCCGCGAGCATGCTGGCGGCGTAGAGCAGGAACGACAGCGGACCATTGTGAATCCAACTCCCCGTGAGGTTGCGGACATCGAAGGGCGATCCTGGCCAGTCAAAATAGGCGGGATTCGCATTGGCCGGCTTGAACGATCCGCCAATCGCGTAGTTGAGCGCATGATGCAGCACCAGCCAGGGCAGGGCGGCCAACCCGAAGATAAGACAGGGTGACAGGGCGGTCACTCTTTCACACCGAGCCGCTTGCGGAGTAGTGCTAAGCCGCAAACGGCTGACGTTCAGTATCAGAAGGGCCGTGCAAAGCAGAATCATCGGCCCCGCGCCGAGGTCGATCGTGTAGCCCAAGCCCGCCAGCGCTCCCAAGCCGGCGAAGCGACGCCAGGATACGCACCCCAGCCGTAGTTCCTCGAAAAGCCAGGCTACTCCCAACATGAGGGCGGCCGTCACGCCCAGCAGAAGGATGTGATTGTTGACGTGCTGAACATACGGTAGCGCCACCGTGCCGAGGGCGAAACTGCCGGTCAGCGCTAATCGCAGCGACCCGGACAAACGCAAGGGGCGGCCCAGGCGATAGATGCACAAAACCGCCAGGACATACGCCAGCCCCGACGAGATCAGCGTCATCGCTCGACAGAAACGAGCCGGCTGCGCGCATGCCGTCCAACCCGTCGCCCCTTGCCAAACGCGATAGCAACCGGCCATCAACAGCGCGGGCACCGGCGATTTATCGGAGTAGTAGTGTCCCTCGATAAACAGTTTGTCCTGGGTGCCGTGTTTTAAGAGCGCAGGCTCGGCCGGATCGTAGGGCAGGGAAGTGATCGAATCCCTAGCAGCGGGAACCTGCACGAATGTGGAATGGTCGATGATCCAGGTGTGTTGATCGACCAGCGTTTCGACGGTGGCCAACCGGCTGCCGTCGTTCCAACTACCCGCATAAGGGCGAGCCGCGAACACCGCGATGCCTACCGCGATGGCCAGAACGAGACGCTCCATCCATTCGTCCCGCTGGTCTGGGGAGTAAATCGAGCCGTCCATCGTGTCCTCGCCTTGCCCACCTTGCCCGCTACGCGGGAAATCCGAAATCCGAAATACGAAATCCGAAAGAAAAAGAAAATCCGAAACGCGAAATCGCAAACAGGGCAGCGAAGGCGTCCGAGTTTGGGTATTCTGGATTAAGCTTTCTTTCGGATTTCGTATTTCGTATTTCGGATTTCCCGCGTAGCGGGATGAAGCAGATGAGGGTTTGGGAACTTCCAGGCCGCCATCCGCGTCCAAGAGCGGTAGGGAACCGTGAGCGCCGACGATCAACGCCTCATTGCTGAGTCACTACAAGGCGATACGGCAGCCTTTGGGGTGTTGGTGCGTCGCTATCAGGAGCGTCTCTACAATAGCGTTTATCGACTGGTCGATAACGCTGAGGACGCCCAGGATGTGGTTCAGGATGCTTTCCTCAACGCGTATCAGTCGCTCGATGGGTTCAAGGGTGACTCGCTGTTTTTCACCTGGCTGTACCGCATCGCCGTCAACACGGCCATCAGCCTCAAGCGCAAACAGCGCATCACCGTGCGCATGGACATGGGCCGCAACGGCGAAGCAGCCATCGAGCCGCCCGATCCTTCCGAGGAAAATCGTCCCGGCCATGCGCTGGAGTTGGCCGAGCAGGGACGGCAGATTCGAGAGGCGCTCAGCCGATTGTCGCCGGAACACCGGGCCGTTCTGGTTATGAAGGATATGGAAGGACAGAAGTACGAGACGATGGCCGAGATTCTTCAAGTTCCCATCGGCACCATCCGTAGCCGGTTGCATCGCGCCCGCTTGGAGTTGCGGGGTCTGCTGGAGAACAGTCAACGAGCGGAGTAGGGCGGTTTCTCCCGCTCCTACGTGAACGAAAGGGCCTGCGTCCATGCTGCTCGATCGATATCGACAATTGCTGACGGCCTACGTCGATGGCGAACTGACCAATCGCCAGCGTCGTCATGTGATGCGTCTACTGCACCGTTCGGCCGAGGCCCGTCAACTGCTCCAACAGCTTCGTGAGGACGCCCGCGCGCTTCGCCACCTGCCTCGCGCTCATTTGCTCGTCGATTTGACCGGAGAGGTTCTGCGCACCATCGCGGAGCGCCGCTTGACACCGGGCCGCCTTCGCGCGGCGAAAATGTCCGCGTCCAGTTCGTGGGCCGGCCCTCTGGCAGCCTGGGCGACGGCCGCCGCCGTACTCCTGGTGCTTGGCGCGGCCTCGTATCTCTATTTCGCCGCGTCTCTTACGGAGTTGAACAAGCCGGATCTCACCCATAAAGATTCCGAGCAGACGCCTTCCGTGGTATCGATTGATCCCAGTCCCTCGGTCGGCCCAAAGGAAGAATCGCCACAGACGCGGCCGCCCGAAAAACCGTCTCCCAAGTCCGCGAACCCTTCACCGATCAAACCTCCTGAAGTGGTCAAACGTCCTGAGGACAAGCCCGCGACTTCCTCACCAAATTCGCCGCCCATCCCTCCCAAGGAGGAAACCGTACTCACGGATCGGCTGGAGATGTTCCGCTACAGCAAGGTTCTCGACCTGTTGCCCGTGGTCGTCAAGGTGAGCGATCTCGATCAGCAGACGCCGCGAAAAAACTTCGTCGCCGAACTGCGTAAGGACGCCAATTTTCGCCTCGAACTGCCCTGTCAGAATGGAACGAAAGCATTCGAGCGCCTTCAGACGGTCGCCAAGACAATGAATCTTGGTCTGATAATCGAAAAACGCGCGCAAGACCGGCTCAAGCTGCCCAAATGGAAGACGAACTATGTCGTCTATGTCGAGAATCTGACTCCGGAGGAGTTGACGCGGTTCGTGCAACAGGTTGGCGCGGAAGACCGGAAGCTCGCATCCCGTAAACCGTCCGAGACTCAGTTTGATCGCCTCGTGTTGACGCGCATGACGGCAGATCAACACAAGGAACTATCCACGTTATTAGGCGTCGATCCCACGACGCTGGAACCAGCCGTGAAGGGGCCGCTCGATGTTGATCCGCGTAAGCCTCTCTCGGACCTGACCGCGCGGCAAGTGGGACAGTCTTTAGCAGGGCAGGGGAGCGTGCCGCGCCCCGAGGCGGGTAAGCCAGCGGTCAAGCCTCCCGATCATTTCGCCCTCATTCTGGCTTATAATCCGGTTCGACCGGATCCCCGCTCGCCGGAGATCAAGCGTTTTCTGGACAGTCGCAAACCTGCCAAGGCCGGGACGATTCGCGTCCTCCTGGTTCTGCGTGGTTGAGCCTTCCTACTCGCTGCTTCGTTCGTCCATTGAATGGCCGCGAATTCCAGACGCGGGAGGGGCGGAGTGGTCTCTCGTTTGTGTAACGGCCAGGTAACATTCGATCTCGTCCCCGGCAATCTAGGACGGTCCTTGATCGTCTAATAGGTGGCGAAATCCTGCGTCCTCTACACGAAAGGGAGTGCCATGCGCCGCTATCTCTCGGTTCTGGTTGTGCTGCTGGTCTGGAGTGGAAGCATCCATGCCCACGGGCTGCTGATTCCGGAGGAAAAGAGTTTGCCGCCGTTGGCGATGCTCAACCACAAAGTGCGCATCACCATCGACGATCAACTGTCCATCACGCACGTCGAGCAAACCTTCCGCAATCACACTGACCGACAACTCGAAGCCACTTACATCTTCCCGGTGCCCAAAGGCGCTTCCGTCAACCGCTTCTCCATGTGGGTCGATGGCAAGGAAACTAAAGGCGAGTTAGTCGAGGCCAAAAAGGCACGAGACATTTACACGTCCATCGTTCGCCGCACGCAAGATCCCGGACTACTCGAATACATGGGCAATAACCTGCTGCGTCTGCGTGTCTTTCCCATTCCGCCCAAGGGCGATCAGAAAGTGGCGCTGAGCTTTACCTCGGTAGCCAGCAAGGAAGGTAAACTCGTCGAGTACATCTATCCGCTCAAGACCAACGGCAAAGCCACCAGCACACTCGAAGACTTCTCCATCACGGCGACCATCAAGTCGGAACATAACGTCACCAATGTCTACAGTCCCACCCATTCGATTTCGCTCAAGCGCGCCAATGATAAGGAAGTCACGGTCACGTTCGACAAGAATCAAGGCATACTCGACAAGGACTTTCAACTGTTCTATGCCACGGGTGATAAGGACGTGGGACTGACTGTTCTAACGCATCGACCGCTGAGCAGCGAGAACGGCTATTTCACTTTGCTTATTACACCACGAGTAGAGATTCCCAAGGAATATCAGGTGCCGCGCGATGTGGTCTTGGTGTTGGATACATCGGGTAGTATGCGTGGCGCCAAGATGGAGCAAGCACGCAAGGCGTTGAAGTATTGCCTGGATAATTTGGGTGCCAAGGATCGCTTCGGCCTCATCAACTTCGCCACGACGGTAAATCGTTATGAGGACAAGTTGTTGGAAGCGAACGCGGAGCAACTGGGCAAGGCGAAGAAATGGGTCGAGCAATTGGAAGCGACCGGCGGCACGGCCATCAATGATGCCTTGGCGTCGGCATTGGAATTGCGCGCGAAGGAAGAGGGACGCACCTTCACGGTGGTATTCTTCACGGATGGTCAACCGACTATCGGCGAGACAGAGCCGGAAAAGATTCTCAAGAACACCATCGCCAAGAACACGGCGAATACACGCATTTTCACCTTCGGCGTTGGCGATGATGTCAATGCCACCATGCTCGATCAGTTGGCGGACAAGACTCGTGCGCTTTCGACGTATGTTCGTCCGGCGGAAGACATCGAGAACAAGGTTAGCGGTTTGTACAGCAAGATCAGCAATCCGGTGCTGACCAATCTAAAGCTGTCGGCGACCAATGACATCAAGTTCAG
>Ga0134126_10000437_pt1 | contig 53699 bp, 53 predicted proteins | sample KB31752_FD_96881 | JGI IMG/M metagenome (GOLD analysis project Ga0134126, IMG submission 96881) | Terrestrial soil microbial communities with excess Nitrogen fertilizer from Kellogg Biological Station, Michigan, USA - KB3-175-2 | ecosystem: Environmental > Terrestrial > Soil > Unclassified ...
CGGCCGCTGACGATCCCATATTTAATAACCGTTTTTATTTCGATTCGGGAGCCGGCATCAACCTGGTGGTGGGCGAATTTAATATTGGCGGCGCCTTGCAGCATATCAACCGGCCCAACGAAACATTTACCGGCACACCTGCCAGGCTGCCTATGCGATTTGCCGGTCATCTGAGCTATCGCTGGGACCTGAATCCCGACGCTAACGATGACGAACAACAAAAATCGTACATCATCCCATCTGTCGTATATTATAAGCAGTCGACCTCGCAATCGCTGAGCATGGGTTTCCAGTATAAACGGCGCAGTGTGAACGTCGGCTTGTGGTACCGCAGCGGCGGGAGCTACGGGCCGAGTGCGTTTGTGTTGTCATTGATCTTTGATGTATTTACCAACCAGCAGGGTGGCGAAAAAGTTCGTTTGGGCGTAAGCCACGATGTGCCTGTTGCAGGCTTAAACTACAGTAATACAAGCGGGACTACCGAAGGCAGCATAGGATATGAGACTACGCTGCCCCAAAGGGATACCTATCATAAATTCGAGGGCGCCAGGCGATGCTACGATTTTTATTAATTGGCTTATAAATAAACAAGCCCGGATCTCTCCTGGCTTGTTCAATCACTCTAAAACAATCACCTCTAATTAGAAGTATCTTTAATAATTATATGCTGTTAATTATTTACAATATACTATATCAAAGATATAAAATATTGATGTTTATCGGTGGCGTTATAACCGCTTTTTGACCAATTGGTGACAGATAATCAGCTTTTTATAGCGCATCCGCTAAACTGCAGCAGGCTCCAGTTTTGGTTGTTTTGTTTTATCTTTTTTCCGGGTCAGTTTCTGCTTTAAGTTGAAACGGATAATATACATGCACGGCACCAGGATCAACGTGATTATCGTAGCGAACCCTAAACCAAATATCATGGTCCATGATAATGGTCCCCAGAACGCCGTGTTGTCGCCGCCAAAGTAAATGTGCGGCTCAAACGATGTAAACAGCCCTGCAAAGTCGATATTAAAACCGACTGCGAGCGGCACCAGGCCTAAAATGGCGGCAGTAGCCGTTAAAAGCACAGGTGTCATCCTGGTTCTCGCGGCTTCAACTACAGCATCGTGCAGGCTGGCGCCCTGCTCGATCAGCAAGTCAGTAAACTCAACCAGCAGGATACCGTTCCGGACGACTACCCCGGCCAGGGCGATAATTCCTATGCCGGTCATCACGATCGACATAGTCATATGGAAAATTGTTACGCCCAGCAGCACACCGATAATACTGAAGAATATCTCGCTGATGATAATAACTGTTTTGCCAAACGAGTTGAACTGAAGCATTAAAATGATCAGGATCAGGCCGAAGGATACGAGCAGAGCCGTACCTAAAAAAGTCGCGGCCTCTATCTGGTCCTCCTGTTCGCCGCCCTGCCGTATGGACACGCCTGCTGGTAAGTGCATATTATTTAGCACCTTTTGAATGTTGCTGTTTACCTCGTTGGTGTTGAACCCTGTCAGCACGTTCGACGTTAGCGTAAGCACCCGTTTTTCCTGTTTGCGCTTAATATTGGCATACGTATTGGTATAGCGGATATCGGAGAATGCCGAAATTGGCACCTGCCTTATTTGCCCGCCCGTTCCCATATCGCGGTAGGTAATTTTCATGTTTTTGATAGCGTCGATGCTATTACGCTGGTCGTCCTGGGCCCGTACTGTAATATCGTAATTGTCTTCTTTCGTATTCCTGAAATCACTAACTTTCAATCCATATATCGCTGTTACAAGATTATTGGTAATATCCTTGGTATATAAACCTTCGCGATTTGCGCGTTCTTTGTCGATGTCGAACACTATTTCCGGTTTATTGCTCTGGATGTCGGGGATTAAATTTTCAATTCCCTTCACGTTTTGACGTGCCAGTTCATTTTTTAATCGTGATGCAGTAGTTACCAGTGTATCCAGATTATCTCCGCTGATTTCGATACTGATGGGTTTTTGCGTGGGCGGCCCGCTTTGCTCCTGGTTCACCGCCACCTGCACGCCTGGCAAACCCTGCACTGCTGCCCTTACTTTCTGCAATATTTTTTTTGTGTCTTTCCCATGTCTTAATCCATATTCAACAAAAGCGATGGTAATTTTCCCCTTATTATAGTAAGTGCCCTGGTCTTCATCCTGGGGGTCTGTTACGCTAACGGAAACATTAGAAACAATTGACGAAATGATATCCCTGTCGGGCTGGGTTATTTTAATTACCTGGTCTTCCAGTTTTTTGGTCACCTCATTCGTATAATCCTGGTGTGTACCTATAGGTAAGGAGATATATACGTTCACAAAGTTCGGGTCGCCGGACGGGAAGAATTCTACCTTCGGCGGAAAGACATTCATTAATATGATGGCAAAAATAAACAGGCCTATTATACTGAACAGAACCGTTACCGGTCGTATGACCGCTTTCTCCAATCGCCTGGCATACCATGCCTGGAACCTGGGCCATGCATTTTTCTGAAACCTGTCCACAGCGCGCAGCAATACAAAATGATTAAGCAGATATAAGAACGCCACAAACACCACCAGGTTACCTATACCCCTGTTCATTAAATATCCCAGTATAGCGGCTATCGCATAAAACAGCATTGCACGCCAAACTTTGCGGTCGAACCTTGGATGATCATGCTCGCCTTTCACATGCGGCTTCATAAAGTCGACCGCAAATACCGGGTTGATGATATAAGCCACCAACAGCGAAGCAAGCAGCGTGATGATCAGCGTTATGGGTAGAAAGAACATGAAATGACCGATGATACTATTCCAGAAAGCCAGCGGAATAAATGGCGCGAGCGTGGTCATAGTGCCTGAAAATACCGGCATAAATACCTCGCCGGCGGCTATTTTTGCCGCTTTGGCGATAGGCACTTTTCCGTTTGCGAATATGCGGTGCGTGTTTTCGATCACCACGATCGCATCGTCGACGACAATACCAAGCGCAAGCAGGAAGGAGAAAAGTACGATCATATTTAATGTAAACCCGATAACAGGCATCACCAAAAACGCGATAAAACACGATAACGGTACCGATAATGCTACAAAGATGGCGTTGCTAACGCCCATAAAAAACATAAGGATAACGGTTACCAGGATAAAACCAATGACGATAGTATTGATCAAATCGTGTAGCGTAGCGCGTGTTTTTTCAGACTGGTCGCCGGTAACGTTGATGGTAAGGCCCTTTGGAAACACGGTTTTTTCCTTTTGCGCGATCATGGTTTGAATTTTATCAGAAGCCTCGATCAGGTTCTCGCCTGCCCGCTTGGTTACGACCAGCGTGATCACATTTTTGCCGTATAGGCGGGCATAACTCTCCTGGTCTTTAAAACCATCCCGAACCTGCGCAATATCCCGGAGATACACCGCTTTGCCTGATGGGTTCCTGACAATCATGGCTGCCACCTGGTCGGCACTTTTAAAATCCTGCTTGATATCTATAACCCGTTGAACGCCATCGATCTCGACGGCACCCACTGAAGAAATAATATTTTCGGATCCTATCGCCCGGCTTATATCGTCGAAACTGATCTGCGCCGCCGCCATCTTATCCATGTCCACGTTGACCTGGATATTGGGCGTAAGCGCGCCGACTTCTTTAACTTCTGAAATCTCCTTGTATGACTCTATTTCGTCTTTCAAATTGTCAGCATATTCTTTTAGCTTTTTCAGACCATAGTCTCCCGAAACATTTACGTAAAGAATAGGGATATCAGCGACATCAACATCGGAAATTACAGATTGCTTTAAGTTAATATCGCCCTGTGGCAAATCCGGCGTGGCTTTATCAACGGCATCTTTCACATCCTGTTTTGCATCCCTTATTTTGACATCCGTATTAAATTCAGCAGTTATGATTGAAACGTTTTGCTGGGTATTGGATGTTACCTTCTTTAATCCCTTCAACGATTTAAGCTGCTTCTCGATTTGACGGGTTACCAGGGTTTCGATATTTTGCGGCGACTGGCCTAAATAACTGGTTGTTATATACACCTTTGGAATAACAATATCGGGGAAATTCTCCTTAGGCAGACTATTATAGCTAGCCAAACCCAGTACCGCTATAAAAAACACCAGGAAGTAAATGGATGTCTTATTGTCAATGGCCCAGCTCGATGGCCCGAATTCTTTCTCAGTATCTTTCATACCTGATCTTTTTTATTGTTAATTACCAGATTGTACAACCCTTATTTTATCGCCGTCTTGAATATCGCTTGCGCCCTGTGTTATCAGCTGATCGCCTGCAGTTAAACCCGACAGTATTTCGGATCTGCCTGCGTAAGTGGCGCCAACCTTTACATTTTTCCGTTTGGCTATGCCGTTTTGACTCACGAACACATAGTCGCCCGCCTCCGACCGCTGTATCGCATTGATCGGAACCACCAGTTCATTTCGCTTTGAATAGTTAGCTATTTTTATAACAGCCGTCATATTTGGACGCAATGATCTTCTCGACGGGAGTTTTATTTCAACCCCAAAGCTTCGTGATGCGGCGTCAATTACTTTTGCAGCGAAAGTTACCCTGGTTTTAAGCGAGTCTTTTGCATCAGGAACAACCACCAGCACGCTATCGCCCTGGTTTATACTTCCTGAATAAGACTCGGGCACATCGGCCTTAACTTTCAATAAATCAGCGTTCACGATCCTTATTCCCGTCTGTCCGGGCGAAGCGATCTGGCCTAGCTTCAGATCCATCTGGTCGACCGATCCATTAATAGGTGAAACAATGCGATACATATCGGCCTGCTGACGCAGGGAAGCCACTTGTTTTAACGAACTTTGAAGGGCAGTCTGTGCCTGCAAAAACTGCACCTCGGTGCCGATCTTTTGATCCCATAGATTTTTTTGACGCTGGTATAAGGTGCGGTTTAAGCTTACCTGAGTTTCGGCCTGGGCTATTTGCTGGTTCAAAACACTGTTATCCAGCTGAACCAATACCTGGCCCCTGCTTACGTACTGTCCGGCTTTAACATAAATAGCCGTAATGGTACCGGCGGATTGCGGATAGGCTACCACGTTATCCTGCGCGTCGATCTTTCCCTGCAGCTCAACATAATTGGTGAACGAAGTCGGTGTAACTGTATAGACATTCACATCTGTCGATTTTACAGAATCCTTTTTACCGAGTTCGGCTTGCAGCTTTGCTATTTTTGAATTGATGTCCGCGGCCTGTTTTTGCAGGTCGGCCAGTTGCGCCGCTTTGTCCTGGTGTTTTGGGCTGCACGCAGCCAGGAAGAATATCGCTGTGAAGTATGCTATTTTTTTCATTTCTATGTTGATTTTAGTGATTAAGGTTAAATTTATTGAATACGTCCAAATGCCTTGTCTAAATCTACTTTACTTATCAAGGCATCATACAAACCCTGGATATACGCGTTATCCGCATCCTGAAGGGCAGTTTGTGCCTGTATTACTTCAAGGCTCGAGCCGACGCCCTGCTCGTATTTAATTTTTGAGATGCGAAGCACTTCTGTTGCAAGCGCCCTGTTTTTCTTCTGGTCGTTCAACGTCTGCAAGCCATTTATATAAGAAATGCGCGCTTTATTCGCCTCCAGGTTTAGCCCGTTCCTGGTAGCCATCAAGTTGTTCTGAGCTTTTTGAACGTTGATTTTCGATTGTTTTAACTGGTAAACATGCTGAAAACCCGTAAAAATCGGGATGTTCAGGCTAAGACCAATATAACTGGAAGGAAAGTTCGAACTATATAAATTGCCGAAGCTATTATTTTGATAAGAAGAGGCATAACTCGCATTGGCTGTAAGCTTCGGCAAAAACTGGCCTTTTTTTAGCTTCACATCATACTCATTCAGCCTTTCTTGTGTCTCCAATAATTGATATTCGATACGACCCTTATATACACCGGTGTCTGTAACCGCATCATTTGCGGTTACATCTAATTTTACATCGTTAAGTTTATCTTTTAATATCAGGTTATCGTCGATCGGCATCCCCATTTGAAACTTTAAAAGCTGATAATTTAAACCCAATAAACGAACCGTATTTTCTTTCCTGGTTACCAGGGTATTATATTGAACATTTATACGATCAACATCCACTAATTCAACAAGACCTTGTTTATTACGGGCCGCGGTTTCATCAACCTGCTTCTTTAACTGGTCGATATCTTCCTGCAAAATCCTTAACTGCTCGATACTTACCAGCACCTGGTAGTACGCCTTGGTAACCGCGACATTAGCTGCTATTCGTGTACGGGTATAATTGCGGTCAAAAAGCTCCCTGTAAGTAGTACGCCCCTGCAATCCAACCAGGTAGCTTGGGTCGAAAATGGTTTGGGTACCGTTTAGCGAAAGATTTGACTGATACTTAACGCCAAATTTTACCGGTATAAACGTTCCGGGCTGATTAAAGAATTCGCCCGGAAGTAATGTCGTAGGGATCTTTAAATAATCTGTAAAATTCGCCGTACCATTAATTTGGGGAAGTCCCTGGCCGGTTATTTCCTTTATGTGATATCCGGCGCTTTTCACATCCAATGATGAATTGACAACCGAATCCTGGTGTGTATATGCATAGTTGATACAATCGGCCAGCGAAAAATTATACGTTTGAGCGGGCGGCGGCCCTTGCTGCGAAAAGCCCGTAAGGGTGATGGCGATTATTAAAGAAACTGTTAAAACTACCTGTTTCATGCTTAATTTATTGTGTGATTTGATCCCGGTTTTTCTTATTCTTTACAAATAAAGTTGACGACAATGACAACCCTATGTCAGTAATGTTATTCGTCGCTGATATTTTTATGCTTATTCAATAATTTATAGCCTTTAAGTGTACAGATACCGTAGGTAAAATGCTCTAAAAATTGATACTGGATCTTCCACGTGCTGAATTCGGCAACCGGGAAAATCATTGTATTAAATCCCAGTTCCACCTGGTAAACACGCATCCGCGCTATTATTTTAACATCAATATCGGGCCTTATATATCCTTGTTTTATACCCTTCGCTAAAAGCTCCTCCAGTGTATTGATCAGCACGCCCGATTTAAAATCCTGGAACTGTTTCCATGCGTCGGGATGATATTTTTGCAGATCATGAATAACAACCGGGTTTATCCTGGAAAAGATGTCCTCGGAGCATTTCATCATGTTGATCATTTCCTCGATCACATTGGCCGACCGGCTGATGATCGCGCTCATATGGTCTTCATCGTCTCTCAACTTCTTCTTCACCAGCGCGAGCACCAGCTCGTTTTTGTCTTTAAAAAACTGGTAGATGGTTTTTTTTGACATACCCAAATGCCGGGCAATGTCGTCCATCGTAACACTTTTTATTCCTGCTTTTAAAAAAAGCTCCTCGCCACCCTGTATAATCCTGTCTGTTTGAATCATTTTAATATCGGCGACAAAACTATGGAAACATTTTTAGATTTCAAAGTTTCCTGTATATTATTTGTATGTTAAAGAACGCTCATATTCACATAACAAAAATACCCGCAGTAATTGGACAAGACGCATAGCAAATAATGACCTTATCTCTTTTCCGAACCTGCCACGCCATTAGTCAAACCGCCTGTTAATTCTTATCTTTGCAAAAACTTAACATCACATGACGCTTAACGCCCTTTCAGCAATCTCCCCGATCGATGGCCGTTACCGGAATACGACAGCCAAACTGGCCGACTACTTCTCGGAATATGCGCTGATCAAATACCGGGTTTTTGTTGAAATCGAGTATTTCATCGCGTTGTGCGAGCATCCGCTTCCGCAATTGCAAAACTTTGATAAAAATGCAACAGAAAAGTTACGCGATATCTACAGAAATTTTAGCGAACCGGATGCCGAAAGCATCAAGGAGATAGAAAAAACAACCAACCACGACGTTAAGGCCGTTGAATACTTTATAAAAAAGGAGTTCGACAAACTTCATCTGGAGCAGTACAAGGAGTTTATCCATTTCGGGCTCACCTCGCAGGACATCAATAACACGGCGATACCTTACACCTTTAAGCTGGGTTTAAGCGATGTTTACTATCCTGCGATAGAAGAGTTGACAAACCTTTTAAAAAAACACGCCGTCGATTGGGAAGGTATTCCTATGCTGGCGCACACGCACGGGCAACCCGCATCGCCAAGCCGCCTGGGGAAAGAAGTACGCGTGTTTGTGGAGCGGTTGGAAAACCAGCTGAAATTGCTGCGGCCAATTCCGCACTCAGCTAAATTTGGCGGTGCAACCGGCAATTTCAATGCACACTCCATTGCTTATTCAACCATCGACTGGAAAAACTTCGGCAACCATTTTGTGAACAATATATTGGGGCTGAGCAGATCGCAATACACCACCCAAATTGAGCATTACGATCATTTTGCCGCCCAATGTGATGCTTTAAAGCGGATCAATACTATCCTGATCGACCTTAACCGGGATATGTGGGCATACATTTCGATGAATTATTTTAAGCAGCATATCAAACCCGGCGAAATTGGCTCATCGGCTATGCCTCATAAAGTAAATCCTATCGATTTTGAGAATTCGGAGGGCAACCTGGGTATAGCTAATGCTTTATTTGAACATTTTTCGGCCAAACTCCCGGTTTCGCGGCTGCAGCGCGACCTCACCGACTCGACCGTTCTGCGTAACATCGGCGTGCCCATGGCGCATACGGTGATCGCGATACGGTCGACGATAAAGGGGCTTAATAAATTATTATTAAATAAAGACGCCATAAACGCTGGCCTGGAGGCTAATTGGGCCGTCGTAGCTGAGGCCATACAAACCATTTTGCGTCGCGAAGGCTACCCAAACCCTTATGAAGCATTGAAAGAGCTTACCCGAACGAATCAACTCGTAAACGCGCAGGTTATAGCTGATTTTGTCGACAGCCTGGCCGTAAGCAACGAGGTCAAGGAAGAAATCAAACGTATAACGCCGCTGAATTACACGGGGATTTGAGCGCAATGGAAAATATTTCAAAGACAGTATTCTTTAAATGGATTATCTTTTTAATAAGCCTCATCCTATTTATGCTGTCTTTGACTCAAGATACTTTTTGCACAGATAGTAGCTGCAATGGAAATTGGGACGGCACATATGTCTTAATACTGGGCGCTTTCGGTTTCTTTGCATCACCAGCGGGGGTTACATGGCTGGCTAATCCATGTATATTAGCCTCCTGGATATTGTTTAAAAAATTCCCTAAAAGGTCCTTTATTTTAAGTTTGATTGCAATTGCATTTTCCGTTTCGTTTTTATTGTTTTCTAGAGTTGTAAAAGATGAAAGCGGGGACTTTAAACAAATTACAGCTTATAAAACTGGTTATTGGTTGTGGCTCTCAAGCATGGCAGTTATGGCTATAGGCAACCTGATTTTATTTTTCAAAGCACAACAGCAGCAAAACCCTATTTCGACATATTATCAGCGTCATTAATCGGTCATAACAGCCTAAGATGACGATATAAATCAAAAAGCTGTTTAACTTTGTTACTTCATTAGGAAAAAATAAAATGAACATCAACGTATATACCGAATCGACGCCGAACCCGGCGACAATGAAGTTCATTGTCAATAAGCTGCTTATCAATGGCAGTATCGATTTCGCAACCAAAGAAGCCGCTGAAAAATCACCTTTCGCAAAAGAACTGTTCAAGTTTTCGTTTGTTAACGGCGTTTTCTTCGCCAGCAATTTTGTTACGGTAACCAAATTTGAGAATGACAACTGGGAAGACCTGGTGCCCATACTTAAAGAGTTTGTAAAAGGCGCGGTTGAATCGGAATTGAAGGTTCAGGAGGAAGAACAGCCGGAAGCCGGCGACTTTGAAGGGACCGATACCGAGGTTAAAATACAGCAAATATTAAACGATTACGTGCGCCCTGCGGTTGAGCAGGATGGCGGCGCCATCACCTATAAATCGTTTGACGCGGGCGTGGTTACCGTTGAGCTCCGCGGCTCGTGCAGCGGATGTCCGTCTTCAACCGTTACGCTAAAAGCCGGTATCGAAAACCTGCTGAAACGCATGGTGCCCGAAGTGACAGAGGTGGTGTCTGAAGCACTATAAGGATTACACCGATTTTAACACGATTACACCGATTGGGAAATTGATTACACTGATATTAGGTCACCTACAGGTTAATCACTTCTCTCCAATCGGTGAAATCGCCCCTAATCGGTGTAATCAAAAATAATCGGTGAAATCAAAAGCTAAAAATATTTTTGAATAGCGTTCAGCATTTCGCCGGTTATTTTCCCGTTGGTAGCTAATAACTCCTGGTGTGTAATGGATTCGTGCCCGCCTTTAAAATTCACAACTTCGCCACCGGCTTGCCTGAGGATCAATATCCCTGCGGCGACATCCCAAGGTTTCAAGTTGTATTCATAATAGCCGTCAAACCGTCCGCAAGCGGTATAGACAAGATCTACTGCGGCGGACCCTAAGCGGCGCAAACCATGACAGCCCTGCATCAATTCGGTAAACAGCCCGATATAAGCTTGTTGTTTTTCGAAATTGTAATATGGAAATCCGGTGGCAAGCAAGCTGCTGTTTAAGGCTTTATTGTCGCTGACTTTAATAATCCGGCCGTTAAGATATGCAGGCGAATCCTCCCAGGCATAAAAGCATTCGTCGAGATTTATTTCGTAAACCACGCCAGAAATCAGCTCATTGGCCTCCTGTAATGCGATGCTAACTGAAAAAACAGGCAGGCCGTGTATAAAATTGGTGGTACCGTCCAGCGGGTCGATGATCCAGTTATATCGCTCGCCGGTTTTGTTGATCGTTTTTTCCTCGGTGATGAAACCAGCTTCGGGCAGCAGTTTTTCCAGCCGGGCCACGATCATTTGCTCCGCAGTTTTATCGACATAAGAAACCAAGTCATTAAGCCCCTTGAACTCTATTTTATCAGGACTAAAGGTTTTTCGCTGCTGACGAATAAATTCGCCTGCTTCGTTAGCAATTTCAATTATATTACCGGTAAGTTGTTTCAGCTCCATATAAACACGAATTACACGAATGAATAGACACGAATTTCACGAATTGATTGCACGAACTGTTAACACAAATTGTACAGATCGGTTTCACCCGCGGTGCCTTAACGACAGGCTGAATGAAAAAACCTTATGGATAAAATAGCTTGCAAAAAACAAACTTAATGCCGCCAGCACACGCGCCAGCGGCGGGTACATATCAAAATATTGAATAAGGATTTTTATAACGCCAAGGTTTGCAAAAAAACCAATAATAGCCACAGCTGTAAACCGTATAAATTGCTTTGAAGATGATGTTTTTGACGAAGTGAAAACAAAATAACGGGTTATCAGAAAATTGACTACTACACCCAGCGAAAACGATATCGTGAGCGAAAGCGTTGAATTGCGGAGGGTAAGGAAAAGAACATCATATGTCTTTTGAACCAGTAAATTATGGTAGAAAAGGTAGAAAACAGTGATATCGACTAAAAACCCCAGCCCCGCCGAGAAAACAAACCGTACTACCTCGTTTTTTGAAAGCTTTTTAACCAGGGCGATGCTCGTCATGATTTCGCCGTCTTTCTTTTACGCTTATCCGTTCCAACGCCGATTAAAACACATCCGCCTATCACCATAAATATCGATATCAATTCGGCTTGGGTAAAACTGATACCAGCGACGTTATATTTTGTATTTACCCTGATCAGTTCGATAAAGAAACGCTCTACACCCGCTAATATCATATAGATGCCAAATAACACGCCCGACGCCTTAATTTTATCGCGGATACTCCACAAAAAGAAAAATAAAAGGATGCAGACCACCGATTCGTAAAAGGACGTTGGAAAAACCGGAATAGGCAGTTCATGGCAGAATTTGCCGATGCAACCCGGGATAGGCACACCCTCGTTATTTACATTGTGCGGAAATTTGAAGGCCCACATCCAATCGGGCGCCCAGCTTAACCAATGCGGTTTGGGGGCCAGGTTAGGAATACCCCAATCGCCGTCGCCCGACATTTGGCAGCCGATACGGCCAATGCCATACGCCAGCATCATGCCCGGGCCGCCAATATCCAACATATCCAGCGGCTTGATACCATGTTTCCAGGCGATGTATAACACCGCCGCGCCACCGCATATTAAACCACCGTAAAAAGTGAGGCCGCTAAAACCTACCAGCATGCCAACCGGGTCTTTTAAAAAATCGCCCCAGTTTTCGAGTGCATTAAATAATTTAGCACCGGCAAAACCCCAAACTGCCGACCATAGCAGTATGCTTCCCATCAGCTCGTGAGGATGAACAGTTACGCGTTTCGTTTTTGGCTCGGGCAACTCCTGTTTTTTGCTTTCATACCAGGCCCAGTATGCAAAAACGGCCGCGCCTATGATACCACCGATCCAATTGCCCCGTAAAGACAAGATGAAATCCTGCGGATTATCCAGAAGATCATGATAATGAAGTACGGCGTCTAAAATCTTATAACCGAGTATGAATCCAAAAACGCCGTTCCCTAATAAATCAGCTGCCGATGCGGGTTCGCCTTCAACCACCGTCTTTTCAAAAGGATGTATATACCCCAGTTTTTCCTTCCGCTTAAACTCCTGCGTAAAAGCCCAGTAAGCAGCAATAAAAGCAATGGCGACAAAAAAACCGAAGCTTTGAATAGGCAATGGTAAATTAAAACCGAAAAGATATTGGAGAAGCGACGAAAGGGTAGGAAACATCTTTTATATTTTGGACGCAATATAGGGTTAATGCGCTAATATTTCTTCCCCTTCGGTTATTTCAACATCACCGTCCGGCGAAATTTCTGTTAATGATACGGTACGCAGTTCGTTTACCAGGACGGGGTCGTATTTGGCGCGGACCTTTACATAATTGCGGGTGAAGCCATGCATAAAGCCATCTTTCATATCTCCTTCAAAAAGTACCTCGTCTGTTTTGTTCAGCTGGCTTTGATAGAAAGCGCGCCGTTTCTTATCGGATAGGATATGCAGCATTTTACTGCGTTCTGCGCGGGTCGACCCAGGCACGACGCCGCTCATTTCTGCAGCCGGCGTATTTTCCCTTTCGGAATAGGTGAACACGTGCAGATATGAAATGTCCAGACCATTAAGGAAATTATAAGTATCGATGAAATCTTCCCGCGTTTCGCCGGGAAAGCCGACGATTACGTCGACCCCGATACAGCAACCGGGCATCTCGCTTTTAATTTTAGCTACCCGGTTGGCATATAGGTCTCTTTTGTAGCGGCGGCGCATCATGCCCAATATTTTATCGGAACCAGACTGCAAAGGAATATGAAAATGCGGTACAAACCGTTTTGAACGGGCAACAAACTCAATGATCTCGTCGGTCAGTAAATTTGGCTCGATCGAGGATATTCTTATGCGGTTTATACCCGCCACTTCATCGAGCGCCTTTACCAGGTCGAAAAATTTATTATTGCGTTTGCCGTCCGTGATACCAAAATCGCCAAGATTGACGCCTGTTAAAACAATCTCTTTTACCCCTGACGCGGCGATTTGGTTAGCCTGTTCGATCACATTTTCGATGGTATCGCTGCGGCTATTGCCGCGCGCTAACGGTATGGTGCAAAACGAGCAGGAGTAATCACAACCGTCCTGAACTTTTAAAAAAGTACGGGTACGGTCGCCGAACGAATAACCGGGGACAAATTGATTTGCTTTGGATACCGGCTGGTTGTAAACTAATGCTTTGGGGTTTTTAGTCAGATCAGTGATGTAATCTACAATTTGGAACTTTTCGGCTGCACCCAAAACCATATCGACCCCAGGTATATTGGCGATCTCGGCCGGTTTTAGCTGGGCGTAACAGCCTACAATCGTGATATATGCATTGGGTGATATTTTGAGCGCCTCGTTGACGATCTTTTTGCACTTTTTATCGGCGTTTTCGGTAACTGAGCAAGTGTTGATCACGAAAACGTCAGGCTTGTCGGTAAAGTCAACCGTATCAAAGCCGGCCTTGTTAAACATGCGGCCAATGGTAGAGGTTTCCGAATAATTCAGTTTACAGCCCAGCGTATAAAATGCGACTTTCCTGTTCATTTAAGGCGCAAAGGTCGGGATAAATTTCGAATTTTCGATTTGGGATTTAGAAAAGCACGCACCCCGGCCACGCTCGTTAGGACGCTATAACCAAATAATGATAAAAGTGGTGACATTATTTTGTCACTGTTCGCCCCTGTTCGTCCCGTTCCGAACGCGAACGGTACTATATCGCCCTGAAAAAAGTTGACGCTTTTAATGATTAACCCTGTAATGAGTTTACACTTATTCGCTCCACCGGTAACTTTCATTCTCCAGCCCTGCCAGGTCGATCACCCGGTTAACCACCGTCATGGCCAAATCTTCAATGGTCTTTGGTTTACTATAATAGGACGGAATTGCGGGACAGATGATTCCTCCCGCTTCGGTAATAGTTTGCATATTGCGGATATGGATGAGGCTTAACGGCATATCCCGGGCAACGAGTATCAGTTTGCGCCGTTCTTTCAATATCACATCCGCGGCGCGGGCGATGAGATCATCTGAGACACCGGAAGCGATACGGCCGAGCGTTCCCATGGAACATGGAATAATGATCATGGTATCAAACCTGGCCGAGCCCGATGCAAAAGGCGCCATAAAATCGGTTTTAGCGTAAAATTTAAAAGGTAGCTTTTCGTAATTTCTATTATCAAGCTCAAACTCCCAAACCTGTTTCGCATTGTCAGACATCACCAGGCCGACCTCGGCTACCTGGCCATGAAGCTGTTGCAGCTTGTCCAATAATAATTTTGCGTAAATAGCGCCGCTGGCGCCGGTAATGGCAACAACTATCTTTTTCTTCATGCAGGTTATAACAATCCCAGGCGGTTAAAGTTGAAGGCATAAAAAAGGGTCGAATACTAGTACTCGACCCTACATCTACCTATGAAAAACATGCCCTTTGAGAGGGCATTACAAATATAATAATAGTTTTGAATTTTTGAAAAAAATCTGAAAATAATTTTAAATCGTTTTTGGAAAGTTTTTTTCGATCAAAGTTTGAATAATTCCGTCTACCAATCCAACCGTAGGCACATACAGGTCTTTGATATTAGCAGATTTCATAACGGTTAAATATATTTCGCAGGCTGGGATAATCACATCGGCCCTGTCAGGGTTGAGGCTCAATATATTGATCCTGTCTTTTAGCGAAAATGAGTCGAGATAATGATAAAGCGACTTGAGTTTGCCAAAGGTTAACGGCGCGTTATTTTTTTCTTCGGCCAGTTTGTAAAGCTTATTTATGTTCCCGCCGGTACCGATGCCCGTTATACTTTTAAATTGCCTGGTGTTTTCGCGCAAAAAGTTTTTCATCCCGGTCCAATTCTCTTCAGTGTCCCTATTGTCGAGCATGCGGATGGTCCCGATATTAAATGATCCCGAAGCCCATAACCCACCGGTGGAGAACAGGGATAATTCCGTACTGCCGCCGCCTACGTCAATATACAAGTAGCTTTTGTTCTTATCTATATCCTGCGCAATGTGGTTGCTATAAATAATCCCGGCCTCCTTTTGGCCGCTAATGATCTCCAGATCGATATCGGCGGCGTTTTTAATCGATGCAGCTATCTCGCCGCCATTTTTTGCCTCGCGCATTGCGGATGTCGCGCAGGCGGTATAGTCGGTTACCTTGTAAACGTCCATTAAGTTTCGGAATGCCTGCATGGTTTTGATAAGGTCATTTGCTTTTTTATCCGAAAGGCGCTGATCTAAAAATGCGTCGTCGCCCAGGCGCAGTGGAACGCGTATCAGCGTGGTTTTCTTAAATGACACCAAACGGTTGTTTTCAATAATATCGGCTATAAGCAGCCTGACAGCGTTTGAGCCTATATCAATTGCGGCGTATCTCAATTTTGCGCGTTCTTTTGTTTTAAATAATTATAAATATCAACCTGTGCCCTGTACTGAGTTTCGGATTTTGTACGATGATATTTGTTGGTGTTGTGACTGTTTATTTCTCGGGCCTTGGTATTATCCAATAGCTGGAAGTTTACAATATCCCTTATTTCCTTTTTCAGTTGCTCGTCAGAGATAGGAAAACCCACTTCAACGCGTGTATCGATATTTCGCGTCATAAAATCGGCCGAGGTAAGGTAAATCAGCTCTTCCCCGCCATTGCAGTAAATATGTACGCGCGAGTGTTCCAGGTATTTATCAATGATGCTGATCACTTCGATATTTTCGCTATATCCTTTTACCCCGGCTATAAGGCAGCACATGCCGCGCACGATCAATTGTATTTTTACACCGGCATTATTGGCCTGGTATAATTTGGCTATCAATTGCTCGTCGGCCAGGCTGTTCATTTTCAATATCATATAGGCTTTTTTGCCGGCTTTGGCATTCTTAATTTCATTATCGATCAGCCGGTAGATGGCCGGCCGTGCGTCAACCGGTGACACGACCAGGTTTTTCAACCCGGAGGGCAAAAGATTTTTGGTCAGGGCTTTAAAAATCTTCTGAAGGTCGCCGGTTATCTTTTTATTAGCGGTCAGAAGGGTATGGTCGGCATATATCTGCGCGGTGCGTTCATTAAAATTGCCTGTTGACAGGCAGCCATAATGCTGCTGTTTTCCTTTTTCGATCCGTGTCACAAGGCAAATCTTTGAATGCACCTTATAACCATCCAGGCCATAAAGGACATGTACGCCCTCTTCCTCCAGCCGCCGGCTCCAGGTAATATTGTTTTGCTCGTCGAATCTTGCGCGCAGTTCGACAAGGCAAGTCACTCTCTTTCCATTTTTGGCAGCGTTAATCAACGCGCGCATTACCCTGGAATCTTCAGCCAGCCTATACACAGTTATACTGATCTCCCGGACTTTGGGGTCGATGGCTGCCTCGCGCAGAAAGTGGATCACGTAGTCGTATGATTGGTAGGGAGTGCTGATCAGGCAGTCCCTTTTAGCAATTACGCCCATCAGGCTTTTGCCAAAGGATAAACCATCAACGCGCAAAGGAGTGTTTTTTACGTATTCCAGTCCGGCGCCGCCCACATTTGGGAAATCGATAAAGTTTTTGAAATTATGATAACGGGCACCAGGGATAAGGCTTTCACCGCTCAATCCCATTTTCTTAACCAGGTATTTCAGCATATCACCCGGCATTTCCGAATCATACAGCAACCGCATGGGTTTACCTTTGCGGCGTTTCTGAAGACTCTTGGACAGGGAGTCGATAAATTTTTCGCTTACCTCTTTATCCAGGTCGAGCTCGGCGTCGCGGGTAAGCTGTAAAGAGTAAGCCTCAATGGTATCATGGTCAAAAATGAAAAAGATATCTTCGAGGCAATACCGGATGATATCGTCGAGCAGAATTATGAATTTAAGGTTGTTTGTTTCGGGAAGAACGAGGAACCTCGGAAGACTATCAGGAAACTCGATCAAAGCCAGGCGGGATTTTTTTCCTTTGGCGAGTTTAACGAAAAAATATACCGCCCGATCCCTTAGCTCAGGCAAAAGCAGATTTTCATCAAGCATAACAGGCACCAGTGTTGCCAGTAACTTCTCCCTGAAATAGCTTTTAACAAATTCGCCCCGGCTCACATTAAGCTGTTTATCATTCAGGATGAATATTTTTTCCTCCGCAAGCTGCTTTACAATAATGTTTTCATACAAGTTATTGAACTTCCGCTCCTGCCTTACCACAATGTTTTTTATCTGGTTAAGTATTTTTTGCGGATTATAACCCAAAATTTCCTTTGCCTTTTCATTCAGGTTGACTAAACGGCTAAGCGTGGCTACGCGAACACGGTAAAACTCATCAAGATTAGATGAAAATATAGCTAAAAATTTTATACGGTCAATAAGCGGAACGGTCTGATCGGCTGCTTCCTGCAAAACGCGGTCGTTGAAATATAACCAGCTGATTTCCCTGTTAATTAAAGGTATCCGCTTAATATCCATGTTAGGGAGCTTTTCAGCCATGTGTACAAATCTGCTATTTAATTGTTAACTTAACATTAACTCATTAGTATATTTATATGTTTTTAATGTTAGCCGGATTTCGTTTGCTATTGTTTTATCCCTTTCGCGTAACTATTGTTAAATTTGCTCCACACCAACAAATCTTATTATGCCAACTTTTGATATCGTAAGCAAGATAGACGGGCAGACACTCGACAACGCCGTGAATACCGCTAAAAAGGAAATATTGAACCGGTACGATTTTCACGGTACAAAAAGCACCATCGACCTCGACAAGAAGACCAACACGCTAACGGTTGTAACCGAAAATGAAATGCGCTTAAAGGCTATACAGGACGCCATCGTTGGCCGGATGGTGAAACAGCACCTGGATCCCAACGCGCTCGATTTCGGCAAGGAACAATATGCTTCGGGCAATATGATACGCAAGGAAATAAAAATTAAGGAAGGTATTGACAAAGAAGCGGCAAAAAAGATCGTCAAAAAAATAAAAGACAGCGGGCTAAAGGTACAGGCCTCTATTATGGACGACCAGGTTCGTGTTCAGGGTAAAAAGATCGACGATCTGCAGGCGGTGATCAGCCTTTGCCGAAGCGACAATTTCGGCCAGCCGCTGCAGTACATCAATATGCGGGATTAGATAATTTCGAATTTGCGATTTCGGACTTACCTATACACATTGGATTATTGAAGTCCAACAAAAATTCGAAATTGAAATTTCCGAAATTCGAAATGAAAAAGCCGCCCCTCGCGGAACGGCCTTTTCAAAACTAAACCAACTTATTATGAAAACTATCCTCTAATTATTTCACAGCTATTTCGCGTGACTGAATTTTAGCTTCTTCTTTTTTAGCGACGATCAGCTTTAAAATACCATCGGTATATTCAGCTTCTATTTTGGCATGATCTACAGTTTCGGGCAAGGTAAATGACCTCACGAATGAATTGTAGCTATATTCCTTTTTGCTGTATTTTTTACCTTCTTCAACATTTTCAGCTTTTTTCTCGGCCGAAATGCTTAACACATTTTTGTCAAGGCTAATTTTAAAATCTTCTTTTTTTAACCCCGGAACAGCCAGTTCGATATGAAATTCGTTTTCAGTTTCGGCGATGTTGATAGCAGGAACGCGGGTAGCCAACTTGTCGCTCAAAAATGAATCGTTAAAAATGGATTCAAAAACATCGTTAAAAAATGGATTAACGTTTTGATTTTTTTGTCCGTTTGCAAATTTTACTAAAGTCATTTTTTTATCCTCCTAAGTTTTTCTTTATTTATCTTCGCCAGTACTTATTCAACTGTTATACCAATGCCCAAAATCGGTTTAAAAGCAGCCAGTATGGCTGTTAGAGGCTGTTTTGCACAGACAAGATGACATATCATGACTGAAAAACTATCAGATTATAAATATAAAACGCCTATTGCCATCCGCTTTTCTGATATCGACGCGGTCGGGCACGTAAACAATGCCATTTACTTAACCTATTTTGAGGTTGCCAGGATTACTTATTTTAAGGATATACTCGGCTGGAACCTACGCGAACACGGCATTATTGTTGGCCGTAACGAGGTTAATTATCTTAAGCCAATTATTCTTGACGACGAAATAGCCTGCTACGTACGCACTACACGGATCGGGAACAGCAGCTTTGATGTAATGCAGGTACTGGTTAAAAAAACACCCGACGGTGAGGAAATTTGCACGGTAGGGAAAGCCGTTTGTATCAGCTATGATTATTCTGCTAATAAATCGATCGCTATTCCTGCAAGGGAGCGTCAGCGAATGATCGAATACGACGAGCCGAGGCTAATATTAAATACGAACTAATGTGCAAATAAGTCCCGCACGTGCGGGATGCAAATGTGCAGATAAAGTAAATGCGGAACGTCCATTGTAATTTGCACATCTGCGCATCAAAATGATTTAATTTCCGGCATTTGCAATAACTCTTCATCAAACTTGCTTATATTTTTCCTGTGGCCGGTTACCCACATAGCGGCTCGCAGGCATCCGTCTTTTTTTGATATCTGCGCGGTTTGGGAGGTTAGATGATGCGTTGAAATTAATGAACGTATATGCTCCAGGTTTTCATAATCTCCGTTTGTGAAGTCTATGACGAATAATTTATCGCCGTGCACCTTGTCTATATAACTTTCCAGCATACTGAACAAGATAAGGACGGTTAAAGTAAGTACCGTTGATACTAATCCCAACAAATAATTGCCCGACCCTACCGCCATGCCAATTGCGGCCGATATCCATATAACCGCCGCCGTGGTTAACCCGCTTACCGCGATATTATCTTTGAAAATGACGCCCGCACCGATGAAACCAATACCGGTCACAATATTCAGGTTTGCCACCTGGCCGGCATGCTGGGCTACCATCGTAAAAATCGTCGAACCGAGGCAGATCACGATGATGGTTCGAAAACCGGCCGTTTTGTTTTTGTACTGGCGTTCAAGGCCCAATATGCCCCCGCATACAACAGCAACTGCGATTTTAACCAGGTCTTGGTCGGGCAGTGTAAATCCTGGTGAAGTTAGCATGCGTGAATGATTAAAATATTTTACCCGGGTTTACTATACCGTTTTTGTCGAACACCTGTTTTATGCCGCGCCACAAAGTAAAATGAGCCTCCGTATATTTTATAGGCATAAAACCCTTTTGCACCAGGCCGATCCCATGTTCGCCCGATAAAGTGCCCCCTAAAGATACGGTTAGTTCAAATATTTCGCGAATGCCGTCGCCAAGCCGGTTATTCCAATCGTCATCACTCATTTTCCCTTTTAGGATGTTTACATGCAAATTGCCGTCGCCGGCATGACCGTAACATACCGACTCAAAGCCATATTTGGCGCCGGTTTCTTTTATTCCTTTTATCAACTCTGGCAAACTCGCGCGCGGTACCACGGTATCTTCTTCTTTATAGATAGAATTTGATTTCACGGACACCGCCATTGTTCGCCGTATGCGCCATAGCTCCTCTTTTTGCGCTGCGGTATCCGCAAATAAAACTTCTTTGCAGCCAAACGTTTCTAAAACCCCATTGACCTTTTCCAGGTCGGCAAATATTACATCCTGGTTGGTACCGTCCGCTTCTATCAATAAAAAGGCTTCAATGCCCTCTTTAAGGTCAAAATTGATACCGTCATGTTCAATTACCCACTCCACTCCTTTTCGTTCCATAAACTCCAATGCTGACGGCACCACCCCCGCCCTGAATATAGCAGATACCGCGCCACAAGCCGCTTCATTTGTGGCAAATGATGCAAGCAGCAAAGCATCCAGCGTCGGCTTTGGTATAAGCTTAACAACGATTTTTGTGATGATGCCAAGCGTCCCTTCCGATCCGATCATCAATTGAGTTAGGTTGTAACCGGCGGCATATTTTAAGGTGTTGGCGCCTGTCCAAATGATCTCGCCCGACGGCAATACAACCTCCAGGTTCAATATATATTCTCTTATCGTTCCATATTTAACAACCCTCGGGCCGCCTGACCCGTGCGATACATTGCCGCCTATAAAGCAACTCCCTTTGCTGGCGGGATCGACAGGGTATAGAAAACCCTTTGCGGCAACCTGATCCATAAAGTCCTCGGTGATTACACCAGGTTCAACCACGGCCTGCAGGTTTTGTTCATCAATGGCCAGGATCTTATTAAATCTTTCCATCGCGATGACCAGGCCACCCATCAGCGGCAACGCGCCACCGCTTAAACCTGTGCCTGCTCCGCGCGGCGTTACCGGGATCAAATGTTCGTTGCAAAGCCGCATCAGCGCCGAAATTTCCTGGGGCGTGCCGGGTTTTACGACGACCTCGGGGTAATAATGCAGATCCTCCGTTTCGTCGTGGCTATATTTTTCGAGCGCATCATGCTGGGTTATGACGGCATCCGCACCGGCAATATCCTTTATTGCTGCGAGAACATCTCCGGTTATTTTATTGTAGGACATCATGCTAATCTTAAAATCAGGTCAATCATGGTTCAGACACGGTGATACAGGAATAAGCAACTTTTCCTTTAAGCGGCGGATTTAGTTTTTTGATGGACACCCGTACATTTTTAGCAGCAGGAAGTTTTTTTTTCGTATCATCCACAATACCCCGTGCTACCGTTTCGATCAGCTTTTTGGTTTGTTTCATCTGCTCATCAACAATTTCGTAAAGCTGCTCATAGTTGATCGTATTGTTGAGGTGGTCTTCACTAAAATTCGTTTCAAGAAAGTCCACATCGATATCCACAACGAATTGATTACCGAGTTTTTGTTCTTCAGGGTACCACCCGTGATAAGCAAAAAATTCTGCGCCGTGCAGGGATATCGTATTCATTTGTCAAAAGTAATTTAGATTTCGGATATCGAATGTTCAATTTCGGAATTATTTGACGCCGACCGTAATATTGTCCAAGGGGGCACAATTAAATACTTCAATTCCGATTCGCCAGCCTCGTACGAAATCCGAAATTTTAAAACCACTATCTTTGCTCACCAATTATCGATTTTATGCCTAAAAAAGATCTTTTTGAATCACCTGATTATTACCAAATAGATGAGTTGCTTACCGACGAGCATAAATTGATCCGGTCCACCGTGCGTAGCTGGGTTAAAAAAGAGGTAAGCCCGATTATTGAAGATTATGCGCAACGAGCCGAATTTCCAAAACAATTGCTTAAAGGCCTTGCCGAAATTGGAGCTTTTGGCCCGACTATTCCAGTTGAATACGGCGGCGCGGGACTGGATTACATGGCCTATGGCATTATGATGCAGGAGATAGAGCGCGGCGATTCGGGAATTAGATCAACGGCTTCTGTCCAGGGTTCATTGGTGATGTATCCTATTTATGCTTACGGATCAGAAGAACAAAAGAAAAATTATCTCCCAAAACTGGCGTCAGGCGAGCTAATGGGCTGTTTTGGGCTTACCGAGCCGGACCATGGTTCCGATCCGGGCGGCATGGTTACGAATTTTAGGGATGCCGGCGATCATTATGTATTGAATGGCGCCAAAATGTGGATATCCAATTCACCGTTTGCGGATATTGCCATAGTTTGGGCCAAAGACGAAGACGGCAAAATATGTGGATTGATCGTGGAGCGGGGCATGCCGGGCTTTACCACGCCCGAAACGCATAACAAATGGTCATTGCGGGCATCGGCTACCGGCGAGCTGGTATTTGATAATGTAAAAGTGCCTAAAGAAAACCTACTGCCAAATGTTTCCGGGTTGAAAGGACCGCTGGGCTGCCTTAACCAGGCCCGTTACGGCATTGCCTGGGGTGCCCTTGGCGCGGCGATGGATTGTTACGATACGGCATTGCGATATGCGAAAGAGCGCAAACAGTTTGGAAAGCCTATTGCAGCCTTTCAGCTTCAGCAAAAAAAGTTGGCCGAGATGATCACAGAAATTACAAAAGGCCAGTTATTGGTGTGGCGGCTGGGCACATTAAAAAACGAGAACCGGGCCACCCCTGCTCAAATTTCGATGGCCAAGCGTAACAGTGTGGAGACAGCGGTCGATATTGCCCGTGAAGCACGCCAGATACTGGGTGGAATGGGCATAACGGGCGAATACCCGATTATGCGTCACATGATGAACCTCGAATCCGTGATCACTTATGAAGGCACGCATGATATTCACCTGCTGATCACCGGGCTTGATATAACAGGTCACGAAGCATTTAAGTAGCGAAAAGGCCACAGCATCTGTAAAAATTACGCACAAATTTAATTTCGATTTTTTTTATTAAATTTTTACTGTTATAATTAAATCGAATTTAATCCCCCTGATTAAACATGCTATATTTTGCAAATGGAAGCTGTGTTCCGTTCTTAGGTACGTTATTACAAAGCCGGCTATTTGCACTCGTACTTTTTACGGGGATAGTATTTTGCCTTTCGTGCAATAAACCTGCCAATACAGTACCTTCCAACTCCACCTATAACAGCCTACTGGATTCGGCCAATCACCTGTTTGACGCGGGCAAGTACGATATCGCAGTAAAATACCTGGATTCGGCAACAAGCCATTATAACGATCTCGACTTGCCGCAGAAATTTGAGTACTACTCATTCAACTGCAATTATTACTTCCATATAAAAAAAGACAATGTCCTTTCAATGCCTTATGCCGATAGCATACTGGCTCTTTTTAACACACCCGAGAAAAAGTTAAAATATATTTCAAGGTACGGGCAGGCTTTTTTTTTCAAGGGTGATGTGCTTTTCCAGGAGAATAAATACACGGAGGCTTACCGTTATTTTTATCAGGGAAAGTTAATAGCAAATAAGGATGTTAATGATTGCACCCTGGGCGATTATAGCTATCGCATGGGTATGATCATGTATAAACAGGAGCACTATAAACTGGCCGCTCAAAATTTTAAGATCGGCGCCACGGAAAGTACCTCGTGCGAACTGAACTTCCGGTCGTTTTACCGGAGGCAGGAGCTATTAAATAATACAGGGCTGTCATACTCTAAGATCGATGAAACTGATAGCGCCCTGGTATATTTCAAGAGGGCGCTGGATTTTATCGATCAGAATGCCGGTCGGTTTAAAAACCGTAAACCATGGCTCGACGTGGCGCGCGGTGTTGTATATGGCAACCAGGCCAATATCTATATCGGTAAAAATAATATCCCGATGGCAGTGGGCCTGCTCAAAAAAAGCATCACGATCAACCTAAAAAAAGGAAATGACAACAAGGATGCTGAATTATCGGAGCTTAAACTGGCTCATATTTATTATCAAACCCATCAGGCGCAGTTGCTTACCGACTTACTCGCCGCCGTTCAAAAACAATTGTCGACAGTTAAAAACCCCGATGCTGAGGCCGATTGGAATTACCTGATGGCAAAATATTTCAGTGATAAAAACCAGAGTTCGGCTGCGTTAAACTATTTTACAAGATATGATGCGTTAAAAGATTCTCTTTCGGCCCAGGTAAAAGCGTTAAAGGAGGCGGACATTGAGCAGCAAATAAAACAGCTGGAAAACGATTATGCGCTTTCAAGTCTTAAAAAGGATAACGAAACCCAAAATTTATATCTAAAAATCGCGGTGGTTTTTGGAATTATGCTTATTATTATTATTTCGCTGATATTGTTAAACTGGCGAAAATCGGCAAGAAATATAAAAACCCTGGGTTCGCTAAATCGAAAAATTAACGATCAAAATCATCATCTGGCAAAAGCGTTGAGAGACCTAAAGGTGAACAGCCAGGAAAAAGACCGCATCCTTCGCGCAGTGGCGCATGATCTCAGAAATCCGATCGGGGGCATTGCGTCTTTATCTGAACTGATGATGGACGAAGATTATACGCACGAGCAAAAGGAAATGATCGAAATCATCAGGGAAACCTCGGTTAACTCGCTTGAACTGATCAATGACATTTTGGAAATGGCAAACCATGGAACCAAGCACGTTACAAAAGAGATAGTCGAGCTCAATTCGTTGTTGAACAACAGCGTTGAGTTGCTGCGTTTTAAAGCGGCCGAAAAAGGGCAGCTTATCAAACTTGAGCGTTTAAACGCACCGGTGGAACTTACAATAAGCAGGGAAAAAATATGGCGGGTCGTAAGTAACCTTATCAGTAACGCCATAAAATTTAGCCTTGAAAATACAACGATCCATGTAAAAATTGAAGATTTGGATGACGAGGTTAAAATCTCCGTCCGGGATGAAGGCATCGGCATTCCGGATCAATTGAAGGATAAAGTATTTAATACGTTTACCGATGCGAAACGGAACGGCACAGCCGGTGAAAAATCGTTTGGTCTTGGTCTCTCCATTTGCAAGCAGATCATGGACGATCATAACGGTAAAATATGGTTTGAGAGCAGCGGACAGGGTACTACTTTTTATATCAGCTTGCCAAAAATACCGGTAATAGTCGCCGAAGAAGCATTGAATTGACCTGTCTAACGATGCAGAGGCGTCACGCCGATAAAAAACGGGCATACCAATATCCTGAATCTTTAATGATACGCTGTTGCGTATTAAAATCGACATGTACCAACCCGAAACGCGGGCGATAACCTTCAGCCCATTCGAAATTATCGGTCAGCGTCCATATAAAGTAGCCCTCAACCTTGCATTTTTCTTTTCTTGCCCTTAATACCTGCTCTAAATGGCTTTGGAGATATGCAATACGGTCGGCGTCGGCAATCGACCCATCTTTAAACGTGTCCGGAAATGCGGCGCCGTTTTCGGTGATCAGTATTTTTTTGACCTGCGGATAACTGTCAAATTTTTTTATCACCTGGTAAATAGCAGGCGGGTATACCTCCCATCCCATCTCGGTTAGAGGAACCTTCCGGTCCTTCGCTTTTACAAGGGATGCATTTACGTATGGCGTGAAAAACGAATACTTCACAATTTCGCGGGTGTAATTCTGTATTCCGATAAAATCAAAATCAAACTTAAGGTTATCCATATCACCGGGTTGGATATACCGGGCAATCTTTCTCAGTACAGGTATATCGGTTACCGGGTAACCCAAACCGATCACCGGTTCAATAAACATCCGGTTAATAAATGCGTCCGCGCGGTTTGCGGCGTCGATGTCTTTTTGTTTGTGCGAATAAGGTTCGATATAAGAGCACGAAAATGTAGTGCCGATTTTTGCTTCCGGGAGCAAGCCACGCAATACCCTGGCCCCTTCAACCATGCTTAAAACAGCATGATGTGCTGCGGGTAAAAAATTTTTCAACCCGGTTTTCCCGGGCGCGTGGATGCCAAAAAAATAACCCGCTCCGGTAAACACGGCAGGTTCGTTCATTACCAGCCAGCGTTTAACCCTATCGCCAAATTGCCTGGCGCAAATCTCGACATAATTGGTAAACCAGGTAATGATCTCCCTGTTCGTCCACCCCCCTCGTGCCTCCAGCGCCTGCGGCAGGTCCCAATGGTAGATGGTCACCCACGGCTCAATCCCCTGCTTGAGGCAATAATCGATAATGCGGTTATAAAAATCAATTCCCGCCTGGTTAATTTCTCCAACGCCGTTAGGCAATATCCTGCTCCAGGAAATAGAAAACCGGAAATTGGGTATATTCAACTTTTTGATCAGATCGATATCTCTTTGGTATTGACTATAGAAATCACAGGCTTGGTAGTGCGTGTCGCCGTTTAAAATATTTCCTTTTTTTGCCGCGAATACGTCCCAGATAGACTCGCCCTTGCCGTCAGCGTTATGCGCGCCTTCGATCTGGGGAGCGGCTGTAGAAATGCCCCAAATAAAGTCATCGCCAAAAAGATTTTTATTAAAAGGTTTATCGCCTATATCCGGTTTCATTAATTTGAACTACAAAGAGCCCAAATTGTACAATATTATTGATAAAGAAAAATTGGCCAACAATCTTAATGTATAAACGAAGACCGCATACTTCTTAGCGCCATCCACCCCCAAACGGCGTTAATAATACCGGGCAAAAATTTAATGATTTTCATAACATAGCATTTTGGTGTTAAGCTAAGGTATAATGGTAGTATGTGGTTAACATATAGGTAAAGTTATATTTTTGTAAACAACTGTACAACCTTACAGAGGTTATGCACGTTACGTTTATTATTTTTGCCGGATGAGATCGTACTTTACCAGGCTGTTTGATTACGACAGGTATGCCAATCACCTCATGCTGGATGCGATCGCTAATGCAAAAAGCCCTGAACAACCATTAAAATTAATGTCGCACCTGCTTGCCGCGCAGCAAATATGGTTTAACCGCTGTAACAGCCTGGCGGTAACCGGAGTTATTTTATGGCCCGCCTGGCCGATTGAAATACTTAGCCGGATAACCGACGAAAACCATGATAAATGGATTGACTTTTTAGCTCAAGTCGATGAAAAAGATTTTGATGAGATGATCAGTTATAAAAACCTAAAGGGAGACCCGTTCGAAAATAAACTGCGCGACATCCTTGCCCATGTAATTAACCACGGCACTCATCACCGCGCACAGGCCGGACAGCAATTAATAACCGCGGGGGCGGACAAGCTGCCTGTTACAGATTATATTTTTTTCGTAAGATAACTTACCACTCATTATTACAATATTTGTCAAAATATTCGAGATGAAAAAATTACTGATAGCTGCTTTCATTGGATCGGTTTTAACCGGGTGCAGCGATAAAAAGGCGCAAAAAGAAGCCGCCTTAGACGGGGTGATCCAGGTGCACAACAAGGTAATGAGCGCCGACGAACATTTAATGAAAAACAAAATGGCGCTCGACACCCTCATAACGAAAGACAGTTCAGCGGCGAAAGACACTGCCATTTTGTTGAGGGCCAAACTGGCTGCTGCCGATAGCTCCATGGAAATTTGGATGCATAAGTTTGATCCGGATTATAAAGGAAAGACCGACGATGAAACCCTAAACTATCTGAACGATCAAAAAAAACAGGTAACCGCTATCGACTCGCAAATCAATGCCGCGATCAAACAATCTGATACCTATCTTCAAAAAGTAAAAAAATGAAAAACCTGGCTTTTGCGGCTGTTGTGATGCTATTGTGGGCCGCGTGTAAATTCGATAGCGGTAAAAAGGTGTTGCCCATCCTCGGCGAACGCCATGCGGTTATCAAAAATGTAAACGGCAGTCAGGTTACTGACACGGTTTACCATACCATACCCCCTGTTAAGTACATTAACCAGTATGGGGATAGCGTAGACAATAAAAAGCTGGATGGCAATATTTATGTTGCCGATTTCTTTTTTACCACCTGCCCGTCCATCTGCCCCATTATGCAGCGCAATATGCTGAACGTTTACAACGAATTCAAGCAAACACCCAACTTTAAGATTATATCATATACCATTGACCCACAGCACGATAGTGTGCCTGTATTAAAGAAATACGCCGATAAACTAGGCATTACCGGAAATACCTGGTGGCTGCTGCAAGGGAGTAAAAATGAAACTTACCAGCTTGCAAAAAGCTACCTTGTTTCGGTGCAGGAAAAGAACCCGGCTGGCGAGTATATCCACGACGGTTATTTTATTTTGATCGATAAGCAAAAAAGGATACGTGGCACTTACGAAGGCACCGACCCCAAAGAGGTAAGTAAGCTGATCGATGATATAAAAATATTAAGAGCGGAATCAGTAAAAACGCAATGAAATTAAAGGTCATCGGTGGTATTGGAACTGTAATCGTGCTGCTGAGTACCGGGATGCTTATTTCATGCCAAAGCGATGAACAAATTGAATTTAAAAGATACTATTCGCTGGGCAACCTTATTTACCAGGGACATTGCCAAAATTGCCATGGCGCCCAGGGCGAGGGTTTGCGTGGCCTTATACCACCCCTTAACGACTCGGCTTATCTCGAGGTCAATAAAGCAAACCTCGCATGCCTGGTAAAAAACGGTTTAAAAGGAAAGATCACGGTCAAAAACAGGTTGTTTGAAGGCGAAATGCTTCCGGTTGACCTGCCGCCCGTCGAAGTCGCGGAGGTACTAACTTACATTAATAATTCATTTGGAAATAAAACCGGGACGGTTACCGCACGGCAGGTTGAATTGGATTTAAATAATTGCAGGTAGTGTATGGCCTCAAAAAGCATACGATGGTTACAACGGTGAATTCTTCTTGAAAATCACCGTATCGTAAATTTACATGTTTAAACTTTAATATCCCGGGTTATCGTCTATTTGTGCTAAGTTTGTAACAATAAGTTAAACCATTTTACCAAATCATTTAATAAAAACGGTTATGAAAAAGACAATCATTTTATGCGTAATTGCGCTGTTAAGTACAGCGGCGTTCGCTCAATCAACCTGGAAGAACGATCCTATGCACTCCAAGCTGGGTTTTACTGTCACCCACTTAATGGTATCCGATGTTGACGGCATCTTCAAAGATTTTACCTGTACGATTATCGCATCAAAACCCGATTTCAGCGATGCGAAATTTCAGCTGACTGTAAATACTACGTCGATCAATACGGATGTGGACTATCGCGATAAGGACCTGCGCAGCCCGAATTATTTCGACGTCGCCAAATTCCCGACCATGACCTTTACAAGCACCGGGATTACCAGGGCGGCCGCCAACCATTATAAATTAACCGGAAATCTTACGCTGAAAGGTGTTACGAAGCCCGTGACTATGGATCTTTGGTACCGCGGCACTATAACAAACCCTATGAGCAAAAAGGACGACGCCGGTTTTAAACTGACCGGGGTGATCAGGAGGTCTGATTTTGCCTTTGCAAGCCAGGCCGGAACTACGATGTTAAGCGACGAGATCACCATAAATGCAAACGGCGAATTTGCAAAAACCAATTAATCGGGGTGTTTTATATTTTTACGAACCATACTTGCCTGCCAGGTGTGGCTTTTTATTCAACTGAATAGCATAAGGCATTTATTTATAGACAATTATATATTGCAGCTTCATTTTAAACATTTTGGATTGTTATTCCTTATAGAATAAATTGCTTGTTTTCATTTTACTGAAATGGATTCACTAACCCATATTACCCTCGGCGCGTGTGTTGGTGAACTGGTATTGGGTAAAAAAATAGGTAAAAAGGCATTGTTTTGGGGTGCATTGTCTCAATGCCTGCCGGATATCGATACATTCGCAGCTGTGCTCTACCCCGCCGATCAGGCATTTTTAATTCATCGGGGTTTTACCCATTCCATTTTATTCGCTATTGTAGTTGGGTTCGGTTTAGCGTTCGCTGTAAAAAGAATTCATCGCAATAGCCACGTCGCATTTTCGCTGCTGGCTTTTTTCTTTTGTTTCCAGTTGCTGCTGCACGATCTGCTCGATACCTGCAACAGTTATGGTACCGGCTTACTCGAGCCTTTTGGCCATCAGCGTTTTTCTATAAATTTACTCTATGTGGTCGACCCATTTTTCACGATCAGTTTATTGGTAGCTGCCCTGTTTTTAGTATTTAAAAGCGGCAGCAATAAAAACCGCCCGGGTTGGGCGTTAATTGCCCTGGGCCTCTCGGGTCTTTATCTCATTATTGCAGGCATAAACAAAACATATATCGATCATCGCGCCGAAGTATCTTTTCAATCGCAAAAAATTACTCCCTCCGACTACTTTAGTACACCCGCGCCATTCAACTGTATGCTTTGGTATATCGTTTCTGACGCAGACAGCAATTACTATACGGGGTATAGCTCCATTTTTGACGATGAAAAAAAACCGATTGTCTTTGAACCGCATCCTAAAAGCTACGCGCTGTTAAATAAGCCGGCCGACCGTAAGGTATTGCACGATCTGGAGGCTTTTGCCAATGGCTATTATACCCTGTCGCAATCAAATGATATGGTATTTTTTAATGTCCTCAGGTTTCAGCAGATCCGGGGCTGGCAGCATCGCAATGCGCCCTTTGTATTCAGTTACCCTTTATCTGCGGGTTATAACCAGCCTTTGTTATTGCAGCGCGGCAGGCTGGCCGAGTGGAACATGAATACATTTAAAGATTACATAAAACGAATTGCAGGGCAACAGGAACGGTAAAATCGAACAGGTAAAAACAAACCGTTATCAAAAACGTTCCATCGGAATGTTGGTGAATTATTTTTAATTTAAATAACACGAGATGAAACGTTTTGCCAGGTTCTTCATTGCAGCAACCCTTATAATAAATTGCAACACGCTCCGCGCCCAGTCGGCAACAGCCGATTCTACAAAATCGGCCACCGCGGCCAACGCTCCGGTGTCCGCTAACCCAGCGATTGAGCCCGGGCCGAATGCACAAAAGGACAAACCGGGTGGTGATATGCAGTATAAAACAGATGACGCCGGGAAATGGGGCCTGTTGGGTTTACTGGGACTGTTAGGCTTATTTGGATTACGCCGGAATGATCGTGATAAATAAGATCGCTGCCTTTTAATGTGGGGCAGGCCATATTAACGATTCGCGCGCGTAGGATTATTGTACGAATATTTAAGGGCCAGGGTTTGGGCCTCGGGCAATAAGGTCGCTCTTTTAAATGTAAGTGTACGTCCTATCCATTTAAAGTGCCAATAGCCCTTCACTTCAAGCAAACCTTTTTTATTAATGCTTGCACATGCGTTCCATTCACGGCCATGTTTGGCGTCATAGATCAGGCCGTCCTCCCACGACTTGGTCGATGCATCGTATGCCAGGTTCCTTAACACGCTCATACCGAGGATCTTCCGGTTCCTAAGCGATTTATCGGGGTTGCGCTGATCGGTCCAGGTATCCATCAGGCTGGGGTCATCCCCATCGTTAAACCAAATTATTTTCGCTTTATAATCGTTACCCTCATGATAAACCTGTATCATCAGGTTGTTTTCGGTGGTGATCCACCTGCCGCATATAACTTCACTCGCGGTAGTTGCATGATCTTTTGTTCCGCCTCCAAAAAAGGTCAATAGTCCAAAAAAATAAATTAAAAGTTTAATATACATACTAATAGGTAATTTAATTTCTTTAACTCAATCGTGATGCCAATTTTATATGCAATTCAAAATCAATCTTATATTTGAAACATAAACAGCTTATATATGAAAAAACCAATGTTGCTGCCGCTACTGCTGATAACTGTTTTCCAGGGGTTTGCCCAGCAAAAAAATATTTATCACAAAGGGTGGATAGATTTTAATAAGAATGGGAAGATGGACGTTTTTGAGGATCCTTCGCAGCCGGTTGATATACGGGTTGCCGATCTTCTCAGCAAAATGACCATCGAAGAAAAAACATGCCAGCTTGCAACGCTGTATGGGTATAAGCGGGTGTTAAAAGAAGAGATGCCTGCGCCCTCGTGGAAAAATGAGGTTTGGAAGGATGGCATCGCCAATATCGATGAGGAGCTAAACAACCTCACCTCACATACCGATGCGGCGCCAACGCAATATTCTTATCCGTATAGCAAACATGCGGCTGCCATTAATACTATCCAAAAATGGTTTGTTGAGCAAACACGGATGGGCATTCCGGTTGATTTCACCAACGAGGGCATCCACGGCCTGAATCACGACAGGGCAACCTCCCTACCCGCTCCCATCGGCATTGGCAGTACTTGGGATAAAGAGTTGGTGCGGCAGGCGGGGCAGGTGGTTGGCCGCGAAGCAAAAGCCCTGGGCTACACCAATGTGTATGCACCAATTCTGGATGCCGCCCGCGACCAGCGCTGGGGCCGCGTGGTAGAATGTTACGGCGAAGATCCGTACCTGATAGCCGAGCTTGGAAAACAAATGACCCTGGGCATACAGGAGGAAGGCGTTGCATCCACTTTAAAGCATTTTGTGGCCTATGGCGTGCCCAAGGGCGGCAGGGACGGCGCCGCCCGTACTGATCCGCATATTGCCCCCCGCGAATTATACCAGCTATATCTCTACCCCTTTCGCCGAGTAATACAGGAGGCACATGCCCTTGGTGTTATGAGCAGCTATAACGACTGGAACGGCGAACCTATAACCGGCAGCTATTATTTCCTGACCGAGCTGCTGCGCCAAAAATTTGGTTTTAACGGTTACGTGGTATCCGATAGCGAAGCCGTTGAATACTTATATAGCAAGCATCACGTAGCTGACAGCAAAGAAGAAGCTGTACGACAGGCTTTTGAAGCCGGCCTAAACGTGCGCACCAATTTTTCAATGCCGCAAACGTACATTATGCCGCTCCGTCAGCTGTATAAAGAAGGCAAGATATCCATGAAAACGCTTGATTCACGAGTGGGCGACGTGTTGCGTGTTAAATTTAAGCTGGGATTGTTTGATCATCCGTATGTGGAGGATCCGAAAGCGGCCGACAAAATAGTACATAACGCCGAAGCGACCGCGATGGGATTAAAAATGAACCGCGAGTCGATGGTGCTTTTAAAAAATCAAAACAATCTTTTGCCGCTTGATATAAAAAAAACACCGGGAATACTGGTAACTGGTCCGCTGGCCGCCGAAACAAATTATGCTATCAGCCGCTACGGCCCGTCGCACAACCCGGTAATCAGTGTGCTTGAGGGTATCAAAAATTACGTGGGCAGCGCCGCAAACGTGACGTATGCGAAAGGCTGCGATATTGTCGATGCTACCTGGCCCGAAAGCGAGATCATCGAAACGCCGCTTACTTCGCAGGAACAAGCTGATATCGATAATGCCGTTGAACAGGCAAAAAAGGCCGATGTGGTAGTCGCCGTGGTCGGCGAGGACGTGGATCGCGTTGGCGAAAGCTTATCGCGAACCGGGTTAAATTTACCGGGCCGGCAGTTAAAGCTGGTTCAAGCCCTGGAGGCTACCGGCAAACCGGTAGTGATGGTAATGATAAATGGCCAGCCGCTTACCGTTAATTGGGAAGACAAATACGTGCCCGCCATACTCGAGGCCTGGTTTCCCGGCCCGGAAAGCGGAAAGGTAATAGCCGAAACGCTGTTTGGTGATAACAATCCGGGCGGCAAGCTTCCCATTACATTTCCGAAGACAACCGGCCAGATCGAATTCAATTTTCCCTTTAAGCCCGGATCGCAAGCCGGCCAGGGCGGCGCAAACAGCTGGGGCAAAACAAGCGTAAACGGCGCCCTTTACCCCTTTGGCTTTGGATTAAGTTATACTACATTCTCATACGGTAATTTAACGGTGACACCGGAAAAAGAACACCAGCAAGGCGATGTGCAGGTTTCGGTGGAAGTAACAAATACCGGGCGGCGAAAAGGCGACGACGTGGTGGAATTATATGTTAAGCAGGAAGTGAGCAGCGTAACCACGTATGAATATGACCTGCGGGGCTTTGAGCGCGTTACCCTCGACCCCGGCGAAAAGAAAACCGTGCAATTTACTTTGCACCCTGACGACCTGGCTATTCTTGATAAAAATATGAACTGGACGGTAGAACCGGGCAAGTTCCAGGTGATGATCGGCAATTCGTCCGAGGACATTAAATTGAAAAAAGAGTTTGTTGTGCAAAAATAATTATAAGAATTTACTATTTGCCGCAGTGAAAAAATTACATTATATATTCTTGTTTACTATCGCATGCCTCAATTATTTACGCTTATTCACGCATTATTTTTATTTTTAGCAGGATAAGTACAATTTATCTTAACTTATCCCGATAACCTAATTATTGATGGAAGTAAAGCCGAAAACTGTAAAAGGAACTCACTTGAAAAACATGATCATCAAGCGCCTTTATTTTGATAAGGCGATGTCATGTGCTGAATTAAGCGAGCTGTTTGACAAAAGTATTCCGTCGATAGCTAAAGCGGTTAACGAGTTAATAGATGAAGGGTTTGTAATAGAACAAGGCTACGCGCCATCGAGCGGCGGCAGGCGGCCCTTAATGTACGCTATAAATGCCAGCGCTAAATATATTCTGGCCATCGCAATGGACCAGCTCTCAACACGCATCCAGCTCGTCGATTTGCTTAACCAGCCGGTTTCAAACCAGGTTATGTTCGAGCTTAAATTGCTGAAAAATAAACAGGCATTGAATATTTTAACAGAAAATATTATCCATTATATCGATAGCTCGGGCGTACGGAAGGATAAAATAGCAGGTATTGGCATAGGCATGCCGGGATTCATAAACCCCGTTGAAGGCATCAATTACACCTACCTGGATGCCGGTGGCAAAAGTCTTGCAGAATATATCTCGGACGAAACCGGTTTGCCCGCCTATATTGATAACGATTCAAGCCTTACTGCCCTGGCCGAACAGAAATTCGGCACCGCCAAATCTCATAAGGAAGTAATGGTGATCAACCTGGGCTGGGGTATCGGGCTGGGTATGATCGTAAACGGCGAAATTTTCAGGGGGCGTAACGGATTTGCAGGCGAATTTAGCCACATTCCCCTGTCGGAGGACGGAGCGTTATGCACCTGCGGCAAGAGGGGTTGCCTCGAAGCCGAAGCGTCAATGCTGGTGGTTTCAAAAAAAGCAATAGAAGGTGTAAAGCAGGGCCGCGTTACAAGTTTAAAACAAATAGACGAGGCCCATTCCAAACAAATGGGCGATGCCATTATGGAGGCCGCCAACAACGGCGATCAGTTTGCCGTGGAGCTGTTTTCTGATGCAGGCTACAAAATTGGTAAAGCGTTGGCAATATTGATCCACATCATGAACCCGCAAACCATTGTTTTAAGCGGCCGCGGTGCAAAGGTGGGTAAAATACTGCTGGCGCCTATTCAGCAGGCGCTTCATAAGTATTGTATCCCACGGTTGTCGGCTGGTACACAATTGTTAATATCAGAGTTGGGGTTCGACGCGGAGTTGATCGGCGCGGCGGTTTTGGTGATGGAAAACTTTGATAAAGAGATAAAAAATTTACCGGTTATCGTTTAGCCTATGCAAAAACCCGACAGCCTGATATTTGATATGGACGGCACCCTTTGGGACGCTGTAGATACATATACCGAATCGTGGAACCTGGTTTTCAAAAAATTAAACATCAGTCGCGTAATGACACGTGCCGAATTGCTGCAAAGGATTGGCTGGGATGGCGACAAGGTGATGCAGGCCGTATTGCCCGAATTTGACAACGAAAAAAGGCTGGAGGTATATAATGAAGTTAATAACTTGAGACGCCGGCTGCTGCCTCAAAATGGCGGGGTATTGTACGATGGTGTGTTGGATGGGCTTAAACAACTGGCTGCAAAATATAAGTTATTTATATTAAGCAATTGTGCAGAAGGCATCATCCGAATATTTATTGATTGGGCAGGAATTAACGGTCACATTACTGATGAAATAGCTTATGGCGTTAATTGCATGCCAAAGCATCACAACATTAAATTACTTACTGACACCCACAAGCTTAAGAACCCTGTTTATATTGGCGATACAGCCGGCGACAGCGAACAAAGCCGGCTGGCGGACGTGCCCTTTATTTTTGTAAGCTATGGCTTTGGCAATACAGCTGATTACGACCTGAAATTTGATAATTTCCACTCGTTGACGCGTTATTTTATGAGCTTATAACTTTGCTTTTCCTTACGCGCCCTTTCCGCGAGCATATATTCAACCGGCAGGCCGGTAGCAGCCTGATGTTAAGTTATTTATGTAGCGGCAGGGTGAAATAAAAGGTTGAGCCTTTCCCCTCTTCACTTTCCACACCAATTTTGCCTTTATGCAGCTGGATTATTTCATTGGCCAAATAAAGCCCGATGCCAAACCCGGAGATATTTTTCATACGGGGATTTTCCACCCTGTAAAAACGCTGGAACAGCTTTTCTTGGTCTTTTGATTTAATGCCTATCCCTTCATCAATTACAGAAACCTTTACGCTGCTTTTTAATTTTTTACAGGTAATAATTATCCTGCTGCCTTTGTTGGAATACTTGATCGCATTGCTTAAAAAGTTACCAGCAACCTGGCGTATCTTCTCTTTATCCGCGCGCACCCTAATTTTGTCTTTCGGCTTAAAATCAATGACATGACCTGGGCTGGTTTGATTGATATCCGAAATGCAATCCGCAATTAACTCATTCAATTCAAACTCCTGTACGCTAAGCTGCAGCTTGCCAGGTTCCAGTTTTGAAAGATCGATAAATCCATAAATAAGATCGGTCATCTTGTTAACCTGTTGGCCGGCTTTAGTAAGCGAGTTGATTGCAAAACTATCTCCAGATGAAGCTAAACGCTTCGACAATAATTGTATATACGCCTTCAGCGATGTCAGCGGTGTCTTTAGCTCATGGCTTGCCATGGCTATAAAATCATTTTTTCTAATCTCGTCACGTTTAGTTTCTGTTGCGTCCAGTATAGTGCCCAGCATTCTAAGCGGCTGTTTATTTTCATCGGTTAATAAAACACCTTGTGTTTTAATCCAGTGCAATGACCCGTCGGGCCAGTATATTCTAACCTCGTATAGGTAATTACCGGTTTTTAGCGCTTTATTATATGCTTTTAATACGATGTTTTCCATATCGGCTCTGTCTACCTGTTTCCGTATATCTTTAAGTGATATAATGGTTTCGGGCGGGTGGCCAAATATCTCGGATAACCGGGGTGAATAAATGAACGTTTGATTTTGTAAATTCAAATCCCATGTTGCCAACTGGGCCGCTTCCGTTGCCATGCGTAAGCGATTTTCGCTTTCAATGGCCGCTTCCCGGGCTTTTACTTCCTCAGTTATATCAACAACCGTATTCAGGATATAGGCAACCTTGCCATCCTCGGCTACGATCGGCGTGTTACAGCACGACCAATATTTTACTTCGTTTCGATTTAAAACAGAATTAAAAATATCGTACCGGTAAGTGGGTACCTCAATCGCTTTCCCGGTTTCGGCAACTTTTTTAAAAATATGGCGCGCATTGGTATGCTCGTCAAAGCCATCATCGTCCGGGAATACTTCAAAAAAGCCTCTGCCGGTAATATCGCCACGGGAAGTGCGCGTAATTTTTAAATACGAATCGCTGGCCGCCGCTATCGTAAAGCGCGGAGGATCTGCCTTTACCAGCAGCGATCCGGGTGATTTCTCAAATACAATCCGGAAAATATTTTCGGGTAAACCTGGCAATAAATCGGCATTCATAGGTGCGCTAAAATTATAAATTTATATTTGAAAAATTCCAGCTGTCTTTTCTGTTTACATTTATGCTGCTGTTACCTTTCCAAACAAAACAGACCTATTTTTATTATACTATGAAAATTATTGAAAAGGGTTGCCCTGTTGGCGATTTAATACCAGAAGATACTATAATTTATGAAGATAACCACCGTATTAGCCGCTAAAATTAAGGGGTTTTGGCGCGTACTTGGGCCCGGGCTTGTTACCGGCGCAGCTGATGACGACCCCTCCGGCATCGCTACCTATTCGCAAACCGGCGCCCAGTTTGGATACGGGCAGCTATGGACGGCCCTTTATATGTTGCCGCTAATGACCGGCGTGCAGGAAGCCTGCGCGCGGATAGGGCTGGTAACAGGGAAAGGCATTACCAGAATAGTCCGCGAACGTTATAGCAGCACCGTTTTATATAGTGTCGTGTCTCTTGTGGTTATTGCCAACACCATTAACATCGGCGCAGACATCGGTGCTATGGCAGCCGCAGCCCAGCTGGTTATACCTGCCCCGTTTATTGTATTAACACTCTCTTTTACCACGATAATCTTGTTGCTCGAAATATTTACACGTTATAAAACTTATTCAAAAATACTAAAGTGGCTTGCCGTTACGCTTTTGGCTTACCCCATAACGCTTTTTATCGTGCAACAGCCATGGCCCACTATATTAAAAGCATCGATAACACCACATTTTGAGTTTTCTTTTGCTTTTCTTTTTATTATTACCGGGGTGCTCGGCACCACCATTTCGCCCTATATGTTTTTTTGGGAGGCCTCCCAGGAGGTTGAGGAAGACAAAGAAAAACACCTGTTAAAAAGAGGAAAGCCATTAATAAGCGGAATAAGCGTGCGGCGCATGCGCCTGGATAATACATTTGGGATGATATTTTCGGAGTTTGCCACGTGGAGTATTATCGTTGTAGGTGCAACGGTTTTGCATAATAGCGGGGTAAAAGATGTTACCACGGCTGCCGATGCCGCTAAAGCCCTCGAACCGCTGGTGCATAGTTTCCCCCATGCCGGCTTTCTGTCGAAACTTATATTTTCTGTAGGTATTGTTGGCCTTGGCCTGTTAGCCGTTCCGGTGCTTTCGGGCTCGGCTGCTTATTCGGTTTCGGAAGCTTTTAAATGGAAAGCAAGCCTCAATTTTAAGTTAAATAACGCCCCTGGATTTTACGGCGTAATTATCGTCGCCACCATTGTAGGTCTTTTTATCAATTTTATCGGCATCGACCCGGTAAAGGCTTTGGTATATGCGGCTGTATTAAATGGCGTTGCGGCGGTCCCACTGTTATTTTTGGTTATAAAAATATCCGCCGATGAAAAAATAATGGGTGAATTTAAAAGCGGCTGGCTCTCCAAGACCATCCTATGGATAACCTTTGCTGCCATGGCCGCGGCCGCGATCGCTATGTTTTATACCATCTTTAAATAACAATTGTCCTAAATTAAATACGGTGTTTTTTTAAAATGTGAATCTAAACAGCTGGAAATTTTGGTTTTTTTCAAACAATTATGCCGGTTTATCATTATAAATCTTTAAGAAAAAAATGGCCCGCAGTTTGTATAACACAGATCGTTTTATACTTAATACCTTATCATGATGGCTAAAACGGACAACAATCGAAAAACACCATTACACCATTCTCAAATACCGAAAACGCCGACAGGCATATCGGGTGTCGATGAAATAACCAACGGCGGGCTGCCGGAAGGGCGGCCAACATTGATCTGCGGCGAGGCCGGGTCGGGAAAAACGCTATTCTCGGTCGAATTTATCGTAAGGGGAGCCACCGAATATAATGAACCAGGCGTTTTTATTGCGTTCGAAGAGAAAGCTGCCGAATTGGCGATGAACGTAGCATCGATCGGCTTCGACCTGGAAAAATTACAGAAGGAAAATCGCATAAAGGTTGACTATGTGCATATAGACCGAACCGAAATAGAAGAAACCGGCGATTATGACCTCGACGGCCTCTTTATCCGGCTGGGGTACGCAATCGACAGTATCGGTGCAAAGCGCATTGTACTCGATACGATCGAAAACTTATTTTTGGGCCTTACAAACCTGGCTATTTTACGTGCTGAGTTAAGAAGGCTGTTTCAATGGCTGAAAGACAAGGGTGTAACAGCAATTATTACCGGTGAACGTGGCAATGGACATTCATTGACCCGGCAAGGGCTCGAGGAGTACGTTTCCGATTGCGTTATCCTGCTCGACCACCGGGTGATCAATCAGATATCAACACGTCGTTTAAGGATTATTAAATACCGCGGCTCTGTACATGGCACTAATGAATATCCGTTCCTAATCGACGAGGATGGATTTTCGGTATTGCCGGTAACCTCCCTGGTGCTTGAAAAAGATGTTTCCACCGAACGAGTTTCATCAGGCGTTGCCGCGCTTGATCAGATGCTTAACGGAAACGGCTTTTTTAAAGGAAGCAGCGTACTGGTGTCGGGCACAGCGGGTACCGGTAAAACCAGCATAGCAGCATGTTTTGCCAATGCAGCGTGCAATCGCGGCGAACGCTGCCTGTTTTTTGCTTTCGAGGAATCGCCGAAACAGATTGTCCGCAACATGAGATCGATCAACCTGAATCTGCAAAAACATGTGGATAGCGGACTATTGGAGTTCCATGCAGCCAGGCCTACCCTGCAAGGCCTGGAACAGCACCTGGTGATTATCCATAAACATATCGAACGGTTTAAGCCCTCGGTGGTGATATTAGACCCGATCACCAATTTTATAACCATCGGCTCTACAAGCGAGGTTAAATTTATGCTTATAAGGCTGGTCGACTTTTTAATGCAGATGCAGATTACGGTTATGTTTACCGCGCTCACCCTAAACACAGTAGTTACTGAACAAACCGACGAAGGGGTATCGTCATTAGTCGACGCCTGGCTCCTGGTTCGTGACATCGAATTTAATGGCGAACGTAACCGTGGCATGTATGTCATGAAATCGCGGGGGATGAAACATTCCAACCAGGTACGCGAATTTGTAATAACCGATAAAGGGATTGATTTAATTGACGTGTATCTTGGGGCTACAGGTATACTGACCGGCTCGGCCAGGGAAGCGCAACAACTGCACGAACAAACGGATAAAGCGCTTCGCGGTAATGCCGTAAACATGAAGAATCGTGAGATCGGCCGTAAACGGAAGGTTCTTGAAGCCCAAATTGCAAGCCTGACAAGCGAGTTTGAGTCGGTGGAAGAAGAATTAAATAAAATATATATAGAAGAAGAGCTTGTTAAAAAATTAGCTAAAGAAAATAACGAACAATTATTAAGGCTGAGGCGCGGGGAAGGCGGGCATGAAAGTAAAAACAAAAAGGAAAAGTAATGAGCAGAGCGGTTAAATATGAGTTAAGATTATATATAGCGGGTAATACGCCAAAGTCCGCGACAGCGTTGTCCAATTTAAAAAAATACTGCGAGGAATATTTGGAGGGGCAGTACAAAATTGAGGTTATCGATCTGTTGTTGCAGCCGCAGCTGGCCGAGGGTGACCAGATATTTGCAATCCCGACATTGGTGCGCAAAGTGCCAAAGCCCATCCGTAAAATAATTGGAGACTTGTCGAACGAGGAAAAAGTATTGGTGGGTTTGGATATACGTCCGGTAACAATACAGCTTTAATGACGAAACAGAAAAAAGCACCCGATAACGGAGTGTATAAGTTACAGTTATATGTAACCGGCGCGACGCCCAATTCGTCGCGCGCGATTGCAAATTTAATGGATATATGTGAAACGTATTTAAAGGAGAATTACGAGCTCGAAATAATTGACGTTTATCAACAACCTTTAATGGCAAAGAAAGAGCAAATCGTGGCGCTGCCTTTATTAATTAAGAGAACGCCGCTGCCCGAGCGAAGATTGATCGGGGATATGTCTGACAGGCAAAAGGTGCTAAAAGGCCTTGGTATAGCCGAATACTAACTAACATGGAACAGGCAAAAATAACATATGAGGAGTTATTGAACGAAAACCACGAACTTAAACTACAGTTGGAAGAAGCTACAGACACCCTGGACGCCATTCGTACCGGCCAGGTTGATGCCCTTATCGTTAATATAGGTAAAACCCAGCAGTTGTACACCCTTAAAACAGCCGATCAGACCTATCGTGTGTTTATTGAGAAAATGAATGAGGGCGCAGTTACTATAAACCGCGCCGGCACTATATTATATAGCAACTCGCGTTTTGCCAGCATGGTACGATTACCATTAGAAAAGGTTATCGGGATATCATTTACAAATTTCGTGGCCGATAACCTGCGCCCTAAGATAACTGTGCTTATAAACAGCGCTTGGGATAATGATAGAAAAGATGAGGTGGTGCTGGTTAACTCTCAGAATGAAGAAATTCCATGCCTTTTATCGTGCAACAGTCTCGAAATGGATGAGGGCACAGCCCTTAGCCTTATCCTTACCGATCTTACTTTACTTAAAGACACCGAAAACCAGCTCAAAGAAAAAAACGAACAATTAGAGGCCGCACAGCTGGCTGCCGAAAAGTTAAATAATGAGCTCGAAGATACTGTAAAACAAAGGACTAACGAACTTTTGCTAAGCCGCGAACATTTTAAATATCTCGCCAACAATATTCCCCAAATGTCATGGACAAACCTTCCGGATGGCGAAGTGAATTATTATAACCAGCAATGGTACAACTATACCGGGCTAACGCCCGAAGAATCCAAAGAACACGGCTGGGATAAAATTGTTCATCCCGACGATCTGCAAAATACCATTGACCGCTTCGAGGCATCGTTAAAATCGGGTGAAGTTTTTCAAATCGAAAACCGGTACAAAAATGCCGCGAATGGCACCTATAGATGGCACTTGAACCGCGCCGTACCGCTTCGGAATGAAAAAGGGGAAATTGTATTTTGGGTGGGCACTGCTACAGATATCGAAGATCAGAAAAGAGAATTGGAAAAAAAGGACGAATTTATCGGTATTGCAAGTCACGAACTACGAACACCGCTGACCAGCCTGAAAGGATACCTTCAGCTGCTGACCAATTATAGAAAGGATGATTTGCCGCCTGTAATAAAGCAATATGTAGCCAAAGCCAATATCGCTATCAACAAACTTCAGCACCTGGTGAACGACCTGCTTGATGTAAGCAAAATACAAGCCGGCCGCCTTGAATACCCTTTAACGATAATTAATTTATCAGATGTGATTAAAACGTGCATAGCCGATGCTCGGCATATTTACATTGGAAATACCTTCCTGAACGAAGACGGTGATGAAATATTGATAAAGGGAAATGCCGAGCGCCTTGAGCAGGTGATCATGAACCTGGTAAGTAACGCTGTAAAATATTCACAGGAAAATAAAACAATTTCCGTACGAACCACCATCGTTGAAAATTATGTGCGCATATCGGTTATTGATAATGGTATCGGGTTGACCGATGAACAGAAGCAACGCATATTTGAACGTTTTTATCGCGTTGAAGATAAAAAATATATGGCAAGCGGGCTGGGTATGGGGCTTTATATATCGGCCGAGATTATCCGCGGCCATAAGGGTAAAATCGGCGTTGAAGGCGAATTCGGGAAAGGCGCTTCATTTTATTTCGAGCTGCCCCTATTGCAAGTTCCGCAATAAATAAAACAGCCCGTATAGTTTAAAAAAACGCCCCGGGCAGTTAACCCGGGGCGTTCGTACTTATTTACACATTCCCGCCGCACATTTTTCTTTTGTGCAGTTCGCTTTGCATTCGGTTGTACATTTCTTTTTCGTACAACCTTTGCAATCGCCGGGTTTAGCAAATACGGGTATGGTTAATATTGTCGCAATAGCGAACATGATGATCTTTTTCATGATTTTAAATTTTTAATTAAATTATTGATAATTATTCCTTATGAAGCTATTCATAGGTAGTTCGGCAATAATTTAAGCATTTGGCGGCCGCCAGCAATGAGGGTTATAATCAGATAACTTATCTTGCGCCATATCTGCGTATTTTGCTGATATGAATACAAAATTTCCTTCAACTCCGGGTTTTGCCGGAATGATAAAAGCAATACAAAGTATGCAGTAATAGCAAAAGGAGCCGCCTGTGTGCTGATTGCCTTTATTACTTTTTGGGGCGTTGTTTTTCTTATCGCAGCAGCCCGCTTTATTGGGCTGATGCTTCATTAAACAAGCTTTTCCTGCATTTCTTTTCATACAGGTTCCGCTCGGCTCAGCAAAGCCGGACAACAGTACCATTATTACAACTAAAAAAGACAGCAGTTTCATGATCGAACGATCAAAGCTAATTATTTTAAACAAATAATCAATCTAATGCTTTTTTTTCGAAGTGACTGCCCGCCATGCCTGTGACAGCGCGTCGTGCAGCATACCCGGGTCTGCTTTGCTGAGCTCAACAAAGGTCGCTCCTTTATGTCCCCACTTATTGGGTACGGGGTAAAAAACAGACGGATCGAGCGAATTAAAGGCCATTTGATCGATAGGCGGCAGCTTTACCATCATACGGCTCTCTTTTATCCATAAAGTGGAAAAGATGCGGTTGTTCGCCCTGAATGAGGGTATCCCAAAATGATCCTTTTCAATGGTTCCAGGCAGGGCCATTGCCATTTGCCGCGCGGTTTCTATATCAACCATTATTATTAATTTTACCGGTGTTATCTCCAAATATATATGTCTGAAACCAATAACGGAAGTGTAATCCTTTCTACCAGCTTAGCTGGTGTTGCCACCATAAGCTTTTATCATCCTTCGCAAAATTCGTTACCGGCTGATCTTCTGAATCAATTGACCGACAAAATAACCGAAGCTGGCAATGACCCGCAAACACGCGTTATCGTCATAAAAAGTGCCGGCGAACGCACATTTTGCGCCGGCGCGAGCTTTGATGAGTTATTACAGTTAAAAGACAAAGAGGCCGGGGCTGCATTTTTTTCGGGCTTTGCACGGGTGATAAACGCCTGCCGCAAGTCACCCAAGATTATTATCGCACGATTACAGGGAAAAGCCGTTGGCGGCGGCGTGGGAATAGCTGCCGCGGCGGATTACTGTTTGGCTACAGAGGCAGCATCTATTAAATTAAGCGAGTTGGCAATTGGGATCGGCCCATTTGTAATTTCGCCGGCCGTGATCAGGAAGATCGGTTTACCTGCCTTTTCGCAGCTCACTATCCGCGCGAGCGATTTTCAAACCGCGCAATGGGCGAAAGACAAAGGGCTTTATAATGAAGTGTATCCAAATGTTGCCGAAATGGATGTTGCTTTGAAGGAACTCACTCAAAAATTAGCATCATATCATCCGGAGGCGTTAAACGGCCTTAAACAAATTTTATGGGAGGGTACTGCCAATTGGGACGACCTGCTTGCCGAACGTGCTGCCATAAGTGGCGAACTGGTGCTGTCAGATTTTACGCAGCAAGCTTTACACAGTTTTCTCGGCGGAAAGCGATAGCACTTACAAAGTAGCCGAAAGCCTGTTTCTTAAAACACGCATATCTTCCTGCATCTGCTCGATTCGTTCTAATAAATGAGTGATAGCTTCAATGCCGGCGATATTTATTTCCAACTCATGATGCATGCGAATCATTCTCTCCAACTTTTGCAGATCATCTTCAGGCACGAAGGTGGATTGATCGACCCGGGTTAACTCCAGCAGTCCGGCTTCTCCTAATGAACTTATAAAAGTAAATTCCACATTATGATACCGGCAGATATCAGCGGTAGCTATTAAATGTTTTTCTGTCATCGCCTCTGGTTTTAATAAGTTGATTAGATTGATATATCCCCCTTTTATTTTTGCCCGGCAAGTTCCCCGAATAATTTTTTCTGTTTATCGGTAAGATTTACCGGTATTTGAATGTTATAGGTGATATAAAGATCGCCAAACTGTCCGTCCTTCTTATAAACCGGCATACCTTTCCCAGCCAGTTTTACCTTTGTACCGTTTTGGGTCTCCGGCTTCACCTTGATCTTCACTTTCCCGGTTAGCGTGTGCACGGTTACTTCGCCGCCAAGCACCGCCGTATATAGATCCAGGTCTTCGGTGGTGTACAGGTTGCTGCCGTCCCTTCTGAATTTCGGATCGCCTGCCACGATGAAGGTGATATATAAATCACCCGCAGGGCCGCCGTTTGCACCCGGGCCGCCGTGCCCGGCAATTTTTATGGTTTGGCCGTTTTCAACACCCGCCGGTATGGTTATCCGTATATTTTTGCCGTTAACCGTAAGTGTTTGTTTATGGCTTTCGGCCACATCCTTTAAACTAAGGTGCAGTTCCGCGTTGTAATCCTGTCCGCGATATTTTGCCTGCCCGCCCCTTGCCGATCTCCCGCCCTGCCCGAACATCGACTGAAAGAAATCCGAGAAATCATCGCTGCTAAATCCTTCGAATCCGCCGCCTTGGCCACCTCCATAGGCGCCTTGTTGCCGGTTTTGTTGTTGCTGCTGGCGCGCATATTTTTCGTATTCCTCGCCGTGCTGCCAGTTTTCTCCATACTGATCATATTTTTTTCGTTTCTCACGATCGCTCAGCACCTCATTGGCTTCATTCAGCTGCTGAAACTTTTTGTTGGCTTCGGTGTCGTTGGGATTCAGGTCTGGATGGTATTTGCGGGCAAGCTTGCGATAAGCATTTTTTACGTCCTTATCTGATGCTTTTTTATCTATACCTAATACCTGGTAGTAATCTATAAATGCCATAACAAAATAACAGAAGCAATATAGGTTTAAACTCTGATTAAGCCCCTTAGTTTTTGGGGATTAAAAATATTTAAACCTATATTGCTTCCGTCGGCAGTTCCCGTAATGCCGGATGTGGTTTAGAACCTGGTCATTTTCCGTGCTGAAAACCCACCCTGTGGACCATTGCTGGTATAATGCTGCCCGTTGCTGCTGTTACCCCGGTCACGGCCGCCCTGGTTCGAAGGCTGATTATAGTTTCCTTGTCCCCTGTTGGGCTGCGCAGAATGACTGGTGCTTCCCTGCCCGTTGTTGTTAAATCGCTGACTGTTGTTTTGAGGTGCTGGCTGGTTATAGCCGCCTTGTCCCCGGTTTTCAAAACGCTGACCATTATTCTGCGGTGCTGACTGGCGGTAGCTGCCCTCGCCCCTGTTATCAAAGTGCTGGTCATAACTACGTTGCACTGGCGCATTGTAATGCTCCTGGTGATCGGCGCGTGCCCAGGCGCTTACTTCGTGCCCGTTATACTTCGATCTGTAAATTTCATCGTGCATATACGGACGCGGAGCTTTTACCTCATACCTGCGGGCGGTTTGCCAGTCATAGTCCCGGTATTCGCCGGGTAAAAACGCTGCAGAAATCCAACTATCGCCGTCGAAATAATAGTAGCATTGCTCGCTTACGCTATAATAAGCATCCACGTCAGGTAAGTAATAGTAATCGTCGTCGCCATCATAACTTACCGGAACGGGCTCATTATATACAGGGGCAGTCCGAACTGCAACCGGGGTACCGAAATGTAAGCCTAACCGGATTGACATTTGCGCATTGGCAGTTGAATAAATTAAACCGCTCATTGCGATTGCTGATAATATTGTTAACTTTTTCATTGTTTTAAATTTTATACCTCTATGACTGTTGCAACCGATCCATAGTTTAATAACGCTTACCTATAATATTACTATGCAGGTATAAATTAAAATATAATTCCGAAAACATAAACATATTCAATATTTAATTTCGTTTTATGCTGGATGTTCGGGTTAAACGATAGAAAATATTCCGCTGTAACAAGATTGTTAACTACGGCTTAGGCAACGCATTGCTACAAACATATTTCCTGATTTACACTTGTTTAATTTAACTTTGTGTACCACACACACTAATCGTATCGATATGAAAAAGTTGTTCACCCTATTGCTTCCCATAGTGGCAATAACCGGACTCGTCCTATTTAATGCTTTTAAAAAACCAGTCAATACCATTGCCGACGCGGCAAATGCGGGGTTAACACTTCCCGCAGGCTTCAATGCCGCAGAGATAGCCGATAATTTAGGTGATGCGCGGCACCTGGTAGTCACCCCGCAAAAAGATATTTATGTTCATTTGGCTGGCCCACGGAACGGGAAGGGCATCATAGTTTTGCACGATGGCGGTGGTAAAGCGACCGAAAAAACCGGCTTCGCTGATTACGGCGGCACGGGTATTTATATTAAAAACGGTTATTTATATGCATCGTCAGACAGGGATGTATTTCGTTATAAATTGAATGCTAAAAATGAAGTGATCAATCCCGGCAGTCCCGAGCGGATCATTACCGGCCTTGTTTCCCGTCGCATGCACCAGCCCAAAGCAATTTGCCTGGATAATGCCGGACATATTTATGTAAACATCGGTGCTTATTCAAATATTTGCAGCGACTTTGACAGGGATAAGAAAGGCTGTCCGGTTTTGAATGATGCGGCCGGTATATGGGAATTTAGGGCCGATAAACCCAATCAAAAGCAAAGCGATGGCGTACGATATGCCACCGGTTTAAGAAATGTTGTGGGCATGGCGTGGAATCAGCAGGATAACCAGCTTTTTGTAATGCAGCACGGCCGCGATGCGCTGCACGATCTATATCCGAATTTATATACGGTGCATCAATCGGCCGAATTGCCTGCCGAGTGTATGTTCGCGCTAAAAAAGGGCGATAACGCAGGCTGGCCGTATGTTTATTACGACTGGATGCAGCATAAAAACATGCTTGGCCCGGAGTATGGCGGCGATGGTAAAAAAGGGGCTGATCCGAAATATCTTGAACCCGTTGCGGCTTATCCTGGTCATTACGCACCGGATGGTTTGCTATTTTATACCGGCAACCAGTTTCCCGCCAAATATAAAAACGGCGCCTTTATCGCTTTTCACGGTTCATGGAACCGGGCGCCCGAACCGCAGGCAGGGTATTGCGTAGTATTTCAGCCCTTTAAAAATGGCAGGCCGAGCGGCAAGTGGGAAGTATTTGCCGACGGTTTTGCGGGCACTGCCGAACAAAAAGCGTCGGGGCGCGCTATTCACCGGCCTTGCGGGCTGGCGCAAGGGCCAGACGGCTCGCTGTATGTTAGCGACGATAATCATGGTACGATCTATAAGATCACTTATAAAAAATAACCGTGAGTGTTAAAAAGGTAATTGTATTACTGTTCTCATTAATATTGCTTTGCGCCGGCTTGTATTATCTGTTTAAAGAACATCGTAAACCGCAGGGCGAAAATACGCAGACGTCTGTTGTTAACGGTAAAAAGGTCTACACACAAGTTTGCCTGGCATGCCATATGGCCGACGGCGGCGGGGTGCCACACATGAACCCGCCGCTGAATAATACGCAGTATGTTTTGGGCGATAAAACCGCATTGATAAAGATTTTGTTGAATGGGTTTAACGAGGATGTGCAAATTAATGGTAAAACCTATTCAAATAATATGACACCTCACGCCAACCTCAGTGATCAGCAAATTGCCGATGTATTAACCTATGTCCGAAATAGTTTTGGCAACAAGGCAAGCGCCATAGTTGTAGCTGAAGTAATAAAGGTTAGGAAGAATAACGGATCGAATAAGTAAAAGGTATGCACCGATGTAGGGCACCGGCGCAACCTTTTAACCTGTTAAATGATATTGATAAGCTTTTAATAGTACTATTTTAGAATTTAGCCGCTCTATATTCTCCTTAATCATAGTCCGTTGATCTTTGCAGGTCGCTTCGATCAAGGCTTTTTTATAGGTCGTTAATGCTTTGGCATAATCCCTGTTTTTTTCAGAAAATAGCCCTAAAAGATTATATATCAGCGCCGAGTTTACTCCGGGAGTTACCATAGCACGGTTAACAATATTATCTACTTGCTTTTTCATATTCAAAAAAACAACCAGGTCCAGATAGTGAAAGTAATTATCAGGGAATTTAGGTTCAAGCTCCATACAGGTTTTAAAATGATAACCTGCGGTTTGATAGTCCTGAATAGTATAATAGTATATTTTCCCTAACTGGTAATGAGCTCTTGCATACAGCGGATCGTTGCTAATGATCTCATTAAGCAATTGCAATCCTTTAGGGCTTTCGCCATAATTTAACTCATCAACAGCCTGTAAATACTTTTCTTCGATGGTATAATAAGTGTCCATAAAAATCAATAATTAAATAAGGTCTGCGTTTGGCAAACTTTGTGTCAATAAAAATAATAATCGTATTGGCAGCCGTAAACTTATAACGGACTCGAGAAGAGTATTGCAGATGCATAACCCTTCCGCTGTGCACCCATGGGCCACATAGAGGTTTGTTTGCGGAAATGATTCAGACGTAGCATCGCTTTTATATTTTCACAAATGTAATAACATTTTGTAAAATAACGAAATACGAGGAAGGACGCGGCAATCCTTAAATCATACAAATCCTGGTTCAGACAATTATCCAAACCAGTCGAACAGATCATTCTGCTTTAAAGCTGATTTATCATCTATATCAAGATCCTTTACAACCACCCCTTCGCTCATAAGCATCAGGCGGTTACCATACGAATAGGCATCCTTTAAATTATGGGTGACCAGTACCGCGGTGAGTTTATAATCTTTTATCAATTTGTCGGCGGTGCGCATAACCAGTGCAGCAGAACGCGGGTCGAGGGCTGCTGTGGGTTCGTCTAATAGCAGGATATCGCATTTATCCATTACGCTCATCAATAAGGTTAACGCCTGCCGCTGCCCGCCGGAGAGGGTGCCCATGGGCTGTTCTACCTTATTCTCAAGCCCCATACCCAACAGGCTTATTTTTTCCTTTACCTGCTTTTTAAACTGCTCGGTAACGCCCACAGATAATCCTTTGCGGCGCGTACGGATGGCCGCCAGCCTGAAATTATCAAGTATGCTCAGATCGGCGGCTGTGCCGCTCATCGGGTTTTGAAAAACCCGCGCAATCCAGGGGCTACGGCGGTAATCGGGCAGTTTGGTCACATCTTCGCCATTAATTGCAATATTTCCTGACGTTGGAAAAACGCTTCCGGCAACCATATCGAGCAGCGTTGTTTTGCCCGAGCCATTTGCCCCTACAACAACGACAAACTCATGGCTTTTTATGCTAAGGTTAACGCCGTTCACAGCATTTACCTGGTTTGCCTTGCCGGGATTAAAAATTTTATGAATGTTGTTAATTTCGATCATTTCCTGATTTCGAAGCTCGGATATTGATTGGATTTTTTTTACGGCCATCATCTGATCCTGTTTACCAGCCTGGGTAGGCTAACGATGAGCAACACAAACACGGCTGTCACCAGTTTAAGCAGGTTGGCGTCTACGCCTATATTTAAAGTTACCGCCAGTACGAACTGGAAAAGGATTGCGCCAGCGAGGACCAACAGCAGCGTAACCCAGATCGATCTGATGCGAAACCAGTTGATCAGTGTTTCGGCTATTATAACCGATCCGAGCCCCGCAATAACTATCCCGATACCCATGCTGATGTCCGTAAACCCCTGGAACTGGCTGAACAGATAACCGCTTAATGCGGTTAGCGCATTGGCAATAGCCAGTCCGATGATTTTCATTCGGTCGGTATTCACGCCAAGCGACCGGATCATGGATTCGCTGTTGCCCGTGGCGCGCATAGCAATCCCAAAGTCGGTTTTAAGCAGGTAGCCTATTTTTAAAGTAATAACGGCCACAAATATCAGCAGTATCCAAAAGGTGTTGTGATTTGCATCGTTGCTGATATGGATTAGTGTAAATAGCGAGGATACGTTAATAAGTGGCAAATTCGACCGCCCCATTAATGAAAGATTGACTGAATACAGAGCGGTCATTACCAGTATGCCGGCAAGTAAAGCATTTATTTTAAGCTTGGTGTGTATTATCCCGGTTAAAGCGCCGGCAATCCCACCGGCTATGACCACCGCCGGTAGCGTAATATAAACCGGCTGATGATGCGTGAGCAAAATAGCCGTGACCACAGCGCCCAGGGTATAGCTCCCATCAGTGGTGATATCGGGGATATTGAATATCGTCATCGATATATATATTCCGAGGGCGATTCCCGAAAAGCAAAGCCCCTGTAATAATGCGGTAAGGTAAAAATCCATCATTTAACTGCTTCAAAATTTGGCGGAACGGTTATATGATATTTTTTGGCCGCCGCCGGGTTATAAACACGTCTTCTTATTTTTACCATTTCGGGCTTCAGACCCTCAGTTTTATGATCTTTCAAAAATTGAGCAGCCTGTTCGCCCGCCTGGTAGCCCCATTGATAAATATCTGCGCCGAAGGCAGCCACCGCGCCGCGCTTTACCAATCCCGCTTCACTGGTGAACACCGGCACATGGTGCTGATCGCAGCTTTTTAATATGGTTTCGAACGATGCGAACACCGTGTTATCCGGGTTGGCAAAAAAAGCATCGATATTTTTACTGAGTAGCGATTGCGTTACTAATTGAGCGTCGGCCGATGAATTTAGAGGTAGCGCTATCAAAGTTATATTCAGTTTTTCTGCCAGCGACTGTATGCGCTGCTTCGCATCAAGCGATTGAGGTTCCGATTGATTATAGATCATCCCGACGACCAATTTACCCATCTTAGGCTTCAACAGCTTAGGAATGTTTGAAAACGAAGTATCGATATAATTCAGGTCTTCCACCGCTCCAAACAGGTTTGCCTGGCTTTTGCCATCTGCCTGCTGCAGGTTCATCAATTTCACCGTAGGCGAAACCATCATAAAAATGGGAATGGTTTTGGTTTTCTGGGCCGCGGTAATTGATGACAGCGTGGTACAGGTAGCCATCAGGTCGACTTTTTCAGAAACAAAGTAATTGACGATTTGCGTTAGAGTAGGAATACTACCCTGCGCATTGCGGTATTCAATTTTGATATTTTTTTTATCCTCGCTAAAGCCGTTTTTCTTTAGCGCATCCACAAATCCTGTACGGGCGGGCGCAATGCTTGCGTCTTCAAAAGCATCAACAAAACCAATAACAGGGATTGAGCTTTTAGTTCCTTGTCCGCAGGAAAAGAAAAATATACAAATCAAAATAATAGCGCAAAATCTGGCCGGCTTCATGCGTCTAAGATAAATAAAGGAGGTGAAAGCTGAAAGGCGAAAGGTTAAAGGTGAAAGCTGAAAGGAAAAAGCTTTTCTTCAACAATGACGTAGTTTAGATATTTTGCTGCTATCTTCCCGCTTTAAGCTCTTTTCCCTACTTTAGCTGTCGCATGACACCGATCATTTCAAAGTTACCCTCAACCGGAACGTCAATTTTTACTATAATGTCAGCACTCGCAAATGAGGTTGACG
>Ga0134126_10000438_pt1 | contig 53676 bp, 45 predicted proteins | sample KB31752_FD_96881 | JGI IMG/M metagenome (GOLD analysis project Ga0134126, IMG submission 96881) | Terrestrial soil microbial communities with excess Nitrogen fertilizer from Kellogg Biological Station, Michigan, USA - KB3-175-2 | ecosystem: Environmental > Terrestrial > Soil > Unclassified ...
ATCGGGCGCTGGCCGCCCAGGACCACAACGCCGAGGCCGTGCGGTTGATTCTCGTCGACGCACGCCTGGAGCTCGCGCACAGGCACGACGACAGAGCGCTTCGGCAACTCGAGATAGCCGACCGTCTGATTGCCGCGCGCCGTCAGGCGGTCAATCCGGATGGGTACGACCTGGCGATCCTGCGCGCGCAGACCTCGATGCAAGCCGGCGATTATGCGAATGCCACCAAAGAGGCGACGAGCGCGGCCGATCTGGCCAGGGCTGCCGCCATCGATGAGAAATCATCAGCGTGGGTGGGTAAGGCGCTGCTCTACCGGGCACAGGCGGAGAAGGCGCTCGGAGAGTCGGCTGCGGCGGCAGCCGATGCACGTGAATCTCTGCACCATCTCGAGCCGAATCTCCTCCCCACCCACGCTTTCGTGCTTGCAGCCCGCGGTATCGCGGAGGCCGTGCCGGGCACCGTGACTCAGTGACCGCGCATGCGCGACTGCCTGCTCAAAGCGAGTCGAGAAACGCCACCAGATCGTGCTTCTGATTCTTCGTGAGATTCATCTGAAACCGCTGATTGTAGAAGTCGACCACCTCGCGCAGCGTTGCGGCGGCACCGTTGTGGAAGTAGGGCGCGCGCGCGGCGAGCCCGCGCAGGATGGGCCCTTTGACCCGGTTGAAATCGCTGCAATGACCTGTAACGAGCGCGCGGGCCGGGTCCGTGGTGTAGAACGAGGCGGTCTGGCCGGGGTTGAAGGGGTCCGCACAGCCGGAAATGAGGAACACGGGCAGCTCCGGCATCGAAAGCTGACTCACCGCCGCGGTGATGAGCGGGTCGGGCTCATACGACGGATTCCCGGTATGGCTGGTGCCGATGTCCAGGGGCAGCGGCAGCGAGTGGTCACCGACGTTCGGCGCGTCGTGGCATGTCGTGCAGGTTCCTGTGAAAGCGGTGGGGTTGCCCAGCGCGGCGTTGTCGTTGAGTCCACGCACATTCGTGATCGTCAGCGGCGCGCTGTTGAACAACCGCTCGCCGGCTGCGATTGCGGCGCGGGCGGCACGCCGCTCAGCGGAGTCTAGCTCCGGAGCCGGCTTTTGCGCCCACGCGGCAAACAGCTGCATCGCCGCCGGATCGAAGGGAAGGCCGTTCGGGTCCTGTCCGAGAGTGTCGTTGATGCCCGGGTAATAGCTCTGTGCCGAGAGACCGCGGGGTCCGCCCGCCGCGCCATCGGCACCGAGGGCTCCGGCCTCGTTGTCCCATATTTGTCCGGTGTACAGGCCGAGCTCGAAGTCCACGATGCTCGCGAGTTGCGCCGCGGTAGGCGGCGCCGCGGCCTGCGCATGGCCCGTCGTCGCATCGGTCGCCTGCTGCGTGAGGTCGGTCTCGAGGTTTGCGGCATCGGTCGCTTCACGGGTGAGCGGAGCGACGGTCTCGCGTCCATCGAACATCACGGCGCTGAGAAACGACAGGTTGGTCGCGGGCAGCGGCCGGCGATAGACCGAAGCTGTCAGCACGTGCGTCTTGGGGTCGATGCGCAACGCGCAGCCATAAGGGTCGCTCACCAGCTGGATCGAGAATTCCGCGTTCACGGGCACGGGGAGGGCAATGCGGATGAGTCCGTGCTGCAGGATCAGGCTGTGGCCCGCGCGGTCGCCCGCCTGAACGTTGTCGCAGTTCGCGCCGTCGACGGGGGCGAACAGCGGGTCGTTGCCGCGACTGGCATCGAACACCCGGCGGGCGTGCCTGGGCGTGAAGCTCATGGCTTCGGAAGTATCGTGACAGGTGGCGCAGCTGCGGCCGTTGGTGCCGAGGCTCTGGAAGAACGGACCGCTGCGATCGATCGGACCGTGAATGTTCAGCGTGCTTATCCAGCCTGTCGGGTCCGGTGCAATGGTCTGCCGCGGGTCTTGAGTCATGGAACCGCCATGGCTGGTGCGGGTGGCGGCTGTGAGTACGACGATACATGCCAGGAGCAATCGCCGCGCACCAACGAGTTTCATTATGTTCAAGTACGTATCTCCCCTTTTTGCAGCGGGCTGCGTACTGATAAATCGGAATCAGTCCTCGGAACCCGACAGGAACGGCGCCGCGCCAGGTCTGCCAGACAGACACCTCCCGGTTCGCGTGTGTCGCCTTTTGTCCGCCTTTTTCGATATACGCGGATTGGCATCGATCGCATGGATCCGGCAAGGCCGTGACGGCGTCAGGCAAGCGCCGCGTCGGTCCGGCAACGCCGCGAGGAGGTCAGGCAGACGGCTCGGTCGGTCCGGCAAGCGCGTGGCGGATGCGCAAGCCCGTGGCTGATCCGGGAGGCGTTAGCGCTTCTTCTTTAGCGGCACGCCTGTGCGTGTCGGCGCCTTGGCGCTGCGCACCGGCGCACCCATGGCCTTCGCATCGGCCAGCAGCTGCTGACAGTCGGCGCTCTTGTCGAGCCCCGGATCGACGAAGGCTGCCACGGCCGCGAGCGGCGTACCGATGGCTCCCAGCACCGCGGCGGCAGCTCCCTGCGCGGCGAGCTTGCTTCCCTTGAGTCCCACAGCCGGGTGACGCAGCGTGCCTCTGATCTCGACCGGCGTGCGCAACACGGCAAAGCGGAATTTCTTGGGCTGCCCGGTGAGCTGCATCTTGATCCTCTCATTCCGCAGGTTCACATCGCCCAGGCCGGTGAGAATGACTGGCGTGGTGTCGAAGACGATCTGCTGGACCTTCGCGACGCCATCCTGCGCCGCGAAATCTGCGACTCCGCAGCGCACCTCCGCTTGCTTTTGATTCTTCTGCAGAAGCAGTCCCAGGCCGCGCGCCACGTCGATGCCCGCAAACTCGGCGAAAGCCTGCTCGATTTCACCGTGTGGCACGACTATCGAGAGCGTACCGTCCGCGGTTGAGGCAAAGGCATGCATCGAATCGCCGTCGCCGTGGACCCTGAGCCGTCCCACCAGCGTGCCCTTGAAGGGCGGGTTGGTGGTTCCTTTGGTGTGGAATTGCGCGAGCTGCACATGGGTGAGGCGCACGTCCAGCTTCTCCGCGGGAACCGGCCCGCGGGCGTCGATCACCGCTGACCCCCCGACCTCGCCTTCGGGAAGTGTGAACACAAAGGGATCGATGTGCAGCACGTTGTTTCGCACTTGAAGGTGCAAATCTACTTTCTTCAGAGGGAGGCTCTGCGATTTGATCTCGTCGGCGCGATAGCGCAACGTCGCATTCATCCCGCGGAGACGGTCGACCTGCAGCTTCGCGGTCGGCAACAGGAACTGGCTCGGCGGCACTTTCTCCTCGGCGCTTTTTGCCGTGAGTCCGGTCGCTATCCCCTTGGCGAGAGCCTGCTTTGCCTTCGCCTTCGAAGGATGCCCCTTGGCGTGCTGCGCCTGCGCCTCCTCCTTGGGCGTCGGTGCCGAGCCGCCAAATATCGGAGCCAGGTCGTCCAGATTCAGCGAGTGGGAGGTCAGGTCGGCATTGAGAGCGGGATATCCTCCGCCGACGAACTGCATCGTGATCAAGCCGCCGAGATCGCTGCCCCCGAGCCGGCCCTTGACTTTGGTGAGCTCGTACTTCGTACCGACTACGTGCAAGTGCCCTGCGATCGAGTACGGGGGCGTGTTGGGCAGGGCCACTCCGGTGAGATAGTAGCCGTCTGCAAGGTCCTTGCCGGAGAGCGAAAGCGTCACATCGAGGTGTGTGAGGTCGAAGGGCTGAGGGACGACGCCACGAGCACTGGCGCGAATGTCAGACGCGACCATCCGCACGTCGAACGGATACGGCTTATGGGTCTCCGCCCACACGAGGGGCCCACCGCTCACGCGCAGCGTGAACGGCTTGTTGTTGAGCTCGCCTTTGCCGAGCAGCTTGAAACCCGTGCCGGTATCGGCGGCGACCCTGCTGGCTTGCTGTTTGGCGCTGCTGGGGTTGGCGCCCTGGCTCTGCGCCTTGGCCTTCACGACCTTCGCCGTAGTCGATGGCGTGCCGCTGGCAGGCGTGTTTCCGCCGCCCGCATCGAGGGTGCCGTCGAAGGTCATCTTGTGCATGTCGTCGCGGGCGGTGAGCTTGCCGGACTGGATGATCAGCCGGTGCACCAGCGGCAGGCTCAATGGCCTGTTGGCGTTCTTCTTGGCCTTGGCGCTCTCCGGTTGGGTAGTGAATTCCCAATTGGCGCGGCCATCGGCTAATCGAACGAGGCGTACGTCCGGGCGAATCAGCGCAACCTTGGGCAGTACGATCGCCCCGCGCAATAGTGGCCAGAAGCGCAGCTCCAGCTCGATGCGCTGGATCGAGATCATTTGGCCGCCGCCGGCCCAGGCGGGATTGCTGACCGTGAATCCGGTGACCTGTATATGGGGGTGTCCCCACAGTGCGCCGTGCAGAGCCGTGATGCCGACCTGACGGTGAAGGTCGGCGGATAGCACGTGCGCCAACGGCCCGCGCAGCCGGTTCCAGGGAAAGAACGTGATGACCAGCAGCAGCACGATGATCAGTGTGCCGATGCCGATTCCGATGCCCAAGAGCAGGCGCGAGACGGGTTTCCCGTGGGGCATATACCAGGGCTAAACGCTACTTGGCATAAAGCCGTTCCAGAGCACGTCGCGCGGCGGGCTGCGACTGTCAGCTCTCGCCGCGGCAAAAGGGGAACCTGAGCCGGAGCGCAACAGGTCCCGGCAGTCAAGCTCAGGAGCATCGCTCGCGAGTCGCGAATCGACCATGTCGAATTGGACATCGTCGCAAGTCACCAGCAAGCCCGCTGTCGAGCGGCACGAGCTCAAATCTTTATTCAAGCCAAAGTCGGCGCAGGTGCTGACCGTCATGCTCCGTGAGCCTGCCCGATCTTGGCGGGTCGTCGAGCTGGCGGAAGCCGCAGACGTCAGCCTAGGTCACGTCAGCAACGTACGCAGCGGGCTGATCGATCACGAATGGGGGCAGGTGTCGCAGCAGGGCTTGTTCTTGTCTGCCCCCCACAGATTGCTGGATGCCTGGCGGGAGGCTTACGAACCTCCCGCCGGGAGGCGCCTCGGGTTCTACACGACTTTGCACGGCGGAGCGTTCGAAGAGGCCTCACGCCGGGTTCTTCGTGCCGGGTCCGACAAGGGACGGGCGATCTACGCCTCGTTTTCGGCGGCTCACTGGCTTGCGCCATTCGCTCGTACCGGAACGCAGTTCTTCTACGCTGACGAGCACGGCCTGGAGCGGTTGCAGACCGCTCTGGCACTGTCGTCGCCAGCAAAGGGAGAGAACGTCGTCGTTACCGTGCCTGAGGACGAAGGGGTATTTCGCGACGCGGTCGAGCCCGCGCCCGGGGCTGTGTGCTCGGGCCTGGTGCGGACCTACCTGGATCTATCCGCGGCTGGTGAGCGAGGCCGAGAAGCGGCCGAGCACTTACGAAGGGATAGGATGGTATGGCAAGAGTGACGCCGCCGGAGCCGCAATCCGCATCGGACTATGACGACCGCACGACAGCGGCCGTGAAGTCGGTGTTGATCGAGGTTGGTCAGATACTCGGAGCGTTCAAGGGAAAATTCGCGGTGATAGGCGGGGCGGTCCCCTGGCCCATTGATGTCGTCGTGGATTTCCTGATGCCACGCGATGCCGAGATCGTCAAAAACATACCGCCTCTGATCAACGAGTTCGCAGCTCAAAGGGCTGACGGAGCGGATCTCGCGTTTCGGTTTTACCAAATGGTGGCGATTACCGGGTCTATGCCCGCCGGCAGCACCAATCGGGTGGAAATCGCCGTCTGCTCGATCCCGGCGCTTCTGGCTATGAAGGGCCACGCCGTCCGAGGTCGCTACAAGCAGAAGGACGCCTACGACATCTACTACTGTATTCGGAACTATCCGGACGGTATGACCTCCCTCGTGGAAGCGTGCCGGCCGCTCCTGGTCCATCCCAGCGCTGTAAACGGCTACAGGTTCATCGCGGAAAAGTTCGATAGCGTGCAGAGCTACGGCCCGACGTACGTTCGCAAGCTCGTCGAGCAGACCTCAATTCTCGGCGAGCGCTCACCGGCGCAATGGCAGCAGGACGCATTTGGTCAGGTTGACGCTTGGCTGCGCGCGCTCGGTATAAGGCCTTAGCCGATCGGAGGGCAACCCGCCGCCCTGATACTACCGGCATCGATCATTCGCCATTCCGGGTCGCTCTGGCGCCCGCGGCAGCCGCCTCCTTCTCGCAAACGTAGGCCCCATGCTTCGTGCGCCCGTACCAGCGCTCGCCGCTGTAGTGCCAAATCATGGTCGGGAGATTCAGCCAGACAACTGTGTCGTGAGGGCAGTGCTTCTGCGCCAGTGCCGCTGTTGGAAACTGCTCGAGTTCGGCGGCGTGCGCGAGGTTGAAGACCCCGTAAGCGGCTAACACGATCGTTGCGAACAACAGACGGCGCATATTTACTTCCAAACTTTCGAATTGGAGCAGAGCCGAAACTGTATGCCCGCTGACGGCGTGCTACAACCTGACGGTCCCAGTCGGGCGCCAGTGGGCGCTCAGCAAGGAGACGGAACTGCGGGCTAGGGCTGCCGAAGGCATGCAGAAAATCAACCCGCGGTACTTCTAGGCATTTAGAGTGGTGCCGGGAATAGGATTCGAACCTACGACCCACGCATTACGAATGCGTTGCTCTACCAGCTGAGCTATCCCGGCGCCGGGGCGGCGAATTCTATCGGGTGAGGCTGCCGCCGTCATCCCGGCGGTGTGCCGGCCTGTGACTCAGGTCGGCGTCGGGCCCGTGCTGGGGCCGAAGCCGGGGGGCGTGCCGCCGGTGCTGCCGCGCTGGGACGGCCAGTCGGTGAAGGCCACGTAGTACACGAAGATGATATTGGCCAGCGGGACCAGCAGGAGCAGGCTGAGCCATGGCGAAAGGCCCACGCGATCACAGATGCGCCAGAAAGGGATGATGGCGATGATCGCCCCGATGAGCCAGAGCCCGTGGAAGCCGTAATAGCCGTGATACATGAACATGGCGCGTAACTCCGGCCCGGGGCGGGAGCGCACCCCTAGGCGCTAAGAGGCCTTCTTGCGCAGGCGGATGACCAGGTCGATTCCCGCCACCTCCGTCCCGGGCGGGGCGGGGGGCAGGCGGCTGAACTCGACCTCGGGCACCGGGACGTCGATCAAAGCACCGCTCGCGGTGTCGTGGAAGTGGTAGTGGGCGTCGACGTTCGAGTCGAACCAGGCGCGGGTGCCGTCGACCGAGAGCAGCCTGATCAGCCCGTGGGAGGCGAAGAGATTCAGGGTGTTGTACACCGTCGCCTTCGACACCCGTGCGCCGCTGGAGCGGAGATTGGCCAAGATCTGTTCGGCCGACAGGTGCTGCGGCGCCGCGAGCAGCAGGGAGGCGATGCGGACGCGCTGCGCGGTCGGCCGGATCCCGCAGTCGGCCAAGCGCTGCTGGCAGCGCGCCGCGACCGGATCAGAGGCCAGGGCTCCGTTCGAGTCCATACGCGTCATTATAGCGGCAAAATTGCGCCGATCGCTGCAACGGGCAGCCAGAGGTTCGGATGAGACCCGATGACCAGAGGCTGTGATAGGGGCTGCGGGCGCAGGGCGGCGGCGGGGGAGCGGCAGGCAGCGTGGTGCGCCCGCTTTGGCGCCGGAAGCGGTAGGGGCGGAGAGGCAGGGTGGTGCGGTTTGGGCACCGCTCGCGGCAGGGCTAAGGGCGGCTTACGCCACTGCGGCTTTCAGAACTCTCTGCGGCTGCGCCACGCCGTAGCCCTGGGCAAAGTCGACGCCGAGGCTGGTCAGCATCTGGATGATCTCGGCGTTCTCGGCGAACTCGGCGATGGTCTGCTTGCCCGTGAGGTGGCCGATCTCGTTGATCGAGCGGACCATCTCCCGATCGATCGGGTCGCGCAGGATCTCGCGCACGAAGCTGCCGTCGATCTTGAGGAAATCCACCGGAAAGTGCTTGAGGTAGCCGAACGAGGACAACCCGGTGCCGAAGTCGTCGAGGGCAAACTTGCAGCCGAGCTCTTTCAGCGACTGGATGAAGCGGTTCGCCTGCGAGAAGCTGGCGACGGCCGCGGTCTCCGTGATCTCGAAGCAGATCTTGCCGCCGTCGAGGCCGCTCTTGTGGAACTGCTCGATGACGAACGGCAGGAACTTGTCGTCGCCGAGGCTCTGGCCGGAGAGGTTGATCGAGCACAGCGCGAGCCTCTCGCGCTCGTCGGCCTCGGAGACCAGCCAGCGGAAGGCGTTCTCGATCACCCAGCGGTCGATGGCGGGCATGATGCCGTAACGCTCCGCCGCCGCGATGAAGTCGTTCGGTGCGACGATGCGCCCGGTCTCGTCCTTCAGGCGCAGCAGCAGCTCGTAGTGTGCGCCGACATCGACCCGCTGCAGCGGCTGGATGGCCATGCGGTGCAACTCGAACCGTCCCTCCTCGAGCGCGGCATTGATGCGTGCGGCCCACTGCATCTCGCGGCGCCGGCGCATCAGCTCCATGTCGTTCTCGGCGAAGCTGTGCACCCGATTGCGGCCGCCTTCCTTTGCCGCCGAGCAGGCGCTGTCGGCAGCCGACAGGATCGAGGCGACATCCTCGTTGTCGGCGGTGATCGGGACCACGCCGACGCTCGCGCCCAGCCGGAACACCCGGTCTTCCCAGGTGAAGCGGAAATTGCGGACGCTCTCGCGCAGCGTCTCCGCCGTGCGCATTGCCTCGTCGAGGGAGCAGGCCTCGAGGAGGATGCCGAACTCATCGCCGCCCAGTCGCGATAGCGTGTCCCGCCACCGAACCTTGGATTTGAGCAGCGCACCCACCTGGCCGAGGAGCGCATCGCCGGCACTGTGCCCGCAGGTATCGTTGACGATCTTGAACTGGTCGATGTCGAGATAGCAGAGCGCGTAGGACGCCTCGCGCGCTTTGGCGCTCTTCAGCGCCCGCTCGATCCGGCTCTCGAACTCGCGCCGGTTGACCAGCCCGGTGAGCAGGTCGTGGCTCGCATGATAGGAGAGGCGCCGGTTGAGCTCGCGGGCCTCGGTGACATCGTGGAAAACCAACACACCGCCGGCCACCCTGCCCGCGCCGTCGCGGATGGGCGCGGCGGTGCTCTCGACGTAGAGCTCATTGCCGTCACGGCGGATGAGGAGCATCGGCCGCACCGACTTGATCGGCCGGATGCGCCGGATGGAGACGGTGAGCGGGTTCTCGAGCGGCTCGCAGGTCTCCTCATGGAAGGCGCGGAAGATCTCCTCCACCGGCCGCCCCATGGCATCTTCCAGCCGCCAGCCCGTCAGGGCTTCCGCCACCGGGTTGATGTAGTCGATGACGGAATTGGCATCGGTGGTGACGACGCCGTCGCCGATCGACTGCAGGGTGATCTGCGCGCTTTCCTTCTCGCGGAAGAGAGCTTCTTCATAGAGCTTGCGCTCCGTGACGTCCAGCTCCACGCCGACCAGCCGTAGCAGGCGGCCGTGTTTGTCGACACGCGCCGTGGCGCGGCTGATGACCCAACGCCACTCGCCGTTGCGGTGGCGCATGCGGTGGGTGCTCTCGAAAATAGGGGTCTTGCCGTCGACGTGATCCCGGATGGCCGTCTGCACCCGCGCGAGATCGTCCGGATGCACCAGGCTGCTCCAGTCGGGCGAGCCCCGCATGTCCTCGTCGCCGTAGCCCAGCATCGCTTTCCAGCGAGGCGAGAAGTAGACCTCGTTGCTTTCGACGTCGAAGTCCCACAGGCCGTCGTTCGCCGCCGCCTGGGAGAGATTGGTGCGCTCCTCGAGCTTCGCGAGGCGCGCTTCGATGCGGATGCGCTCGAGGCCGGTGGCGAGGCTGGTGCCGAGAAGCTTCATGAGAAGCTGCAGGTTCACGTCCCATGCGCCGCGCGGCAACGTGTGCGCGAGGCCCAGGAGGCCAGCGGGCTTACCCTGCACGCGCAAGGCGACCAGCAGCACCGAGCCCATCTGCAGATCGGTGAAGCGCTGCGCTTCCGCGGCCTGCTCCCGCCGGGGTGCCGCGGTATCGCGCAGCTCGGACAGGCGCAGGTGATCCATGCGTGCCTTGATCCAGGGGAAAGATTCGAGGCTGCTGCCCTGAAGACCCTCGGGGCGGCATTGTGCGAAGGCTCCGCGAGCCAGCTGCACGTCTTCGATGACGGGCTCATCCGGCCGCAGAACGAGGAGGAAGCTGCAATCGGTGCCGGTGGCTTCGCGCAGGAGCTCGAGATTGCGGCGCAGGCAGTCGGCAACGCCTTCCTTGCGCATGTTCTGGAAATCTACGGCGATCTTCGTGCAGGCGACGTCGACGCCAATGGCCGGCCGCGGCACCTTGCCGCTCCAGGCATCCGCCGAAAGAATGTCCGAAGCGGTGAAATCCGCAGGCTTGTCCGGCGGCAGACTCGACATGGAACCGGTGACCTCCCGACCGTTAGTCCCGCAGCCTACCCGAGGGCTGCTCACCCGCGGGCGGCCGATACTCAGCTTGTGGACCGTGTCCGGCTGCGTTCTTCTAACGAGTTACGCGCGATTCTCGCACACTCGCTCAGGAACACAAGCTAACGCGCTGTTCGTCCAGGGGTTCGCGACTTAACAGAATCCGGAGGACATATTCCAGAATGTGACGCAGGTTCTAATTCAAGGCGCTGTGCGCCTCCTCGAAAAGCCGCCGCAGCTCCGATTCCATCTCTCCCTGCAGCCTCTCGAGGGTGGCCGCATCCATTGCGCGCGGCACATAGCGAGGCGGTCCGATTGCGATCGCGATGCGCGCGAAGGGTACCGGTATCACGAAGCGGTCCCATTTGATCCGCCAGGCGCGGGAGGCGGCGTAGGCCATCGGCAGGATCGGACGGCCGGACATCTGCGCGAGAAGAATGGCGCCTGGTTTGAACTTGAATCGCGGTCCTCGGGGCCCATCGGGCGTGATGACCGGCGAGATGTCCTCTTTGACGAGGGCCTGATAATAGTCGCGCAGTGCGCGTGCGCCGGTGTGGGTGGATGAGCCTCGGATGACGTGCGCGCCGGCGCGCCGCACGATCATTGCGCCGAGCTCCCCATCGACCGAGGGGCTGATGAGCCAGCCGACCTTGATGCGCGAGCGCTGCTCGAGCAGGTACTTCGCGCCGAAGAGCTGGTGCTGGTGCCAGTAACAGGGGACGAGAGACGGCGCCTTCGCCAGCGCCTCATCGAGATGCTGTGCGCCACGGACCGCGACCACGCGGCACATCAGCCACCATCCGCGGATGATGCCGAGGGCGAGGGGAACCGCTATCCGGTAGAGGAGCCGCCGCGCGGGCGTCATGGTGCGGCCCGAGCGCGTGACCTTGCGATAGAAGGTATTTCGCAGGCCGCCGTCGTCCGGCTCGGAAGTCACGCTTGAACCGCTCCCATATGGAATCGGCCAATTTACTATAATCGCTGGCTCTCATGAGCAGACCCGCAACGACGCAGGCCCAGCCGCCCGAGGCCGCGATTCAATTCGATATTGGCTCCACGGACGACTCGCTGGAGCGAATGATCGAGCTCTTCGCCACGCACGGCGACATCTACCGTGTCCATGTGCCGGCGCGGCAGTCCTATACCTACGTCATCCATCACCCGGATGACGTCAAGCGGGTGCTGGTCTCGAACCATCGCAACTATACGAAGGGCCTGGGCCTCGACCGGGTGAAGATCCTGCTCGGCAAGGGCCTGATGACCAGCGAAGGGGAGCTCTGGACCCGCCAGCGCTACATGATGCAGCCCTTTTTCCACCGGCGCGTCATCACCCAATTTGCGGAGGTCATCGCCAGCGCGAACGCGCAGCTCGTGACGCGCTGGGACGGGCTTGCCAGCCGCGGCGAGCCGGTGAACCTCACCGACGAAATGAGTGCGCTCACCCTGGAGATCGTGTTGCGCGCCACATTCGGGCGCGACCTCGAGCGCATGACGCGGGAGCTCGGCGGCAACCCTTTCGACGTGGTCACCAAGGAGCAGGGCCGGAACCTGCAGTTCGCCTTCAAGTTCCGCTCCCTCACCAAGCTCGTGGCCGGGCTCATCGAGCGCCGCCGCCGCGAGCAGGAAGAGCACTTCGACTACATCGCGATGCTCATGAGTGCCCGCGACAGGGACAGCGGCGAGCCGATGGGCGAGCGGCAGCTCATCGACGAGATCCTGACCCTGGTGGTGGCCGGCCATGAGACCACCGCGAGCGGCCTCAACTGGACCTGGTACCTGCTGTCCCAGCATCCCGAGGCGGAGGCGCGGCTGCACGCGGAGCTCGCTGCAGTCCCCGATGAGTCCGCGCCGAGCCTGCAGCAAATGGAGCAGCTGGCCTACACCCAGCAGGTGATCAATGAGGCGCTGCGGCTCTATCCGCCCGGATGGCTGCTGTCGCGGCGCACGGTGCAGCCCGATGTGCTTTCCGGATACGAGATACCGGCAGGCGCCAACGTGCTGCTGCCCCTCTACCTGCTGCATCGCCACCCGCGGTACTGGAGGGATCCGGACACGTTCCTGCCGGAGCGCTTCGCGCCCGATCACGATGCCGAGCGCCCGCGCTTCGCCTACATGCCGTTTGCGGCCGGTCCGCGCCACTGCATCGGCGAGACCTTCGCGCTCTACGAGATGCTGATGCACCTGCATCGCATCGCGCGGCATTTCCGCCTCGTCCACGTACCCGACAAGCCGATCGAGCTCGAGGCGCAGATCAATCTCCGCACCCGTTACCCCCTGCACATGAGGCTGGAACGCCGCTGATGCCGAATACCACGACGAACGCCACGACTTTGGCCGAGCTCCTCGAGGCCAACCGGAAGCATGGAGGCAAGCTCACTTACCTCGAGGGCGAGCACGACGCTCACGACGTCAGCTATGAGGAGCTGCATACACGCGCGCTCGGCATCCTCCATCACCTGCAGCGTCTTGGTGCGCGCCGCGGCGACAAGCTGATCCTTTTCCTCGGGAGCAACGAGCAATTCATCGATGCGTTCTGGGCTGCGATGCTCGGCGGCATCATTCCCGTGCCGGTCGCGCTCGGCATCAGCGACGAGCACCGTCACAAGCTCCTGCGCATCGCCCGCAAGCTCGGCAAGCCGTTCATCTACACGGAGCGCCGCTCGCTCGACCGGATCGGCGCCTTCGCGGCCGAGGTAGACGAACAAGCGACGATCGAGGGCCTGCGCTCGCGCGCGTTCCTCGTCGACGACCTCACCGACATCTCGCGCGCGGGCCAGGTTCACCAGGCGCGGCCGGACGATGTCGCCTTCATCCAGTTCTCCTCCGGCTCGACCAGCGAGCCGAAAGGTGTCGTGCTGACGCACGGCAACATCATCGCCAACTGCCGCGGAGTGATCGAGGCAGCCGGGTTTTCGCAGGACGACATCAGCCTCTCATGGATGCCGCTGACGCACGACATGGGGCTGATCGGCTTTCACCTCATCATGTTCTACGGGCGGATTCATGCCCACCTGATGCCGACGGAGCTCTTCATCCGGCGGCCGCTCCTCTGGCTGACACTCGCCAGCCGCATCCGCGCGAGCATCCTCTGCTCGCCGAACTTCGGTTACAAGCACTACCTCAAGGTGCTCGGCGACCGGCCGGTCGACGGCCTGGACCTCGCGAGCGTCAAGCTCATTTTCAACGGTGCCGAGCCGATCTCGGTCGAGCTCTGCGAAGAGTTCCTCACGCGGCTCGCTCCCGCTCGCCTGTCCCGCAATTCCATGTACCCGGTTTACGGCCTTGCGGAGGCCTCTCTCGCCGTGAGCTTCCCACCTCCCGGGGCGCCGCTGCGGACCATCGCGCTCAATCGCCACCGTCTGGCGGTGGGCAGCGCCGTGGAGCTCATCGACAAGGGCTCGCGCGATGCGGTGCAGCTCGTGTCGGAAGGGCGGGCGATTCCTCATTGCGAAGTCCGTATTGCCGACGACGAGGACCGGCCGCTGCCGGAGGGGCAGATCGGTAACCTCCACATGCGCGGCGACAACGTCACCCGTGGATACTTCGAGAACCCCGAGGCCAACGCCGCGGCTTTCACCGCGGATGGCTGGCTGCGCACCGGCGATCTCGCGCTGATCCACCAGGGAGACCTCTATGTCTCCGGGCGGGCGAAGGAGATCATCTTCGTCAACGGCCAGAACTACTACCCGCACGACCTCGAGGCGATCGCACAGCGCATCGAGGGTCTGGAGCTGGGCAAGGTGGTGGCGGCCGGTGTGCGGCCTCCCGGCGCCGAGGTCGAGCAGCTCATGCTCTTCATCCTGCACCGCGGCTCGATGGAGCATTTCCTGCCACTCGCCACCCGGGCTGCGCGGCTCATCAACGAGCAGACGGGTCTGGAGGTCGCGGAAGTGGTGCCCGTCAAGCGTATCCCGAAGACGACGAGCGGCAAGATCCAGCGCCATCTGCTCGAGCAGAGTTATGTCGACGGCGAGTTCGACGCGGAGCTGAAGGCGCTGGCGGAACTGCGCGAGACACGGCGCGGCCCCGAGATCGCATCGCGCAGCGAGATCGAGGAGAAGCTGCGGACCATCTGCGACACCGCGCTCGGGGGCAAGCGCGTGGACGTCAACGACAATCTCTTCGAGCTCGGAGCGAGCTCCCTGAAGCTCATCGAAATCCACGAGCAGATCGACCGGCTGTATCCGGGACAGGTGGACCTGACGGAGCTGTTCGATTTCCCGACCATCGCCGAGCTCGCCCGGCACCTGGAAAGCAAGCTCGGAGCATCCGAGCCGGTTTGATTCCGAAGGCGGCCCGAGTCCCGGCGTCGCGGGTCAGCAGAAATCCAGGCGCATCGACAGATCGATCGCGCGCACGTTCTTCGTCAGCCCACCGGATGACACGAAGTCGACGCCGGTGGCGGCGATGGCGCGCACCGTCTCCAGGCTGACGCTACCGGAGGCTTCGAGCGCTACTGGCTCCCCCCGTGAGCGATTGAGCGCCACGGCGGCTGCCAAGTCCTCCAGGCTGAAGTCGTCGAGCAGAACGATGTCAGGTCCGGCGCGCAGCGCCTCCTCCAGCTCCTGCAGGGATTCGACTTCCACCTCCACCTTGATGCCCTGGCCCACCCGGCGGGCGGCGGCGATCGCACCGCCGATGGATCCTGCGGCGGCGATGTGGTTCTCCTTGATCAGAACCATGTCGTAGAGGCCCATGCGGTGATTGCGGCCGCCGCCGCAGCGCACGGCATACTTCTGTGCGGTGCGCAGGCCCGGGAGGGTTTTGCGAGTGTCGATGACCGTGCAGCCCGTGCCCGCGACCGCGGCGGCGAACCGGCTCGTCTGTGTCGCGGTCGCCGAGAGGAGTTGCAGGAAGTTGAGGGCCGTGCGCTCGCCGGTGAGGATCGGCCGCGCGCGGCCCTCGATCTCGAAGATCACCGCGCCGGCCGCAACCCGCTCCCCGTCCGTGGCCCGCCAGGCGAGGCGGATGCCCGGATCCAGGCGGCGAAAGGTCTCCTCGGCCCATGGCCGGCCGCAGAGCACCGCATCCTCCCGGGTGACGACCCGTCCCCGGACCCGCTGGTCCCCGGGGACCAGCTGTGCCGTGACGTCACCGCTGCCGACGTCCTCGCGCAGTGCGGCAGCCACCTGGTCCGGCAGATCCGCCGGCGGGGCGAGGTCGGGCTCTGGAGCTGGCGCGGAGGGGGTCATTCCTGAAGCCTAGCATGGGCCCGCCAGGCATCGGGGGGAGGCGGTGCCTGGACACCCCGGACCCGGCGCCTCGACGATGGTTTGAACATTGCGGTCGCGGCCTCATAATCTACCCGGATGTCCGAAGCGTACGTGCCGGCAGCGGAGTGGGACCGGCCCCGTTCCCCTTGTACCAAGGTCTGCTCGCTGGACGAGCAGGGGTACTGTGTCGGGTGCCTGCGAACCGCCGATGAGATCGGCCGCTGGACGTCCATGAGCGCCGCCGACCAATGGCGGGTGGTCGCCGAGCTGAAACGGCGCCGGGAATTTCTGAAGAGGTAGATACGTAGATGGAAGTGGTCGAGAGAATCAAGGCCGAGCTCGGCTCGAGCCCCGTGGTGCTTTTCATGAAGGGCACGCCGGATTTCCCGCAGTGCGGCTTCTCCGCACAGACGGTAGCGGCGCTGCGCGCCCTCGGAGCGGAGTTCAAGCACGTCAACATCTTCGAGGAGCCGGAGATGCGCGAGGCGCTGAAGCGCTATTCCAACTGGCCCACCTATCCGCAGCTCTACGTCAATGGCGAGCTGATCGGCGGCTGCGACATCGCCCTGGAGATGTACGAGAGCGGGGAGCTGAAGAAGCTGCTTTCCGGAGCAGGAGCGGTCAAGTAACGGATGTGCGGGCCGGAGGGCGTGACGCCAAGGACGGCCAGTGGCACTGACCTTCAGGTGCCCTCGACAGAGTCATCCGCGCTGAGCCACCCCAGAGCGCGCGCCCGCGCTTCGGCCGCAAGAAAGCTGTCGCGGAAGCGGTTGCAGATGAGGCAAAAGAGCTCCGCGGTGCGCTCGGCGTCGTAGACGGCCGAGTGTGCGAAGCTCGAATCCCACGCGAGCCCGGCGACGGTCACCGCCTTCGCCAGCACGGTCTGTCCCAGCGCCGCGCCGGCGAGAGTCGCGGTGTCGAAGCAGGAAAACGGATGGAACGGGTTGCGTTTCACGTCTGCCCGCTTCACCGCCGCGTTGAGAAAGCCGAGGTCGAAGGCCGCGTTGTGCCCGACGAGAATCGCGCGCCGGCAGCCATAGGCGCGCACTGCGTGGCGGATCTCACGGAAGATCCGCTGCAGGGCATCGCGCTCCGGCAGCGCCGGACGCAACGGATGAAATGGGTCGATGCCGGTCACCGACAGTGACGCGGGATCCAGCCGCGCGCCTTCGAAAGGCTTGACGTGGAAGGTATGGGTTGCGCCGCGGCTCAACACGCCATCGGCGTCCATGTCGATCAGTACCGCGGCGATCTCGAGCAACGCGTCCGTGTCCGCATTGAAGCCGCCCGACTCGATATCGACGACGACCGGCAGGAACGCGCGGAACCGCCGTGCCATGAGCGCCGCGCCCGGGAGCGGCATGACGGTCACTGCAGCCTGGTGTTCCGAGGCTGTGCCCGGGGACCCACTCGCTGCGTTGGAAGCCTCCGTCCCTGCGCTTCCCCCTTCGGGCCGGCTGCCGCTCAAACTCGCTCCGGACGGCTCTGTCACTGCTTCTCCGACAGGCGCCAGCCTATGTGCTCACCCGCGCGCAGCGGCACGAGCTCGCCGGTGCCGAACGGATAGGACCGTGGCACTTCCCACTCCTCCTTGACCAACGTGATGCGGCCGGTGTTGCGCGGCAGGCGGTAGAAATCCGCGCCGTGCTCGGAGGCAAAGGCTTCCAGGCGCTGCAGCGCGCCGACGGACTCGAACGCCTCGGCGTAAAGCTCCATCGCGCCATGCGCGGAGAAGATGCCGGCGCAGCCGCAGGCGGCTTCCTTCGCGCCGCGCGCGTGCGGCGCACTGTCGGTGCCGAGGAAGAAGCGCGGGTCGCCGGTTGCAACTACATCCAGCAATGCCTCGCGGTCGGCCTGCGACTTCAGCACCGGCAGGCAGTAGTGATGCGGGCGGATGCCGCCGGCAAAGAGCGCATTGCGATTCATGAGCAAATGCTGAGGGGTGAGGGTCGCGGCGATCCCGCGGCGCGAGCCCAGCACGAACTCGGCGGCCGCGCGCGTGGTGATGTGCTCGAACACGATGCGCAGCCGCGGAAAGCGTGCCGCAAGCGGTGCCAGCACCTCATCGATGAAGCGTGTTTCGCGATCGAACACGTCGACATCGGGATCGGTGACTTCGCCATGCACCTCCAGAACGAGGTCCTGCTCCTCCATTCGGGCGAGTACGGCGTCCACCTGACGGATGTCGGTCACTCCCGCGTCGGAGTGGGTCGTCGCCCCGGCCGGGTAGAGCTTGAAGCCGACGATGTGGGCGCTCGCCCTGGCGCGATCGACCTCGGCGGGGCCGGTACGGTCCGTGAGGTAAAGCGTCATCAGCGGCTCGAAAGCCATGCCGGCGGGCAGTGCATCGAGGATGCGCCTGCGGTATGCCAACGCCTGCTCCGTGGTCGTCACCGGCGGACGGAGGTTGGGCATGATGAGTGCGCGGGCGAATTGCGCCGCCGTGAAGGGCAGCACGGAGCGCATCGACTCGCCGTCACGCAGGTGCAGATGCAGATCGTCGGGGCGGCGCAGAGTGATCGAGGTCACTTGAGGCTTTCCACCTTGCGCAGGATGTCCTCCTCCATGATCAGCTGCAGCGCATAGCGCACGCCGAAGCCCGTGACTTCGGTGTTGACGTGACCAAGGCCGCCGGTGCGTGTCGCCGACGAAAGGTCGACGTGCGCCCAGGGGATGTTCTCGGGGACGAAGCGGCTGAGGAAGCGCGCGGCAAGGATGTGATCGCCCTTGCCCTCGGTGGTGCATTGCACGACGTCGGCAACCTTGCTCTCGAGATCGGAGTCGAAGTCGGAATCGAACGGAAACGTCCAGATTCTCTCGCCGCTCTGACGGCCGGCCTCGATGAGCAGCGGTGCGAGCTCCGGCCGGTTGGTGAAGACGCCGCTCATCCTCTCCGTCAGGGAATACACGCAAGCCCCGGTGAGCGTCGCGAAATCCAGCATGAAACGCGGCTTCGTGCGGCCGGCGAGCGCGAGGGTATCCGCCAACACCATGCGGCCTTCCGCATCGGTATGGATCACCTGGATGGTGACGCCGTTGGCGGCGCGCACTACTTCCTGCGGACGGTAGGCCTGCGGGCCGATCTGATTTTCCGTGATGGCGAGCCAGGCGTCCGCCGCGATCGGTGCGCGTAACTGCGCGAGGGCGATGAGCGTGGCAAGCGCCACCGCGCTGCCTCCCATGTCCGTGTGCATGTCGAGCATCGACCGGTGGGGCTTCAGGTTGACACCGCCGGTGTCGAAGAGAATGCCCTTGCCGATGAGCGCGAGGTCCGGCGAGCCGCCCCGGCGGCGGCCGGGGCGATACTTCAGGTGCGCGATGCCGGCGACCGCGGTCTCGTTGCCGGCGGCGACGGCGAGGAAGGCGTTGGCTCCCGCGCGCTTGAGCGCCGCCTCGCCGATCCAGGTCATCTCCAGGCCATGCCGCCGCGCGAGTTGGGTCACAGCCGTGCGGTAACCGCGTGAGTCGAGAATGTTGGGCGGCAGCGCCGTGAGCCAGCGGGCGAGGTTGGTCCCTTCGGCGCTGATCGCGGCGTACTGGATGTCGAGCGGCGCATCGGCGGGAAGCTGAATGCGCCTGATGTGCCGCTCCTCGTCGGAAGGCGCGCGGCAGCTCGGCAGCGCGAATGCCTGCGCGAGCGTGCCGGCGAGCAGGGCCTCGAGCGCCGCCTGAGCCGCGGCCTGCCCGCGCCCGTCCGCCGGGAAACCGACCGTCGCGAGGCCGATCGTCTGCGGGCTGCGGCCCGCAGCGTCCTTCATCATTCGTCCCGCGAGCGCGAGCCGCTCGAAGGAACTGGCTTCCGGGCGCAGGAAGCCGAGGACGGCGAGCGTCTGGCGGCGGTTGGCGAGCGAAGTGGTGCGCGCGGTGCCGGTGCGCGGCCGCTCACGCGCCAGCAGATCGCGCCAGCGGAGGCTTTCCGGCAGCTTTTCCAGGCTTGCGGGGCCTGCGGAATCCGGCATGACCACGAGCAGTGCATCGACGTCGCCGCCGCGGGAGCGCGCTATTTCGGGGCCGCCCGCGGGCGGCAGCAGCGTAAGATTGCGGCGGGAGGGTCTCGCGCTCCGCTCCGGGGCTTGCTTGACCATCGAGGGTGAAACCCGGATCATTGCGCGGCTCATCAGTCAGGCGACTTTCGCTTGCAGGGGAAGCTGCCGGCGCATCCTACTCCATTAGCTCGAATGACCGAACCTCCCAAGCTGGAAGATCTCGACCCCGTTGAAACGCAGGAATGGCTCGAGTCCATCGACTCGGTGCTGAAGACTCATGGTCCGCAGCGCGCCCACTTCCTGCTCGAGCGTCTGATCGACTACACGCGCCGCAGCGGCGCGTATCTGCCGTTCAAGGCGAACACCGCTTACGTCAACAGCATTCCGACGGGACGCGAGCCGCAGTATCCCGGCAACCGCGCGCTCGAGCGGCGGATCGAAGCCTACATACGCTGGAACGCCATGGCGATGGTGGTGCAGGCGAACCGCATCTCCTCGGAGTATGGCGGGCACCTCTCGAGCTACGCGTCCTCGGCGACTCTCTATGAGGTGGGCTTCAATCACTTCTGGCGTGCAACGTCGGCGGAGCATCCGGGCGATCTCGTCTTCGTCCAGGGTCATTCCTCCCCCGGCATCTACGCGCGCGCCTATCTCGAAGGGCGGTTGAGCGAGAGTCAGCTGCGTCACTTCCGCCAGGAGGCGGGCGGCCCCGGACAGGGCCTCTCCTCCTATCCGCATCCGTGGCTGATGCCGGATTTCTGGCAGTTCCCGACGGTCTCCATGGGCCTCGGGCCGATGATGGCGATCTTCCAGGCGCGCTTCATCCGTTACCTCGAGCATCGTGGGCTGGCGAAGCAGTCCGACCGCAAGGTCTGGGCATTCCTCGGCGACGGCGAGATGGACGAGCCGGAGTCCATGGGCGCGCTCACGATGCCGGTGCGCGAGGGGCTCGACAACCTCATCTTCGTCATCAACTGCAATCTGCAGCGCCTCGACGGACCGGTGCGCGGCAATGGCAAGATCATCCAGGAGCTCGAGGCGGCCTTCCTCGGCGCCGGCTGGAACGTCATCAAGGTGTTGTGGGGCTCGCGTTGGGATCCGCTTCTGGCCCGTGACAACCAGGGTCTGCTGCGGCGCGTCATGGAGGAATGCGTCGACGGCGAGTACCAGAACTTCAAGGCCAAGGGCGGCGCCTACACCCGCGAGCACTTCTTCGGGAAGTACCCGGAGCTCAAGGCGATGGTCGCCAACATGTCGGACGAGGAGATCTGGCAGCTGAACCGCGGCGGACACGATCCGCGCAAGGTGTATGCCGCCTATGCCGCCGCCATGAGCCACAAGGGCCAGCCGACCGTCATCCTCGCGAAGACCGTCAAGGGCTTCGGCCTCGGCAAGGGCGGTGAGGGCCAGATGGTCGCTCACCAGCAGAAGAAGCTGTCGGAAGACGATCTGCGCGCCTTCCGCGACCGCTTCCACATCCCGGTCTCCGACGAGGAGATCGCGAAGCTGCCCTTCCGCCAGCCTGGAGCGGACACCGAGGAGAGCCGCTATCTGCACGAGCGCCGCAAGACGCTGGGCGGCTATCTTCCGGCGCGCCGCAAGCAGGGGCCGCCGATTGCAGTGCCGCCGCTCGAGGCGTTCGCCGCCGTGCTCGAGGGCACGGGCGAGCGCGAGATCTCGACGACGATGGCATTCGTGCGCATCCTGACGACGCTGCTCAAGGACAAGCAGATCGGCAAGTACGTCGTGCCCGTCGTGCCGGACGAGGCGCGCACCTTCGGCATGGAGGGACTCTTCCGCCAGATCGGCATCTACTCCTCGGTCGGGCAGCTCTACACGCCGCAGGATGCGGAGACCCTCATGTCCTATCGTGAGGACAAGAAGGGCCAGATGATCGAGGAGGGGATCAACGAAGCCGGCTCGCTCTGTTCGTGGATCGCGGCCGCTACCGCCTACAGCAATCACGGCATCACCATGGTGCCGTTCTACATCTTCTACTCGATGTTCGGTTTCCAGCGCGTGGGCGACTTCATCTGGGCCGCGGGCGATATCCAGGCGCGCGGCTTCCTCCTCGGGGCGACGGCGGGCCGCACGACGCTCGCCGGCGAAGGCCTGCAGCACCAGGATGGGCACAGCCAGTTGGTTGCGACGACCGTGCCCAACTGCGTTGCCTACGATCCGGCCTACGCGTACGAGCTTGCCGTCATCATCCAGGACGGCATGCGCCGCATGTACGTGGAGCAGGAGAACATCTTCTACTACATCACCGTGATGAACGAGAACTACCCGCAGCCGGTGCTGCCGAAGGGCAGCGAGGCGGGGATCCTCAAGGGCGCGTACCTCCTGCGCACCGGCGGCAAAGGGAAGCTGCGCACCACGCTGCTCGGCTCCGGCACGATTCTGCGGGAATGCCTCGAGGCCGCGAAGATCCTCGAGGCTGACTACAACGTGCGTGCCGATGTCTTCTCGGTGACGAGCTTCAGCGAGCTGCGGCGCGAGGCGCTCGAGTGCGAGCGTTGGAACACGCTGCATGCCGGTCAGCCGGCGCGCTCTCCTTATGTGCAGCAGTGTCTGAAGGACGCGCAGGGCCCGTTCATCGCCGCCACCGATTACATCCGCACGGTGCCCGATCAGATCCGTCAGTGGGTGCCGGGCCGTTATATCAGTCTCGGAACCGACGGCTTCGGCCGCTCCGATTCCCGCGCCGCGCTGCGCCGCCATTTCGAGGTCGACCGTCATCACATCGCCGTCGCCGCCCTGAAGGCCCTCGCCGACGAGGGCAAGCTCGAGGCGTCCGCCGTCACCGCGGCCATGAAGGCGCTCGGTGTCGACCCGGCGAAGCCCGTTCCCTGGAAAGTCTGAAGGCTCCATCGCCATGAACGCGGCAGTCCGCCTCGTCGAAGTGCGTGTGCCCGACATGGGCAACTTCAAAGATGTCGCCGTGATCGACATTCTCGTCAAGCCGGGCGAGAGCATCGAGCCGGAGGCGCCTCTCGTCACTCTGGAAACGGAGAAGGCCACCATGGATGTGCCTTCGACTGCTAGCGGTGTCATCGAGAAGCTCCACGTCGAGAAGGGCGGCAAGGTCAACGCGGGCGATCTGATCGCGACCGTCCGCTCTGCGGGCGATGGCGCGCAAGCCGCTGCGCCGTCCGCAGCTGCGCAGCCCGTCGCTACGGCGCAGCCTGCCGCGCAATCTGCAGCCGGGAGGTCCGCTCCCGCGGCTCCGGCGAAGCCTCCGGGCGCAGCACTATCTGCGGGCGCGGCAGCGAAGGCAGCTGCCACCGCGCCGACTTCCCCACCGCCCGCCACCGCGGCACCGCCGCAGGCGGCAGCTTCGGCTCCCGCCGAGCTTCCCGCGGCTCTGCGCACCGATCTGCCCCCGATCAACGAGCCGGGCTTCTCCCGCGCGCACGCCGGTCCGAGCGTACGCAAGCTCGCGCGCGAGCTGGGTGTCGACCTCACGCGTGTCAGCGGGCAGGGCTTCAAAGGCCGGATCACGCACGATGACGTCAAGGCCTACGTCAAGAGCCTCATGACGGCACCCGGCGGGGCGCCCGGCACCGGTGCAGTCGCCAGACCGGGTGGCGGAGCGCTGCCCGCCATTGCTCCAGTGGACTTCGCCGCGTTCGGACCCGTCGAGACCCAACCGTTGTCACGGATTCAGCGGATCTCCGGACCCCGGTTGCATGCGAGCTGGGTGAACATCCCGCACGTCACGCAGTTCGACGAGGCGGACATCACGGAGCTCGAGGCGCTGCGCGGGAAGCTGAAGGATGCGGCCGCGGCGCGTGGCATCAAGCTCACGCCGCTCGCCTTCATCATCCGCGCCTGTGCGAAGGCGCTGCAGGCGTTCCCGCAGTTCAATGCCTCGCTCGATCCCACGGGCGCCAATCTGATCCTGAAGAAGTACGTCAATGTCGGATTCGCGGCCGACACGCCGAACGGCCTGATGGTCCCGGTGGTCCACGACGCCGATCGCAAGGACATCTACGTGGTCGCGCGCGCGCTCGGCGAGCTGTCGGAAGCAGCCCGCGGCGGCAAGCTGACCGCCGCGCAGATGCAGGGCGGATGCTTTACGATCTCCAGCCTGGGCGGCATCGGCGGAACTGCGTTCACGCCGATCATCAACGCCCCGGAGGTCGCGATACTGGGCGTGTCGCGCTCCACCATGAAGCCGGTGTACCAGGACGGGACGTTCGTGCCGCGGCTGATGTTGCCGCTGTCGCTTTCCTATGACCACAGGGTCATCGACGGCGCAACCGCCGTCCGCTTCACGACTTTCCTCGCCAAGACACTGGCGGAACCGCACTCCCTGGTCGAGGCCGTGCCGTGAGCCGCGTCGATCTCGTCGTCCCGGACCTCGGTAATTTCAACGAAGTAGCGGTCGTCGACGTGCTGGTCAACGTTGGCGACGATATCGCCGTCGATGCGCCGCTGGTCACCCTGGAAACCGACAAGGCGTCCATGGACGTCCCCGCGACCACCGCGGGCAAGATCGCCGAAGTGCTGCTGAAGCGCGGCGACAAGGTATCCAAGGGCTCGCTGATCGCGCGCGTGGAAACCAACTCACAGGCCGGCGCGGCGGCGATGAGCCCGGTACCGGCTCCATCGGCGCCGGCAGCGAAGCCGGAGTCGGACGGCGACACGGTGCGCATGCCCATGCCGGATCTGACGCAGCCGCCGCAAGGGCAGGTCGAGTTCAGTCGCTCGACACAGCTCCTCGTGCTCGGCGCGGGACCGGGCGGCTACACCGCCGCATTCCGCGCCGCCGACCTGGGCATGCAGGTGCTGCTGGTGGAGCGGTGGCCGATGCTGGGCGGCGTATGCCTCAATGTCGGGTGCATTCCCTCCAAGGCGCTGCTGCATGCGGCCAAGGTCATCGAGGACGCCGAGGAGATGGGCACCCGCGGCATCGCCTTCGGTGCGCCGGAGATCGACCTCGAGAAGCTGCGCGGCTGGAAGGGCTCGGTCGTCAAGAGGCTGACCGGGGGCCTGCGCACGCTCGCGAAGCAGCGCAAGGTCGAAGTGATCCAGGGGGCGGGTCGCTTCGTGAGCCCGAACGTGCTCGAGGTGATGGGCAACAGCGGCTCGGAGCGCATTCGCTTCGAGCAGTGCATCATCGCGGCTGGCTCCGAGGCGATACGGCTGCCGGGCCTGCCCCAGGATCCGCGCATCATGGACTCGACCGATGCGCTGGAGCTGCCCGAGTTCTCGGGCGGGCTGCTCGTCATCGGCGGCGGCATCATCGGGCTCGAGATGGCTTGCGTCTACGATGCCATTGGCAGCCGCGTGAGTGTCGTCGAGCTGACACCGCAGCTCATGCCGGGCTGCGACCCTGATCTGGTGCGTCCGCTCGAGCGGCGCATCCGCTCCCGCTACGAGCAGATCCTGCTGGGCACGCGAGTGGCGAAGATCGAGCCGCTGGCAGAGGGATTGCGCGTGACTTTCGAAGGTGAGAAAGCACCGGCTCCACAGGTGTACGGCCGCGTGCTGGTAGCCGTCGGCCGCTCGCCGAACGGCAAGCTCATCGGCGCGGACGCGGCCGGCGTTCAGGTGTCGGATCGCGGCTTCGTCAATGTCGACAAGCAGCTGCGGACCAACGTGCCGCACATCTTCGCGATCGGCGACATCGCGGGCCCGCCGATGTTGGCACACAAGGCGATGCATGAGGCGAAGGTTGCCGCCGAGGTCGCTGCCGGACACCGGCGCGCATTCGACGTACGTGCGATCCCCTCGGTTGCCTATACGGACCCGGAAGTGGCCTGGGCGGGCCTCACCGAGACCGAGGCGAAGGCCAAGGGCATTGCGGTCGAGAAGGGCACCTTCCCCTGGGCGGCGAGCGGCCGGTCGCTCTCGCTCGGACGTGACGAGGGAATGACCAAGCTCCTCTTCGATCCGGAGACGCGCCGCCTGCTCGGCGCCGGCATCGTCGGCACCAACGCCGGCGAGCTCATCAGCGAGCTGGCGCTCGCCATCGAGAACGGCTGCGACGCGGCCGACATCGGCCTGACGGTTCATCCGCACCCGACTCTCTCGGAGACCATCGCCGGAGCCGCCGATGCCGTCGAAGGCACACTGACCGACCTCTACATTCCCGCACGCAAGTAGCGATTCCCCGGCCGCGCCCTGCGCGGCCTCCGCAGCGTCATAACGCGCGAAGACGCTCGAGATAGCGTTGCTCGTCGGGGGCGAGGCCGGAGCGCTGGGATTCCCACATCGTTTCGGCCAACGGCTCCAGCATCGCGTGCTCGGCAGTGTGAGCATCGCCCAGGCGCTTCGAGAGCGACTGATGGATCTGCGCGATGCCGCGCGGCCGGTCGGTGGCGACCTGCTCCCGAATCGCGAGATGCAGGCCCATGTGGAGGAAGGGATTCTCACCGCCGCCTTCGGGAGTGTAATCGGCCTCCAACGCCTGCGGGCCGGATTCCAGCAGGGGCACATACTCGGGGTGCTCGACGATCACGGCGGCGAGTTGGGCTTCCAGGGGCTCGAGCGGCCGGTGCGCGGTGTATTTGCGCCAGGCGTCGAGATACATCCGGCGCAGCTGCTCGCGGTTCTGGTCGGCGAAGACAGGCATGACTATTCAGTCGCCGCTTTGGGAGGCTTTCGCGTCCGGAGCGTCCCTCGTAAAGGGATTTTCTGTATCAGATCTTTCGGCCTCGTCTTCTCGGGGTATTCGCAGAGGTCCTCGATGAGGCACTTCGGGCAGGCGGGCCTGAGGGCGGTGCAGACATAGCGGCCGTGCAGGATCAGCCAGTGATGCGCGTTGCGCTTGAACTCGTCGGGGGTGTTCGCCGTCAGGGCGTCCTCGACGGCGCGCGGGGTCTTGCCGGGGGCGAGGCCCGTGCGGTTGGCGACGCGGAAGATGTGAGTGTCGACGGCGATCTCGGTCTCGCCGAAGATGATGTTGAGAACGACATTGGCGGTTTTGCGGCCGACGCCGGGGAGATCTTCGAGCGAATCCCGATCCGCGGGGACCTGGCCGCCGTGGAGCTCGACCAGCATGCGGCACAGGCCGATCAGGTTCCTGGATTTGGCGTTATAAAGGCCTACGGTCTTGAGGTAGGGCTTAACGCCTTCCTCGCCAAGGGCAAGGATGGCCTCGGGCGTGTTGGCGACCGGGAATAGCTTGCGGGTCGCGGCGTTGACGCTCTTGTCGGTGGTGTGGGCCGAGAGCATGACGGCGACCAGCAGCTCGAAGGGGGTCGAGTGCTCGAGCTCGGTTTTGGGCTCGGGGTTCGCGGCGGCGAGGCGGCGGAAGATCGCGCGGCGGGTGGCGGAATGCACGGTGTGACCTCAGATCTCCGGCGGGAGCGCGCTCGGGCCGGCCAGTTGCTTGCGCGAGGCGAGCAGAGCCTCGCGCTCACGCGCGCGGCGGTCGATGCGCCCGTTGTGGGCGAGGTATCGCTGCCGGTTCGCCGGCGCATCGGGGGCCGCTGGCGCATCGGCGAGAGAAGTCCGCGGGACCAGGGAGATGCAATCCACCGGACAGGGCGCGACGCAAAGCTCACAGCCCGTACAGAGCTCGGCAATGACGGTGTGCATCTGCTTGCGCGCGCCAATGATGGCGTCGACGGGGCAGGGCGGTAGGCATTTGGTGCAGCCGATGCAGGCCGCCTCGTCAATCAGCGCCACCAGTGGCGGCCCTTCCACTCCGTTGGCCGGGTTGAGCGGCAGCGGCTCACGCCGCAGCAGCGCGGCAAGAGCGGCGATCGTTGCGGCGCCGCCGGGTGGACATTGGTTGATCCCGGCGTCGCCGCGCGCGATCGCCTCGGCATAGGGGCGGCACCCCTGATGGCCACAACGCGTGCACTGGGTCTGGGGCAGCAGCGCGTCGATGTCGTCGGCGCTTGCCATTGAGGCTCAACTCACCCGCATGCCCGGCACGGCTCCGCTGTCGGGCGACAGAAGATAGGGGCCGCCGGACTCGTTGCTGGCGGCGAGCACCATGCCCTCGGAAATGCCGAACTTCATCTTTCGCGGGGCAAGGTTCGCCACCATGATGGTGAGTCGGTCCGTGAGCGTCGCCGGGTCGTAGGCGGATTTGATGCCGGCAAACACGGTGCGTGTCCCAGTACCGATGTCGAGCGTCAGTTTCAGGAGCTTGTCGGCTCCGGTCACGTGTTCGGCGGTGACGATGCGCGCCACCCGCAGGTCGAGCCGCTTGAACTCATCGATGGAGATCGTCGCCGACGACGCAACCCCGTCTGTCGCAGCCGGAGCCGCAGAGCCCGCGATACCGGACGCGGCGGGTCCGGGCGCGTTCGATTCAGCGGTGGTTTTCGCGCCCGGCTTTCCGCCCGCGGATCCCGGAGTCGTCGGGGAAGCTGCGGCCGGTGCTCCTGCTGCCTTCGTGTCAGTGGTTGGCGTGTCGGGCTCGAAGAGCGCATCGAGCATCTTCGGGTCGGCACGGGTCATCAGGTGCTGATAGGCAGCCACCCGCTGTGGCGGCTCGAGGGCGTCCGACCACTGGAACGGCCGGCCGAGCCCGAACAATTCCCGGGCCACACGGGTGCCGACTTCCGGCAGAACCGGCGCCAGCAGTACGCTCAGGAGCTTGAAGCCGTACAGCGTTCGCGAGCAGATGTCCTGCAGCTCGGCGCGCCTGGCGGGGTCTTTCGCCAGCACCCAGGGTTGGCGCGCATCGAAGTCCTGATTGATCCGGTCGGCATGCGCCATGACCTCCCGCATCGCCCGGCCGAACTCACGGGCCAGATAGCTGTCGCGCACCTGCTGCGCGATATCGGCGGCCTGCCGCCGCAGCGCTTCCGTCCCGCCACTGTATTCGAGCGCGCCGTCGAAGTGCCGGGTGATGAAGTTGGCCGCGCGGCTGGCGATGTTGACGTACTTGCCGACGAGATCGCTGTTGATACGGGCGACGAAGTCGTCGGGGTTGAAGTCGAGGTCCTCGACGTTGGCGTTGAGCTTGGCGGCGATGTAATAGCGCAGCCACTCGGGATTCATGCCGATATCGAGATAGCGCAGGGGGCTGATTCCGGTGCCGCGCGACTTCGACATCTTCTCGCCGGAAACCGTGATGAAGCCGTGTACGTAGACGTTGTCGGGGACCTTGTAGGGCGGCCCCGCGAACTTCAGCATCGCCGGCCAGAAGAGCGTGTGGAAGTAGATGATGTCCTTGCCGATGAAATGGATCTGCTTCGTGTCCGGGGCGGACAGGAACTCCTGGAAGCTGCGCGGCTCACCGTTGCGTTTCGCCTGGCCGCTCTCGAAGTAGCTCTGCAGCGATGCCAGATAACCGATCGGCGCATCGAGCCACACGTAGAAGTATTTGCCCGGCGCATCGGGGATCGGAATGCCGAAATACGGCGCATCGCGCGAGATGTCCCAGTCACCGAGCGCCTGCTCGCCCTTGCCCGAGAGCCACTCGCGCGCCTTGTTGGCGACCTGCGGCTGCAGCCTCCCCGTGCTGGTCCAGCCGTTGAGGAAATCGACGCATTTCGGATCGGAGAGCCGGAAGAAGAGGTGGTCCGAGGTCTTCAGGACCGGCTTCGCCCCGGTGAGCACCGAATACGGTTCGATGAGATCGGTCGGAGAGTACACCGTGCTGCAGACTTCGCAGGCATCGCCGTACTGGTCCTTGGAATGGCAGTTGGGGCATTCGCCTTTGATGTACCGGTCCGGCAGGAACATGCCCTTGACCGGGTCGAAGAACTGCTCGACCGGCTTCGAGAAGATGAGTCCCGCCGCCTTGAGCCGGCGGTAGACGTCCTGCGAGAGCGCGACGTTCTCCGGCGAATCCGTGGAGTGCCAGTGGTCGAAGCTGATGTGGAAGCCCTGCAGATATTTGGGCCGCCCTGCCGCGATCCGCGCCACCAGCTCCTGCGGGCTGATCTTCTCCGCCTCCGCTTTGAGCATGATCGGCGCCCCATGGGCATCGTCGGCGCAGACGAAATGCACCTGATGCCCCTGCATCCGCTGGAAGCGCACCCAGATGTCCGCCTGGATGTACTCCATGATGTGCCCGATGTGGAACGGGCCGTTGGCGTACGGCAGAGCCGTCGTGACGAAGAAATTCTCAGCCATATGCTGCCAGTGTACTAAAGTACAACTGGCAGTGTATTAGGTCTCGGATTGGCCGGCGGCGGGCGGCTCACGCCTCTGCCGCACGCAGCGCGGGATCTCAGCCGGCGTCCTTGACCAGCTCGAACTTCGCCTTGTTGATGGCTTTCTTGTAGGCCTCCTTGCCGGTGATCATCCGCTGATCGAGCAGCTGTTGGATGGCGGTGTCCATGGTGCGCATGCCGAACTGGCCGCCGGACTGCATGGTATTCTCGAGCTGGTCGAGCTTGCCCTGGCGGATCAGGTTCGCGGCGGCGGGCGTGTTGATCAGGATCTCCAGCGCCGCCACGCGGCCGTGCTTATCGGCACGCTGCAGCAGCTGTTGCGAAACGACGCCGCGCAGCGACGTCGAAAGCATCGTCCGTACATGCGATTGTTTGTCCGACGGGAACACGTTGACCATGCGGTCCACCGTCTGCGCAGCGCCGTTCGTATGCAGCGTCCCCATGACGAGAATGCCCATCTCGGCGGCGGTGACCGCGATGCTCATCGTCTCGAGGTCGCGCAGCTCGCCGACCAGGATAACGTCCGGGTCCTCACGCAGGGCCGAGTGCAGCGCCGCCGCGAAACTCGTGCTGTGGACACCGATCTCGCGCTGGCTGATGAGGCAGCTCTTCCTTTGGTGCACGAACTCGATCGGGTCCTCGATGGTCAGGATGTGTCCCTTCACCCGGAGGTTGATGTCGTCGATCATCGCCGCGAGCGTCGTCGACTTGCCGGAGCCTGTCTTGCCCGTGACGAGGATCAGTCCGTTGTTGGTGCGGCAGAGCTGGCGTACGGCCTCGGGGAGCTTCAGCTCATCCATCGTCAGTGCCTTGGACGGGATGGCGCGGAACACGGCGCCCATACCGTTCAACTGGCGCATGACATTGACGCGGAAGCGGCCGCGTTCCGGGATCGTGTACGCGAAATCGGCACCGTCCTTCGACTCGAACCGATCCAGGGCGGTCTTCGGCATGATCTCGTAGAGCGCATCCTTGACGAAGTCCTGGGCGAGATTGTCGGGCCTGAGCGCCGCGAGATCGCCGTATTGCCGGATCCGCGGCGGATCGCCGGCGATGAAGTGCAGGTCCGAGCCGCGCTTCTCGAGGACTTCGAGCAGATAGACGTCGATCGCAGCCATGCGCCGGTCTCGCGCCTCAGGCAGCTGGCGCCGGCGCGGTCGCGGTCGCGTCGACCTTGGGCAGCATGGTGGTGTCCGTCACGTACTTCTGGAACGGACGCTTGTCGATCGCGTAGCCGTACGCGTCGTCCGGGTCGATCTCCCGAGCGCTGATCCCCGCAAGCAGCGCCTGATCGAGCAGCTGCATGCCGAGATCGCGCCCCATCTGCAGCTGGCTCGGGATCTGGTGCGTCTGCTCCGTCTGCACGAGCTTGGCGATGGCCTTGGTCATCATCAGGATTTCGCAGACGGCCTTGCGGCCACGCGCATCCGGTGTCTTCACCAGCACTTGAGTGACGACGGCAAGCAGACTCTGCGCGAGGAAGCTCTTGGTCTGCTCCCGCTCCTCGACAGGCAGCGCATCGATGATGGGATCGATGGTCTTCACCGCGCTGGTGGTGTGCAGAGTGCCGAGAACGAGGTGGCCGGTTTCGGCCGCCGTCATGGCCATGGAGATGGTCTCGGCATCGCGCAGTTCGCCTACGAGAATGACGTCCGGATCCTCTCGCATGGCCGCACGCACGCCCTCTGCAAAGGTCGGGATGTGCGTCCCCAGCTCCCGCTGGATCACCTGGCTGTTCTTGCTGCGATGAACGAACTCGATCGGATCCTCGAGGCTGATGATGTTGAGCTTACGGGTCTCGTTGAGATGGTTGATCATCGCCGCCAGGGTGGTGGATTTGCCGGTGCCGGTCGAACCGGTGACCAGGATCATCCCCTGGTGGAAGTCGCAGAGCTTCGTGATCGTGGCGGGCAGCCCCATCTTCTCCAGCTGGGGCACCTGCGAGGGAATGGCGCGGAAGGTCGCACCGATGCCGGTGTCCTTGCGGAAGACGTTGACGCGGAACCGGCCGCCCTCGGCCGATACGTACGAGAAGTCCAGATCCTGCCCCTTGGCGAAATGCTCGGCCTGAGAGCGGGTCAGGATCTCCGTGATGTAGCCCTCGAGCTCCGCGGCGCGCAGATCGCGAAATTTGATCGGCAGGAGGTCGCCCTGCATGCGCAACATGGGAGGCACTCCGACGGCAAGATGCACGTCCGAGCAACCCTGCTGGGCTCCCAGCTTGAGAAACGCGTCTATACGCGCCAAGGAATGCCTCCGCGGTGAGTCGGGCCTGCCTCTTTTGCCCGCTTATGTCGCCAAAATCAATGGCTTGTCCGCAAAAACTTGACGTAACGCACGCCCAGGCACCATCCGCACCGGGCCCAGGCCATCGGCACGTGCCCGCCGCCGCAGGTGGCGGAAGCACTAAAGGAATTTGGTCAGTGCCGCGCGCAGCTCTTCCATGCTCTGGAAGCGCTTGGTCTTGTCGACCGACATGCTCTTCACGACGAGCTCCGAGAGGCCGGCGGGCAGCGCCGGGTTGATCTCCTGCGGCGGCCGGGCCTTGCCTTGAACGTGCTGATACATGACCGACATGTGATCGCCGCGGGAGTAGGGAGGCACGCCGGTCAGCATCTCGTAGAGCATCACGCCGAGGGCATAGATGTCGGCACGCTCGTCCACCTTCTTGCCCAGGATCTGCTCCGGTGCCATGTATTTGGGCGAGCCGATGACGTACCCGGTCTTGGTGAGCTGGGTGTCGCCTTCGCGCTGCGCGGCGGCGACGCCGAAATCCACGATCTTGAGCAGCCCCTCCTGGTTGATGAGCACGTTGGCGGGCTTGAGGTCGCGATGCACGATACCCACCTGATGCGCGACGGTCATGCCGGTACACATGTCGATGCCGAACTGCAGTGCCCGCTTGAGCTCGATGGGCTTGTCGCCGACGATCTCGCTGCCCAGTGTGTGCGAGGGGAAGTACTCCATGGAGATGGCGTAGTTTCCCTGAATGAAGAGGAAGTCGTAGATGCGAATGACGTTCTTGTGCGTGATCTTGCGCGAGTAGCGCAGCTCGTGGACGAAGCGCTTCATGACTTCTTCGTCCCCCGAGACGTTGGGGTTCAGGAACTTGAGGATCAGCCGCTCGTCGACGACCGTATCCTCCATCAACAGCACCGTGCCGAAGGCGCCGCGGCCGATGCGGTCGATGTACTTGTAGCGGCCCTCGATGATGTCGCCGGGCTTGAGCGTCTGGATGTCGAGCCGCGGCGGCCCCTCGGCGATCCGTGACTGCGAGGCCGCATCGATGATGCCCGTGCGCGCGGCCTCCATGGGCGGAGCCGGCTGCGGCGGCCGGGGGGCCATCGGTGCCGGTGTCGGCAGGGCCGTGCCGCCGGTGACAGCCGCGCCGCCTGCCAGGCGGTGGTCGAGCTCGGCGAGCGCCGCGTTCGCAACGCGGGAGATGGTCTGGTCGGGTGAGACCGCGTGAGTCTGCAGCTCGCTGCGCAGCTGCTCCGCGCGCCGCTCATCGACGAGCTTCGACAGGGCCTGCATCGCCTCGATGCGCAGCTCTCGCTCCGGCCTTGCCATGAAGGGCAGCAGGGTATCGACGAGCTTCGCATCGCCGAGCTTGCCGAGAGCGCGGACGACGATCGGGGTGGCCTTGGCGGGGCCCACTTTGAGCATCTCGGTCAGGCGCGGCACGGCGCGCTTGCTGCCGATCTCCGCCAGCGCATCGACCGCCCGCTCGCTCACCCACCAATCCTGATCGCGCGTCGCCTGGATGAGGGAGTCGACCGCGCGCTCGTCCTTGGTCTGATTGAGGATCTCGATGGCGGCGCGGCGAATGTCCTCGTCCTTGTCGCGGATCAGCTCGAGCACGGCCTCGATGACCCGCGGCCCGCCGATCTTGCCGAGTGCGTCGGCGGCGCGGCTGCGCACCCACCAGTCGCTGTCCTTCAGCGCCTCGAGCAGGTGCTTCACCGATTTGGCGTTGCCGACCTCGTTCAGCACTTCGACCGCGGCGCGGCGCGCGTTCTCGTTCTCGTCCTTGAGAATCTCGATGAGATATTTGATGGTCTCGGGATCGTTGGCCTTGATGACGACATCGATGGCCTTGTTCTGCACATCGATCTCCGGATCCCTGAGCAGGGCGCAGACGCGCTCGATGTCGATCTTGCCGTTCGTCCGCTGCAGCGCCGAGAGGGTCGCGCCGCGGATCAGCTTGTTGGGATCCTTCAGCAGACCCTGCAGCGCCGTCTGCACTTCCGGCGTGTTGAAGCGGGCCAGGATGTTGATGATGTGGACGCGCGCGATCGGGTCCTTGCCGTGCACGCGGCCGATGAGCTCCGGCACGGCATTGGCATCGGCGATCTCGCCGATGACGCGGAAGAGCGCCGCCTTCTCGTTCGGCTCCTGGGTGTAGGCGGCATTGAGCAGCTCGCGTATGCCGAAGCGCGACTTCTGGGCCGCGATGACCTCGAGCAGGGCGGACTTGGAGATTCCCGGCGTCGCGAGCGCCTCGATGAGCAGGTTGGGCGGGTAGTTGCGGCTGGTGGTGAGGGCCCAGCTGATACCGGCTATCACCCGCGGGCTGCCCTCTACCAGGCCGCGCACGAAGAGCGGAAACGATTTCTGGCTCACCAGACCGGCGAGCACTTCGACGAAGGCAAGGGTCGCGTTCTTGTCGGCATCCGGCAATGCCGCGAAGATCGATTCGATGGCGCCCGGACCCAGATCCTTCAGACGCGCGACCGCCTTCTGGGTGTCCGGGCTCGCCGGATCGGTACAGGACCTGATCTCGGTGATCAGCCGGTCGGCGCGCAAATTGGTGAAGAAGCTCATTCAGCCTTTCCGGAAAGGCACTCCTACGCGGCTCCCTCGCGCAAGTCTTCCACGCTGATACATCGTGATATCGGTGCCCAATGCAGACCCACCCCACCCGCCAGGCTGCGCCTCACGGGCCCGGTCGGGAACGCAGTGAAATTATGCCATAGCCCTCGACGCGGCACGACGCGGGTCCGCCTGCGCCGGCGTGGCCATTCGAATATGAGCGCCCCCGGGAAACGCTCTACAATCGCCGGTCTCACCCGCCCGATTGCAGCGATTTCCACATGCCCGACGATTCCACTCTCAACGCCGTCAGGATGGCCCTCGAGGCATACGTCGACCCATTCCTCGAGGAGACTCTGGGGGAAGCGGGCGCGCTGCGGGATCTGGCAGCGGCGCAGGGCGGCGGTTATCGGGCGCGAATCGCGCCCGGCTACCCGGTAGGCGGCTACCGGGAGCAGCTTGCTGCTGCGCTCGAGGCGCATCTTGCGGCGGCGGGCCTGCGGGTGCCGCTCACGATCGAGCTCGAGGCCGATATCCACTCGCACGCCGTGCAGCGCAATCTGAAGCCGCTGGGGGAGATCAAGAATATCGTCGCCGTCGCTTCCGGCAAGGGCGGCGTCGGTAAGTCCACAGTCGCGGCGAACCTGGCTCTGGCGTGGGCCGCACAGGGCGCCAGAGTCGGGGTGCTGGATGCGGACATCTACGGACCCAGTCAGCCGCTCATGCTGGGCCTGGAGGGGCGGCGGCCGACCTCGCCCGACGGCAAGCATCTCGAGCCGCTCGAGAGCTATGGCGTCGCGGCGATGTCCATCGGCTTCCTGGTGGATGCGGAGCAGCCGATGGTCTGGCGCGGGCCGATGGTCACGCAGGCGTTCACTCAGTTGCTCTCGGAGACGCGCTGGGGCCCGCTCGACTACCTCGTCATCGACATGCCTCCGGGCACCGGCGACATCCAGCTCACCCTCGCGCAGCGCGTGCCTGTGGCCGGTGCCGTGATCGTCACCACGCCTCAGGACATAGCGCTGGCGGACGCACGCAAGGGACTCAAGATGTTCGAGAAGGTCTCCGTCCCGGTCCTCGGCATCGTGGAGAATATGAGTGTGCACATCTGCTCCAACTGCGGCCACACGGAGCACATTTTCGGCGCCGGTGGCGGGGCGCGGATGGCCGAGCAGTACGGCGTGAAGCTCCTGGGCGAGCTGCCGCTGGACGTTCATATCAGGGAGGAGGCCGACGGCGGTCGGCCGACGGTGGTCGCCGCACCCGACTCGCCGCGCGCACGCGCGTATCTGGAGATGGCGCGCCGGACGGCGGCAGCTCTCGCACTCCGTGGGCGCGACCGCAGCAGCGTGTTCCCGAAGATCGTCGTCGAAGAAAGTTGAGACTTGGCCGCATCTCAAGAAGCCGCTCGATCGCCCTCCTACACGGGGATCCTGCCGTGCCAGAAAATCAGGGAGATGCTGAGCGCCGGTGAGATCTCCCCGGTCGGCATCCTCAAAGAGACCGAGATCCTTCCCGACCAGATCCAGCCTGCAAGCATAGACCTGCGCCTCGGCGAGTATGCCTACCCCGTCGATGCCAGCTTCCTGCCCGGGAAGGGAACGCTGGTGCTCGAAAAGATGCGCGAGCTGGATTCGAGCTTCGAGCGCTTCAGGATAGACATCCGCAACGGCGCCGTCCTGGAAAAGGGCCGTGTATATGTCATTCCCCTGCTGGAAAACATCAATCTCAGGAGCGACGTTTCCGCTTTCGCGAATCCGAAGAGCTCTACGGGACGCCTCGACATCCTGACGAGGCTCATTGCGGATTATGCGACCCGCTTCGACCGGGTCGAAGAGGGTTATGAAGGGCAGCTTTACATCGAAGTTGCTCCGCGCAGCTTCAGTGTGGTGGTCAGAACGGGCACCCGGCTGAACCAGCTCCGCTTCCGGCGCACCCGCGGTGAGAATCCCAAGCCCATCACGGGCGCCGATTGGCGAACCCTGCTCACGGAAGGTCAGATCGCCGATTGCACCGCGACGACCGAGAAGACCGGGGACCTGCCCTTCACCATCGATCTCAAGGGAGCCGGCGCCGACGACGCACTCATAGGATGGCGCGCGAAGAAGCACACCAGACGGATCGATCTGGAGCGGCGGGACTACGATCCCTTCGATTTCTGGGAGCCCATCCGTTTCCACAAGGAGTCGTCCCTGATCCTCGATCCGGATGAGTTCTACATCCTGATGACGAAGGAGGCGATCGCCGTGCCGCCGGAGTTCGCCGCGGAGATGCTGCCGTACGATACGCGGGCGGGCGAATTTCGCGTGCATTACGCGGGCTTCTTCGACCCCGGATTCGGTTGGGACGCGCAGACGAGGCGAGCCGGCAGCAGCAGGGGTGTGTTGGAAGTCCGATCGCACGAGGTACCCTTCCTGCTGGAGCACGGACAGACGGTGGGCTGGCTGCGCTACGAGCGCATGGCGGAGCGGCCGGACATCCTGTACGGCAACGGCATCGCCTCCAACTATCAGGGGCAGCAGTTGCGGCTGGCGAAACAGTTCAGGCCTCTCGAGCCGCGCTGAACCCCTTCGATCCCGATGACATGCGAGCCGGGCATGCGGCGACGGCCGGACGCGCTTGACTTATCCGTTTACAAGTGTAGTCTTTGCGGTTGTCTACAGCCGTAAACGAAAGGGGCTGCCATGCGGAGGGCCGGGCTCATTTGCGCGGGGGTGCTGACCGGTGCGGTGCTCGCGAGGTCATGCTCGATTCCGGCCGAAGCCACGCAGGTGGCGCAGTCGTCCGCCATGCACGATGGACAGCATGATTTCGACTTCGAGCTCGGCGCGTGGAAATTCCGGGTGAGGAAACTGCCGAACGCGTTGTCGGGCGGACACCGCTGGGTCGAGCTCGACGGCACGACGAAGACCTGCAAGCTGTGGAACGGCCGTTCGCAGATCGAGCAAATGGAGGTGAGCGGCGGCGGCCAATCGATCGAGGGGATGACGCTGCGCCTCTACAACCCGCAGACGCGTCAATGGAGCCTCTACTGGGCGACGAGCAAGGGGGGCACCATCGGAGGTCCGCCGAACATCGGCGAGTTCAAAAACGGCGTCGGCGAGTTCTATGCGGATGATATCTACGAGGGCCGTTATGTTCTCATCCGCTACGTCTGGTCACGGATCACACCGACGACGGCGCATTTCGAGCAGTCACTCTCCGCGGACGGCGGCCGCACGTGGGTGGCCAATTGGATAACCGATCAGTGGCGTGTCGCGCCGGGCGCCGATTGCGCCGGCGGCGCGCCGTGAGATATCGCTCGAGCGTAAGCGAAAGGCCGGATGCCATGCGACTCTTCAGGCATCTGCCGATGACGGCTTGACACGTTCGTTTACAAGCGTAGTCTTGCTGGCGTTCATGAGCGTACCGGAAAGCATCAGCGAGGCGGAATCTGCCGTCCTCGCAGTCCTGTGGGAGAAGGGATCCGCTACGGCAGAGGATGTGCTGGCGGTGCTCGCCGGGCCGCGTGACTGGCAGGAATCGACCGTAAAGACATTGCTCGGCCGCCTGCTCAAGAAGGGCGCCGTGCGTGCCGAGAAGGACGGCCGTCGTTTCATCTATTCGCCGACTCTCGAGCGTGAGGAGTGGCTTTCGCTGGAAAGCGAGAGCCTGCTGAATCGCCTCTACGGCGGCCGGGTGGCGCCCCTCGTCGCGCATTTCAGCCGCCATCGCAAGCTCTCGAAACGGGACATCCGCGACCTGAAGCGCCTGATCGAGGAGCTCGATCATGAGTAGTGCCGCCCTGCAGCACGTGGTAATGCTCAGCTGGGTGACGACTCTCGCGGCGTTGTTCGTGGCCGTGGCACGCGTGCCGTTGCGCAGCACGCTGGGCGCGAGGGCTACCTATTTGCTCTGGCTCGCCGTGCCTGCGAGCGCCCTCGCCCTCGCACTGCCGCACTCCTATCAGGCGTCCGGCAGCGCTGCAGCGGGCGCACCTGACATCCTGGGCTGGGCGTGGGCACGAGCGGATGCCCTGCTCGCGGCGATCCAGGCGATCCACGTTTCCGGACAGGTCGGCACGATCGCCTGCGCCGTGTGGATGACGGGCGCGGGGGCCGCTCTTGGCTTCATGTTCCTGCGGCAGCGCTCTTTCGCCCGCTCGCTCGGCACTCTCGTTCCCTCGACGGACGGAACCTGGCGCGGCCGCGGAGTGGTCGAGCCCATGCTGCTCGGCGCACTGCGTCCGCGGGTGTTGGTTCCGTTGGATTTCGAGCAGCGCTATAGCGCGGAAGAGCGCGAATTCGTCCTCGCGCACGAGCGCGCGCACATGCGCCGCGGCGATACGCTGGCGAATGCCCTCGGCGCCGCGTGGCTGTGCTTCTTTTGGTTCAACCCGGTGATGTTCTGGGCATTGCGCCTGTTGCGTTTCGACCAGGACCTCGCTTGCGACGCCGCGGTGCTTGCCGCAGCGGGGCGGTCATGCCGCGGGCGCTACGCCGAAGCGTTGCTCAAGGCGCAACTTGCGGGCGAGGGCGTTTTACCCGTGCCGCTCGCCTGTCATTGGCGGTCGGTTCACCCGCTGCGGCGGCGAATCGCGGCGCTCAAACGTCCCGTGATGGGGCGGCTCCGCCACGGGATCGGAATTCTGTGCGTCACGACGATCGTCTCCTCGGTGAGCCTCGGTGTGCATGCCGCACAGCCCGCTTTGAATGCGCCGCCGGCAGCCCCACATGACGGATCGCCTGCCAACGGTGCTGCGGCCGCTCGTGCTGCCGGCAAGGTCTGTCCGCTGGCCCTGCGCCGCGCTCGCGAGAGCCATCAGATCCGCCCCCGCGGTTGAGAGCGGCTACTGCGGCTTGAATGCCCGGATCTCCAGCGAGACCTGCGTGCTGCCCTTGACGTGTTGCTCGGCTCGGGCCGGCATGTAATCGAGAGCGGGGGCCAGCCAGAGATACGTCGTCTTGCTGGAGCCCGGCTGGTGGCTGGTGTAGAGGATGGTGCGCAGCTTCCCGAGCGGGGTGTCGAGCGTGCTCTCTTCGTGGCGCACGTACTGGAAGCTGTCGATCTCATCGGTGTTGAGCATCCAGAAGCTGTCGGGAGCGTCCCGCGCCAGCAGCTTGAGCATGATGGCGATCTGCACCGACAGCGGGTCCTGGGTACCCGCCTGCAGCTTCAGGGCGAGCAGCTTCCCCTTGGCGATGCCGGTCACCTGGCGAGCCTTCCAATCGAACTGCGCCATCACGTCGTTGCCGGCGCCGCCTGCCTCGAACGCGAGCGGCTGCACTTCGCCCGCGGCAATCCTGAAGCGGCTCGACTGACGCAGCGGGTGGGGAAAGGCGAGCCGGAAAACCCCGTAGGCGTTGTCGGTGGAGGTGTAGAGATACAACTGCGGTGCGGTGCGGCGCAGTTGCAGAGTGGAGGTGCCGGCAGTGACCCCGTGCCACGTGATGGTGTAGGTGGCGACGAAGGGCACGGGCGCGGAAGGGGGCGCCGTCGGCTGCGTGAGGGCGTGCCCGGCCGCCATCGCATTGCCTGCTGCGGCCGCCATCAGCAGCGCGGTGGCTACACCCAAGCGCTCAGTCGCCCGTACTGTCATCGAGCCTCGTCGTCAGGGGAAATCCTCCACCACGGGCGCATCGAGCGATTTGCCATCGAGCCAGGGCCGATCATCGCGCCACGCGAGCCTGCCCTCGGCGAGCCAACCGATCACCCGGGGATAGATGATGTGCTCCGTGGCCTGAACCCGTGCTGACAGCGTGTCCTCCGACTCCCCCGGCCGCACGGCCACTCTCGACTGGAGAATGACCGGTCCACCGTCGAGTTCCGCGGTGACGAAGTGCACGCTGGCGCCGTGCACCCGGTCGCCGGCCTCGAGCACGCGCCGGTGGGTATGCAGGCCGCGGAATTTCGGCAGCAGTGACGGATGGATGTTCAGAATCCGCCCCGCGCGCGCTTCGGCGAACTGTTGTGACAGGATGCGCATGAAGCCGGCGAGGACGATCACGTCCGGCCGTGCGGCCGCCAGCGCCGCCTCCAGCTCGCTTTCGAACCGAGCACGCCCCGTGGCGCCGGGCCAGGGAATGGCGCAGGTCTCGATTCCCAGTGCTCGCGCGGTATCGAGGCCCGGCACCCCCGGCCGCTCGGAGAGCACCAGATCGACACGGGCCTTGATCCGGCCTTCGGCGCACGCGCGCGCGATCGCGGCCATGTTGGAGCCGCGGCCGGAAATGAGGATCGCGAGCCGCAGCGGTTCGCTGCCGGTCACTCTGTGATGACCACGCCGCGCGAGCCCGGGCGGATCTCGCCGATGATCTGCGCCGACTCACCGCGCGCGGCAAGGAGCCCGAGCGCCCGCGGCGCGTGTTCCTGCGACACGACGGCGACCATGCCGATGCCACAGTTGAAGGTGCGGTACATTTCCGCCGCATCGATGTGTCCGACCTGCTGCAGCCAGTCGAAGACCGGATCGCGGTGCCAGCTACGGCGCTCGAGCACCGCTTCCAAACCGTCCGGCAGCACGCGCGGGATGTTGTCCGTCAAGCCGCCGCCGGTGATGTGAGCCAGCGCGTGCACGTCGAGCTGCCGCGCGAGCTCGAGGAGCGGCTTGACGTAGATGCGCGTGGGGGCGAGCAACCGCTCGAGAAGAGGCTTGCCGTCGAGGTGGGTATCGCTGCCGGCGGCGCTCAGCGCGACGAGCTTGCGAATGAGCGAATAGCCGTTCGAATGCGGCCCGGAGGAGGCAAGGCCGATCACGGTGTCGCCGGCTCGGACTGCACTGCCGTCGATGATTTTGTCCTTCTCTACGACGCCCACGCAGAAGCCGGCGAGATCGTAATCCTCACCGTAGTAGATGCCCGGCATCTCGGCAGTCTCGCCGCCGACGAGCGACGCGCCGGCTTGCGCACAGCCTTCGACGATGCCGCGCACCACAGCTTCAGCCACGTCGACCCGAAGCTTGCCGGTGGCGTAGTAGTCGAGAAAGAAGAGTGGCTCGGCGCCCTGTACCGCGATGTCATTGGCGCACATCGCGACCAGATCGATCCCGATCGTGTCGTGCCGGCCCGCATCGATGGCGAGGCGGAGCTTCGTACCGACGCCGTCGGTACCCGAGACCAGAACCGGGCGCCGGTAGCCTGCCGGCAGCTCCACCAGCGCGCCGAAGCCGCCGATGCCGGCCAGCACCTCCGGCCGTCGCACGCGCGCCACAAGAGGCTTGATGCGCTCGACGAGCTCATCGCCGGCGTCGATATCGACACCGGCATCGCGATACGTCATGCCGCGGCCTTCACTCACCGAATCGCCCTCGTGTACAGGCCGGAGCCCTTGCGTGTGGTATTGTACATTTTGCGCGATCTACGGCGCGATCCAAACACTCCGATGCCCCGCTCCCAGACAATCGCGAAGCGCCTTGTCCGTGAAGCGCTGCTGCTTGCAGCATGCGCCGTGCTGCCTGCGGCGGCCTGGGCGGCGCATGCCGTGCCGGTGTTCCAGGTCGATGTGGCGGGGCAGTCCGCGCCGGCGCTGCAGGATGCCATGCGCGCGGCCCTGGTGCGCGCCACCGGCCGGCGCGAATCCGCGAACGATCCGGTCTTCGGCGGGCTCGTCGGGGAGGCGGCGAAATATGTCCAGAGCTACGACCGCGGGCCGCGAGGCGAGCTGCAGGTCATCTTCAATGCGGCGGAGATCGACAAAGCGATCAGTGCGCTCGACCGCAGCGTCTGGGATCCGGACCGGCCGTTCACTCTCGTAGTCCTCTATCCACCGCCGGACCAGACGGATCAGGGAGCAGATCAGGCCGGGCTCGAGCAAGCGGCGGAGCAGCGCGGGCTGCCCATCAGCATCGTGCCCCTGCCGGTGACCGATGGCAGCGGCAACCTGCTGCCACGCGAAGCGCTGCTCGAGATGGCCCATCGCTACGGGGCGGAGCAGCTCCTGATCGGCCGGCCGCCGGCGAGTGCGAGCGCGCCTCCCGCGGCGACAGCACCGGGTAATGCGCCAGGCGCGGCCGCTGCAGCGCCACCGGGAACGTTGCAGGCGCCCGCCGCGACGCTACCGCCTCGGCCCGGGTCCATGGGAGCCTGGCAATGGACCCTGTACACCGATTTCACCACTCAGACCTGGAGCGGTCCAATGACGGCGGGCATCGACGACACCGTGGACCTGCTCGCGCCTCCGGCCGGCGCCGCCGCTGCCAGCGCGCCCGGGGAGACGGAAGTCGAGATCGACGGGGTAACGACGCTCGCCGACTATGGCAACATCGAGCTGATGCTCGGCGCCGTTCCCGGGGTGAGCCGGGCTGATGTCATACAGGTGAGCGGCAACTCCGTTCTCTTCGAGCTGACCGTCCGTGGCGGCGGTGCCGCCGTCGATCGGGCGCTGTCGAGCTCGCCCAGCTTCACCCGTGTCGGGCCAGGCTCACAAGGAGGCGCAGCGTCCGCTGCACCGCTCGTCTACCGGTACCGGCCGGGTTAGGCGCGCTCGCACCCGCACGCGGACGCTCACTATCTTTCACCGTGCGCCACCTGCCAAATCTCATCTGTCTGGTGCGCCTCGCGCTCATCTGGCCGATCGCCACGGCTCTCTATGGCGGTCACTACGGCCTCGCGCTCGCGCTTTTCGTGCTCGCTGCGATCTCCGATGGGCTGGACGGCTATCTGGCCAAGCGATTCAACTGGATTTCCGACCTCGGCAAGATCCTGGATCCCGCGGCCGACAAGCTGTTGCTCGTTACCGTATTCGTGGAATCGACCTGGCTCGGCCTGGTGCCCTGGTGGGTGACCGCTGCGGCGGTGGCGCGCGATGTCATGATCGCGTTGGGCGCGCTCGTCTACCGGCTCTGGTTCGGTCCGCTTCGCGGACGGCCGACGATCATCAGCAAGATCAACACGGCCGCGCAATTGCTCTATCTGGCGGCGGTGATGCTGGGCGCTGCGGCCGGCTTCCCGCCCCACGATGTGCTGCGCGCGTTGGCGCTTACCGTGTTCGCAACCACCGCGTTGTCCGGCCTCAACTATGTGCAGGCCTTCACCCGGCGGGCCTGGGCCATGGTGCTCGAGCGCGAGACCGCGCTGCGGCAGCGTGGGATGGCACGCGGCAACGACGCCAAGCGTCCAGCCTGAGCAGCGCGCGTGTATCAGCTTCCCCTTGGAGTGCGTCTGCCGGACCGGGCCATCTTCGCCAGCTATCTGCCGGCGCGCAATGGCGAAGCACTCGCGCACGCCAGGCGCGTCGCCGGCGGTGAGGCCGCGGGCGCGACCTGGATCTGTGGTCCTGCAAGCGCAGGAAAAACACATCTGCTGCAGGCGACCTGCTCGCAGGCGGCCGAGTCGCGTCGCACCGGATATTTTCCCCTCGCGGAGCTCGCGAGCCTCGGCGTCGGCGTGCTGGAGGGACTGCCGCAGCTGGAATGCCTCTGCCTCGACGATCTCGAGGAAGTCGTCGGCCGTCTGGAGTGGGAGAAGGCAATCTTCGGCCTGCTGCGCGAAGTCGAGGACTGCGGTGGCGCGTTGGTCATGGCGGCGCGGCCGCCGCCGGCGGTGCTCGCCTGGGCGCTGCCGGATCTCGGCTCCCGCTGCGCGGCGGGGGCCGTTCTGCAACTGCGGGCGCTCGATGAGACGGAGCAGCAGCAGGCCCTGCAGCTGCGCGCCCGGCTGCGGGGCTTCGAGCTCCCGGAGGAGACTTCGCGCTGGCTGCAGCGCCGCTTCCCGCGCGACATGCGCCGGCTGTACGGCCTGCTCGATACCCTCGATGAGGCGGCGCTCGCCGCGCAGCGGCGGCTGACCGTGCCTTTCATCCGTGAGGTGTTGGGGCGAGCCGCACAGCCCTGAGGAACCAAAACTAACCTGACAGCAGCACCGCGAGGGACGCTACGCGCTTCCCCAGCGCCTGGGCGAGCGACCGCTCGTCCTCGGTCAGCGCCGGCTGATCCCCGGCGCCGGCGAAGTGCGAGGCCCCATAGGGGGTGCCTCCGGATCGCGTCTGGTGCAGTGCAGGCTCCGTATACGGCAAACCCACGAGAAACATGCCGTGATGCAGCAGCGGCAGCATCATCGAGAGAAGTGTCGCCTCCTGCCCGCCGTGAAGAGTCTGTGTCGAGGTGAAGACGCCGGCGGGTTTGCCGGCCAGCGCGCCCGATACCCACAGGCTCGATGTCGAATCTAGGAAATACTTGAGAGGCGCCGCCATGTTGCCGAAACGGGTCGGACTGCCGAGGAGCAGGCCCTGGGCGTTGCGCAGGTCCTCGAGAGTGGCATAGGGCGCGCCGGTCATCGGCACCAGCCTCACGGGCTGCTCGTTCTCTGCGCTGACGGGCGGCACCGTACGCAGCTTTGCGGTGGCGCCGGCGACGCTCTCGACGCCGCGGCAGGCCTGGCGGGCGAGCTCCGCGGTCGCGCCGCTGCGTGAGTAATAGAGCACCAGAATCTCAATCATCGAAGGTTCCCCCGTCTCCGGCCGCGCGCAAGGCACGGCATACGGCCGTACCAGCCTGGGTCGAGTTTGCGGATACGTTGCCACAGCGCGATGTCTCCTTCCATGCGTCTGAGAAGCCCGGCGGCAGGCAGTCTCGGCCGCGGCGGCGCGCAGGGCGAGGGGTCATTTCGGGTCACTTGCGCAGCAAATGGGTATATTCACCGCATGAATTGCAAGAAATGCCTGGTCTCGGGACGCGTGCAGGGGGTGTTCTATCGCGGCGCGGCGGCGCTGCGGGCGCGCGAGCTTCACGTGCGCGGCTACGCGCGCAATCTCCCCGACGGACGTGTCGAAGTTCTGGCATGTGGCGAGGAGAAGGCCGTGCAGGCCTTCGTCAGCTGGCTGTGGACGGGCCCGTCGGCGGCGAAGGTGACTGGAGTGGAGGTTGCCGACGCGCCGGAACACGGCGAGCGGCCGCCGGCCGGCTTCCACACGGCATAGGTCAGTGGAGCAGGCGCGCGCTGGGTGGGGCGGGATGCCTGGATGCGGTGCCTGAACGATAAAATCCGAGGTCGTCAGCGCCCGACCATCTCTCCCAATCCGTGAGCACCCGGTCGGGATACTCCGGGTGGCCCACGCTGCCGTTGTATTTCTCCAGCGCGAGCCGCACGTCGTTGTGCGTGTACTGCAGATAGAACCGGAGAATGGCGCAGCCCATCCGGATGTTGGGCTCGACGTGCACGAGCTCCCAGCCCTTCATCCCGAGCTTGACCGGCCAGAAGGGCATCACCTGCATCAGGCCGACGGCGCCGGCCGGAGAGACCGCCCAGCGGTTGAAATCGCTCTCCACCTGCATCACCGCCATGACCAATCCCGGCGGCAGTTTGGACTCACCCGGCCGGTGCGTCTCGCAATACACCTGGTGCAGGATCGAGAGCCGCTCGGCGGGGTCCGGCACGAACCGCTTCAAGCGCGGTGCCATGAGGGTGTACCAGACGGCGGCATCGTAGCGGTCGGCGAAGCATTGCGCCTGCGCGATGGCGCGCTGGACGACGGGCCCAAGCGCCGCATCCCGTTGTTGGTCGGCGCGCGCGGGAGCTACGAGCACGGCAAGCAGCAACGCGACGAGCGTGCCCCGCAGGCATGGGGATTTACCGCATTCGCGCCTTGATGAAGTCGACTGCCTCATCGAGCGGGAACTCGATGCTCTCGCTGTCGCGGCGGTAGCGGTACTCGAGGCGGCCCGCTTCGAGGCCCCGATCGCCGACCACCAGCCGATGCGGAATGCCGAGGAGCTCTGCGTCGGCGAACTTGACGCCGGGCCGGGCATCGCGGTCGTCATAGAGTACCTCGATGCCTTGTGCGGTGAGCTCGTTGTAGAGGCGGTCGGCAACTTCGCGTACCCGGGCGGACTTCTGCAGGTTGAGCGGCACCAGCACCACCTGGAAGGGCGCGAGCGGCGCCGGCCAGATGATGCCGCGCTCATCGTGATTCTGCTCGATGGCCGCGGCGACGACACGCGTCACACCGATGCCATAGCAGCCCATGAGCAGGGTCACTTCCTTGCCCGACTCATCGAGCACCTTTGCCTTGAGCGGTTCGCTGTACTTGCTGCCCAGCTGGAAGATATGGCCGACCTCGATGCCGCGAGCGGTCTTGAGGTGCCCACGTCCGCTGGGGCTGGGATCCCCCTCGCGGACGTTGCGGATGTCGGCAGCGGCGATATCGCCGACGTCCCGGTCCCAGTTGACGCCGGTGAGGTGCATGTCCTTCTCGTTGGCGCCGCAGACGAAGTCGGCGAGAGCCAACGCGCTGTGGTCCGCATAGATGCGGCAGCGCAGGCCCACGGGGCCGATGAATCCGGCCTGAGCGCCGGTGGCGCGCGCAATACGCTCCGCGCCGGCCATGCGCAGCGGGCTGGCAACACCCGGCAGCCGCTGCGCCTTGACCGCGTTGAGGTCGTGATCGCCGCGCAGAACGAGCGCGACGACGTCCTCCTCGGAGCCCTCGACGAGAAGCGTCTTCACGCACCTCGATGGCGCCACCTTGAGCATGCGTGAGACCTCCTCGATGGTCCGCGCGCCGGGTGTGGCCACCTTGGCCATGGCTTCGCCCGGGGCGGGGCGCGGCTCCTTCGGCGGCAGCGCGGCGGCTGCCTCGAGGTTGGCGGCGAAATCGTCCTCGTCGGAGAAGACGATCGCATCCTCGCCGGAGGCGGCGAGCACGTGAAACTCCTGCGAGACATCGCCGCCGATGGGCCCGGAATCCGCCTTCACGGCGCGGAAATCGAGGCCCATGCGCGTGAAAATGCGGGTGTAGGCGTCATACATGGCGCGGTAACCCTGCTGCAGCGAGGCGGCATCGACGTGGAAGGAGTAGGCGTCCTTCATGATGAACTCGCGCGCCCGCATGACGCCGAAGCGCGGCCGGATCTCGTCGCGGAACTTGGTCTGCACCTGATAGAAGTTCACCGGGAGCTGGCGATAGCTCTTGATGTCCCGGCGGACGATATCCGTGATGACTTCCTCGTGCGTCGGGCCGGCTACGAAGTCGCGCTCATGCCGATCCTTCAGGCGCAGCAGCTCGGGGCCGTACTCGGTCCAGCGGCCGGACTCCTGCCAGAGCTCGCCCGGCTGGAATACGGGCATGATGACCTCCAGCGCCCCCGCGCGGTCCATCTCCTCGCGAATGATGGTCTCCGCCTTGCGCAGGGTCCGCAGCCCCATCGGCAGCCAGCTGTAGAGACCCGCCGCCTCGCGGCGGATGAGCCCCGCGCGCAGCATCAGCTGATGGCTGAGTACTTCGGCTTCGGCCGGAGTCTCCTTGGCGGTGTTGATCGGGTACTGCGAAAGCCTCATCGGTGCGCGGTCTTTTGCTGGGGTTGAAGAGTCGCGCATCTTATCAGGACATCACCTGATAAAATTCGCTCCCCTTTTCCGCCCGCAGTACCGAGCCAGCCCTGATGCCCCCGAGCCCGAACCCGGAGAGTGAGAGCGCCCTGAGCATGGAGCCGGATGCCGACAATGAGGTCAAGCCGCGGCGCAAGGGGATCTACCTCCTGCCGAACCTGCTGACCACCGGATGCCTCTTTTCGGGGTTCTACGCCATCGTCGCCGCCATCGACCAGCATTTCGCGCCGGCAGGCATGGCGGTCTTCATCGCCATGATCTTCGATACGCTGGACGGACGGATCGCGCGCCTGACGCGCACCGAGAGCGCCTTCGGCAAGGAATACGACAGTCTGGCGGACATGGTCTCCTTCGGGCTCGCCCCAGCCATCGTCGCCTACCAGTGGGGCGTCGTACGGATCGCCGAGTTCGGGCGCGAATGGGGCCGATTCGGCTGGCTCGCCTGCTTCTTCTACGCGGTGACGGCTGCGCTTCGCCTCGCACGCTTCAATGCGCGCTCGGCGACGGCCGACAAACGCTATTTCGAGGGGTTGCCGAGCCCGTCTGCTGCCGCCATCGTGGCCGGGTTCGTCTGGGCTTCGAGCCACTGGCACGAGCCCGGGCTCACCGGCCTCATTGCGGCCTTCACAGTGACGGCCGTGGCCGGCGCCCTCATGGTCAGCCGGTTTGGCTATCCGAGCTTCAAGCAGTTCAATCTCGACCGGCGCGTCCGGTTCGTGTCCCTGCTCCTCGTAGTGCTGATCGTCGTCCTGATCGCGGTCGTGCTGAATGCCACCGATCCGCCGACGTTGCTGCTGGCGATCTTCGGCACCTACGCCGCCTCGGCGCCCATCATCTGGCTGTTTCGCCGCCTGCGCCGGCTGCGGCGCGCACCTGCCTGATGGACCGCGGGCTTCGCGCCGAGTACCTGCAGACCCTGGGCATCGACGTCTGGGTGCAGCGGGCCGGAGTCGCGGGCAGCCAGGGCGCCGCGGTGGCCACCCAAACATTGGAGCCCATCGTGCCCGCTGGGCCGCTATCCCGCGCAACGCAGGCCGTCGCGGCTCGGGACGCGGTGGCGCAACCGCCCGCGGCGGTGATTGCAGCGCCGGGCGACACGGAATGGGCCGGGCGCTGGGAAGCGCTGCGGGAGGAGGTGCTGCGATGCACCCGCTGCAGCCTTCACGCCGGCCGCACCCAGGGCGTCTTCGGGGTGGGTAACCCCCGGGCCGAATGGATGGTCATCGGTGAGGCGCCTGGGGCGGAGGAAGATCGGCGCGGAGAGCCGTTCGTCGGGCGCGCCGGGCAGCTGCTCGATGCGATGCTGCGTGCGATCGGCCTCAGCCGGGCGCAGAACGTATACATCGCCAACGTCCTCAAGAGCCGGCCGCCGAACAACCGCGATCCGCGCCCGGAGGAGGTTGGCGCCTGCCTGCCGTACCTGCGACGCCAGATCGAGCTGGTGCGTCCGCGCCTCCTGCTGGCGGTGGGCAGGATTGCGGCCCAGAACCTGCTGGGGACGGAGGAGTCCCTGAGCCGCCTGCGCGGCCGGGTGCACCGGTTCGGCGAGCTGAACACGCCCCTCGTGGTGACGTATCATCCCGCCTATCTCCTGCGCACTCCGGCGGACAAGCGCAAGGCGTGGGAGGACCTTAAATTCGCGCGTAGCGTGTTCCGGCAACTGACGGCAGGGTCCGAAGATGGCCATCGCTCCTGAACTGCTCGACGTCACCCCGGAGATCGGTATCCGCCCCATGACCGAGGCGGACGTCGCCGAGGTCTTCGCGATCGAGCGCTCCTCGTACCAGTTTCCCTGGAGCGAGGGCATTTTCCGCGATTGCCTGCGGGTCGGGTATGTCTGCCGCGTTCTCACCCTCGAGCATCAGATCATCGGCTACGGAGTCATGAGCGTCGGCGCGGGCGAGGCACACGTGCTGAACCTTTGCGTCTCGGACGCGTATCGCTGCCGCGGGCTCGGCCGACGCATGCTCGCGTATCTGCTGGAGCGCGGCGCGGCTGCCGGCATGAGCGAGGCTTTCCTCGAGGTGCGGCCATCCAACACGGCGGCGATCCGTTTGTATCAGGCCGTTGGATTCGAGCAGGTCGGCATGCGCCGCGGCTACTACCAGGCCGTGGGCGGCAGGGAAGATGCCGCAGTGCTCAGACTCACCCTGCGCGGACGGCGGGCGCCCCGCAACACTCTCTGACGATCGATTCATGACTGAACTGACTGCCGAGATCCGTCGGCGGCGGACGTTTGCGATCATCTCGCATCCCGACGCCGGCAAGACAACACTCACCGAAAAGCTGCTGCTCTTCGGCGGCGCCATTCAGATGGCGGGCACCGTCAAGGGCCGCAAGGCCGCGCGGCACGCCACTTCCGACTGGATGCGCCTGGAGCAGCAGCGCGGGATCTCGGTGACTTCCTCGGTGATGCAGTTTCCCTACCGCGACTGCATCGTCAACCTGCTGGATACGCCGGGTCACGAGGATTTCTCGGAAGACACCTACCGGACGCTGACTGCCGTCGACTCGGCTCTGATGGTCATCGATTGCGCCAAGGGCGTGGAGGAACGGACCATCAAGCTGATGGAGGTCTGCCGCCTGCGCGATACGCCGATCATGACCTTCATCAACAAGCTCGATCGCGAAGGACGCGCGCCGATCGAGCTGCTCGATGAGATCGAGAAGGTGTTGGGCGTCGCCACGGCGCCCGTCACCTGGCCGATCGGCATGGGGCGGGACCTGCGCGGAATCTATCACCTCCTGGAGGATCGCATTTACGTGTATCTCGCGGGGGAGCGCGGCCGGGTCGGCGAGAATCATGTCATCCAGGGGCTGCGCAGCGATGCGGCCCGTGAGCTTCTGGGCGAGCGCTTGGACGCGGTGGCCGAGGAGATCGAGCTCGTCAGGGGCGCGACCGCGGTGTTCGATGCCGACGCCTACCTCGCCGGCCGGCAGACGCCCGTGTTCTTCGGCTCGGCGATCAGTAACTTCGGAGTGGAGGAGCTGCTCGCGACTTTCACCGCGCACGCGCCGGGCCCGCAGGCCCGCGAGACCCGCGAACGGCAGGTGGAGCCGCTCGAGGAGGCGCTGTCGGGGTTCGTCTTCAAGATCCAGGCCAACATGGATCCGGGACATCGCGACCGGATCGCGTTTCTGCGCCTGTGCTCGGGCAAGTACACGCGGGGAATGCGGCTCTTTCATTCGCGGCTCGGCAAGGAGGTGCGGGTGGCGGATGCCCTCACGTTCATGGCGGCGGAGCGGGAGCATGCGGAGGAGGCTTTCGCGGGCGACATCATCGGGCTGCACAACCACGGCACCATCAACATCGGCGATACGTTCACGGAGGGGGAGAAGCTGGCTTTCACCGGGGTGCCCAATTTCGCGCCGGAGATCTTCCGGCGGGCGGTGCTCAAGGATCCACTGAAGATGAAGGCGCTGCAGAAAGGGCTGTCGCAGCTTTGCGAGGAGGGGGCGACGCAGCTCTTCAAGCCGGTCCGGAACAACGAGCTCATCCTGGGGGCGGTTGGGCAGCTGCAGTTCGAGGTCGTCGCCTTCAGATTACAGGATGAGTATGGGGTGCAGTGTGTGTTCGAGCCGGTGAACGTGCATACGGCCCGGTGGATCGATGCGGCGGATGGGAAGAAGCTGGAGGAGTTTCGCACGCGGGCGCATGACAACCTGGCGGTCGATCATGCTGGATCGCTGGTGTATCTGGCGCCTACGCGGGTGAATCTGCAGCTCACGCTGGAAAGGTGGCCGGATATCACGTTCCGGGAGACGAGAGAGCATGCGGTGTGAGGATGCGGCAGTGAGAGTGCGCTGCTGAGAGTGTGCTGCCCGCCGTACGGATGTCAGTCAGCTTCTGTGTTTCGGCCGGCGGAGGGAGAGGCGTGATACGGTGCGCTCGAATGTACGTAGGGCCTGATCGTGTGGAGAGCTGGATGCCGGGCCGAAGCGCAGGCTGGCGTATTGCTCGAGTAGCGGGCGTACCTGAGAGGCCAGATCGGGGCGGAGTCTAACAATCGCCTGCGCGTAGGACAGGGGGCCTTGGTGAGGGGCGCGGGAGAGGCCTGCGCGGGCGAGCTTGCGGCAGAGGCGGGAGTAGGCGCGGCCGAGGCGATCGGGGGACGGGGACCCGCGGCCGGATTTGTCGAGCTGCCAGGAGATCCAGGCAAGCCAGAGGAGCAATGTGACGGCGAATGCCCAGCCTGCGTCGCGCAGCTGCGGGGAGCGGAAGCCCAAGGCGGCCAGGAGGTTGAGTTGGGAGCGGTAGTTGAAACCTACTACGCGCGCGTTCCACCAGCCGTTGAGTGCATCCCAGCGCTGCAACGCGGTGTTGAGCCAGGGCCAGGCGTGCACCAGGCGCTCGGGGGCGGAGACTGCGTCGGGCAGCAGATCGAGGATGCCGCGAGAGAGCCGCTCCGGCGCGACCACCGCCGTGGGGTCTACGCGGGTCCAGCCGCGGTCTGCGAGCCAGACTTCCGCCCAGGCGTGCGCATCCGACTGGCGTACCACGAGCGTGCCGTCGTAGGGATTCCACTGACCGCCGAGATAGCCGGTGACCACGCGCGCCGGAACGCCTCCAGATCTCATCATGTCGACGAATGCCGAGGCGTAGTGGCCGCAGAAGCCGGTGCGCGTGTGGAACAGGAAGTCGTCGACCGGATCCGGTCCGAGAGGGGGCGGAGTGAGCGAGTACGAGAATCCTCCGGTACGAAGGAAGGCGAGCACGGCCTGCACGAAGGCAGCGTCCGAGCCGGCGCGACTGCGCAGTTGCAGGGCAAACGCGAGGGTCCGCGGATTCTGTCCGCGCGGCAGCTGCGTGTCGTCGAGCCGGTCCGTGGCGGAGAGCGGCGCCAGGGATCGCGCGTGCGCGCAGGACGTCGCGGTGTAACTCAGCGGGTCGGATACCGGTTGGCTGCCGATGAGCTGGTAATCGTCGGTATAACGGACGTCCGGGCTCGGTGAGCCCATCACGGTGTCGAGGGAGAGCCACCAGCGCCTGAAGGTGGGTTCCAGGTCGATGCGGTAGCGGTACGGGCTGGAGAGGCAGTCGAGCGGTTGAGCCGCGCGCACGTAATGCCCCGCCTTCCAGGTTGCGCCATCGAACGCGTGCATCACGGGACCGCGCCAGTAGCGCTCGTTGGGCGGAGGCGCTCTGCCGTCGAAGCGCGCTCTGAAGGCAACGGCATAGGAGGTGGTCAGACGGGTGATGCCGCCCGGTGTCAGCGTATCGCCGAGGCCCGTCGCGGCGTCGCCACCAGTCGGCAACGCCCAGAAGTGACCCGGCAGGCGCGGGAAGAAGAGAAACAGCAGGACGGCGAGCGGCATGGAGTAAAGCAGGGTGCGTCCTGCGAGCGCGATGGCATCGCGCGCCCGCAGGCCCGCCGATGCGATCGATGGACCTGCCGGCACGGTCAGTGGGTCTGCAGGCGCGGTCAGCGGGCTTGTCGGCGTGCTCAGCAGGCCTGCCGACGCCGGGAGTACTTTCTCGTTCGCTGCGGGTGTATAGGCGACGAGGGCGAGCGCCGAGCAGCACAACAGTGCTTCCGCCGCGTACAGCGGCACCCACGCGAGATTCTGCCGGTCCAGACATGCCGCCAGAAGGAGGAACAGCGCGCCCCCGATCACGACGTACTGATCGCGCCTGCCGCGTGTCTCGAGCAGCTTGATCGCCACCATCAACATGAGCATCGCTGTCCCGGGAGCGAGGCCGTTCAGCGTATGAAACTCAGCCAACACCCCCGTCACGAGCGCCAGCCCCAGCGCGACGCGTACGACGCCTCCCGGCAGCCGTACGGCGCCGAGCAGCCCAGCGAGCCGCCAGCCGACGAGCGCCAGGGAGACCAGCGTGATCCATGGCGGGACCTGGAGCGCATGCAACAGAAGGGCCACCGTGATTGCCGCGCACACCCACAGCAACGGCAGGCGCTGCTCCGTGCGCATCGAAGC
>Ga0134126_10000439_pt1 | contig 53625 bp, 40 predicted proteins | sample KB31752_FD_96881 | JGI IMG/M metagenome (GOLD analysis project Ga0134126, IMG submission 96881) | Terrestrial soil microbial communities with excess Nitrogen fertilizer from Kellogg Biological Station, Michigan, USA - KB3-175-2 | ecosystem: Environmental > Terrestrial > Soil > Unclassified ...
CGACGCCATATACTTCTCCACAACGACTTCAACGGGCTCTGTGGAGCCAAGTACCAGTTCGATGATCTGACTCAGTTCGCTGTGCATCGCTATCTCCTGAACGGCACGGACAGCATCGGCGCTTTCACCCGAAAAGAGCACCACGGATAAACGCTGAGTTAGGGCGTATTGCTGCTGAAGAACCGGCACTAGCGCTAGGTTTCGCCCAAAGAAAAAGCCGCCTGACTGACCGGGCGGCTTTCTTGTCTCTGAGCACAAACATCAACGCGGAGACACGCGGATTTCAAATTATTGGTCTTGGTCCTTACCGCATATTTACTAGCGCCATCAATGACTTGCGCGTGGTCTTGGTTGGTAAAAACAGGGAATATCCCGCTTACGAATTAGGGTCATAAATATCGATATCCACATACAACATAGGAGATACCGATACATGAGCGTTTACAAACAAAAAACAAAGTCTGGTTACTACCAGATCAAGTTCATGATCGATGGTCAGGACTATACGAAGACCACGAAGACGACGAACAAGAAGCTTGCGGAGGCGATGGAAGCAAAGTGGAGGACGGAAATCCTTCAGAGCAAACTGGCAGGAAAGAAGAAACTCGAAATCAAACTGTCTACTCTGATCGAGAATTACCTGGCACTTCCTCTTGCTGAGAACACGATCAAGAACGCAAGTAACTTCTTCCTTCACTTCAAGGAAGATATCGACACTGACGTTAATGTGTCTGAGTTCGACCAGACGGAAATTCTGAAGTGGGTACAGAAGCGCATGCGTGCTGGCATTCAGCAGTCCACGATTCGCACACAGCTTCTCTATCTATCAGGCGCTTGGAACGACTGCAACAATAAGCTTTACAACATTCCAGACCTAGAACTGCCGACGTTGCAGCGATCACCAGTCAAGACGGTCTACATGAACGAAGACGAGACCGACAAGCTACTTGATTACATGCGGACTCGTAAGGTTCGTGGTGCAGGTGCAGGCGAACAGAAAGGCGACATGGAGGACCTGATTATCGTTCTTCTTCAAACAGGACTTCGCCACAATGAAGTTGCTCGCCTTGAATGGCGAAACGTAGACCTCAAGAACAAAACGATTGAGGTATGGCGTAAGAAGACATCCGAGCCGTCAAAACTGAGAATGACTAATCGTGTGCATCAGGTCTTGCAACGTCGATCTGAGACCAAGAAACACGAGCAGTGGGTATTCACTAATAAGGATCACACGAGCCACCGTCGAGATAGCACGACATACCTGAATGAGCTGCTAATCAAAGCTGGTGTCAAGATCACTACCCATGGCCTGCGTCACACGTTCGCGTCGAATCTACTGAACAATGCTGGCTTCACACTCCCACAGGTTGGTGAACTGCTTGCCCATAAGAGCTTGGAGTCAACGCGTCGTTACGCCCACTTGGAGAAGAACACCACAGCAGAGAAAGCGGTCGATTTCTTGAACGAGCAGCAGGCTGAACGCGCGAGAGCCAATCTGAAGGTCGTCAAGTAACACAGGATATTACCCGAACACCGCGTATTACTTTGAAACCGCTAGTTAGTAAAAATTTAGTCGAGCTGATACCTGTATTTCTATGCAGTATCTTGGTACTCACGTCTTTCTTGACTTTTCTAGTTCTGCGGAATTAAAGCTAACCCCGCATCCCGACAGGCCACAATAGCCCTGTGGGTTTTTCCCTAAGTATTGCTGGTGGTAATCCTCCGCATAAAAAAACTCCGGCGCATCCAAAATCTCCGTAGTGATATCCCCACGACGGGCAGCACTGAGCCGCTCCTGATAAGCCCGCTTAGACTCCTCAGCAACCGCACGCTGCTCAGGATCTAACACATAGATGGCAGACCGATACTGAGTCCCGATGTCATTCCCCTGACGCATTCCCTGTGTTGGATCATGACTCTCCCAGAAGGCCTTGAGCAGATCCTCGTAGTCGATCTTCTCCGGGTCGTAGATGACGCGCACGACTTCGGTGTGGCCGGTGAGGCCGGTGCACACTTCTTCGTACGTGGGATTCGGGGTCAGACCGCCAGCGTAGCCGACGGCGGTGGAGTAGACGCCGGGGAGCTGCCAGAACAGGCGCTCGGCGCCCCAGAAACAGCCGAGGCCAAAGACCGCTTCGCGGAGGCCGGCGGGGAATGGCGGCACGATACGGTGGCCATTGACGAAGTGCGTCTCGGGGACCTTCAGAGGGGTGCTGCGTCCGGGCAAGGCTTCTTCCTGGGCGGGCAGCGAGGCTTTCTTGCGAAACAGGGCCATGGCGCGGCACTCCTATAGTTGAGATCGACAGTGTGGGGACCAGCAGGGGGCAACTCAAGCTGGCCCGGCGCCTCTGGGGCTGGGTGAACGGCCAGGACGTCGAGCGGGAAGCGCGCCAGGTCCCACCTGGCGCCCCTGCGCTTGCGACCCTGGCACCCGCACCGTAAGCTTCGGCCCGCCATGGGAATCAGCCAACCGCAAAACCTTCGTATCCCGCCGATCGAGAAGCTGCGCCCTTACGGGGTGCGGGTGAGCCTTCCGGCCGGGGACCCCTTCCGCAAGCTTCTGGGCCCTGAGTGGCACCGGATTCACTGGTATTCGTCTCCAGAAGAGCGCGACGCCGCGCTCATGGAGATGAGCCGGAGACACCAGTACTCCCGGGCTACCGACAAGCCATCGCTCGTTTTTGAGAAGGTCGAAAAGCTCGCCGAGAGCCGCGGCCTCTAAAGGGCTGGCCTTCCGGGCTCTCTAGCCGGGTGCGCCCGCGGAAGCGCGTGTCCAGCCCGCTATCGGCGGGCGGGTTGCACGCGACTGCCCTTAGAACGTCCGCCCCAAGAACAAATAAAACGCCTGATCGCCGTGCTGATCAAACCCCGTGGCGACGTACACGGGGCCCAGGAACGTGTCCATTCCAAGAAAGACGCTAGCGTTCTTGCGCGTATTCGCCAACGACATATCCCGGCGGCTCCACCACACGTTCCCATCCTCGAACGACACGCCCAGGTAGGTCGGCACGTCGAAGTAACCGGGACCACCGCGACCGATCTGGCGGTAGAGCAGCAACCGGGCGATGGCGAAATCCGGCCCCAGGAGGGAGTTCGCCCGCAGCCCGGACAGGTTCAGGAACCCGCCCAACGGATACAACAAGCGCACGTCCGTAACGTTCGACTCGAGCGTCAGACCGGCGTTGGCCGAGAGGACCGCTGTATTGCGTCCGAACGAAACGGCACCAACATAACTACCCGTCACCTGATTGGTCGCCTGGTCCCCGCCGGTGACATTACGGTCGGCATTCCATTGCAGAAACGCCTGTTGGCCGCTATGGGGAAAGTTCACATCGTCGAGGCGATCGTAGGAGAATCGTACGAAATAATCGCGCACGCCAAAATCCTGGTTGGGCTGCGCCTGCAGGTACGGGTCGTTGGGATCGCCGATCTCCAGGTGTGCGTGGCCCTGCTCGCGCTGCAGACCCAGGCGGATCTCGCCCCAGTTGCCGAATTGCTTGCCGAAGTCGAGGCCGTAGGAGTAAGTATGCAGCCGATACTCCGCGATTTCGGCCTGGGACACGGAGTTGCTCTGTGTGGCGGCCAGGCCCGGCGTCGACACATTCCCCTGGATCCCAAACCAGGGAATGTTGCTGGCTGCGATCCGCGCATGCGGATCGATGAACCAACCCGAGAACGACGACAGCGGGACAAACACGTCGGTGGCCAGCAGCGAGGTCTGCCCGATCTGTACATCCCACACGAACTCGCCGCCGGAGCGGGTAATCTCCGACATCACGAAGCGCATGGCGGCGTCGTAGGTCGAGTTACCCTGGAAGTCTTCCTGCAGGCTGAGGCCGAAACGCACGTAATTCGGGCCTATGGAGTTGCCGCGCGCATTCAGGGCCAGTCCGTAGTGATCGTTTTCCTGTATGACGCGGTAGTCGAGAGTGTCGAGACTGCCCTCGCCGTAGAGCGTGGTCATGCGGCGCGCGACGGCGTCGGGGTCGAGTGGCTTGCCAGTGAGGTCGTTGAACAGACTGTTGAGTCGCTCGGAATAATTCTTCGAGCCCGAATCGACCTGCACGAAATCGATACGCGGCGGAGTGACCTGACGGATGGAATCACGGCGCTGCGCATACAGCTCCGCCTCATGAGGCGTCATCGCGAGCGCCGCCAATCGTTCGGACGAGGCACGCGCGGCTCGCTCGCCGACAGCGATCACCCGCCTCACATTGCCGAAATCGAATGACGAGGTGTCGCCCAACGGCGGCGAGATGAGCACGTCGGTCGGCTGCAGCTTCTCCAGCTGCGTTTTTGAATTGTGTTGAATGAGAATGGCGATCATCTGGTTGGAGATCACCGGCACGCTGTTGAGCTTGTCGCGAGTCAACAGCGGCGAGCCGACATCCACCACTATCAGGATATCGACACCCATGGAGCGCGCGATATCGACAGGAAGATTCTCGCTGATACCACCGTCGACCAGCAGCCGGCCGTTGCGCTCGACGGGAGCGAAGACTCCCGGGGCCGACATACTTGCCCGCATGGCGCTCGTCAAATCCCCGGAATCCAGAGTGACGGCGTCGCCGGTCTCCAGATCGGTCGCAAGCGCGCGAAACGGCGTGGGCAGATCGTCGAAATTGGTGATGCGAGCTACCGGCAGCGTCAGACGCCGCAGCATCTGATTGAGGCGCTGCCCTTTGATGAGGCCTTTGGGCAGCACCAGCTTGTGCCCGCGAATGCCCAATGGAAACTTGACCAGGAAGTTCTGGTCTTCCTGTTTGCGCCGGAGCGTAAGGTCCTCGCGCGGCGGACGGTCGCGAAAGGCGTCCTGCCAGTTGAGCGACAACATGATGTTTTCAATCTCGCGCGCGGTGAGGCCGCTGGCATACAGGCCGCCCACGACGGCGCCCATACTCGTGCCGGCGATCGCATCGATCGGCACGTGCTCCGCTTCCAGGACTTTCAGGACGCCGATATGGGCGACGCCACGCGCGCCACCGCCGGAAAGAACCAGGCCAATGCGTGGCCTGTGGGCGGGAGCAGACGTCGCTGGGGCGGCCGCATCAGGGAGGGTTTGCGCGCCGGTCGCCGCCGACGCCGCGAGACCGAAAACGGCACAAAGAACGCTGAATACCCCGAGACGGGGCCTGACCGCCCGTGGTGAAATCACTGTGTAAGAATACCAGCATGCACGCATGGAAACTCGAACTTGAGCACGATTCCCCAGGACGCGCGCGCCCCTTCCAGACGTTGTCATAGATAATTCATCCATGAGATATGGACTCAGCCGCGCGATCCCATGCGCGACCATCGTCACAAGCCGTGCCCTCCGGTCCGCAATTGTAGTCGCTGCGACCCTCTGCATGGGGATAGCGGTTCATCCTGTGCAGGCGCAATCGCCGGATGCCAGCGACTGGGGCTTCTACGGCGGCGACTCCTTCGGTCAACGCTTCTCCAGCCTCGATGAAATCAATCGCAAGAACGTCTCGCATCTCACCGTAGCATGGACGTATCGGACTGGAGAAACCGGCGAGGGTTTCACCCGGGCGAACAAACTATCGTTCGAGGCGACCCCGGTGCTGGGCTTCGGCCTCCTCTACCTCGAAACGCCCACGAATATCATCATCGCGCTCGACCCGGAAACCGGAGTGCAACGCTGGCGGTTCGACCCTCACATCGACCGCACTCGCCCCTACACCGAAGCGAGCGCGCGGGGTGTGAGCATCTGGGAAGACTCCGACCCAAAACACCAGGAGCCGTGCAGCCGGAGGGTGTTGACCGGCACGCTGGACGCGCGATTGTTGGCTGTGGACGCCGGAACCGGCGCGCCCTGTAAGGACTTTGGTAACGCCGGTGAAGTCGATCTTACGACGGGCGTGCGTGTCCGCGACCGTGCCGACTATCTCGTCACCTCACCACCGGCGATTTACGGCAACATCGTAGTGGTCGGCTCGGCAATCGGCGACAACCGGGCCGTCGACGTCGAACGCGGTGTCATACGGGCGTTTGACGTGCGCACCGGTAAGTTGCTTTGGGCGTTCGACCCTTTGCCTGACTCGCCCTCCCACCCGGCGGCCGGGGAATGGGACGCTGCACAATCTTCCATGACGGGCGCCGGCAACGCCTGGGGCGTGATGTCCGTGGACGAGGACAACGGCCTGGTCCTGGTCCCCACCGGTTCGGCGAGCCCGGACTTTTACGGCGGCCGCAGGCTCGGCAGCAATCGCTTCGCCGACTCGTTGCTGGCTCTGGATGCGCGCAGCGGCAAGCTGGTCTGGCACCAACAGCTCGTGCACCACGACCTGTGGGATTTCGACGTGGCCGCCGAGCCAGTGTTGGGAGACATCGAAGTACAGGGCGTGCCGGTTGCGGCGGTCATTCAGGCGACCAAGACCGGTATGTTGTATGTCTTCGATCGCAGCAAGGGCCAGCCGCTGTTCCCGATCAAGGAAAAGCCCGTCCCGCCGAGCTCGGTTGCCGGTGAGCAGGCCTCGCCAACACAACCTTTCTCCTCTTTGCCGTCCCTCGTGTCGCAGAAGCCGCTCGATCCTCAGGAGGCCTGGGGAGTTACATTCTGGGACCGCGGCAAGTGCCGCGACCTCATTGCGGCGCATCGCAACGAAGGGATCTTCACGCCCCCGGACATTCACGGCACCATCCAGTCGCCGGGCTACATCGGCGGTGTCGATTGGGGCGGCATCGTGTTCGATGAGTCGCGGCAACGGATCATCGCCGCGGTGAACCATTTGCCGATGCTGGTCACGCTCGTGCCCCAGGCGGAGCTGGAAAGCCAGATGAAGTCCGGCAACTTCCCCAACTCGGAATTCGCCAAACAGACCGGCACACCCTACGGCATGCGCCGTGAGCCGCTGCTGTCGCCTTGGGGCTTACCCTGCACGAACCCGCCCTGGGGTACCCTTGTCAGCGTCGACCTGCGCCGCAATCGTATTGTGTGGCAGGTTCCACTCGGCTCGACCGCGGGGGTAGGCCCCTGGTTCGCTCCACCGCGGGACTTTGGCATGCCCAATATGGGCGGCCCCATAGGCACCGCGGGCGACCTGGTCTTCGTGGGAGCGGCCATGGATAGTTATTTTCGCGCCTTTGACATCGAAACCGGGCGCGAGTTGTGGAAATATCGCCTCCCCGCCGGCGGGCAAGCGACACCGATGACCTACCGGGCCGGCCGCAATCAACGCCAGTTTGTGGTCATCGCGGCCGGTGGCCACGGCAGCTTGCATACGCCACGCGGGGATTACGTGATTGCTTTCGCGCTGCCGACCGCACCCCGGCCGGGAAGTTAGGTCCAACAGCGCAGTACGAACTCGAGTTTGCGGAGAGTCGAATGGGTTTGCTGATTCTGTCCATCGCCATCCAGGCAGGACTCATCATCCACGTCATCAAGACGGGGCGTAACCAGATCTGGATCTGGGTGCTCGCGCTGCTGTCCTATGCCGGAATCATTGCCTACGTCGCGGTGGAGATCATACCCGACCTGTTCCGCAGCCGGACCGCGCAGCGCACCGCCCGAGGGTTCAAAAAAGCAATGGACCCGACCGCGGATCTGCGTCGCTACGAAAGCGAGGCACGACTGGCTGGGGGCGTCGCCACCCGCCAGCGGTATGCGGAGGAGTTGTTACGCCACGGCAGGCACGACGAAGCCATCGCCCAATATCGTGAGGCGCTCACGGGCCTTTACGAACACGACCCCAATCTCATGCTGGGAATCGCGCAGGCGCAGTTTGCAAAAGGCGACGCCGTCGCAGCGCGCACCACGCTGGATGAGCTCATTCGGCTGAACCCGGATTTCCGCTCGCCGCACGGCCACCTGCTTTATGCGCGGGCCTTGGAAGCCGAGGGCAACTACCAGAAGGCGCTGGAGGAGTATCAAACCCTGGCGCCCTCCTACCCCGGCGCCGAGGCGGCCGTCCGCTACGCGCAACTCTTACAGTCGCAAGGACGGCGGGAAGATGCGCGTAAGGTCGCGCGCGAGTTACTCGAACAGGCGCGCATCGCTCCGGCGCACTATCGTAAAGCGCAGCGGTCCTGGTTGGATGCGGCGCAACGCCTGGTGTAGGACCAACGCGCCGAAGGCAAGCAAGCTCAACACATCCATGGAGCCTCCTCCCCCGGAGGAGGCGGACCCGCCGCCCGAGCCCGAGCTGCCGGCGGCGGATCCGCTAGAGCTACCGGACCCTTTCGAACCGCTCGATCCCAAGCCGCTGGCCGCAGCCGGATTAACCGTAACCTGAGCCGACCCGTTACGACTCGCATCTGCCGCAGACACCGCCGTGATGGTCGCCGTCACCGCGGAAGCGACAGATAACGGCGCCGTATACATACCCGCAGAAGTAATCGTCCCGGCCGCAGCACCGCCTCCCACAACACCGTTGACTTCCCAGCTTACAACTGTGTTGGCGGTGTTAGTGAGCGTCGCAGTGAACAATTGAGTCGCGCCCGGTTGCAAAGTCACCGTGGTAGGGCCAACTGAGACAGTCACGGGTGTGGCAGAGACCGGGCACGTTCCATTGTTAGCCGAAGCCGGAGCGGCCGTAGCCGCACCTGTGGGGGTCAAGGTAGCCTGCGCCGTGTCAGTCAGGCCAGCGTCATCAGTGACAACCAGCTGCACAGTGATAGATGCGGACGTGGGTGCTACCAATGTGGCAGATGGCGTGTTAGCCCCCTGTACAGCAATTGTCGAGGAACCAACAACACTCCACGCATAGGTCGCGATGGTGTGACCGCATGCGGCCGCGCTACCAAGCGCGGACAACGTGACATTCTGTCCCGCGCTGACGTTCGCCGGCACCGCAAGAGCGGCGATCGGACGTAAAGCTGCCTTCAGTGCGCCAGGCGCATTGGCCATGCCCGCGCCACAAGTCTGCGTCGTGCAATTGCACTCCGCGGTCTGCAGGTCAGTCGAGCCGGCCGGTACGTGGCAGTTCGGGACGGTGGTGTCAGAGGAAACCGGAAAGGTCTTCGCGCCCTCCTTCAGGCGGGCAATGAGTTGGGGCGCCGTGAGATTGCTGTTGACACTGGCCATGAGCGCCGCAATACCGGACACAATGGGTGCCGAGAAGCTCGTCCCGAGACTGGGATTGAGCTGATCGGTGTAACCGTTGAGACCTGGCGTGGTCGTGCCGGAGTTGCTGGTGGTATCGATCGGATAGACACAGGCGCCGGTCGTGTTCAGACAATTTCCCGCGGGCGCCGCCAGCGAAATCTGCGGACCCAGGCTGCTGAAGCCCACCTTCGTACCCACATTGCGCAACCCGGCAACCCCTGCAACACCGACACAGTTGGCCGGCGCATCGACCGGACCACCCTCATTTCCGGCGGACACGACCACGAGCACCCCCAGAGCCCGCACTTCGTTGATCACAATCTGCTCGGCGGACGTGCAACTGCCCGTCGCACCCAGACTCATGTTGATGATTTGCGCCGGATGGGTGTTGTCCGGAATACCGTCCACGTGTAACCCCGCGGCCCAGCGCATCGCATCCAGGATGTCGGAATCGGCGCCGCCGCACTTACCAAGCACCCGCACGGGCAGAATCTTCGTCCCCCAGGTGATGCCGGCAACGCCAGCCGAGTTATTCGTGATGGCGCCCAGGATGCCGGCGGTCCGCGTCCCGTGCCACGAGCTGTCCTGTACCTTGCACGTCGAGAACTTGCTGGTCGCTACATCGGCTGACGACACCCAATCGCCCGGATCGGAAGCATCCCCATCCCGCCCATCACCATCGTTGGCAACCACCGGGTCAGTAATGAAATCGTAGCCGGCGGCCAGCAATCGGGGACCGCCAGCAGGACCGAGATCGGGATGATCGAAGCGGACTCCGGTATCCAGATCGGCAATGACAATGTCGTTGCGACCTGTCGTCGTATCCCAGGCGGTCAGGGCATCGATTGCGGCAGGCTGATTGTTCTGCTCATACCACTGACTGGCATACAAAGGATCATTGGGGGCGGCATGCGGATAGAGCCGCCGATCGACATCAACGGACTCTACGGCCGGATCCGCACGCAACCGGGCCAAAACGGCCGCCGCGTCCTCTCCCGAGGAAACCTGCATCATATGCAAGCCTGTCGTGATACGCCGGGTTTGCCTGAGCGTCAGGTTGAACCGTTTCGACAATGACTGCACATCGCTGTCGGTTGTTGCACGCGCCTGCTGCCGTGATGTCCCGGCCGGACCTACAGCTCGGAACCTCACAAGAAAGCCCAACGGCGCGATCGCGCCACTCGGCTGGGTCAACACGGCCGGCTGGGTCAATACGGGATTAGTTTCCCGTGAGCCGGCACTGGCCGTGGTAAATGCAAGAGAAAAGGCGGCCAGGACACCGACCAGACAGGAACGAAGCGGATCCATGGCGGGCAGCTCGCAATGACTGTGTGGCAGACTTCAGCACTCTGGCCGCACACTACCCCATCGCGCCAGACCCAAACCGTGTCGCTGTCGGACAACGCCGCCGAACGCCGACACTTAACGGTTGCCGATCAAAATCGCCGTTACGGCGGTGTTCTAGTGAGACGTCCGTCTCTTGACACCACCCGCTGGAACCTGCTGAGTGATGCAGTGGATGTTACCCCCTCCCAGCAACACCTCACGCGCAGCCACACCAACCACCCGACGGTCGGGGAATACACGTTTCAAACGCGACAACGCCTGTCGATCCGTACGTGGGTCGAGTAACGGCATGACGACACCGCCATTGGCGATGTAAAAGTTCACGTAGCTTGCGGCGAGCCGCTCGCCACCGGCACGTGGCTTCGTCCCTTCGCGAGCAATGATGCCACTGGCTTCCTTCGCGCTCATGGTCAGCGGGCCCGGCATCGGGAGCTTGATGACTTTCAACCGCCGGTCGCGCGCATCCCGCGCATCGTGCAAACGCTCCCACGCGTCCATCGAAATGGCATGTTGCGGATCACGCTTGTTGTCCGTCCAGGTGAGACAAACCTCTCCAGGGCGCGCGAAACAGGCGAGATTGTCAATGTGCCCGCCGGTCTCGTCGTTGAACACCCCTTTGCCGAGCCAGATGATCGCCGCCACGCCCAGATAGTCGCGCAGATAGCCCTCGAGTTGCTCCCGGCTCAACTGGGGATTGCGGTTGGCATTGAGTAAGCACTCCTCCGTGACGAGCGCGGTGCCCTCGCCGTTGACGTGGATTGCGCCGCCCTCATTGATCAGCGGCGCGCGGTACCGCTCCCGGCCCTCGATCTCCAACACCTTGCGGGCGACGAGATCATCCTGATCCCAAGGGAAATACAGACCTCCCTGCAGGCCGCCCCAGGCGTTGAAGTGCCAATCAACGCCCCGCACCGCGCCGCGCCGGTCGACGACGAAGGTCGGACCGACGTCGCGCATCCAACAATCATCGTGCGACATCTCGATCACGCGGATCCGCGGTTCGAGCAACGCCCGGGCAACCTGATACTCCTTGCCACTGACACCCAGCGTCACAGGCTCGAATTGCGCAATCGCCGCCGCTACGCCCGCAAACGCATGCTGCGCAGGGCGCGCCGCTTCGCGCCAGTTATCCGCTCGCTCGGGCCACAGCATCCAACATCCGGCATGCGGCTCGAACTCGGCCGGCATCCGGAAACCGTCGGCAACCGGGGTGCTTGTCAGCGTCCGGGTCATTTCCGCAAGCGACTATGGTGGAAACCGTAGAACGCGTAGATAGCCGCGCCGATGGCGCTCCAGACCACCAGGCGGATCCAGGTCGGCACACCCAACGCCAGCGTCATTCCCAGACAAACGACCGTACCCAATATGCACACGAACGGCGCCCACGGAACCCGAAACGGCCGCGGCACATCCGGACGCTGCACGCGCAACACCAGAACACCGGCACACACGACCGCAAAGGCCAGCAGAATGCCAATCGAGATCAGATCCGCGAGCACATCGAGCGGGAAGATGCCGGCAATCAATGCCGCGCCGACTCCCGTCCAGAAGGTAGCCACATGCGGGGTCTTGAAGCGCGGATGACACTTGCTGATCGATGGAGGCAGCAGCCCGTCATCCGCCATCGAGAGCAGGATGCGCGGCTGACCCAGAAGCGACGTCAGGATCACCGAGGTCATGCCGGCGATAATGCCGATCTTGACGAGCACGGCGAGCCAGGAGAGCTGCGGGTGGGCATCGAGTGCAACCGCTACCGGCTCATCCACATCGAGCTTGGTAAAGGGCACCATGCCAGTCATCACCGCGGACATACCAACGTAGAGAATCGTGGAAATCACGAGGGCGCCGAGAATACCCAGAGGCAGATCCCGCTGCGGATTGCGTGCCTCCAGCGCAGTAGTCGATGCGGTGTCAAACCCGACATAGGAAAAGAAGATGATGGCCGCGCCCTTCAGCACGCCGCTCCAGCCGAAATGGCCGAATTGGCCGTTGTTAGGCGGCATGTAGGGATGCCAGTTGGAGGTATCGACGTACTGCAAACCCGCGACCATGAACACCACGATAATGGCGACCTTCAGCGTCACCATGAACGTGTTTGCTTTGGCCGAATGAGATACGCCGATGTAACACACGGCGCTCATTGCCCCGATGATCAGGACCGCGGGCAGATTGATCAGAGCGCCCGTGGCACGCAGATGCCCGTGCGCATCCTGCCCGACGGGTGCATTGACCAGGAGCGCCGGCAAGTGGATGTGGGCGTCTGCCAGCAAATTCACCACATACCCGGACCAGCTCACCGCCACCGCGGAGGCGGAAATGCCGTACTCGAGCAGCAGATTCCAGCCGATGAACCAGGCAAGCCCTTCGCCAAGCGTCGCGTAGGTATAGCTATACGCACTGCCCGGGACGGGCAGAAACGTGGCGAATTCGGCATAGCACAGCGCCGCAAGGCCACTGCCGAATGCAGCGATGAGCAGCGACAGCGTGATAGCCGGCCCGGAATGCTGAGCCGCGACAGTTCCGGTGAGCACGAATATGCCGGTGCCAATGGTGGCGCCCAGGCCAATCGCGGTAAGCGACCAGGCCGTGAGCACCTGCTTCAGTCGTTTGGCCGCGGACCTGTCCGAGAGGTCCACAGGCCTGACGGTAAGCATTTGACGCAAGAAGGGCGGCATCCAGTCCCCTTTAGCCGAAACTGTTTGTTGGTCGCTCAACGGCACGATTCGCGGTTCTCCCGGTGACTGTCCGTTTTCCAAAGCCGGTGAGTCTCTCATACGAAGCGCGATCTGCGCGATGGGCGAAGCTCCCGACGAGCACCGGCGGCCGCTGGGCGCCAGGGACGGAGCTCGAGCGCTTGTGCTAGCATTTCAGGTCCGGCGACACCTCGCTGCCGCCGTGAACCTCCCGGAGAATAGTCAATGTCCACGGCCGCAACCATGAAGGTCACGCCGCCCGCGCAGGGCGCCAAGATCACCATCCGCGACGGCAAGCTCACCGTCCCTGACAATCCCATCATCCCGTTCATTGAAGGTGACGGCACGGGCCCGGACATCTGGCGCTCCAGCGTGCGCGTCATGGACGCCGCCGTGCAAAAGGCCTATGGCGGAAAGCGCAAAATTCACTGGATGGAAGTGTTCGCCGGCGAAAAGTCGAACAAGCTCTTCAATTCCTGGCTGCCCGACGAGAGCGTCACGGCATGCCGCGAATATCTGGTTTCGATCAAGGGACCGCTCACCACACCCGTTGGCGGCGGCATCCGCTCGCTGAACGTGGCCCTGCGGCAGCTTCTCGATCTTTACGTCTGCCTGCGCCCCGTACGGTGGTTCAAGGGCGTGCCCTCGCCCGTAAAGCATCCTGAGAAGGTGGACATGGTGATCTTCCGTGAAAACACGGAGGACATTTACGCCGGTATCGAGTTCGAGGCAGGCACGGAAGAGAACAAAAAGTTCCTCGACCTGTTCCGCCAAGCCTTCCCGAAGTCGTACGCGAAAATCCGCTTCCCCGACTCCTCCGGCATTGGCATCAAGCCGGTCTCGAAGGAAGGCTCGGAGCGCCTCATCCGTTCCGCGATCGAGTACGCGATCACGAACAAGCGCAAGAGCGTGACCCTGGTCCATAAGGGCAATATCCAGAAGTTCACCGAAGGCGCCTTCCGGAACTGGGGCTACCAGCTCGCGGAAGCCGAGTTCGGCGCGCAGACCTATACCTGGGAGCAGTGGGAGCGCACCAAGGCCGCGAAGAGCGAGAAAGACGCGAACGCGGAGATGGATGCGGCCAAAAAAGCCGGCAAAGTCATCATCAAGGACGCCATCGCCGACATCACGCTGCAACAGGTTCTGACGCGCTCAGACGAGTTCGACGTCATTGCAACACTCAACCTCAACGGCGACTACATTTCGGATGCGCTCGCCGCGCAGGTCGGTGGCATCGGCATCGCTCCGGGCGGCAACATCAACTACAAGACCGGGCATGCCGTATTCGAAGCCACGCACGGCACGGCGCCGAAGTACGCGAATCTCGACAAGGTCAACCCGGGCTCGGTCATCCTTTCCGGCGAGATGATGTTGCGCTACATGGGCTGGGGCGAAGCCGCCGACGCCATCATCAGCGCCATGGACAAGACGATCGCACAGAAGATCGTCACATATGACTTCGCCCGTCTGATGGAAGGCGCAACGGAGGTGTCCACGAGCGCCTTCGGCGACGCCCTCATCCGGAATCTGTGACCGCAGACGATCTGAGCGTCCTGGCGTGGGCGCGTAAGGTGCAGGCCATTGCCCAGAATGGCCTGCTCTTCACTCAGGATTCGTTCGACCGCGACCGCTACACTCAGCTGCAGGATCTGGCCAACTCCATCATCGCCGCCGAGCTGGACATTCCGCTCGGCAAAGCCCGCGCCTTCTGGGACAAGGAAGAAGGTTACGCCACGCCGAAAGTGGATGTGCGTGGTGGAGTGTTCGATGCAGAGCGGGTCCTGTTGGTTCGCGAGCGGTCGGACGGGAAGTGGACCCTGCCAGGCGGGTGGGTCGATGTGAACGATGCGCCTTCGGAAGCGGTCGCGCGCGAGATCTTCGAAGAGTCAGGCTACCGTGCCAAAGCCACCAAGCTTGCCATGCTGGTCGACCGCAACCGCCATCCGCATCCGCCGGGGATCCATCACATCTACAAGCTGTTTTTTCTTTGTGAGCGCACTGGCGGCACACCCACGCTCAGCAACGAGACCGACGGCGTCGACTTCTTCCCCATACGCTCCCTTCCCGAGCTCTCCACCGGCCGCACCCTGAGCTCACAAATCGAACGGCTCTACGAGCATCAGCTCAACCGCGCTCTACCAACCGACTTCGACTGACCTGGTCACCGACGCTGTCGGCGGTGCTCTTCCATATACGCACGCAACAGCGCATTGATCTGCGTCTGATATCCCGCGCCCCGTCCGCGAAACCACTCCAACACATCGGCGTCGAGACGCAGCGTGATCTGCTCCTTCGGTGGAACCGGCTTGAAGCCGACCCGCACGACCGCGCGTGCGAACATCTCCGGAGTCCATTCGGGATTATCCGAAACGTCAATGTCTTCATCCCGCATAGCGTCGACGCGCTTCCAGTCCGTTTTGGAACGCTTCGAAGTAGCACGCTTGCTCACGTTTTTTCGCCTTTCGGAAAGAGATAATTCTAACTAACCCATCTTCTTGTTCCGTGTGAGCCACCTGTACCACGCGGCCGCGGAACAACCCCAGCGTCGAGTACCGTGCTTCCGGGTCACTATACCTGTCGTCAAGACTGGTAATGGTCGGCCCTGCGAACACGCAAGCGCAATCCGCGAAATCCAATCCGTGCTTGCGCAGGTTGATGCTCCGCTTGCGCTCGTCCCACTCGTACACCCGCCCTGCCCCAGTCATTGTAGCTACACTCTGTAGTTACGCAAGTCCCTTGCGGTAAGCACACAGCCTAGCGACCAAGGACTCGCCAGCCGACTGGAAAAGCCCGCGTCTTTATGCAGAAATGCACCCCCATGACCACCGCCCCGCAAGCCACCCCCGCCCCACCCCTCCCCCGCGACTGCGCCAGAGAAATCGCCGACGCCTTCGTCCGTTACAACGCCGAATTCCGCATCATCACGAGGCGAGCACCGATGCGCTTCGACGCACGCGATTCGAAGGCAGCGCAGCGCGACGCAGTCGAGCGAATCGAGGCCTACGACCGATTTGTAAATCGCACGGTGACCGAGCTGCGCGAGCGGCTCGGCGAGCGCGCGTTGGACCGACAACTGTGGATGGCCATCCGGCAGGAGTTTCCGCAGGAAATCCAGACCCTGCCCGACCCCGAGTTCGCCAAGACTTTCTTCAGCTCCACCACCCGCCGGCTGTTCGGAACCATCGGCGTGGCGCCGGAAATCGAGTTTGTAGCGACCGAGCTCGATCCTCTGGCGGGCATCACCGCGGCGGTAGGGACCAACACCTACCACAACCACGGCTCTCTGCCGCTCCTGTTCGAGGACGTCCTCGGAGATGTGCGATTTCGCTCACCGTGGCGCGACCTGGACAAGAGCGTGCTGCATGTCGCGCACGAGGTGACAGCCCACCTGCACGCGCAGCATGAGCGCCGGGTGGTAACCAAAGTCGAAATGATCCGTCCGGTCTTCTATCAGGTCTCCCGCGCCTACCTCGTGGGTCGGGTCGTCGGCCGCGGCTTCCTGTTACCCCTGGTCATCGCGCTGAAGAATACGGACAGCGGCATCCTGGTCGACGCCGTCATGCTCTCGGAAAGCGATGTCAGCATTGTGTTCAGCTTCACACGCTCCTACTTCCACGTGGATCTGGAGCGAGTCGGCGAGGCCGTGCTGTTCCTGAAATCCATCCTGCCGATCAAACCGGTCAGCGAGCTCTTCACGGTTCTAGGCCGGGCGCGGCAAGGCAAGGCCGAGCGCTATCGCGAGCTCATGCAACACCTGAACACCACGCATGACAAGTTTGTCCATGCAGCCGGCGAGCGCGGCCTGGTGATGGTGTGCTTCACCCTGCCTTCCTTCGATGTGGTCTTCAAAGTGATCCGGGATCGCTTCCCGTATCCCAAGAACGTGCTGCGCGAAGAAGTGATGGCCAAGTACCAGCTCGTCTTCAAACACGATCGCGCCGGGAGGCTGGTCGACGCGCAGGAATACCGGCGCCTGAGCTTCCCCCGAGAACTGTTTGCGCCCGCGCTTCTGGAGGAATTGCTGAACGAAACCAAGCTGACGGTGCGCGAGGACGGCGCCGATCTGGTGTTCGATCACATGTACATCGAACGGCGCATGACTCCACTGAATCTCTATCTACGCTCCGCCACCGACGCCGCCGCCGAACGCGCGGTGTTGGACTACGGACAGTGCATCCGCGATCTCGCCTACACGAACATCTTTGCCGGCGACCTTCTGTTGAAGAACTTCGGTGTCACGCGACATGGACGCGTGATCTTCTACGACTACGACGAGCTCTGCGCCATCACTGACTGCCACTTCCGCGACCTGCCGCAGCCCACGAACCTGGAGGACGAAATGCGGGGCGAGGCCTGGTTCTACGTCGGCGACAGCGACGTTTTTCCGGAAACCTTCATTCGCTTCCTGGCCTTCACCGAAGCGCAGAAAGCAGCTTTCGAGAAAATGCACGGCGAGATTCTTACCGCCGCATTCTGGCGTGGCGTTCAGGAGCGCCTGGCGGAAGGGGACGTCCTGGAAGTGCTCCCCTATCACCCCCACCGCGTACGTGTCGCCAGCAGCGCCTGAAGCGCCGGCAGGCGGCGCAACTCACCGCCTGAACAACCAACTCAGAATCGAGATCACCGCGCTGAGCAGCAGCATGGTGGTCAGTGGAAAAAAGAACTTGAAACCCGGGCGATCAATGACAAAGTCGCCCGGCAGATGAAAGAGCGGTACCCGCCGCAGCCACGGCCAGATCAGCCCGGCGACAATGAGCGTGGTACCGAGAATGATCAGCAGGCGATTCAGCTCATTCTCCCGCGACGGCCAGCGCCTGCTTCACATCATCGAGCAGGTCATCGATATCCTCGAGTCCGATCGACAGCCGTACCGTCCCATCCGTGAGTCCAGACACTTTATATTGATCGGTCGTGAGATCCCGGCCGCCCATCATCTGCGGCGCAACCACGAGCGACTCGGTCGAGCCGAGACTCGCCGTCAGTGCAAACAGTTTCAGAGCGTCCGAAAAGCGGGCACCGGCATCAGCGCCGCCCTTGAGATCGAAGCTCACAATAGTACCGAAGTCCCGCAGCTGCTCCCGCGCCAGAGCATGTTGAGGATGACCCGGCAAACCCGGGTAATGCACACGCGCCACGGCCGGATGGGCCGCCAACATTTCGGCAACCTTCATGGCACTGGCGGACTGTGACTGGTAGCGCACGAAATAGGTTTTCAGGCCACGCAGAATCAGGAATGCCGCGTGCGGATCGAGCATTCCGCCCAGGGCCCCGAAATCGTTGCGCATGCCTCGAATCAGATCGCTGCCGCCAATGACCGCGCCTCCCATGACATCGCCGGCACCCGAGGCGTACTTCGTCAGGCTATGCAGGAATACGTCGATGTCGTACTCACCGTGTTGGTGAAATCCGCCAAAGGTATTGTCCATGATCGTCAGCGCCCCGGCAGCCTTCGCCAGCCGGGTGAGTGTCTCGATGTCGGCGATCTTGGTCACCGGATTGGTCGGACTCTCGAACACCACCAGTCGCGTCGGATGCGCGGCCAGGGCGCGCTCGATACCGGCCGTATCCTCGATCGAGATCATGGTATGCGTGACCCCGAAGCGGCCGAGCAGGCGACGGATCAGATAACGCGTCGGATTATAAGTCTCAATGAAACACAGAACGTGATCGCCCTGCTTGGTCAACGCCAGCAAGGTCTGCGAGATAGCACCGACACCCGAGGAGGTCACCAGACACTCTTCACGCCCCTGCAGCTCGGCCAGCAGCAACTCCAGCTGGCGCGTGGTGGGATTGGAGGCGCGCGTGTAAAAGAACCCGGGCCGCTCGCCGCGGAAATAACGCTCGGTCTCCTCGAGAGTGTCGAACTCGAACTTGACGGACTGATAGATCGGCGCCACCACCGGGTGATTGTCGGGCGGCAACTCGACTGCCGGCGGATGATTGACGCGTGTAGGTTTTTTCATAGTCAGGAGCCTGCTTTGCCGGCCCTTGCCGCAAAAGCGTTGATGCGTAAAACGGCTTCGTCGAGAGTGGCGTCGCGCTTGGCGATGCACAACCGCACCACCGACAATGCCGGGGGCTGCGCATAAAACGGCGACAAGGGAATGGTCGCCACGCCCGCCTCGGTCAACAACCGCTCCGCGAATCCAATATCATCCGGCGCGAAGAACTCACTGAAATCCAGCAGCTGAAAGTAGGTCCCCTGCGCCGCCGGGAGCCGAAAACCCGATCGTTCCAGCGCATTGCGCACCCGATCGCGCTTGGCCTGGAAGAAGGCCGGCAAGTCCTGCCAACCGGTCGGTTTCTCGGTGAGGTAAGCCGCGAGCGCGTGTTGCGTCGGATGTGAGATGCTGAAGGTGTTGAACTGATGCACCTTGCGCAGCTCCCGGGTGAGCACTGGCTTAGCGATGCAATACCCCACACGGAGCCCGGTGGCATGCATGGTCTTGCCGAACGAGAACACGGTGAAGCTCTTCTGCGCGAGCTCCGGCTGCATGAGCACGGATGCGTGCTTGCGCCCGTCGTACACGACATGCTCGTACACCTCGTCGGACATGACGAGGATATCCTTGTCCCGAATTACTTCCGCCAACCTGTTCAGATCATCGCTGGAGGCAGCCGTGCAGGCCGGATTGTGCGGACTGTTGAAAAGCACCAGACGCGTCCGCTCGTTGATCGCCGCCCGGATCCGATCCCAATCGTAACGGAACCCCGGAGGCAGGAGCGGTATCCGGACGCTGCGCGCGCCAGCCAGTCGCACCGCCGGATCGTAGGAGTCATACGAGGGATCGAACATGATCACCTCGTCGCCAGGGCCCACCACCGCCTGAATCGCGGAGTAGATCGCCTCAGTGGCGCCCAACGTGACCGTCACCTCCGACTCCGGATCGACCTTGAGCCCGTAGCTCAGTTGGAGCTTCTGCGCTATCCGCTCGCGCAGACTCATCAGGCCTTCCATCGGAGCGTACTGGTTATGGCCCTGGGTCATGGCGGCCGCCACCAGCTCGGACAGCCGCGGATCAATCTCGTAGTCGGGGAAGCCCTGTCCGAGGTTGAGCGCGCCAAGCTCCCGGGCCCGCCGGGACATGACCGTAAAAATGGTGGTGCCGATGTCCGGCAGCTTGCTGCGATGAAACGTATCCATGGCCACCCATCGTGAGGGAATCTGACGTTAAGGCGTGTTCGCTTCGGCCGCGGCCAGGGCCGTGCCGACCACTCCGGCCTGGCCCGCGAAGTGAGCCGCTACGATGCGCGCCGGAGAACGTAACAGCGGCGCGAACTCCTGGAAGCACTCGCTCACCGCGCCACCCAGGATGAACAGATCGGGCCAGAACAGCGCGTGCATGCGGGCCAGATATTCGTTCACGCGCTCGATCCAGGCCGGCCAGTCCAGATTGAGCGCCGTCTTGACGTGCGCCGAAGCCCATTTTTCGGCGTCGTTGCCGCGCATCTCCAGGTGCCCCAACTCCGTGTTAGGAACCAGGGTACCGCGGTAAAACAAAGCGCTGCCGATCCCGGTACCGAAGGTGAGCATGAAAACCACACCTTGCTCGCCTCGCCCGGCGCCCCAGCGCATCTCAGCAAAGCCGGCGGCGTCGGCATCGTTCAGACATACGGCAGGACGGCCCAACACCTCGACGGCCAAGGCAACGGCGTCAGTATCGATCCAGGAATGATCGATATTCGCCGCCGTCCGGACCTTACCGTTTTGCACCACGCTCGGGAGCGCGATTCCGACACCATCGCCCGGCTCGGGCATGCGGCGTGAGAGCTCCGCGATCACCTGCATGACACCCTTGGGCGTGGCAGGCTTCGGCGTAGGGGCTGATATCAACTCGCCGATGAGCTTGCCGGCGTCCACATCGACCAGACCGGCCTTCACCGAGGAGCCCCCAACATCGAAACCTTGAATTTTTCGGGTCATGACTAATGGCTCAAAGATTGGCGGCAGCGGCAAGCTGCTCGTCGCGCTCACGGCGCCTGCTCTGAAGGCGCATCCACACCGCGGAAGTAATGATGCCGGTGGTCACGATCAGAACCATGATGGTGGCGAGCGCATTGACATCCGGACTCACGCCCAAGCGCACTTTCGAGAAAATAACCATCGGCAGCGTACTCGAGCCCGGGCCGGCGACGAACTGCGTGATCACCAGATCGTCCCACGACAATGTGAACGCCAGCAACCAGCCCGACAAAATCGCCGGCACGATCAACGGCAGCGTGACACGGAAGAACACGGTCCCGGGACGAGCCCCAAGGTCCATCGCGGCCTCCTCCAGAGACTCATCGAAACCGACCAGTCTCGACTGTACCACCACAGTCACGTAGGCCATGCAGAAGGTGATGTGCGAAAGCGTGATCGTGAGCGCGCCGGAACCCTTGGGCCAACCGATCAGCTGCTCGAGAGCGACGAACAGCAGCAATAGCGACAGGCCGGTGATGACTTCCGGCATCACGATCGGCGCCGTCGTCATTCCCATCAGCAGAGTGCGCCCCTTGAATGGGCCGAACCTGGCGAGCGCCACACCGGTCAAGGTTCCCAGGATGACCGCGCCGGTCGCCGCGACGAGCGCAATACGGATCGACAACCACGCGGCACCCAGGATCTGACCGTTCGACATCAGCTCCCCATACCACTTGAGTGTGGGTGAGTGCGCGGCATCCCAAACTGTCACCAGACGCGAGTTGTTGAACGAAAAGACAATCATCGACAGGATGGGCACGTATAAGAACACCATCCCGAACACGAGCGCGGTACGTGAGAAAGCGCCGCGTGACTTCACTTCTGCGCCTCCAGCTCACGCCGCTGGTAATGCTGGAACAGCATGATCGGGATCACCAGCACGAGCAGCACGAGGATCGCCACTGCGCTCGCCACCGGCCAATCGCGATTCTCAAAGAACTCATCTGACAACACTCGTCCGATCATGAGCTGGTCCGTACGACCCAGGAGCGAGGGAACGACGTACTCGCCTACCGCGGGGATAAAGACCAGCAGGGAGCCGGCGATGATGCCAGGGACGGATTGCGGCAGAGTGATACGGAAAAACGCTGTCATGGGATTCGCACCCAGGTCGGCGGCCGCCTCGAGCAGAGTGTTGTCGTGCTTCTCGAGATTCGCGTAGAGCGGCAGGATCATGAAGGGCAGATAGGAATACACAATCCCGATATAGACCGCGAAATCACTCTGCAACAGCGTCAACGGCTCGTGGATGATGCCCAGATACATCAGGATGTTATTGATCACGCCGTTGTTCTTCAGCAAGCCGATCCACGCGTAAACACGCAGCAGAAACGATGTCCAGAACGGCAGAATGATCATCATCAGCAGCACGTTGCGCCACGTCGGCCCGGCGTGGGCGATGGCGTAGGCCATCGGATAGCCGATGAGCACACAACAGACCGTCGAAACCAACGCCACCTTGAGCGAATACAAATAGGAGCTGATGTACAACGGGTCGGTAAACAGAAAGCCGTAGTTGCCGAAATGCAGCTTCGGCATCGGCATGCCGTTCACCCATTGGAACAAAGGCGCGAACGGCGGCATCGCCATGCGCACCTCCGAGAAGGAGATCTTCAGCACAATGGCGAACGGAATCAGAAAAAACAGGAGCAACCAGACGAGGGGGATCCCTGCCACGAGCCGCCTGCCGCCGCGGTTCTCCAATTGAGCCATTAAATTACGCCCGCACGGCTATTCTGTGAGGACGACCGGGCTCGAGCCGTGCCAGGTCAGATACACGGTCTCGTCACGGGTAATACGCTGGTCGGCGTCGCGCATGATGTTGGGAAGCGTCACGCGCACCGTCTTGCCGGAATCGATCTGCACCAGATAGATGGAGACATCGCCCATGTAGGCGATCTCCTTGACGATACCCCGCACGACGTTCTCGCGCAGCGCATGCCCCTCACCGAGCGTCCTGCTCATGTTGATCTTCTCGGGCCTGACCGCGGTCCACACGGTCGCGCCAGGCGAACAATTCAAGTTGCGGTCCACCGCCACGACACAACCGAGCTCGTCGGACTGGATCCGGCCGTCGCCGCCGGTCACGCGTCCTTCGAACATGTTGACCGAGCCGATGAAGTCGGCCACGAACCTGGTCGCCGGAGATTCGTAGATCGCCGCCGGCGTTCCGACTTGCGCGATCTTGCCGTGATTCATCACACCCATGCGCGAGGAGAGGGTCATTGCCTCTTCCTGGTCATGGGTGACCACGATGAAGGTGACACCGAGCCGCTTCTGGATGTTGAGCAGCTCGAACTGCGTGTGCTCGCGCAACTTCCGGTCGAGCGCGGCCAGTGGCTCATCGAGCAACAGCAACTTGGGCCGCTTCACCAGGGCACGCGCCAACGCAACCCGCTGCCGTTGGCCGCCGGAGAGCTGGTGCGGCTTGCGCCCCATGAACGATGTCATCTTGACGATGTCCATGATATCGTTCACCCGGGCGCGGATCTCCTGCCTGCCGAGCTTCTCCTGCTCGAGCCCGAAGGCCACATTCTTCTCCACCGTCATGTGCGGGAAGAGCGCATAGGACTGGAACATCATGTTGACCCGCCGCTCGTAGGGCGGAATGGTGCTCATGTCCTGGCCGTCGATGTAGATCCTTCCAGCCGTCGGGGTCTCGAACCCCGCCAGCATGCGCAACAAGGTGGTCTTGCCGGAACCGGAACCGCCAAGCAGACAGAAAATCTCGCCCTGATGAATGTCCAGGCAGACATCATCCACCGCGACGAAGTCGCCGAACTTCTTGGTGACGTTCTCGATACGAACGAAGGCCGCAGGCGCACTGCGCTCACGGGCGTCCGCAGTTGCTGCCGAGGCTTCCACCTGAGGCTGCGCGCTCACTTGCCGGTTTTGAACCGGGTCCACGTCCGCGTCAGCAAACGGGTGTACTGCGGTGTTCGCATGGGTTCGGGGTGCAGCTTTGCCAACACCTCGGGCGGCGGATAAACACCGGGATCATCGCGCACACCTGAGTTGATGGCCGCAGTGGGTGTATCGCCGTTGGCGTACTTCAGCAGGTTGGTATTGCGCGCGGCGATCTCCGGACGCAGCAGGTAGTTGATGAACAGGTGCGCGTTGTTTGGATGCGGCGCATCCGCCGGAATAGCGAGCACATCGTAGTTGCTGATAGCACCCTCTTTGGGAATGCGATAGCCGATGTCGATTCCCTTGCCTGCATCCTTGGCACGGTCGTGCGCCTGTTTGACATCGCCCGACCACCCGAGGGCGAGGCAGGTTTCGCCATTGGCGAGGTCGTCGATATATCGGGACGAATGCACGTAGCGGATATACGGGCGGATTGCCATCAACACCTTCTCGGCCGCCTGCAGATCCTCGGTCGTAGTGCTGTCGGGATCCTTGCCGAGATAGAGCAGTACGGTCGGAACGACCTCGGAGGGCGCATCGAGGAGCGAAACGCCACAGTCAGCGAATTTCGCGACCACCGCGGGATCGTAGAACATGCGCCAGCTGTCGACGGGCGCATCCGGCAAGCGCTCCTTGATCTTCGCCACGTTGAAACCGGGGCCGGAGGTGATCCACATGTAATCGACGGCGTAGGCGTTGTCAGGATCGTACTGCGCCTCGTTTTTGGCAACCTCCGGATCGAGGTATTTCCAATTCGGCAGCAGCGCGCGATTGAGCTTCTGGAAGACTCCCGCCTGGATCTGCCTGGCGAGGAAGGCACCGGAGGGCGCCACGACATCGTAATTCGTGTGACCGGTCAGGAGCTTGGTCTCGAGCACCTCGTTGGAATCGAAGACGTCGTAGTTGACCTTGATTCCATACTCTTTCTGGAAGTCGGCAATGACGGCCGGGTCGATGTAGTCCGACCAGTTGTACACATTGACGACTTTCTCCGCATCGATCGGCTCACCGCTAGCGGTGGTGGCCGCGGCGGTTGCCGGCTTGGTGCTTGCATCGGAGGGAGACTTCGAGCTGCCGGAGCAACCGGCGAACGTGGCGGCGAGAACCGCGCCGAGACAGAGCGAGCGCAGGGCAGTACTCATGAACCCTCTATTGACGAACCGCGGGCCCCACGCCCCCGGCGACCCCTAATATAACAGTCCGACGGCCCTGCGGGCCTGCCTGGGGGACCTGCTCTGTCCCGCAGGGCGCCGGCAGGGCTTGCGCCCTTAGACGTTCAGCAGCAGGTGCTCGCGCTCCCAGGAGCTGATGACCTGCAAGAACACCTCGTACTCGGCTTCCTTAACAAGGGTAAAGGCCGACACGAACTGCTCGCCAAGCAGCTTCACCAGGGGCTCGCATTCCTTCAGATTGCGCAGTGCCTCATCCAAAGAGCGCGGCAGACCAAAGGGCAGATCGTGTGCACTGCCGGTGATCGGGTCGCTAGGCTGCAACCCTTCGATCATCCCCAGATAACCGCAGGCAAGGGATGCCGCAATGGCGATATAGGGATTGGCATCCGCACCGCCGACGCGGTTTTCGACGCGGCGCGCCTCAGCGTCAGACATCGGCACGCGCAAGCCGGCCGTGCGGTTGTCATAGCCCCAATGCACGTTGATCGGCGCAGACAGATAGCGGGTGAGGCGGCGGTAGGAATTCACGTTTGCGCAGAACAGCGCCATCGCTGCGGGCAAGTACTTCTGCAGGCCCCCGATGTGGGAAAAGAACAGCTGCGACGGCGTCCCGTCGGCATTGCTGAAGATGTTCTTGCGCGTCTTGATATCCACGACGCTTTGGTGAATGTGCATGGCGCTACCCGGCTCCTTCGCGTGGGGCTTCGCCATGAATGTTGCGTAGATTTTGTGCCGCAGCGCCGCTTCACGGGCTGTGCGCTTGAACAGGAAGGCCTGGTCGGCGAGAGCCAGCGGATAGCCGTGGATGAGATTGATCTCCATCTGCGCCGGTCCATCCTCATGGATCAGCGTATCGATCTCGATCTCCTGGTCTTCGCAGAACTGGTAGATATCGTCGAACAGCGGGTCGAACTCATTGACCGCGGCGATGCTGTAGGACTGACGTCCGGGCTCGGCGCGACCTGAGCGGCCAACCGGCGGCTTCAGGGGATAGTCCGCGTCCTTGTTTTGCTCGATGAGGTAAAACTCGAGCTCGGGGGCGACCACCGGCTCCCAACCACGCTGGGCATACAGCTCGAGCACATTGCGCAGCACGTGACGGGGCGCCATGGTCACGCGGCGCCCGTCCGAATAGAAACAGTCGTGAATCACCTGTGCCGTAGGCTCAGCTGCCCAGGGCACCCGCCGGACGGTCTTCGGATCCGCCTTGAGCACAATGTCGATCTCGGCCGGGCTCATGGCCTCGGCGGGCTCGAGCGGATAATCACCGGTAACGGTCTGCAAAAAGACGCTTTCTGGCAGCCGCATGCCGCCATCTTCGGCGAACTTCTCGGCTGGCATGATCTTGCCGCGGGCAATTCCGGCCATGTCGGGGATGATGGCCTCCACCTCGGAAATGCCATGGTCTCGGAAGAACTGCCGGATTTCGCTCACCATACTCTGTGCCTTTATTATGCGCTGCGCGCAACCTTCTCTGCGGGTCGCGGCGACCCGCGAAATGTAGCGGCGCTACGCGCCGATGCGGAAAACCCGCTCATTATTTGCTTCTAGACTCGGCCCGCTCGCGACTCGCCGACCCGAAGGCCGCGAACAACGCCCTGGAAAACGGATTGCTCATGGCCTGCCACTCGGGATGCCACTGCACCGCCACGGCAAAGCTCGGCGCATTCGACACCCGAAATGCCTCGATCAGACCATCGGGAGCCCGAGCCTCGATGCTGAGATTCGGTCCGAGCCGATCGATACCCTGCGAATGCAGCGAATTGACCTGGATGCGGTCGCCGGCGGCCATGGATCGCAGCAGGCCCCCGGGCTCGAGAATGACATCGTGGGCGGGGCCGTATTGCACTTCGAGGGGCTGCGTCTCGTCGTCCCGGTGATCGCTATAGCCGGGAACCTGGTGCACCTTCTGATGCAGGGTACCCCCAAACGCGACGTTCATTTCCTGAAAGCCGCGACAGACCCCCAATACGGGCACCCCAGCCTGCACCGCCTTGCGAATGAGCGGCAACGTCGTCGCATCCCGCGCCGGGTCATGCAGAGTACCGGGCTCGCTAGGAGCACCTGCGTAGTGGTGCGGCTCGACGTTCGAAGGGCTTCCGGTAAACAGAATGCCGTCCAGTCGCTGCAGAAGGTCCTCGAGCCGGAGCTCTTCCGCCAGGGACGGAATGATCAGCGGAAGAGCGTCCGCTGCATCGAGTACGGCGCGGGCGTACTTCTCCCCCGCCATGTGAAAGGGGTGCAGGCCGACCACACGACGGTCGGCCGGAATTCCAATGAGTGGGCGAGCGGATGCCATGATGACCTGCCGGAGTGTTTAGTATTTTAAACAACCCCGCCCAGCGAATTATCCAAGTGAGGGCCCTATTAGACCACAGCGGCACGGCGGAAATCTGCTCAGCACGCCATTGACAACAGGCGTTGGAGACTGCGCGCTGTAAGGCAATGGAAAGCTGCTTTTTGTAAACTCACCCGGCAGGCCATCGGTCCCCACAAGACCCTTTTAGCGCCTACGACGTCAAAATATCCTAAACACATTGTTTCCGGGATCTGACCCTATGGGACGTCCCGCGCGCATCAAGTCGTACTACGCTGCCTCAGCTCACGCAGCCCCCAATCGCGCCGAGCTCGAGAGCTCGGTGGACTGCGATGTCTGCGTGGTCGGCGGCGGCATCGCCGGCTGCTCGACCGCGCTCCATCTGGCGCAAAGCCATTACAACGTGGTGTTGCTCGAGGAATACCGCGTCGGCTGGGGCGCATCCGGCCGCAGTGGCGCACAGGCCATCCATGGCGTCGCCGCGGGGCATATCAAACTCGAACGCCTCATCGGATCTGCAGCAGCGCGCATCGTCTGGGACGTTTCAATCGAAGGGCTGGCGCTGATGAAGGAACTGATCGAGCGCCATCGCATCGATTGCGACTGGGCCGACGGCTATCTTCTCACCGCCGTCAAGAAACGACACCTCCAGGAACTGCGCACCGAGCTCGAGGCGTTACAAAGCAAGCTCGGATATGCGACGACGCGCTACGTGCAACAGGAAGAGTTACGTTCGCTTCTCGGCACTACCCGCTATCTCGGCGGCATGTACGATTCAGCCAGCGGACATTTGCATCCGCTCAACTACACACTCGGGTTGGCCGCGGCCGCGGAAAGCAGCGGCGTGCGCATTTTCGAGGGAACTCGCGCCCTTGGATTCAGGGAGACGGGAGCCGTCGCGGGTGCGGTGCGCGTCAGAACTCCGCGCGGCGAGGTTCGCACCCGGCACCTCGTGTTATGCGGCAACGTGTATCTTCGGGACACCGCGCCAGCACTCGCCACCAAGATCATGGCGGTCGGATCATACATCGTGGCAACCGAGCCGCTCGGCGCGCCACGGGCGCGCAGCCTGATTGCCAACAACGCCGCCGTCTGCGACATGAACTGGATGTTGGATTATTTCAGGTGCTCAGCCGATCACCGGCTGTTGTTCGGGGGCCGCCTGAGCAAGGCCGTTGGCTCACCCCTGGCCGCCGGTGCCGCGCGCGAACGCATGCTCAGAGTATTTCCCCAGCTCAGCGACGCACGGATTGATTATTCCTGGGGCGGCCACGTGGACCTCACCATGAACCGTGCACCCCACTTCGGACGACTGGCTTCCAACATCTACTTTCTACAGGGCTTCTCCGGCCACGGGATCGCACTCACCGGCATCGCCGGCAAGCTCGTCGCTCAGGCTATCGCCGGTACCGCCGAGCGCTTCGACGTCTTCGCCCGCATCCCTCACCGCGACTTCCCCGGCGGCTCCGCCCTGCGCGCACCGCTTCTGGCGGTGGCGATGTTGTATTACCGGCTGCGCGACCTGTTGTAGCCGGCGCGGCTGACTACCCGCCGCGCCGGCACGATCCACACCGCAACTTATTTCAGCAGCAGCTCCGCAATCTGCACGGCGTTGAGAGCCGCACCCTTGAGAAGCTGGTCACCCGCGACGAACAGTGCAATGGAGCGACCGCTGGGATCGCTGACATCCTGGCGGATACGCCCGACCAGTATCGGATCCTGACCCGAAGCGTCCTTCGGCATGGGGAAGTAGTTGCGCTCGAGGTCATCCACGAGCTTCACGCCGGGGGCCGTCTTGATGATGTCGCGCACCTGCGCCGGAGTGATGGGACGCTCGCACTCGAAGTTGATGGCAATGCTGTGGGCACGCAGCACCGGAACGCGCACGCAAGTCGCGGCGACGCGGATGCTCGAATCGCCGTAGATCTTGTGAGTCTCGCGCATAACCTTGACCTCTTCCTCGTTGTAGCCATTCGAGGGGTCGATCTTCGAGTTGTGGCTGAAAAGGTTGAATGCGTACGGATGCGGCAGGACCGTGTTCTTGTATTCGCGACCCTCCAGATAAGCGCGCGTTGACTCGCGCAGCTCCTCCATCGCAGCGGCACCGGCGCCCGAGGCTGCCTGATAGGTCGAGACAATCATGCGCTGAATGCGGTTGGCTTGGTGGATCGGCCACAGCGGCGTGATGGAAATGATGGTCGAACAGTTGGGGTTGGCAATGATGCCCTTATGCTCGCGCAAAGCCTCCGGGTTGATCTCGGGCACCACCAACGGTACGCCCGGATCCATGCGGAAGGCCGACGAGTTGTCGACCACGACCGTGCCGTGGCGGACGGCCGCGGGGGCGAATTTCCTGGATTGCGCACCGCCTGCTGAAAACAACGCGATGTCCACGCCGCGGAAGCTGTCTTCCGTCAACTCCTCCACCGTCACGGGCTTACCTTTGAAAGGAAGCGTCTTGCCAGCCGACCGCGCGGACGCGAACAGCCGCAGATTGGACAGCGGGAAGCGCCGCTGCTCCAGACATTGCATCAACTCGACACCGACCGCGCCGGTGGCGCCAACGACCGCTACGACGGGCGCCGACGAGGAAGGACCAGATGACATGCTAAGACTCCCCAAAAGCTCATGACGTAAAAGAGGCACCGCACCGTATCACCGGGCGGTGGGACCGAAAGCGCCACAGGCAACCCTCGGCAGTACACACATACACACCCCGCAGCGCGCTACCGGGCGGGGCCCGAAACGCCGCAGGCGATTTCGACCGTTAAAAAAAAAAGGGCCCCGACAGCTTGCTGGCGGGGCCCTTCGGATTTCGCTGCTTCTCGCGACGTGCGATCAGCGCGCGACCTCCTCCAGAGCCCCACCGGGCTTCTTGAGGGTAATCGTGCGCTTTTTCGTCATGGAGAACATGAACCCAACGCTACCTTACGCCGGGCAGCAAGTAAAGCCGCCTGACGCCGGTCGCCCTCGCGACGGCGCCCTCAAGCCCAACAGGCTCCTAAGCGCCGGTTCCAGCCTGGGTACGGATCTCGTAACAGCGGTGAATGCGAGGATTCCGTTCGAAGTCCTTCGGCAGCGTCTTGGCGGAGATATCACGGACGTCATACCGCCGGGATAACGACTCATCAAGCTTGAAGCGTTGGGAATTCGTGGAAAAGACGATCAGACCGCCCGGCGCCAGCAACCGCACGCAGCCATCGATGAGCTCCGGATGATCGCGGTCGACGTCCAGAACCCCCTCCATACGCTTTGAGTTTGAGAACGTAGGTGGGTCAATGAAGATGAGGTCGTAGCGCTCTCTGGCGCGAGCGTCGTCCTGCAACCACAGCCGGCAGTCCGCCTGCACCAGACCGTTGCGCTCGGGTGAAAGTCCATTGAGCTCGAAGTTACGTTGAGCCCAATTGAGGTACGTATTAGACATATCAACCGACGTCGTGGAGGCAGCTCCCCCCGCGGCGGCATGGACCGTCGCTGTACAGGTGTACGCGAACAGGTTGAGAAACCGCTTTCCAGAAGAGGCGGCCCGGATCCGGGCGCGCGTCATCCGGTGATCAAGAAACAGCCCGGTGTCCAGATAATCGTCGAAGTTCACCAGGAACTTCAGGCCATCCTCGAGGACGACATGAAACTCGGAGCGCTCCTGCACTTTGGAGTACTGCTCGCCGCGCTTGGTCTTACGACGAGTTCTAACGCGGACGCGGTCAGGGTCGACGCCCGTCACCTCGGAAAGTGTCGACAGGGCTTCGCCACGGCGCTTGCGGACCGCCTCCTGCTCGATTTCGGCAGGCGCGGCATACTCCTGGACGTAAAGCCAGGTGTGACCCTGACCCACAGCAGCGTCCGCGACGTCAGCGCGCTCCGACTGCAGCGGGACCCTTCCAGGCCATGCCGTCGTGGCATCGGGTAACTTCTCCGCAATCGTTCGATAGACATCGATCGCAAACGCGTACTCCGGCATGTCGGCATCGTAGAGCCGGTAACAAGCAACACCGCTGCGGTCTGCCCAGGCTTGTTGCTTCTTGAGATTCTTTGCCAGCCGGTTCGCGAACATCTGCGCGCCGGGTGTATCGCGAAGGTTGGTGTCACCCTTACCGAGACGGCCGGGCTCGCGGGCACTGCCAACGTCGACCTTCATTCGCAGCAGACGACATTCGATAGCGCCGTTCCACACGGTGTGCGTACGATGCGCGCGGATGCCCAACTCCAAACCAAACTCAGGCGAGCCGGTCAACACGGCAGCGCCCCACCCCTGAAACCGCTCACGCAGCACGGCGCCCAGCTCGCGATGAATCGCTCGCGCCGTCTCGCGGTCCTCGAGGCGAATGCCGTAAGGTGGATTTGTACAAACGAGACCGGCTCCAACAGATCGCCCGTCAGGCGCCGCTTCCGTAGAACCGACGTCCGCAGACGCGCCAGCCCCCGCGGAGCCAGCAACGGTCGCAGCCCCGGCTCCAGCGCGCTCAACGCCCGCGCCCGTACCCGCACTCACACGCACGGCCGGCGCCGCCTCCGCCAGCGGCCTGACATCAAACCGCACCAAGTCCTGCATCCCCGCTCGCTGCGCATTCTCGCGCGCATTACGGACAGCGCGAGGATCACGATCTTGACCGCGAATTGCGCCAGCGAGGCCGCGCGCGGTGGCGTTGCCGATGCCCGCGCGAGCGCGCGCCTGCGCGTCGTCCAACTCCTGTTGCCAGAGGTCAGGATCATGCCCGGCCCAACCCAGAAAGCCGAAGTATTCCCGATCGAGGCCAGGCGCACGATCCGCCGCAATCAGCGCGGCCTCAATGGCGAATGTTCCAGACCCGCACATCGGATCGAGAAACTCAGCCCCCTGAGCCGCCATCTCAGGCCAACCCGAGCGAATGAGGACGCCAGCCGCAACGTTTTCCTTAAGGGGTGCCTCACCAGCCGCGCCACGATAGCCGCGACGATGGAGGCTCTCACCCGAGAGATCTAACGAGAGTGTGACCTGACTTCCGTGTGCATGCGCATGTACGCGCACGCCGGGGCGCTCGAGCTCTACGCTCGGGCGCCAGGCGCGCGCATCCCGTACCGAATCAACAATCGCGTCCTTGAGTTTCAGCGCGCCAAAGTGCGTGTGGGTGATCGCCGGATGGTTACCGCTGAAGTCACATGCGAGGGTCGCCCCGGGGCCGAGATGCCCGGTCCAGTCAATTTCGCGAACCGCGCGGTAGAACCCTTCGGCATCAGGGACGTCGAAGCGCGCCAACTCCAGAAAGACCCGGTTGGCGACCCGCGACCACAGGCAAGCACGGTAAGCCACGGCCAGCGTCCCGGAGAAGGTCACTCCAGTGGATCGCTCACGCGCGTCCGTGGCGCCGAGCCCAATCAGCTCGCGCGCCAGCAAGTCAGCCAACCCGCGAGGGGCGCTGACCAGAAATCTCAGGGGCTCCGCGCTCACATCACGCGGGCCGCCCGGCCCCGACCGCTTACGACAAATCGATCCAAGTCGTCTTCAGCTCAGTATATTTTTCCAACGCATGAAGCGACTTATCGCGCCCAATGCCCGATTGTTTGAAGCCGCCGAAGGGCACGGTGATGTCATCAACGTCATAGCAGTTGACGAACACCGTACCGGCGCGCAAGGACTTGGCGACCCGATGCGCAACTGTAATGTCGCGCGTCCAGACCCCGGATACCAAGCCATAGATTACATCATTGGCAATCTCGATGGCCTCATCGACCGTCTTGAAAGTAATCGCTGACAGCACCGGTCCGAAGATTTCCTCGCGTGCAATGGTCATGTTCGGCCGCACCCCTTCGAACACGGTGGGCTCGATGAAATAGCCCCCGGAGTCCTTGCGAACGCGCTCGCCGCCGAAACGCAGCTTCGCGCCGTCACGCCGCCCGGTATCGATGTACCCCAACACACGGTTCATCTGGATATCATCGACAATGGCACCGAGCCTGGTCTGGGGATCGAGCGGATCGCCCGGCTGCATGGTGCGACTGTAAGCCTGCACCTTCTCCAGCACCGCATCTTTGATGCTCTCGTGCACGAGCAAGCGCGAGCCCGCCGAACAGACCTCGCCTTGATTGAAAAAGATCGCCGACGCGGCAGCGTTCGCCGCCCTTTCGATATCCGGGTAGTCCGCCATGATGATGTTGGGCGACTTACCGCCGCACTCCACCGACACCCGCTTCATGTTCGACTGCCCGGCATACTGCATGACCATCCGGCCGGTCGCCGTCGAGCCGGTGAAGGTGATGCAATCGACATCCATGTGCAGGGCGAGCGCTTTGCCTGCCGTCTGCCCGAATCCCGGGACAACATTCAACACACCCGCGGGAATCCCCGCCTCCACGGCCAGAGCGGCGATGCGCAGAGCCGTCAGCGGAGACTTCTCGGAGGGCTTGAGCACTATCGAGTTGCCTGCGGCAAGCACCGGTCCGATTTTCCAGGCCGCCATGAGTAGAGGAAAATTCCAAGGCACGACGGCGCCGACGACCCCCATAGGCTCGCGGGTAACCAACGCGAGCGTTTCGCGTCCGGTGGGAGCAACTTCGTCGTATACCTTGTCGATGGCCTCCGCATACCAGCGGATGCAATTGGCGCTGCCGGGTATATCGATGCTCAAGCTGTCGCTGATGGGCTTACCCATGTCGAGCGTCTCGAGCAATGCGAGCTCTTCCTGATGTTTGTCAATGAGGTCGGCAAACCGCTGCAGAATCCGCTTGCGCTTCCTCGGCGGCAGATGCGCCCAGCTGCCCTTGCGGAAAGCCGCACGAGCAGCGGCAACAGCGCGATTTACATCCTCTTCATCGCAAGCCGCAACGCGGGCGAGTACGGCGCCGCTCGACGGACTGATGCAGTCGAAGGTCTCGCCGGAAGCGGCATCGACGTACCGCCCGTCAATGAATGCCTGGGTCGGGAAGCGGATCGAGCGTGCGCGCTCGTGCCATGAGGAAGTCGTGTCGAGTTTTGCGTTCATGCCTGGCTCCCGCTTCAAAAAGTGGGTGGAGTACTTGCGCTGATGATCTCACACACTTCGCGTCCGACATTGCGGAAGCGATGTGGTAGCTGGCTGGAGAAATAGTAAGCTTCGCCGGGACCGAGAACGCGCGCCGCGCCACCGACGGTGAGCTCGATTCGACCGCGAATCACCACACCGGACTCCTCGCCAAGATGGGCAAGCATCTCTTCGCCGGTTGCGGCGCCAGCGGCGTAACGTTCGTGCAGCACTGTCATCTGCCGGCTAGGACGCTTGGCGGCCACGAGTCGCAATGAGACTTCCTCGTTACCGAGCTCGACCAGCTCGTCAACGCCGAAGAAAGCTTGCGGCGCGGCGGTCATATCCAGAGTAAAGAACTCGGCCAGCGACATAGGCACACCGTCGAGGACGCGTTTCAGCGAGCTCACCGACGGACTGACGCGGTTCTGCTCGATGAGGGAAATGAGGCCATTGGTCACACCGGCCCGGCGGGCGAGCTCCCTTTGTGACAGGCCAAAGCTGGTACGGACGCCGCGCAGGCGCGCCCCGACATCAATACTCATGCCGTTTAGAATTCTAGACGATATGGGCCCGAATCTTGGTTGCGATGGCCGGAATTGTCCAGTTTATTTATCATTCCGTGCCAACGCTCTGATCACACACCACCCTCAACCGAGTCCCAGCACCATGCCCACAGCAGTCCCGGAGTCTCCCTCGCGCGCCGATCTCGAAGCCCATTGGATGCCGTTCACGCCAAACCGACAGTTCAAATCCAAACCTCGCATCCTGGCCAAAGCCAGCGGCATGCACTACTGGACACCCGAGGGGCGTCAGATCCTCGACGGCGTGGCAGGCCTCTGGTGCGTCAATGCCGGACACGGCCGTAAAGAGATTTCGCAGGCGGTGGCCGCACAGCTGGACACGATGGACTACGCGCCGCCGTTCCAGATGGGACATCCGCCCGCCTTTCAGCTCGCCAATGCATTGGTGAAAATCGCGCCCGCGGGCCTCGATCACGTGTTCTTTACGAACTCGGGCTCCGAGTCTGTCGATACCGCGCTCAAGATTGCCCTCGCCTACCATCGTGTCCGAGGTGAAACGACCCGCACGAAGCTCATCGGCCGCGAGCGTGGCTACCACGGCGTCGGCTTCGGGGGCATCTCGGTAGGTGGCATTTCCCCGAACCGCAAGATGTGGTCGACCTCCCTGCTGCCCGGAATCGACCACCTCGCTCATACACACAATCTGAAGAAGAACGCCTTCTCACGCGGCGAGCCCGAACACGGGGTCGATCTGGCGGATGAGCTCGAGCGGCTGGTCACGTTCCATGACCCGTCCACCGTCGCTGCGGTCATTGTCGAGCCGATTGCGGGCTCCGCCGGCGTGTTGATTGCGCCGCAGGGCTACCTGAAACGCATCCGCGAGATCTGCGACAAGCACGGCATCCTGCTGATTTTCGACGAAGTCATCACCGGCTTCGGCCGCACCGGCGCGCCGTTCGCCGCCCAGGAATTCGGCGTGACACCGGACATCATCACCTGCGCGAAGGGGCTCACCAACGGCTGCGTGCCAATGGGCTGTGTTCTGGTCAAGAAAGGGATCTACGAAGCCTTCATGCAGGGACCGGAAAGCACCATCGAGCTATTCCACGGCTACACCTACTCCGCGCACCCGGCTGCCTGCGCCGCCGGACTTGCGACGCTGGATATCTACGAGCGCGAAGGCCTGCTGACACGCGCGAAGAGTCTGTCCCGATACTGGGAAGACGCGGCACACTCACTCAAGGGCCTGCCGCACGTCATTGACATCCGCAACTACGGTTTGATTCTGGGTGTCGAGTTGGAATCGATCCCCGGCAAACCCGGCGCGCGGGCGTTCGAGGTTTACCAGAAGTGCTTCGATCGCGGGGTGTTGATCCGGCAGACGGCGGACATTCTGGCCCTGTCGCCACCGCTCATCATCGAGCGGCCGCAGATCGATCAGATCTTCGCGACACTGGCCGAGGTGTTGCAAGGACTCTGACGCGAGCCGCTGTCACGGACAAGTAACGAGGGAGCGGAAGACGCAGGCAGGAAAGAGTCTTCCGCTCCCTCAATCACAAACATCTCTTAGTTCTTCATTTCAGCACAGGCGGCAGCTGGCGGCTGCGAAAATGTTTCACGCCGGAGAGCGCCGTCCAGACCAACACGGCGAGGACGATGACGCTTCCGACGAGAATTTCCATTTCCGACAGTGTGTACCCCCGGGCCGCCGCAACGGTAACAGTCTCCATGACGAACCTCTGCGTTAACTGAAACTTGAAGGGGATTTCGTGTCAGCGGGCGTAGATTTCCACGCCGCGCCTCCTCCGTGAAGCGCTGCGTCGCAGATCTGCGACCTCTATCACCTGCGTGCCGCGTTATGTAGAGTCGCGGGATTCAGGCTCGTGGCGCGCGCACTGCGCGCTCACGAGCGGCAAAGGTGGATTAACGGCCCTCGAAGATGGCGTAAACCTTAGAGCACTCTTCCAACACTTCCCAGGTACCCGAGAAACCCGCCGGCACGACAAAGGCGTCGCCGGGCCCGAAAGTGTTACTTTCGCCAAGATCGCTGGTAATGACGACGCGCCCGCCAGTCATTACACATAGTTCGTTCTCGGTGTAGCGAACACGCCATTTGCCGCGGGTCGAGGACCAACGCCCGGCAAAGAACGTCTGCGTCGTGTCAGTGAAGGAGTTCCACACGCGATGCTCCGGAGTGCCGCCGAGGATCCGATCGGCCGGCGGCACCGAGACATCCGGGTCCATGGGGGTATTCAGGCGGACAATGGAAGCGTTCATGGCCGCCAATATAGCGCGGAAGCGAAACGGGCGGCGAAGGCCCCCCTCCTGGGGGCCTTCGCCACTTCGCAATCCCGACCCTGGAGCCGCGACCGCAGCCCGTCGCGCACGTCCTCTACCCAGGGGGACGCTTTCTCAATCTGACTCATTGTGCCGTCCCTGGAGCCGAATCCCAGCCGGCCATCCATGGCCGGCGCTCGGCCCGGCTTAACCGGGCCTCGCCCTCTTGGCTAGCCGCACGCTCGAGCCGTACCGTGACCTTACGGTCGAACGCGTACCCATCGAGGTCACCGTCGCTGGCAGTAGATTCCGATTTCCCATGACCTTCGACGATCATGTGGTCCTTCGGCACCCCGGCCTTCTCCAGGACGGCCGCCACCGCGGCGGCGCGACGCCGTGACAAAGCATCGTTCAGCTCTTGCGACCCACGTGGGTCCGCGTATCCCGATACCCGGAGCTTCATGTCCGGCATCGATGCCGCCAAGGCGCCCATCTTCAACAAAGGAGGGACGGCCTGCGCGTTGATCGAGTCATCGTTGGTCCTGAAGCTGACCTCGGTCTGCAACTCTTCGGTCTTCTTCAAAGTCCCATCCAACTGATCGCTCTTCGCGCGCGCGCCGGCCAGCGAGGTATTCAACTCGGCCACATCCTGGGTCAACTTCGCCTTCTGTGCCTCGCTCTCACTCAGATCGTTCGCGAGGGCCTTCTTGGCCTCCGCCTGCTTGTGATAGCGATCGCCGAGCCAGGCTCCCGCACCGGCGCCGATGATGGCACCCACCGGACCACCGGCCACCGCTCCGACCGCCAGACCGGTCACTACACCGATGTTTTCCTGCTTCGAGGCCTTCTTCGACTGCACGGTCACCGTGTCCTGGGCATACGCCGGCAGCGTCAGCACACAGGCCGATACCAGAGTGAACCCCAGTGCACCCGCCCGCAGCTTCTTGGTTATAAACGTGTTCATGGTCGCATCCTCTCTCGTGCCTGACTTGGTAGCGGAACACCGCGTTCCGTCCTGGCTACAAGTTCATCGCGACCGGCGGGCTCGGGCGTGGCGCAATCACGTCAGCCCGATGATGATTCGTGGCAAATAATGGCAGCTACTTCGGATACGTTAACCGATCCTGAATGGCCAACAGCACATCGCTCCGGGACACCTCGCCCAGCAATGTGTTGCGCCACTGTCCCGGCGTCACGGGCAACACCGTGGTCTGCTCCCTCAAGAACGCCTCCAGCGCGGTAGTCAGTGGCATATCCGGCGAGAGCGCGAATTCCACCGGCTTCGCTACGGCCGATACCGGTAAACCGCGGTCGAGCTTCGACTGCTGCACGCGCTGGAGAATCTCGCGCGGATTGAGCCAGGAAACGAGCTCGTTGCCCTCGACGACATAAACACGATCGAGCGGCCGTTTCGGCAATTGATCCAACATGCTGGCGAGCGTCATGGTCTCGGGTATCACGGCCGCCGCCGGCTTGACCAGCATCTCGACGGTCCGCAGCCGCCAGTCATCACCGCTCTGGCTGTCGGCGGCAGCATTCAAAGAGGCGTGATAAACAGACTTACCCTTCCGATAAACCTTCGCCGTGTAGTGCGCCGTCACGCACGCCAACATCAGCGGCAAGACGATTTCGTAATCGCCGGTCATCTCGAAGATCATGAGAATCGAGGTCAAGGGCGCCAGAGTCGTGGCGGATAGAAAACCGCCCATGCCAATCAGCCCGTATGCTGCCGGCACCGACACGATGTGCGGCATCAGCTGATGCAACACCCCGCCGAGCAACGCCCCTACCGAGCAACCGATGAACAAGGTGGGCGTAAGAACACCACCGACGGCTCCCGAACCTACCGTCGCCGAAGTAGCGGCAACCTTCGCGAACAGGATCGCCACCAGCCACCAGCCAAACAACTCGCCACCGAGGATACCGCCGATGACGCTATAGCCGTTGCCCCACACCTGCGGGACGAAAATGGAAATCAGGCCGACAATGAGGCCACCGATGCCCAGCTGCCAATACAACGGCAAGCCGAGACGGACGAAACGGCCTTTAGTGAAATCGAGCAGCCCCAGAAACGGCGGGGCAAGATGCCCCAATAACACGCCCAGAACGATGTAGAAACCGAGCTCCAAGTTCGAGGCGAACTGCACATGGGGGACATTGAACACCGGTCCGTATCCGAGGAAGCGGTGGATGGTCGCATCCGACACGACGGACGCCACCACCAACGGCCCGAAAGTTTCCATGGCAAGAGATCCCAGCACGATCTCGGATACGAACAACGCGCCCGAGATCGGCGCGTTGTAGGCGGCCGCAATGCCGGCCGCTCCCCCACACGCAACCAGGAGCCTCAGCCGCGGAACGGGCGCGCGGGCGAATTGCCCGACACGCGACCCCACCATGGCGGAAAGCTGCACCATCGAGCCTTCGCGACCGATCGAGCCGCCGGAGGCGATCGTCAACAAGGATGAAGCACTGCGCAGTAACGTGCCACGCAGACTGACACGGCCATCGCCGACTAGCGTTGCCTCCATGTAGTCCACGACTTTGACGTAAACAAACCGGCTTCCCAGGATGTACAACACCCAACCGGAAATGACCCCGCCGACCAGCGGCACCACGGCGCGATGCCACCACACCAGGTGCGCGGCGCCATTGACCAGCCCCATGGCCTGTCCGGTGAATACGAGCTCCAGCAGACGGATGCCTTCGCGAAAGGCGACGCTGGCAAGCGCCCCGCACACGCCGACGAGCGCGGCCCAGAAAACAATGCCCGCCAGATCCTCGTGGCCGAACAGAACGAACCGCAGTCTCGTGATCAAAGACAACGGAACGCGCGCAAACTCTCGCGCCTGTAGGTGTATCTGCCGCCGTGAAAATAACACTGTGCCAGCTAACTTGCAGCGGAGCCGCTCAACGACGAGCCGCCCGCACCGGCTCCGCAGAGCGAGGCGAGCAGCCGGGTGAGCGCGGCAGGATCGACCGGCTTGGTGAGATGATGATCGAACCCGGCCTGGGCGGTCTGTTGCCGGTGATCGGCGCCGCCCCAACCGGTGAGCGCAACGAGCAACACACTACGGCCCCAAGGTTGCCGGCGGATCTGGCGCGCCACTTCATAGCCATTGAGTTTGGGCATGCCGATGTCGAGCAGCAAGATGTCCGGCCGGAACTGGGCCGCCGTCTCCAATGCCTGAGCGCCATCGCCGGCGGTGCGCACATCATAGCCGGCATCGTTCAACAAGATCCCGAGACTCGTAGCCGAGTCGTAATTGTCATCCGCCACCAGAACGCGATAACGTCCTCGGGCCGGAACTGGACCGGAAGGCGCGGCTTGCGGAACGATTTGCTGCTCCGACACGGGCAGTCGCACCATGAACCGACTTCCCAGCCCCTGGCCCGGGCTGTGAGCCTCGATGGAGCCGCCATGCATCTCCACGAGTCTCCTGGCCAATGCCAGTCCGATACCGAGGCCGCCTCGCGAGCGCTCCAGCGAACGATCGAGCTGCGTAAACGGCTCAAACACGTGCGCGAGCATTTCGGACGGAATTCCAATGCCGCTGTCTTCTACGCAGACCGCGACCGAGCGGCCAGCGAGGGAACCCCCAGTGGGGGCGATCGTGTTGGTCTCGAGTTCGGCCGATACGGCAATCCGGCCACCGGGCCCGGTGTACTTGGAGGCGTTGTTGAGTAGATTTGCGAAGACCTGCGCGAGGCGGACGATATCTGCATCCAGATAGATTACATCCTTAGGCAGGCGGACCACGAGGTCCTGCCCGGACGCATCGACGCTCGGCCGGCTGGTTTCAACCGCATTGCGGATAACGTCCTCCAGAGCGACCGGTTCCCGACGCAACTCGAACGTGCCTCGGCTAATCCGAGCGACGTCCATGAGATCGTCAATGAGCCGCGCCATCTGGGTGACTTGTCGGTCGATGACATCCCGAGCCCACTGCAACTCCGGCGACGGCGGCAGTCTGGCACGCAGAATATGGATGGCATTGCGTACGGGGGCCAGCGGATTACGCAGCTCGTGGGCCAGGGTCGCCAGGAATTCATCCTTGCGCCGGTCGGACTCCGCAATGGCATCGCGTAACTGACTCTGCTGCGCAACGCTGTTGCGCAGATTCTGTTGCTCAGCTTCGAGCCGCCGCCGGGTGCGATGCAATGATTCGCACATCACGCTGATCAAGACTCCGGAGAACGCCAGAACGCCTAAGGCTACGGTACCGCTTACGCTGACAATCTGGAACGTATAGCGATTGGGGACGAACACATAGTCAGCGACGAGGACGCTCAACGCGGTCGCCAACAGCCCGGGCTTGAGGCCGCCGTACCAGGCAGCAATCGTGACCGCAATGGTGAAGGAGACAATCGGCGCGTAATTGCCGAAAGCTCCTGAAACCGCCACTCGGGCCACGGCCACGGCGCAGGTGGCGGCAATGGCAACAAGATATCCCAGCACGGTATGTTGTAATTGGGTGCGGGACGTCTGCCGCATAGCCCCATCGTATCAGAGCGGCATAGTGCCAGGAGCCTGTCAAACTTAGGTTCGCCTACTGCGGACGACCCGCAGCGGCATCTTTCGGCGATCGTTTCCCTTACATAGTGTCGACTATGCGCGGGAAACGATCGCCGAAAGCTGCTCGCTGCGGGTCGTCCTCGCTACGGTGCCCCTAAGTCCGACAGGCTCCTGGTTCCGACGAGTTCACGCTCGACACTTTTTGCTCTGAAAGAATCGCTCGCGGCCGCCCCGACAGCAGTGCGCCCGGAGCGATGATCATTCGCGCGCACAGACCCGGATGATTGTCGGTGAGCTCGAGCGTGCCGCCGTGTAATTTGGCGACCGCCTGCACCAGGCTCAGCCCAAGGCCAACGCCGGGCGTACCGCGACTGCTGTCGCCACGGTAAAAGCGCTGCGCGACCTTCGGCTTTTCCTCGTCTGGAATTCCAGGACCGTTATCGGCAACGCTCACCTCGACAGCGCCATCGCTGCGAGTCTTTACTTCGACGTTGACACTGCCGCGCTCCCTGGAATATTTGAGCGCGTTGTCAATTAGATTACCGACCGCCTGAGCGAGCAACGTCGGGTCGCCGGAAACCGACACCTGCCCGTTGGAATTGAAAGCCAGCGTCACGTCCTTGAGCTCCGCCGCGGGAAAATAAAACTCCACCACTTCGGCGGCTACATCGTTGGCGTTCACCTGCACGAAGCCGGAGCGGCGCATGCCGGTATCGATCTCGGCAAGCCGCAGCAACGCGTTGAAAATCCGGATCACGCGATCGACATCCGCCACCGCCGCCTCGACCTCGACGAAAGTCTCCTCGCTCGAGGGACGCGTCAGAGACAACTCCTCGAGCCGCGAGCGCAGCTCCGCCAGAGGCGTGCGCAAGTCGTGCGCGATCGAATTCGAGACATCGCGGATGCCATGAACCAGCTGCTCGATCTGATCGAGCATGCCGTTGATGGTATGCGCCAGGGTATCCAGCTCGTCGCCGCTACGCCGCGCGGGCAAGCGGTGGCTCAGATCGCCCTGCACGATGGCGAGCACCGTTTGTTGGATGCTGTCGATACGCGCCAGAATGGCGCGCCGTATCAATACACCACCCAGCAGCCCGACAATTGACAGTACGGCAACCGCCTCCCCGAGCCCGGTCCAGAAATGCTGTGCCAGTGGAGCCAGGTGCGTGGCATCGCGGCCGACCAGGAGGTTGTAACCACCCGGAAGCGTGGTCCGAACGACCGCCGACTCCGTGGGAGCGCCACCCAGGTTGACATTGACGGTATAGAAACCTGGTTGCGCAGGAACCGTGCTGGGCCACTGCGGTAGATTGCCCGCGATCGGCTGCAAGGATGGATCGGCCAACAGGAGGATGCGCTCGCCCGGCAACTGCATACCGACCCGGGTGTCGATGAAGGCTTTCAGCCCCGACAAACCCTCCTGGTTGAATACGACCATGAGTCTTTGCGTGTCGGCGTGCAGAATCTCGGAGCGTCCATCCTCCACCGTCACCTGCCAGGCGTACCAGAGCGGCGCGGCAAACAGAATGAGGGCCGCGATCCCGAACGCGATATAACCAAACGAGAGAGCCCAGGTCGTCGATCGAATGACCTTACTCACCGCCGCTTCACTCCTCGGCACTCAGCATGTACCCGGCGTTGCGCACGGTCCGCAACAGCGGGCGCTCGAAGTCAGCATCGATTTTCTGGCGCAGCTTGCTGATGTGCACGTCCACGACATTCGTCTGAGGATCGAAATGATAATCCCAGACGTTCTCCAGCAACATGGTGCGCGTGACCACCTGGCCTGCATGCCGCATGAGGTACTCCAGAAGCTTGAACTCACGCGGTTGCAGCGTAATGCTGCGCTCGCCCCGCATGGCTTTGCGGGAAAGCAGATCGACCCGCAGGTCGCCGACCTCCAGGACCGTCTGGGTCCCGCTTGCCTGCGAACGGCGCGACAGCGCATCCAGGCGCGCCAGCAGCTCGCCGAAGGCAAACGGCTTGGTCAAATAGTCGTCGCCCCCGCTTTTGAGGCCCTTGATGCGCTCGTCGACGTCCGACAGCGCGCTCAAAATCAGAATCGGAGTGCGATTACCCGCTTTACGCAATGTCTCGATGATACTCAGACCGTCGATCTGACCGGGCAACATGCGGTCCATGATGATCACGTCGTACGGCTCGCTGGCGGCGAGAAACATGCCCTCGCGGCCGTTGTCCGCGTTATCGACGATGTGGCCGGCCTCCTGCAGCCCTTTCACCACAAAGCGCGTCACCCGCTCGTTGTCTTCGACCAGCAGCAGTTTCATGGCACCGCGGTCACCGTAGATTCGGCTCCGGCAGCTTTCTCCTTGCGCGCCAGCGCACGACTGTGACGGCGCTGCCGCATGCGATTGCTGAAACGATCGAGGTACAAGTACACCACCGGCGTCGTGAACAGCGTCAGCATCTGGCTCAGGACGAGACCTCCCACCATGGTGAAACCCAGCGGCTGGCGCAGCTCGGAACCGGTGCCAGTGCCCAGAGCAAGCGGCAACGCCGCCAGCAAAGCCGCCATGGTCGTCATCATGATCGGACGGAAGCGCAGCAGGCAAGCCTTACGGATCGACTCCTCGGGTGTGAGGTGCTCGTCGCGCTCGGCCTGGATCGCGAAGTCCACCATCATGATGCCGTTCTTCTTGACGATGCCGATGAGCAGAATGATACCCACCAGCGCGATCACCGACAGATCGAAGTGGAAGCCCCATAGCATCAGCAACGCCCCGACGCCCGCCGAGGGCAATGTCGAGAGAATGGTCAACGGGTGAATATAACTCTCGTACAACATGCCGAGGATGATATAGACCACCACGAGGGCCGACAGGATCAGCAGCGGCTCGCTCTTCAGCGAGTCCTGGAAGGCCTGTGCCGTCCCCTGGAAGGTGCCCTGGATGGAGCCTGGCATGCGCATGGCAGTAGCGGCCCGCTCGATCGCATCCACTGCATCACCCAAGGCCGCACCCGGCGCCAGGTTGAACGACAGGGTCACGGCCGGGAACTGCCCCTGGTGAGCCACCGACAGGTAGCCCACATGATGGGTGTCGTAGTGGACGAAAGTCGACAGCGGCACCTGTTGTCCGGTCGCCGGCGATTTCACGTAGATCTTGTTCAGTGTGTTGGGATCCGCCTGCATTCCCGGGGTGATCTCCAGCACCACGTGATAGCTGTTGAGCTGGGTGAAGTATTGCGCCACCTGGCGTTGTCCGAACGCATCATACAAAGTCGCATCGATCAGCGCAGGCTGGATGCCGAAGCGCGCCGCCTGGTCGCGGTCGATGACCAGCGAAAGTGTCGTGCCTTCGTTCTGTTGATCGGAGGCCGCATCACGCACCTGCGGAATCTTCTCCATCGCCGCGAGCATCTTCGGCGCCCACTCATTGAGCTCATCCAGGTCGGGATCCTGCAGCGTGTACTGATATTGCGTGCGCGTAGTGCGGCCACCCACCGTGATGTCCTGCGAGGCTTGCAGGAACAAGGTACCACCGGAAACCTGCTGCAACTTCTTGCGCAGCCGCGTGATGACCTGATCGGCGCTCGAGTTACGCTCGTCGCGCGGCTTCAGGCTGACGACCACCCACCCATTGTTGACTGGCCGCGAGCCTCCCATGCCCGTCCCGTACGCGGCGACGTCAGGATCGGCAGCCACCACGTCCAGCAGCTTGTGCTGCAGCCCCACCATCTTGTCGAACGATATATCCTGCGGTCCATCGGACAGGCCGGAAAGGATGCCTATGTCCTGCTGCGGAAAGAAGCCCTTCGGCACGAACGCGTACAACAACCCGGCGGCCGCGACCGTAGCCAGGAATGTCAGGATGGTCGGCCGCTGATGCCGCAGCACGAAATCCAGTCCCCGGGTGTAGCCGGCGAGCAATTTGTCGAACCAACCCTCCACGATCATGTACAGCCGGCCGTGCCGGGCATGTTTCTCGTCCTTCAGAAACAGAGCGCACATCATGGGCGAGAGAGTGAGCGAGACGAACGCCGAGACAGCGATGGTCATGGTCACCGTGACGGCAAACTCGCGGAACAGGCGGCCGATGATGCCGCCCATCAGGAGCAACGGAATGAACACGGCTACCAGCGACAAGCTGATGGAAACGATGGTGAAGCCGATCTCGCTCGAGCCCTTGATCGCGGCCTCGCGGGGCGACATGCCGGCCTCGATGTGGCGATAGATGTTCTCCAGCATCACGATCGCATCATCGACCACGAACCCGACGGCGATGGTCAGCCCCATCAACGACAGGTTGTCGAGGCTATAGCCCATGAAGTACATGAGAGCCGCGGTGCCGAACAACGCCAACGGCACTGTGACACCGGGAATCACTGTCGCCCACAGATTGCGCAAGAACAGGAAGATCACCATCACGACCAGTGCGATCGTGAGCATCAAGGTGAACTCCACGTCATGCACCGAGGCGTTGATCGTCGTCGTACGATCGACGATCTCTTTGATGTCGATCGAGGCGGGAATCTGGGTCCGCATGTGCGGCAACAGTTCCTTGATACGATTGACCGTATCGATCACGTTCGCGCCGGGTGCCTTGTTGATCAGCAGCAACACACCGTCGTGACCGTTCTGCCAGGCATCGACTAACCGATTCTCCGGCCCATCCACCGCCACGCCGATGTCGCGAATGCGCACGGCCGCACCGTTCTTATAAGCGATGATGACGTCATTCCAGGGTGCGGCCTTCAACAGCTGGTCGTTGTCGTAGATCGTGAAGCTGTGGTCCTGACCGTTGACGGAGCCTTTGGGCGCGTCCACGGTCGCCTGGGTGATCACGTTCGCCACGTCTTCCAGCTGTATTCCCATGGCGGCGAGCTTTGCAGGGTCCACCTGCACGCGCACAGCCGGCTTGCGCTGACCGCCGACGTTCACGATGCCAACACCCGGCACGCGCGAAACCTGCTGCGCCACGATCGATTCCGCAGCGTCGTCGACCTCCGTGATCGGCAGGACGTCGGACTGCACGGACATGATGAGAATGGACTGGTCCGCCGGATTCACCTTCTTATAAGAAGGCGGGCTCGGCAGGTTCTTGGGCAACTGGCCGCCGGCGGCATTGATGGCTGACTCAATGTCGGCGGCCGCCGCATCGATGTTGCGGTCCAGATCGAACTGCACCACGATGGTCGTGTTGTTGAGCACGCTCGTGGAGGTGAGCTGTGTGACACCCGGTATCTGCCCGAACTGATACTCGAGCGGTTGCGCCACGGAGGAAGCCATGGTCTCCGGGCTCGCACCCGGCAATGTGGCGCTCACCTGAATGGTGGGGAAGTCGACCTGCGGCAGCGGTGCGACTGGCAGCAGCGGAAAGGCAACCACGCCAATCAGGAAGATCCCCGCCATGAGCAGCGAGGTGGCGATTGGACGCTGGATGAAGCCCGTCGAAATATTCATGTGGCAACGCCCCTGGAGCCTGCGCTCAAGAGTCCACCTTCTTCGCTCCACTCCCCGCCGCTCTGGCGTTGGTAGCCGGCGTCGTGCTGACACTGCGCACCGCTGCGCCCGGATGCAACCGGTATTGATTGCTGAGCACGACCTGCTCGCCATCCTTCAACCCATCGGTCACGACGGTCAGATCGTCATTCTCGTTACCAACTTTCAACAGCCGCGCTTCCACCGTGGAGTCCGCCTTGACGACGTAGGTGAACATGCCGTTCGGGCCGCGCTGAATGGCGTTTGAGGGGACCGTCAGCGCGTTGTGCTCGGTCCGCAGCAGCACTCGGGCGTTGACGAACTCACCGGGCCAAAGCGCATTGTGCGGGTTGGGGAAGGTTGCCTTCACGCGAATGGTGCCCGTGCTCTGATCGATCTGGTTGTCGATCAGGGCGATGCTGCCGCTATCCAACTCTGTCTTGCTGTCACGGGACATGGCGGCCACTGTGACCGCGCCGCGCTCGAGTGCGGCGTTGAGAGTCGGCAATGCCTCCTCAGGGAGAGTGAAGATGCAGGAGATGGGCTGCACCTGCGTGACCACCACGATACCGTTGGTATCGGTGGCATGCACATTGTTACCCGGATCCACCCGGCGAATGCCGGTCTTGCCTTGAATGGGCGAGGTGATGGTGGTGTAGCTGAGTTGGGTCCTGGCGTTGTCGATACTGGCCTGATCACCCTTGATCTGCGCTTGCAGTTGCCCGACCAGGGCGTGCTGCGCATCCAGCGTCTGCTTGCTCGCAAGATTCTGCGGAGCGAGCAGCTCATAGCGGTCGAGGTCGGCCTTGGCGCTGGCGAGCTGCGCGACATCCTTGGCATGCATCGCGATCGCCTGATCGAGGGCTGCCTGGTAGGGGCGCGGGTCGATCTGGGCAATGAGGTCGCCCTTCTTGAGTGTCTGCCCCTCCACGAAACCGACCTTCTGCAGCTCACCGTCGACGCGAGCGGTCACGGTCACGGTGTAGAACGCCTGCACCGTACCCAAGCCCTCGAGATACACCGGAACGTCGCTACGCGAGGCAAGAGCGGTCTCCACGCTGACGACTTCGCGCCCGTCGCCCTTCTTTTCGTGATCCGCCGCGCGCGCGCTGCCTGCGTGGCCATGCCATAGCCAGACCAGCCCGAGAGCCACCGCGGCTCCCAACATCACGATCCTGGGATTACTCATCCGTATCTTGTTCATGCTCGTTGCCAGCCACCACCGAGCGCGCTGAAGAGCGCGACCAGCGAATTGAGATGGGAATACTTCACCTGCACGAGAGTGTCCTCGGCCGTAAACAGCGCAGTCTCGGTGCTCAGGACGACCAGAATGTTGATCGTTCCCGCATGGAACTGCGCTTGAGTCAGTTCATAGGCGTGCCGCGCCGTGGCAACGGCTTCCTGCTGGCGCTGCAGCTGCTCGGCGGTCTGTTGGACGCTCACCAGTGCGTCCTCGACGTTGCCGAACGCCGAGATCACCGCCTTATGATAGTCCGCCAACAGCTCGTCGTATTGCCCCTTGTTGAGTTGGTACTGGCCGACCAGGGCGCCGCCTTGGAAAATGGGCTGCGTGATCCCGGCCGTGGCGCTCCACACCCGGCTGACGGGATTGAACAGCCTGCTCAGGGCCGCGCTTGCAAAACCACCATCTCCGGTGAGGCTGATGGTCGGGAAGAAGGCAGCGCGCGCCGCAGCGATGTTGGCATTCGCCGCCATCAGCTGGGCCTCGGCTTGCGCTACATCCGGTCGCCTCGTCAGCAGCTCCGAGGGCATGCCTGGTGTCACCTGAGGAACGCCGAGATCGGCCAGCGTTCCGGTCGTCACATCGACGGCTTCGGGCTGTTTGCCGACGAGAATGGCCAGGGCGTCCAAAGTCTGCCCAAACTGCTGGCTCAGTGGGGGTATTGCAGCCTCGAGAGTCGCAACCGTGGTCTCCTGCTGAGCGACATCCAAAGCTGTGACAGTTCCGACCTGCGCCTCGACCTGCAAGCCTTTCAGCGTATCCCGAGCGCTCGCCACGTTGTCGTGGGCGACCTTCAGCCGATCGCGCAGCTCGAGCGCCTGAAAGTAGGTGCTCGCAACGCTCTGCATGACGGTGAGCTCGATGGTAGCGCGGTCGTAGCGGCTCGCCAGGGCGGCCATTTTGGCAGCATCATGCAGGGCACGGTTCTTACCCCAGAAGTCGATTTCGTAGCTCGCGCTCAACCCGGCGGTGAACGTGTTGAATGTGGCGGGCTGCGAAACGAGCCTTCCCGCGGGCGAGAGCCTGGTCTGCATCGCTCTCTGGCGGGTACCGTCCGCATCGAGCCCCAGCGAAGGCAACAGCGGAGCGCCGGCAATGCGCGCCTGCGCATCAGCCTCGCGAATCCGGGCGATGGCGGCGACGATGTCGTCGTTGGCGGCCTGCGCCTGGGTCATGAGCTCATTCAGGACGTCTGAATTGAACCCCCGCCACCAGTCCGTGGAGGGCCAGGAAACCTGTGCCTCCTGAGTTGGCGTCGTGCGCCACTCGGTGGGTGCTGGAATGTCCGGGCGCTTGTAATGCGGCCCCAAGCTGCAGCCCACGACGCTGCAAACGCTCAATCCGAGCAATACGGTGCGCAGCACGGCGCCCGCCACAGGCGCGCGCGAACGCGGCCGAAATTGTCCGATCCGGGGTATCACGAAAGTATGGTAGGGGCCTAGCCTGGGAGAAGCCTGGAGAGGACGATACGGCCGGATCGATTTACCGAACATGGACGAATCATTAAAGTCCGTTAATTGGCTCAAGAAACCCCGCCCGAGGAGCCTGACTGGTCAATGATCGCCTACTGCGGCCGCCCCCCAGCGGCATCTTTCGGCGATCGTTTCCCTTACATAGCATGTACTATGCGCGGGAAACGATCGCCGAAAGCTGCTCGCTGAGGGACGCCCTCGCTACGGCGATCATCAACCAGTCAGGCTCCTTGCGAACCGGAACACCATGCGACTGAAAACCCTGGCCCGCCGGGCCCGCCGCGCCGGCGCGCTCCTCGGCGCTGTATTCGTTTCATTGTCTGTCACGGCCCAGACCGGAACCGCCGTTCCGGTGGAATCGGGAGGAGTGCTGCGCGCGACCCTGGCCAACGGGCTGCAGGTGGTCATTGTCCGCAACCCGCTCGCCCCGGTAGCCGCGACTTCAGTGAACTACCTGGTGGGCTCCGACGAGACTCCTCCGGGCTTCCCCGGAACCGCCCACGCCCAGGAGCACATGATGTTTCGAGGCAGTCCGGGACTTACCGCGGACCAGCTGGCCGATATCGGTAGCGTGATTGGCGGCAACTTCAACGCCAACACCCGCGAAGCGCTCACCCAGTATCTCTACACGGTGCCGGCGGAGGATCTGGATGTCGCCCTGCACATCGAGGCCATCCGCATGCAAGCCGTACTCGACTCCGAGGCGGAGTGGGCTCACGAGCGAGGCGCCATCGAGCAGGAAGTTGCGCAGGACAAATCGGAGCCGTCCTACATCCTGTACGAAAAAATGCGTGTTGCCATGTTTGCTGGCACACCGTACGCGCACGACGCGTTGGGGACGCGTCCGTCGTTTGAAAAGACCACCGCCAAGGCGCTGAAGAGCTTCCACGACAGCTGGTACGCCCCCAACAACGCCATTCTGGTCATTGCCGGCGACATCGATCCGAAATCGACCCTGACTGAAGTCAAACAACTCTTCGGCGCTATCAAGTCAAAGAAACTGCCGGCGCGGCCGCCGGTGAAACTGCGCCCGGTGCAACCCACATCCTTCTCGGTCGACACGGACCGGCCGAGCGGCACGCTGATGATCGCGACGCGCACTCCCGGACCGCGGAGCGCCGACTTCGCCGCGCTGGAAGTACTCTCCGACGTGTTGAGTAGCCGGCGCTTCGAGCTGTACGGCCTGGTCCCGCAGGGCAAGGCCATCGGCGCCGCATTTTCACTCGACCCGCTGCCGGAGGCCGGACTTGCCTATGCGACGGTCGCCTTCCCCGCCGGGGACGATCCGAAGAAACTCGAGGCCGAGGTGCGGGCTATCCTGACCAAAGTAGCGCGCGATGGCGTGCCGCCGGAGCTCGTCGAAGCGGCGAAAGTCCAGGAGCGCAGCGCCGCGCAATTCCAACGCAACTCCATCGCCGAGTTGGCCTCGGTCTGGTCGGAAGCCCTCACGCTCTACGGCCTCGAATCGCCGGATGAAGACCTCGCCCGCATCGAGAAAGTCACCGTCGCGGACGTGAACCGCGTAGCCCATGAGTATCTGGACCTCGATCACGCGATTTCCGGTGTGATGCTGCCGCGCGGATCCGGAGCACCGGTGGCCTCCCGGGGCGGCGGCTTCGGCGGCCAGGAATCGATTTCTCTGGGCGAGGCCAAGCCCACCAAGCTGCCACCCTGGGCCGAATCCGCGTTGCACCGCTTGACGGTGCCGCCCTCCACACTGCATCCGGTCGTCACAACTCTGCCTAACGGCCTGAAGCTGATCGTGCAGACCGAGGATGTGAGCGACACGGTCACCGTGTTGGGCCATATCCGTAACCGCCCCGAGACACAGGAGCCGCAAGGCAAGGAAGGCATCACACAGGTGCTCGACGAGCTGCTCACCTACGGCAGCGAGCACCTGGATCGCGTGGCCTTCCAACAGCAACTCGATGCGATCGGTGCCCGCGAGAGCGCCGGCGCGGATTTTGTAGTGGCCTCATTGGCCGAGCACTTCGATCGCAGCGTGGAGCTCTTAGCCGATAACCAGCTGCATCCGGCCCTGCCGCAACAGGCGCTCGATATCATCAAGGTCCAGGTGGCCCACGGAGTTGCGGCGCGCAACAAGAGTCCCGGGTTCCTCACCCAACACTCACTGCGTGGCGCCTTGTATCCGCAGAACGACCCCAGCCTGCGGATGGCGACCCCGGAGAGCGTGAACTCCCTTACGCCGGATACTGTTCGCTCTTACTACAACAGCGTATTCCGGCCGGATCTGACCACCATTGTGGTCATTGGCAAGGTCACCCCAGCCCAGGCGCGCGCCACGATTGAGAAATACTTCAGCGCCTGGAACGCCTCGGGTACGAAGCCGGATGTGGACCTTCCGGTGGCGCCACCCAACCGCGCCGGTGTGATCGCGGTGCCGGACGCCAGCCGGGTACAGGACATCGTGGTCCTGGCACAGAACCTCGCGTTGAAGCGCTCCGACGCGGACTACTACCCGTTGCAGCTGGGTAACGCCGTGTTGGGCGGCAGCTTCTACTCGACCCGCCTCAGCATCGATCTGCGCAAGAACTCCGGGTTGGTGTATTCAGTCGGGTCCACGCTCCAGGCAGGCCGTACCCGCGGCGCTTATCTCATCCAATACGCCAGCGACCCGCAGAACGTCAGCAAGGCGGCCAGCATGGTCGTCAACGAAATCAAGTCGATGCAGACAGCGCCACCGACGGCGGACGAGCTGGTGCGGGTCAAAGCCTTGCTGCTACGCCAAATTCCGCTGAGCGAGTCCAGTGTGGAGGATATCGCCCACGGCATGCTCGGCAGGGTTGATCTCGACTTACCCCTCGACGAGCCGACCCGTGCTGCGCAGCGCTACATCTCTCTCGGGGGCACCGATGTGCAGGAAGCGTTTAAGAAATGGTTGCGCCCCGACGACCTCGTACGCGTGAGCGAAGGGCCGACGCCGCAGTAATGTTGTGACGGGAGCCTGACTGCCCAGTCAGGCTTCCGCCATCCCTGTTTGATATCTGCGCCCCGTCGGCGTAGAACCGCCATTGGCGTTCCCGAACTACGTCTAAACGGGAGGGCGAACCATGGTGATCAATGAAGAGAAACTCAACGCTTTTCTCGGTAAAGCCGTGGGAGATCTTGGCGCGGCAATGAGCGCCGCACTGATCTCACTGGGTGATGAGCTCGGGCTGTACCGTGAGTTGGCGAAGGGCCCCCTGACCTCGACCGAGCTGGCGACTCGCACTGGAACCAACGAGCGCTATATTCGCGAATGGCTTGCAAATCAGGCAGCCGGCGGCTACGTCGACTACGACACGGCGCAGGGAAAGTACTTTCTCAACGACGAACAGACACTGTGTCTGGCGGACCCGCAGGGGCCGGTTGATCTTCCCGGCGCCTACAGCATCGTGCAGGACATGTTTCACGTCAGAGACCGGGCGCGCGAAAATTTCCGCAGCGGCGCCGGCATGGAATGGGGCGAGCACCATCCCTGTTTGTTTCATGGCACGGAGAGATTCTTCCGCGCCGGATACAACGCCAACTTGCTCTCCTCCTGGCTGCCCTCCCTGGACGGCGTCACCGGCAAGTTGACCAATGGAGCTCGCGGCGCCGACGTCGGATGCGGCCACGGCGCGAGCACAATTTTGCTTGCCAAAGCCTTCCCGCGTTCGCAGTTCATCGGCATCGACTATCACGATGCCTCCATCCGGACGGCACGTGAACGTGCCGCGGAAGCTGGCGTC
>Ga0134126_10000440_pt1 | contig 53576 bp, 51 predicted proteins | sample KB31752_FD_96881 | JGI IMG/M metagenome (GOLD analysis project Ga0134126, IMG submission 96881) | Terrestrial soil microbial communities with excess Nitrogen fertilizer from Kellogg Biological Station, Michigan, USA - KB3-175-2 | ecosystem: Environmental > Terrestrial > Soil > Unclassified ...
CGCCTGCGCGGGAACGACAAGCCGTCCATTCTACCGGCTCACGATTTTGGGCCTGCCGTCCGCTCGCCCTGCTCTGCTAAAATGCCGGCTTCCCGGGTCGTTAGCTCAGCGGTAGAGCATCGCCTTCACACGGCGGGGGCCAGTGGTTCGATCCCACTACGACCCACCAATAAATCAACGGCTTAGGCTATCCGCCTAGGCCGTTTTCCGCTTCTGTACGGAAAGAAGTACGGAAAAACCGCCGTTGCGCATTGAAATTTCCGCGCTGGCCGACGAACGAGAGTTCCAGCGCTTCATGGAGCAAATTGACGCCCAACTACGCCGGCGCGGGGTCCCGGTTCGCGCGCGACAGCTACAGGCGGTAGGAGAGGCATCAAAGCTCGTCAATGCACGACTCATCATGGGACCCGCATTGCCGCCCGGGGCATCGGAGCAAGATCGGCAGGGGTACGAGTTCGCGGCGCGCGTCATGGACTGGATGGAGGCACGGTACGGCGACAAGCTAAAAGTTGATATGTCGATAGGTGCCGCACCGCTAATTCTTCGGGACGACGCCTGGCTCATGCGCTTGCCCTACATAGTCGGGAGTGTTGCAGTCGTCTATGACTGCAATCTATCCACCAACTACCCGGATATGAGCGGCCCCGCCATGCCAAGGGGGCGCGCCACGTTAAACGTTCTGACTCTTATCGAGGGATTGTCTTCGGACCTCGCGCGCGGCCTTTCCCTTCAAGAGATCCACGAGATCGCAAAGTGCTTCGGACCGTCCATGACAACATTTTCGCTTCTCGATGAAGTGAAAGTAGGCAAACCACTCATTTCCGCGGCTCAGTTCGATTTGCGGCGGGCTGCAGAAATTTGTGTCTGTGATGCGCATCAGCTCGGCTTCTCTCGATGGCACTCCCTTCAAGCGGCGGAGAAAGTCATTAAGGCGTATATCGAATCCAGAGGGACAAGTTTTCCTCACAATCACGATCTTGCTGGCTTGGCCTCCATCGCTGAGAAGAACGGTGCCAGCCCAATTCCATCCGAGTTGTTGAAACAAGCGCAGTGCCCCGCCTCAGTTCGGTACGAGCCGGAGAAAAGTACAATTTCCGAAACGGTCGCAGCTCATCGAGCGGCAGTCGAGATTTGCGGCGCTGTCACGTTTAGCATCAAGCAAAATGGTCCAAATCGAATAATTATGTGAAGTGGAGACGATATGGGCGGTGCCAAGAGCCGTTGCTTGATTTGCACCTCCGACGCAGAAGACGTCGGTAAGACGATCACTTTCGCCTGGCAGTGAAAATGACCGGCTTCGAGCTTCGAATACTCACCGACGGCCAAGGCGCCGGCCTGATCGACAACCAAATTAGGGCCGCTATTCGCCGCGCGGCATTTGTCATTGCCGATCTATCCCACGATAACAACGGTGCATATTTCGAAGCAGGCTTCGCCGAAGGAATTGGGCTCCATGTGATCTATACATGTCGGGCCGACATTTTCAAAGAAAAGAAGACCCACTTCGATACAAATCACATGGTCACGATTCCGTGGGACCCGCTTGATATGCCGGCCGCCGCCGAGCAGTTGAAGAACATGATTCGAGCGACGCTCCCCACGAAAGCGCAAATGTCGGATGACGCGGGAGGTACATAGTCAGGCGCGTTCCCGCTCGTCCGCGCCAGGCTCACGCTCCCATGCATGGCAAGTGCCGGTGGCTACTCGCTCCAGCCGTCGGCACCACAGCGCATCCCAAGGAAGCCCGACGCTGTAACGACACGTCGCACAGCTCGCGCCTGTCTCAGTCCCGGCCCATGGAGTGAAGTGCATTCCCCGATGCTACGGTCGGGAAGGCTCAGGAAATGCGCTACCGCCGAATTGTGGATAATCGGCGGATTGCGGAATTTGGGCGAAGAATGAATACCGAGCAAAAGAAGCAGCGGGAGCGTTGGCTTTTTGATCGCGCGCGGGATGCCGTGCCAGCATGGACCTCCGGCGAAGTAGATTCCCGTTCCGAGAATCCTGACATAGTGGTTTCGTCCAACGGCCTACTCTATGGAGTTGAAGTCACCGAGCTGATCCATCCCGCTCGGCGTGCCGATATCCAGACCAAGCGCATCATCTGCGAATTGGCGAGACGCAAAGCCTGCCGAGATGATGATTCTCTGCGCGTATCGGTCTGCTTTTCGGAAGCTCACTCATTCGGCAAGTTGGACCAACAGCCCGCAGCCGATGAGCTTGCGGCACTGGTATCAGCCGCCATCGCTCGCTTTGATGGAGATTCCGTCACGCTCGAACTTCATGGAGGGTTCGATTTCAGTTCAGCGCGGTTCTCTACGATCTACCTACACCGGACGCCGGAATCTAGATTCGGGGAATGGCGTCCCGTGCAGGCTTGGTGGGTGCCACCGTTGACGGCCGACGATGTTCAAGGGGAAATAGATCGGAAATCGCCCCGCCTCCGAGACTACCAGCGGCGCGCGCCGTCGATATGGCTCCTGCTAGTGACGGACGGCTTCGATGGTTCCACCGCGCGCTGCGTCGCGCATGACGTATACCAGCGTTCGTACAAGAGCCCCTTTTCCGGCGTGGTGCTATTCGAGGATGCTATGAACCGAGCGACCCTCCTATGTGGTTGAGCAGCCCCTGAGGTCGGCGGAGGAGATTGTCTAAGCGCGGACCCATCCAAACATGGAGTGCGCGTCGGCAGATGGATTGGGATAATCGGCGGGCTCGCACAATCAGCAAACGGACCAATGGCCGTTTGAGGAACGCAGCCATCGGCCGCGCCGTTTACCAGCTACCAATTCTCCGCGCGGAGGTTCGCATGGTCCGTCGGCTTGCCGAGCTTTTCATCATCGGGGCGATCTTCTATGGGTGCGCCGCACCAGTAGCATGGAATAAGCCCGGCGCGACACCACAGGATTTCGAGGGAGACAAGGCGCAGTGCATCGCTGCGGCGTATCGCGAGTTTCCGCCATTCGTCTTATCCGCGCCTCAGGCGGCGCCGCCATCTACATATACGACCGAGTGTCTTGGCGATCGCGGATATGTTCAGTGCTCAACGCGCCCGTCTGGAATCGTAACCTTCAATCCATTCGCCGCTCGCGGCGATGAAGATTTCAGGCGAGCTCGCGCGGCTTCGGCGATCGCCTGCATGCGCTCGCGAGGTTGGGTTCCATCGCGAGCGGACAGCAGCTTTACAGACCGAACTGTGGAAACAAACAGAGCGTCGGTGCCTCCAGGCATGTGTCACGCCGTAGGAGATTGCGGCCCGAATGAATCGTGCGTCTATCACGGTAACTCGCAGGGTAGATGTGAGAGCCCCTAGGCTGAGGCGCGTATCAATCGCAGCGAGTCAATCCCTAGTGCACCGACTTGGCCGGATCTCGCTCCACACCCTCGATAACCAACCGCCGGGAAAATTTCTGCGTTTCTCCGCCCGCTCTGACAATCAGCGTAAAGGTGTACGTTCCGGGGCCGGGTACTACGAATGGCGCGATTGCTATTCCTTGGCCATGTGACCGCTGCTGAGGCCTATCCCTTGTAACCTTGTGGATTGGAGTGCGCTGAAGGACGGCAGCGCCACCAGAAACCTCGCATTGCAGCTCGAAATCCCTGAGGCCATTTACATAGTCAAATACGGCGTAACAACAGAACATCGGAAGAGCGATTGGTACGCCGCGCTCCGCGATGGCTTGTAGATTGTCACCAGGAACTACGCCAACGAGAGTAACGAGTCCATTCGCCTCATGTCGTATACCTTCGCAAAAAATGAACTTGTCAAGCCGCATGCTCTAGACTAATTTTTTCGCTTAGGACATTTGCCGTATTCGACTTTGCGCGAAGCGTCGATTCCCGAGAGGACCAAGCCCCAATTTGTTCTTCGATGACATGACGATATTCAACAACAATTCGGTTGACAGCCGCATCTTGGATCACGCCTGGCTCTCCGAGGACAAGCCTCACGTTCTCGATTTGTTGCGTGACCCAGCCGTTGATGGATTCCGCGCGAGCTGACCGGAATTCCTCAAGAGGGTATTGCCAGTCCGAATCAGATACCAAGCGAGCCCAATAGCGATCAGCAGAGTCGCATTGCTCGTACCAGCCCACGTCGATCGTGAACTCGCCGCGCGGCGTTACGATTTGGAGGATATCTTCGCCGAGGTCCTGCAATGCGGCTGTGTCAAAATCGGGCGAAGGCAGTCCGCCAACGACGCTCCATCCATCAGGAACAGTAGGTTGCATATTCACTCCTCGCAGCACTTTACCGGATTAGCACGCCTTCTCTCATAATCAGCCGGGGAGATAGGGCGACCATGAAACGTACCACTCGCATATTCGACAAGGACAAACTTGGTCGATTCACCCTCAGACGCACCGATTGCCTGATTGAACTCAAGTATCTTGCACACCTTTGCAAAGCTTCCGGGCCGAACATAAAGCCCGGATTTGAGCGCTTGCGCCTCCAAATCATGCTGCATGACGCCGGGGTAGTACAACGCATTACCTTTATGCGTCGCTGAATCGATTTCTGCGCGCGTTTTGTCCTTGAAATGGGGTGGCGCGGCATGTTTCTTTGAGTGATCCGACCACTGAGCTTTGGTAAAGTCCAAACACATCGAGTATGGCGGGCGACGGCCTTTCGGCTGGTGCGACATAGCTACGAATTGGGCGCATGGTACATCACCTTGGCCGAGTTAAGGCTCGATTATCTCAACTGGCCGGCGATCTTTGCGGCGCTCCATTTCCTCAACAAGCCGCTTAGCAAGCTCCGTCAGGCTGCGCTCCTGGTTCGACTGCTTCGCCATGCCGCCGGTGATCGCGGCGTGCTTATCGGTGAACACGGCCGCGATGAAAGACGCTTCGCGCGCGGGGACGGGGCGGCGCACGAGCTTTCCTCCCTGGTGGACCCAATCGCCGTTCTCGAGCCGGTCGATCGTTTGCCTCGCGGCAAGCGCAGCCCCTTCCGCGAAGAGGTGGGCTGTCCTTTCCCGAACCACGCGCCGCAGGGCATCCAGTTTCGCGTCGATCTCGGGGTCGCGCTCGATCCAATTGGCGATTGTTCGGCGCGGGACACCCGTCGCTTCCGACGCGCTCAAGGTGCTCCCCGTCTCCGCAAAGATCACCAGGGCGCGAGTCTTGGTTTCCTCGTCGTGGGCCGTTCGCGGTTTTCTCGCTACCATCTCTTCTCCGTGGAGTAATGGGCCGCGTCCGGAGGGCTTCGCAAAATGGCCAAGACGCTTCTGAAAGTGAAGTGCGAGAAGTGCCGCCTTCGGCTGGTTGAATTTCTGAGCGGGAAGAGGACTGGCGAAGTCTTGATCGCCACGGGTCCCATGGGATTCCGGCTCGATCCGCGCAAGTTTAAGAGCGAGGGAATCGGCATAGCTATTTGTCCCCGCTGCGGCGCAGCGACGGAGTTCGATGGGAAATACCTGCCGGCGCCAGAGGCGAGCCCGAAGCTCCATTGACGCGGTAGATGCCCGGCGGGACGGTCACGCGTTTCCCCGAAAGGAACAAGGTCAGCCAGCGAGGGTGGCGATTCATGCCGCCCTCGATCCGCCTGCCGCCAACGCGCCGAACTTCAGGACGGGCGTACCAAAAAACATGGTGCATGCGATTGCCAAGTCTTTCGCCGCCGCGAAGCGATTTGTGACTCGAAAGGTAGTCCCGGAGTTTGTGATGAAGAGCTTATTGCCTCCGGCGCCGGGATCTACCGTCGCACCCCGCGCCGACGGGTCGCTAACGATTGCGATTACGCCCAGGGCAACATCCGCATTGACGACGATCACGCCTCCGTCCGTCAGGTCGCGAATGACGTATAGCCCGCTCGCTGCGGTGGCGATGTCCGCGTTCGCATTTGCAGCGACAGCAGCGAAGGACTTTCCAAACTGAGTCGAAGCACCGCCGCCCGAGGAGAAATACTTTGAGGTCGAGATCTTATCGGGAGCCGAGAGGGCGCCCGCCTGAATCGTCAAATCGTTCGCTTGTGCGTGATCCCGGAAATGGTGGATATCAGCATCGAAGAAATTGATACTGTTTCCCTGGTACCCGATGATGATCGACGCGAAGTGCGCCGCGTCCGCACCTCCAATCGCATTGAGCGCGGTTCTGACATCACCCCCGCCCGCGGCCCCCGCACCGCCGGCAAGAATCGTGTTCCAGACCCCCCATCCATCCAACCAGAGGAGCGGCTTGTTATTCGTAACGGGGGCCGGTTCTCCGTTCGATCGGTCATATCCGATGATGACGTTCCATGCGTTCGAGGTCGCCTGCTGGACCCATCCTCCCGCGCTTGCCTGCAAATGGAAGAAGTAGTTCCCCACAGGGAAACCGGCATGTTCCGTGTCGATCACGTTTACGCCGGCTCCGGTACCGCTCGACCTCGATTCATAAATCCCGATGAATCGGTTGTTGTCGCAATACCCCAGGTCAATACCCGAGGTCGAGGTTCCACCAAAGTTGATATGGAAATTCTGGAACGTGTTGTGGCAGGTGTTGGTAACTCCATCCCCCGTGATCCACATTCCGGTGATCCCGGAAGAGGAATTGATGTCGATGCTGATATTTCGAAACGTATTCCAGGAGCAAGATGGAGCGGTCGCCGCCGTGTTGCGAACGATCACGCCACGCTTCGCCATCGAGGTCACATGGATGTCTTCGTAGACCCCGAACGTGCAGCTATCGACCTGGAGCCCGACATCCGCGAGGCCGTTGCAGTCGATGCCGAAATGCGCCATGCCAGCGGCTTGTGCTCCGGTGAAGGATACGGCGGGCGAAGAGGTGGCGCCCCCCGTGTATTTCAGCGTGGTCCCGACTGCGGCCGGGATCGTATAGACGAAAGCGGACATCCCCGACCCCACCAATCGAACCGGAGTCGAAGCAATGACAATCGGGGTCTTGAAGGCATACGTTCCCGGAGGAAAGAAAACCGTTCCCCCTGTCCCCAATCCCTGCACGTAAGTGATAGCCGCAACGATGGCCGCATAGTCATCCGTGGCCCCATCGCCCTTCGCACCGAATGCGGCGTCCTTCACGCTCACCCATTTCCCACTCACATACCCGAGGTTGGTATCGAGCTGGGAAACTGGCGCACCGCCGAGGTTTTGAAATACGTAAGGGACAAGTTGCGTCATCAGTTATTCGCCCATGCGAAAAGATCACCGTTCACGTTCGTCCACGACATGACGGGCGTGATGTTGGAAGACCAGATGAATCCGCTGGAAGGAAGTCCGATCCGCGGTCTTCCAACAGGAACGCTCTGGTCGTCCCTCACCGAGCGAACGAAGTCCTGCGGCTGCCGTTCCTCCCAGCAGGCGTCACAGGTCCAGGCGTTGTCCCAACGCTTTCTTAGGGAGGAGAACTTGAAACCGCGACCGCATACATCGCAGATCGAATTCCAGTCGCCAAGAACGTAGTAGCCTAGCCTTGGCATGTCGCCCCCATTACCTGCCCCAAACGAGCAACAAGCGCGTCTTTCATGGCTCCGGCCGAGCGAGGATTGACTTGCTCTGGACTTGAACGGCAGCGGAGTAGCGTTGGGCCTCAAGTTTTCGGACAAGCTCGCGGATTTCGTCGTCGGACTTTCCCGCGATCCTCGCCGCGTTTATGGCCTCGATTTCACTTGCGGGCCAGCCCACGGCGCGGTGCCCGACGCGCACGGGGCGGGTCATCAGCCCCCGCGCGACCTGTTGATAGCACGTCGAGCGCGACAATCCGCGCGCAGCAGCCGCCTCGGGGAATCGGAGCATGGTTTCAACGTGCATCGCTTCGTCCAGTGAGTTGCTAATTCCTAGAACGAAGCATTCCCGATACGCACATGGCGGCACAGGGGGACTTGTGACTCTACGGCCCCCACTGGTCTATGCGGTCCCACGTTGCGGGGCGCGCGAGTCGCCACTGCGCCATGATGGCCTCCGCGAGCTTCCGGCTAGGCTTCACTCGCTTATGCAGTCTCCCGGTCGCTGTCTTTTTGATGATCGAACGCGAGACTTCGGTCAGCTCGCTGATCGTGGCCTGTGTGATCGTGCGAAATTGCAGATAGGTAACGACGCGGACGATTGCCTCGGCATCGTGCCGATGCGCTCCGCGTCCCTTGGCCTCAATGTCCCGGCCAATTAGCGTTATCTCTCGGGCGGAAAGCATCAGCGTTCGGCCTCCCGCTCGGTGAACCGCTCGCGCAGCGCATCAAGTAGCGCCTCGTTGACGCCAGAGGGCTCAGAGAGGGCGCGCAGCTCCGCGCGGGCCGCATCTACTTCCCGAAGCGCCTCCGAAGCAATTTCCTGCGCGCGAGGATCTCCGGCCAACGCAGCGCGAGCTGCGGCCGAGAGTCGAGATTTGGCCGCATCCATGCGGGTGCGGGCCGCTTGCAGGGTGTCGGTCATTGCCAGCCCTCCAACCGCCCAATTGCGGCCCGGAATCGCTGCCATCCGTCATCCAGCATCGGCCACGCCGCGCGAAACTCGGCACTAGTCCACAGCTCGCGGAATTCGGCATCCGTGCAATCAGGCGGGAACGATGCACGGAGGAATCGCAGGGATGCGGCCGGATCGAGGAGCGCGACCGCCATCGCTTCGTCCAGATCGCCGCTACCGGCCCCCAGGTGCCGAATGAGAAGCCCGCGAAGCTGCGCCGCTTCGGCCGGTGTCGTTGCTTGCACGCGCCGAGAAAATGGGTCAGGTGAGGAACCGACAGAACTGACAAAAGGGGTTTTGTCGGTTTTGTCAGTGGTGCGAGTAGGCCCTTTCCCGGCAATTTGCGCTTTGAGCCGGTCCGCGTAGCTCATTTCAGGCCCTCGGATTGGCGAGGTAGATTCGCGCGGGGCTGCCGCCTGTCTCCCTCGCGCTCATTTCCCGCACGGCCAACCAATCGAAATCCGCCAACAGGCGAAGCGCGTTATGGACCAGATCGGCGTCGGTCAGGTGCGCCCATCCCTTGCGATACACGTCACGGGCCTTGAACTCGGCGGGCAGGTCGCCTTTCCGCAGCCGGTCAATGATCGCCTTCGCCGCCGTCTGCTCTGGCGCGTCGAGGCTCGCATACGCGCGCCGCGCGTGAGGCTCCAGGTATTCCGCCCATGCGAGCGCCCGAAGCATGGCAACGCTTCCCACGTCGCCCGCTGTCGCATCGGCCAGGTGCGAAATGAGCGCGAGCGCCGGAACCAGCTTCCGATACTTGGTGAAGTGCGATTCAAGCGCGGGCAGCTCGGAGCCTCCACGAAATCGCCGCTCCCATTCCTCGCGCCACTCGCGGAAGATCCCAAGCGCCGCCGAGTCGAGGCGCAGATACGGTTGCCCGCGAAGTTCTCCCGTTTGCTTGTCGGTGTCCTGTTGTGCGCCGATGGCGAGAGGGTCTAGCTCGCTCATGCGGTCGAACACGTCGAAGGCTTCCCGGCTTGCGTCGGAATCGGGCCAGCGGTCAACGTCTTTCCAGTCGGCCGAAGTGTCCGGCCATACCAACAGGCCGAAGCGTTGCATCAGGCCATCGTCGCCTGAACCGCCCTTGACCGCCGCGCGAATGTAGTCCGCGATTCTTCCCGGTTGGGTAGAGCCGAGGACAGAAAGACAAATCGCGTCCAACGTCGCGCCCTCGCGCGTCATGCGGTCGAACATATACGGGCTATTCCCGCTCCAGCCGGTGAGGTAGAAACCGCGAGCGCCACTGTTGTCCTCTCGGTCGAGTGTCTTTAGGAGGGAGACCAATTCATCGCGGAAAACCATGAGCCCGTTCGGATTCGAGCGATGGAGGTCGCCTAGCTTTTCATAGGAGGTGTCATTGGTGAGGAATCGGCGCATTTGTGGTTCCTTGGGCTCCGGAAGCTGGAGGTCGCGCACGTCCGCCAGCATGTTTCCCTTGATGCGTTTCTTAATTTCGTCGTTCGCCACTTCACGGCGCGCCTTCACGGCCGACACATTGGCGTCGTAGGCGATGCGTTCCGCCTCGTATGCTTTCGCCGCTTTCGCCGCGAGTCTCCGGAGCGGCGCCAATCCCTGCTCCATGGCCGGGGACTTCATCAGTGACGGTCGGCCAACAATGCAGCCCCAGAGGTTCGCGTGCTCGGTCCAATCGGTCTTTTCCTGCGGGCGAATGCCGACGCGCCGCCCGATCACGGAACCGACGGACACCATGACCGCAACCGCCACAAAGTCGAGCGGGCATTGCAGCCGGTCGCCAATGTCGGAAACCCAGGGCCGCAGCCTGTCGGGTAGCAGCTCGGGCATGAACGGCTTGACGGCGGGAAGCCCATCGGGAAGCGGCTGCGGTTCGGGCCAGTCGCCCGCACTGACAAAACCGCCAGAATCGGGCTTGGAGGCGTTTTCCGTGGCGGGTTGGGCCTCGGACATGGGTGCTGGCTCGCGCGCCGCTCTGACGGCCTCCACGACAGCCGCAGCTCCTAATGCGCCGGCCGAGTCGTTGAAGTCCGTATCCGACTCGCCGCGATCCTTTCCAAATCTCGGGATCGCCACCATGCCGCCAACGGCACGAGCTGCTGCGGTCGCCGCTTCGATACCGGGATTCCACGCATCGCCATTCGGCCGCTTCGTCCGCCAGTCATCGTCGGCGCACAGAATCAGCGAGGCATCGGAGAACTTCGCCCGCATGGCCTCGGCGGTCGCGCCAAGATTCCCCGCCTCAAACGCGATCGCCACGGCGTAGCCAGTCGCTTCATGGATCGTTGCTCCGGTCGCGTAGCCCTCCGCAACGCACACGGTTCCGCTCGGCTTCCCGATGGCGAAGTAAGAGCCGGACGGCATCGGTCCCGCGAGATAACGCTTGTCGCCATTCGGCGCGATGAATTGCAGGGACACAATCTGTCCGGCCGCATCCCGGCGCGGGATCATCAACGCGCCGTCGCATTTCATTTCCCGAAGCGCAAGCGGCCCACGATAGAGGCGCAGCCCGTGGCACTTCACGCCTTTGGAGTTGAGATACGGGTGCGAGTCATCCGCCGGCTTTGCTTGCTCCCACAGCTCGCGGGCGCGTTTGCGCGCAGACTCGGCCTCGCGTTCACGATCCGCCGCGGCCTCTCGCCTGTCGCGCTCGATCTTCTGTCGCCAGTGTTGCGCGGCCTCGGGCGTCCTCTCCGTCAGGCGCTTCGCTTGCCATATCTGGCATTCGCCGCTGCGCCAGTCGTACACGATCCCCCCTTCGCCATCGGGGAATAGCTTGCAGCGGCCCGCTGTGTTGCTTCGCTTGCCGTTTGCCGAAAACGAGATCCAGCGCCCTGGTTCAATCCGCTCGGGAGCGGTATAGCCAAGTCCTTCGATGAAGTCTCGGAACGATTCGGTCGTCATCGCCGCGCCCTCGGCCAAATGACGCGCTCACACAGGGAATATTCAACAAGCCAGATGCGGCGTGATGTGTTGTCCACGACGTTTCGGAGCTGCTCCAGGACTCGGGCCGCATAGACGGCGGCGGGCATCAAGTCTTCGCAGCCATCTTGCAGCGCAGCGGGCGCGCGCGTAGAGTCGTCGCTGTAGTCTTCACCCCCTTGCATTGCCGCCGCCGCCCCCGCCCCACGGGGGCTCGGCATTTTTGGCGTTCTCATTTTCGAGAGCCCCCCGAGACGATTCGGTCGATCAAATCGAGAATCGCCGCGCGCTGCCAAAACGCCATGTTTCCATTGGGCACCTTGACCGGAGCCGGAAACCTTCCATCTCTAACACCCTTGCGCCAGTGGCTTCTTGAACAGGGAATCAGCCCCGGGATGCCCCGGCGTCTGTCTCCGATGATGTCCACTTCCCTAAGTAATCCCGCTTCGCGCCATCGTGGTTGGTCTTGATCGTCGGCATGGTTTTCATGCGTCGCATCCATCGAAATCTCCGCAAGGTAAGTTGAAAGGCGAATCGCCCCGAATTGCTGCGCGCGCAAATTCAGACTGCGCGAACGGCGACGCGGCCTTGCTGACTTGGTGGAGCTTTCTTTGCCCGATTAAGCCGGCGTAGCGACGACCAATGGTTCGTCGCTTGGCTTATGGGCCTGCTGTCTCTAAGGTCGCCGTTTGGCGGCCTTTACGGCTGTCTATATCCGTGCGCCTTGATATTGCTAGCGCGCGGCACTTCTGACTTTCCCGGCCATTTTGCCTTGTACCTTTACGCCGTCAATGGCCTAAAGCAAAAAAAAGCCCGCATTCCGGCGTCATTTCCGACAAATAGTTAGTTTTCGACACGGCCGGACGGTTTCGGTCCCGGCAGCAAGCGCCGCAGGCAACCAAAGATAAAAAGGGCCATGCATTTCTTCATTGCTCGGTTTTGTCGGGGCCCGTCGGGCCTTCCAATGGTTCGCATGGCAACCCTCCGCGCTTTGTCTCGGGTCCAAAACATTACCGTTGCCGCAGTGTCGGAAAGGGCTCAAGGGACTTTTCTCTTAGGCCAGATTTTCCCCACCCCGGGGGTCAAACGTCGCGCCCTTGCGGGTCGGGGTGCTCATTTCATGCAGACCCCGGCCGCTTGTCGAGCTGCGCCGCAATCCACGCGTGAACTTCCACGGAATCCCAGTAGTTCGTTGACGTTGAACCGACCTTGCGCGGCTTGGGAAAACCCTGACTTGCCATGTAGCGGTACAGCGTCGCTGTGCTACACCCCAGGAGCTGCTTTACTGCCTTGCTGCGGAGCGGTCTGCGCGTTTGCGCTTCGGTTGTTTGGGCCATACGAGTCCTCGTAAGAAATGACAGCGGTGTTTTTCTCGCGCGCGCTACTACACCGCTCAAACGCGGATGTAAGCCGCGCCCGCTTCGAGTCCAGACGCAAGGCGCCATCGGCCCGAATACGGTCCCGTCCATCTGACTTTTTGAACGTCGGTGTCCCGACGTTTATCGCTGTCTCGGCGCGTGGCCGCTCTCTCGCCGATACTTGCTCGGCGCTGGCCGTGGATGCCGTTGCGCGTGCTGCTGTCTCTGGCGTACTTGGCTCGGATTCGTCTGGTTGCGTGATGCTTGTCGCAAGTAAACAAAAGTCGATTCGATCTTGTCAATACCGCCTCAAATGAAAGGCCCAGGAAAACGCCCTGAAATCGACGTGAAAAATGTAAATGGCGAACCCAAGGGTTCCCTCCGCGCCTGGATATTCGGCCTATGGGGCGGTTCTTGCAGTAGCCGAGGCCGGCGGACAAGGGAACCCGCGTTCGGCCGCTGCACCTAGCTCCGGGAAACGATGTTCTTCGCTGCTATGCGCTCCTGTCGCTTCTTCCGCGTCGGTCGTTCGTAGAACGGATCGTTGGCCGCTTCACGATCAAATCGCATCGCGGCCCATTCTCGGATCTGGATCAACGCCTCAGCCCATTGCAGCGGATTCAGCTTTCGCCACTCGCGTTCCGGGTACGGCCACAACCGTTTCACTCGGAATTGGTCAATATCCCACTGCGACTCGTCGGCCGGATTGCGGTATCCCGCTTGGCGGTAGAGAACTGCATAGGCCGGTAGCCCCGCCCTCTTGGCGAGCCTTTGAGTGACGGTCGCGGCCTTGCGTTCCTGGCCTCGATCGAGTGCTGTTTCGATTAACGCCAACGGCTCAGAGCTGGCGCGGTCGAACTCACAATAGAGCGCTCCGTCGAGGTCGATCATCGAAAGCAATTGCGCCCTCTCGATCCCGACGAAGCGCCGCGTGGAATGGCGCCTGTGCCATGCGGAATAGCTACGATCCCGTGAACCGAAGCGTTCTTCTTGCATGGCCGGGCTCTATGCCGCTTCCGGTTCCTCGCGCTCCAACTCGGCGGCGCGTTCCTCGGTCAGGGCGATAAATTCGTCCTCGAAGTTCCCGAAGCTACCGCGAGCACGGTTGTGCAACAGCGCATCGAGAACATCACCTTTTCGACAGATCACCTTGGCCAGGTTTTCCAGCGCCGTGCCGAGTGCGCTGATTTGATGAACATCGCCGTGTTGAATTTCGATGGCGAGCTGGTGAACCGAGATAGCCGCCAGATTCACATCCGACACTGTATCCCGCGCCTGGTCCAGCCGCTTTCCCTTGAGCGTGATGCCGGCCCGCTCTCGCGCATCCTCTTCGGCTCGGCGGCGGTCACGCTCAGCTAGTTCGGCTTTCGCCTCCGGACTTGCGCCGATGTAGTGGTCCGCGTTCTGCGCCAATCGCACGAGCGCCGGGTGCGCGTCAGGCGTGAGAAGAGATACAAAAGACGTTGGGTTGCTAGACTTCGGCTTAGCCATGAAGCAATGCTCCTATTCAGCGTTGCGTTGTGGTTAGGCGGGCTCGGAGCTTCAACCTCCGAGTTCCGCCGTTTCTACCGCTACACTAGTTCCACTTTGTTCAACTGCTCGCCTACGTCCTCTGGGATGAACTTCGCATAGTTGCGCTCGATGATGCGGACTGAGGTTCCGCAATTCTTCGCGATGGACGCAATATCAATTCCGCCCTTGAGCGCCGTTGCGATGAACGTATGGCGTAGGGTGTAGAAAACGGTTTCTTTCGGCAGCTTCGCCTTTTTCACTGCTGCGCGCATCAATTCGTCCTGGTCCGAGTGCGCCCACGGCTGACCGTCCGGGCGCGGCAGTAGCGCAGCCTGAGGCAGCTTGTCCTTTGAGATCCGGGCAAAGAACGCATGAGCGGCAGCCGACAGCGCCACCGTGCGCACCCCGGTTTTGCCTTTGTGGATCTCCAAGCGGCGGGCTGCTTTGTCGAAGTCCTCCACCCTGAGCTGCCGCAGCTCGCCATACCGCGCCCCGGTCAACATCGCCGCTTCGAGAAGGTCCCGGAAGGCGCCGTCTGTGTGGTCAAGAAGCCGCCGCCGCTGTTCGAGCGTCAGGAATACGCGCCGCGACTTTGCGACGTTCTGAAAGGGGGAAACCTTCGCCCACGGCCCCGGCTGCGCCACCCGCTCGGATTTCCATGCGTGGTTTAGCAGCGCCTTGAGAACGGTTAGATTGCGGTTGGCCGTGTCCTTCGCCTTCCGGGCGGCTTCCTCGTCGGCGCCGGGGGGAACCTGGAGATTCCGCCACTCCTCTATGTCGCCGCGCGTGAGGCGGTCCAGCCGCTTGTTCCACAGCGGGGAGGACTTCACCTTGAGGTTGATGCGGCCTTGGGCGTCATTGGCAGCGGAATCGCCCTTCCGGGCGCGCAGGGAGGCCACGTAGGCATCTGCGGCGTCGGACACCTTGTAGCCCCCACTCCCCGGCTGCACCGCGCCCTTCGCGCAATCCTCGAACCACTTGAGCGCCATCTTTTGGGCCACGTCCCGCGCCTCGTCCTCCGGAACGTGCAGGGGCAGCTTGAGCGCGTTGTATTCCTGTTTGCCGTTCCCATGCCGGTAGCGCGCGATCCAGCTCCCGCCCGTGACGGTCCGGCGGTAGCCCAGGTACCCGCGAGCGACGATCGGATTCCAATAGGGCTCGCGCCGGGGTTCCAGGGCCTTGCGCTGTGCGGCTGTGGCTAGCTTTGGCGCCTTTCGCATTGCCGCTTCGTTCCCCGCCTAATACGGAATACGGAAACTATACGGAAACAAAGTTTGAAAAGCAATGAAAAGCCTTGAGGACGCTTATATGTTTCTCAGAGGGGAACGCGATGCAGAGTGCGAAACCTTGAGAAACAGGTGGTTTGCCTTCACACGGCGGGGGCCAGTGGTTCGATCCCACTACGACCCACCAACGAATTCGCGGGCCAGGTGATCACTCCTGGCCCGCTTTCGTTTCGCAAGCCTCCGTCGATGACTGGGGATATCTCTTCCAGTTGGAGGATGACGGGCGCCGAATTGTTCGCGCGCTGATTCTTCCGGCCCTGCCGCAAAGCGGGTGTTGTGAACGGAGCATGACAACGACGGGTACCTGCGCGCGAAGCGCAGCCGCCGGCAAACGGTCACCGTTGCCGCGGAAGGTCCCACAGCACGCGCTCGAAGGAGATCACGCGGTCGCCGCGGCGCTCGGCCTCGCCCTCGACGCTGCGCAGCATCGCATCGCGCCGCGCTTCCGCATCCTCCATCGAGCGCGCGACGTCGCGGCGGTAATCGGTCACGCCGACGATCGTCTCGGAATCCGTCGCCACGCCGGTCACGATGACGCTGTAGTCCTCGGGCCCGCGCTGGATGATCGCACCCCACATCCGGATGTCGGTCATGGGGCCTTGCGAGCCGACCATTACCGGCAGCGCGCCTGCGCGCCGTCGCGCAACAGGTACGGGATGGCCGACGCCGCGCGGAAGGCCCGGGCCCCTTCGCTCTCGCTCAACTCTTCCACGACCCCTCTCATGCGCGCCTCGATCTTCTTCGTTGTTCTGGTTAACGATCGTTATAGCTCCCATTCTGGGAGAGGGCCGCATCGGCATCAAGGCGGCGGCGCCGCCGCCATTGTTTCGTTTGTAATCCCCGACAGCCGCCCCGCCGCCGCGCGATGCGGCGAATCCCTGCAGATCGGAAGCCGGACCATCAGCCGCGCGCCATGCCCCGCACCCTCGCTTTCGGCGTGCACCGCGCCGCCCTGCATCTCCACCAGCCGGCGCACCAGGGCGAGCCCGAGGCCCATGCCGCCGTGCGGCCGGCTCGCCTCCTGCTCGCCCTGCACGAACGGATCGAAGATGTGCGCGAGCTCGGCGGCGGCGATGCCCTGCCCCTCGTCGGCCACGACGAGGACCGCATGGGCGCCTTCCTTCCGCGTCTCGATCGCGATCGCGCGGCCGGGCGGCGTGAACTTCGCCGCGTTGTCGAGGAGGTTCGCGATCACCTGCTCCATGCGCGCGCGATCGGCGCGCACGCGCGCGGGTTTCAGCGAGACCGAGAGCGCGTGCTGCGCGAGGCGCCCGGTCTCGCGCCACGTCTCGGCCACGGTGGCAGCGAGATTGGCGAGGTCGAACTCCTCGAGCGTGAAGCTCACGCGGCCCATGGCGAGCCGGCTCACGTCGAGCAGGTCCTCGACCATGCGGGTCATGTGCGCCATCTGGCGCTGCATCACCTGCTGCGCCTTCACGAACCTCTCGGTTCCCGGGGCCGAGGCCATGAGGACGTGGTTCGCGTTCACCATCGCGCCCATGGGATTGCGCAGCTCGTGGCTCAGCATCGCGAGGAACTCCTGCTTGGCCCGATCGGAGGCGCGCAGCGCCTCGCGCTCGCGCTCGATGCCGGTGCGGCGCTCGCGGATCGCGCGCGAAGCCTCGCCGAGCGCCCGCCCCAGCTCTCGCACCTCGTCGATGCGTGCATCGGACGACGGCAATGCCACTTCGGTGCCGAGGCTGGGCGCCGCCGCGGCGAGGTCCGCGATCGGCCGCGCGATCCGGCGCACGAGCCAGAACCCGACCGCGAGCGCGGAAAGGAGCGAGAAGCAGATGCCGATGCCGATCAGGAGGGCGGCATGGCGCGATCCCGCGAGTACGACGTCGGCGGGCAGCGCGAATCCGATCATCCAACCCGTAAAGGCGGAGCGTGCGTGCGCGGTGAAGGTGTCGCGCGATTCCACCGTGAGGCCGCGGTACCACCCTTCGTCCGACCCCAGCGCATGCTCGAGGAACACCTCGCTCGCCATGCTGCCCACCGGCCGCGCGGGAACCCTCGCGATGAACCTTCCCCGCCTGTCCACGAGGCCGCTCACCCAGCTCGATGGAAGCTGCTGCTCGTGCATCAGGCGCTCGAACGCCTCGGGCTTCACGATGGCGGTGAGGACATAGACGAGGCGACCGTCGCGCAGGTACGGGATGCGCACCGGAATGCCGCTTCGCCCGGTGACGGTGCCGCGCTCGACCAGGCCGCCGACCGCCGGACGCAACTCGTGGACCACCCGCTCGAAGGAGCCGGTCTGCCGCACGTTTCCCTGCAGCGGCTCGCCGAACGGCACCTGCGGGTTCACGAGGTGGCGCCCGTCGGGGGCGATCAGCAGGACGTTCAGCCAGTCGGCCTGCGTCGCGAGCACGCGCTCGAGATGGTCGTGGAAGGTGCGCAGGTCGTCGCTGCGCAGGCTGTCGGATGCGGCCAGCGATTGCAGCACGTCGACGTAGCCCTTGAGCTGCGAGTCGACCGCGGTCATGAACGCGCGGTTGCGGTCCTGCACCGCCTTCGCGAAGTTGGCCTGGTCGTGCTCGACGAGGAGCACCGAGACGATGATGCCGAAGCCCACCAGCGGGATCGCGGTCGCCACCACGAGAAGCGAGAGACTCGAACGAAGCCGCACGCGGCGGTCCTCCCCAGGATCGCGCGCCCCTGCCGAGGGCGAACCAGCCCATTCTGAGGGGGCGAGCGGAGAACGGCTGTAGGCGCGCTCCTACAGAATCGGCGACACGTATCTGCGCATGCTACGCGATTTCGCGCAGGCCGCTCTCGTCGTCGTTCGCCTTGGTGAGGATATGCGACAGTCGCAGGTTGGCGTGCGCGAAGAAGGCCGCCATGCGGTGCACCAGGGGGGCGGCATCCCGCATCTCTTCGCCGTGCTCGCGCACGAGGTCGAGCGCGAAGGCGCCGATGTCTTCGGCGGTGAGGAGCTTGCGGGGCTTGCACCGCTCGGGCAATCGCGCGACCTCGAACGGCTCGATCGAGGCGAGGTAGTTGCGCGCGATGGCGATCACCTTCGCCTCCGTCTCCGCGACGTCGAGCAGTTCCTGCCAGCCGAACCCTTGCATCCGCGCCGCCTCCTTGGCCGCACAGTCTGCGCCCGGCCACTCGGCGAATCTGTAGGCCGGCTCCTACGCGAGAGCGGATTGCGCAACGCTCGCTACGGCTGCGGCGGATACAAGCGGCGGCGCAACGCTTCGAGCTGATCGATCAAGCCGTCGCGCACCTCGCCCGGAATCGTTTGCCGCTGGATCCGATCGCTGAGCCGCTGCAGCCGCTCCTCGACCAGCCGCTTCACGTCGCGGGCGAAGAAGCGCTCGGGCATGCTTTCCGCCTTGTCGAGGTAGGTGCCGTAGAGAGTCATCTGCAGGTGGAGCTGGCGCGCCGCGACCTCCATGCCGCGCTCGATGGTGAGGCGCACCTCCGGGCTCACCAGCATCAGCAAGTCCTCGGGTGTCGAGGGCTTGGTGATGAATGCATCGAACCCGGCCTCGAGCGCGCGCGCCTTCGCTTCCCTGGCGGGCCACGCGGTGTACGCGACGAGCTGGATCTCGCGGCCGAACTTCGCGCGCAACGCCTGCGCGGCTTTCAATCCCGAGAGGCGCGGCATGTAGAGGTCCAGCACGGCGCTGCTGGGCTTCCACGCGCAAGCCGTGGTGAGCGCGGAGAGCCCGTCGTACACCGCGCGCGCCTCGATGCCGTTGGCGGCGAGGAACATCGCCATGCTGTCGGCGCAGTCGCGATCCGGATCGGCGATCAGGGCTCGAGTCATCGCGCTCGCTCGGGGAAAACGGCCAGACCACGCATTGCACGATCGTCGGATCGGGCAACGGAAAAGACTACTCGGTCATCGGCGAGGAAAAGCATAGTCCGATCGGAACGGTATTGCACGCCGGCGGGTCCCATCCAGCTTCGCAATGGACCCCTAGGGTAATCGTGCCATGGACCCGATCTTCGCGGCGCTGCGCGCGGACATCCGGCGCACCTACGACCTGCTCGAGGGCGGACGCGTGCGGCGTGCCGTCGATTGCGCGCGTACCCCCGGCGTGCAAGCCCTGGCGGTATACCGTCTCGGACAGTGGCTCGGACGGCGCCACGCGCTCGCGCGCGTGTTTCTCGAGCCGTTCTTCCTCGTGGCGCAGTTCCTGGTGCGCGTGATGTGGGGGATCGAGCTGCCGCGCGCGGCACGGATCGGGCCGGGCCTGTACATCGGCCACTTCGGCGGCATCATCGTCTCGCCCCAGGCCGTGATCGGCGCCCATTGCTCGCTTTCGCCGGGCATCATCATCGGCCTGTCCGGACAGGGCGATCGCCTCGGCGTTCCGGTGATCGGCGATGGCGTGTACATCGCGCCGGGCGCGAAGGTGATCGGCCGCATCCGCATCGGCGACAACGTGAAGATCGGGGCGAATGCGGTGGTCTATCGCGACATCCCGGACAACGCCATCGTCGCGCTCGACCCGGGTTACCGCATCATCTCCTTCTCCGGCAACGTTTCCTCGCACGCGCGCAAGGCCGACCTCGCGGCATAGCGGCGCTAGCTGCTACCGCGCTGCCTCACGGTGGCGCGCCACGACGCTTTGGGGCGTGCGCATTCGGCGCTGCGCGACTCCTCGTTCGCGGACGGATGGTCCGCCGCGGCCGCGATCTGCGTGACGCGCACCGCCGCGTGCGTGAAGAAGAGCAGCAGCTCCTGCAGCCGCAGGAGCGCCGCTGGCGATCCGCGGAAGCGGCTGTGGATCTCGCCGATGCGGAACATCCACGACATGATCTCGGAGCGCTCGCCGATGTTTCCGGGCCAGCATCCGGGTGGAAGCGATCGGATCTCCGCCGGTTCCCACTCGCGCAGGTAGTCGCGCACCAGCGCGACGACCGTTTCTTGCGTCGATGCCGATTTCAGATGGGTGCGCCATCGGTGACGGATCACGCCGGTTCCCTCCGGTTGTTGTCAGATGCGCACCACGGGGCGGGGAAACGGGCGTGAGCGACTGCGACGATTCTCCGGAAAGCGACGTCCCGCTGTCTGTAGGATTGCTCCTACGGGAGCACGCGGCGTTTTTCCTCGACCTGCACGGTGCGGCGCGAGCGCAGCGCCGCCACGGCGCGGGCCGCGGCCTTGCGCGTATAGAACATGCCGTTACGCTCGAAGCCCGAGACCAGGGATGCACGCGTGCGCAACACGCGGCCCGAGGGCGTGCGATCGACGACGACCTCGTCGGGCAGGCCGTCGAGGATGTGCATCGGGGCGAGCGTGCCGTCGGCGAAGCGCGAGAGATACACCTTCTGCGTCGCGTAGTCGAAGAACGCGGGCCGGAATCCGTAGTCGCGGTTCTCCTCGCTGCGCCCGCCGCTGCCGCGGAAGGATTCGTTCTCGCGCGCGAGGCGCTGCTCCATCGTGCCTTCTCTCATCGCCGCCCTCCTCTTCCGGCCCGGAGCCGGATCGATGGAGCGCAGTGTCGGCCGTGGAGGCGCGCGCTGGTTATGGAAAAAGTCGCAATCGCGCGTCGACGCGCATTACACGCGCAACCCGCTGTAACGCGCGTCGCGCGCGCGTTCTTTCATTTGTCACTCGATGAGGCGGTGCTTCATCGCGTAGTGAACCAGGTCGACGTTGGTGTTGAGGCCGAGCTTCTTGAGGATGCGGCCGCGGTACGTGCTCACGGTGGAGGGAGAAAGGCGCATCTCCTCGGCGATCTGGTGCAGCGTCCGGCCGCTCGCGAGGAGCCACATCACCCGGTACTCGCGATCGGAGAGCCGCTCGTGCGGCGGGCGCTCCTGCTCGGGCGTGAGGCGCGAGGCGAGCTTCTCGGCGAGCGTGGGGCTCACGTAGCGCCCGCCCGTCGCGACCTTCTTCACCGCCGCGGTGAGCTCCTCGCCGGCGCTCTCCTTGGTGATGTAGCCCGCGGCACCGGCCTTCAACGCGCGCAGGCCGTGCGGATCCTCGGGATAGATGGAGAGGATCAGCACGGCGCGGTCGGGGTAGTCGTGCTTCACGTCGGAGAGGAGCTCCACGCCGCCGCGGCCGGGCATCGAATAGTCGAGCACCGCGACGTCCCAGTCGACCCTGTGCGCGAGGTCGAAGGCCTCGTCGCCGTCGCGCGCTTCGCCCACCACGTTCACCTCGGGGTCGGCGCTCAGCATCTGCTTGAGTCCCTGCCGCACGACCGGATGGTCGTCGGCGATGAGCACCTTCACGGGATGGCCCGCGGTGCCGTGCATTACGGAGGAGGATGCGAAGCTCATGGTCAGGCGTGGAACACCGGTTGTTGGGTTGTTGTTGGAATCGTGACGGACACCGAGGTCCCCTTGCCCTCCTCGCCCTTCACGTCGAGCGCGCCGCCGAAGGCGAGCACGCGTTCGCGAAGGCCGATGAAGCCGAGGGAGGTCCGGCTCTCGTACTCGGCGCTGCGGATGCCGCGGCCGTTGTCGGCCACGGTGAGGCGCAGCGCTCCGTCGTCCGCGTCCTCGAGCTTCACGTCCACGCGCGTCGCGTTGGCATGCCGCGCGACGTTCGTGAGCAGCTCCTGGAAGATGCGGAAGAGCGCGGTGGAGCGCTCCTTGTCCGGGTTCGTGAAGCGCGGCGGCATCTCCACCAGGCAGCGCACGCCCGTGCGCCGCTGGAATTCGCGCGCCTGCCATTCGATCGCGGCCCCGAGCCCGATCTCGTCGAGCACCTCGGGCCGCAATCCGGAAGAGATGCGCCGCACCGAGTTGATGATCCGGTCGATCCCTTGAGAGATCGCCTGGGTTTTCTGGCCGAAGGCGGCGGCATCGTCCGTGCCGTGGCCCTTGGCGAGTGCGCCGATGTCGTACTTGAGCCCGGTGAGCGCCTGACCGAGCTCGTCGTGGATCTCACGCGCGATGTGGATGCGCTCCTCCTCGCGGATGGACTGCAGGTGGGCCGCGAGCGCGCGCAGGTTCTCTTCCGAAGTGCGCAACCGCTGCTCGGTGAGCGCGCGTTCGGCGAGCTCCGCGTTGAGCATGCGATTCATTTCGTGCAGCCCGACGAACACCGAGAGCTTCGAGCGCAGCACCTCGGGGATCACCGGCTTCACGATGTAGTCGACCGCGCCCGCCTGGTAGCCGCGGAACATGGACGCGAGGTCTTCCTGCGCCGCGGTGAGGAAGATGATCGGCGTATAGCGCGAACGCTTGCGCTCGCGGATGAGGCGCGCGGCGGTGAAGCCGTCGATGCCCGGCATGCGCACGTCCATGAGGATCGCCGCGAAATCCTCCTCGAGCACCTTGCGCAGCGCCTCCTCGCCGGAGCGCGCCGTCACCACGCGCGAGCCGAGCGAGCGCAGCGCCGCCTCGAGCGCCACGAGGCTCCCCGCGTCGTCGTCGACGATGAGCAGGCTCGCGTGGGGGGAATCGGCCATGGCTACCGGCACCACCGGCGATCGTGGCCCAGTTCGCTGCCGTCCCTGTAGGTCGATTCCATGCCGCCTGTCCCGGGGCGCGGAATGCTCCGCGCGGCGAGACAAGTCTATGAAGTGCGGATTGCAGCCAATCCGCTCCGCGCGCTGGTCCCCCTGGACTACAAAACGGCGTTATTCCGTAAAGCCTCCAAAAAACCCTCCTACGGCGGCCTTGCGCGCGGTCCGAGGCGCCCGTGCGGAGGGGATCCACGACTCCGCGGGCTCGAGGCGGAAGAGGTTCGCCGCGGGCGCGGCGATGGAGGCGGTCTCGCGAGCGGGCGGTGCGGCGGGGCTCGAAGATCTCGCGGCGGCAGGAGCGTTCTTCTCGTGCTCCACGCGCTCGACCTGGAACACGCGCGAATCGCTTTTCGCCGGCGTGCGCCCGGCGACGCTCACGCGCCACGTGTACGTGCCCGGCGGCACCGCGGCATCCCATGCGAGCCAGTTGCGATCGGTGGTGCGCGTCTCCGTGTGGCCGTCGGGAAAGCGCAGCGCGACCGTGTAGACCTGGTGGGCGTGCTGCATCGGCCACGTGAACTCCGGAGGACCGCTCAGCAGCGTCGCGCAGTCGGCTGGACGTACGGTAGCGAGCAGCGGATCCGCGCGCACCAGGAAGTCGCGTTGCTCGCCGCAGGCGGCATGCGCGCGGGGTGCGGTGAATGCCGCGGCGACCACGAGGATGGAAGTTGCGACGAGGACGGGGTTCTTGCGGACTTGCGACGGCATCGATTCTCCGGGATGTTGCGTGGGTACGGAGATCGTTGTGCAACGGCCGTGCCAGTACGAATTTTCATTGGCGGATCAAGAATCTGGAAGTTGCCGCCCACCGCGTGCGTAACGTCCGTGTGGCGTGGCGGCGGCTTTCTTGTGGCCTTGCGGCGACGCGAGGCGTAAACGAGCGACCCGACGGTCGCAGCGCGACGACGCGGTGTAGCTCCCGGACGACAATCCGTCGGAATCTGCTGACGCAGTTGGGCAATGGCCTCCTACAGCGCGATCTCGCGCGCCGGAGCCGTCGTGATCGGGCGACAAGCCCCAAAAGGGGTCAGATCCCTTTTTCGCGAATTTGGATTGCCGCAAAAAAAGGCATCTGACCCCTTTCTCTACGGTGCCGCTTCGGGACGCACCGCCCGCGAGGCGGGCTGCCAGAGCGAGCGATAGGCGGCGCGCAGCTTCGGCACCTCGTAGCGCCACTCGAGCTCGTTCTCGACGCGCCGGCGGCCATAGGCGCCCATGGCGGCGCGGCGCGCGGGATCGTCGAGGAGCTCGAGGATCTTCGCCGCGAGGTCCGCCGGATCGTTGCGGCGCGCATAGAGCGAGGCCTGCTGCGCGGAATAGCGGCCCTCGGTGAGGTCGAACTGCACGATGGGCTTGCCGAGCGCCATGTACTCCATGATCTTGTTCATCGTCGACTTGTCGTTCATCTCGGTCGCAAGGTCGGGGTTCACGCACACGTCGGCGGTGTTGAGCATCGCGAGAAGCTCCGCATCGGGCACGCGGCCGGTGAAGGTCACGTAGTCGGCCACTCCGAGCCGCGCGGCGAGCGCGCGCATTTCCTCGAGCGAGGTGCCGCCGCCCACCAGGCCGAAGTGCACGTCCTCGCGGCCGTGCTCGTGCACGATCGTCCGCGCCGCCTGGAGCAGCAGGTCGATGCCTTCCTGGCGCCCCATCACGCCGACATAGCCCACGAGATGCCTGCGGCCGTTCTTCAACGCGGGCTCCGGCGCGACGATGCGCAGCCGCTCGAGGCTGGGGCCGCTGCGCACGACGAACACGCGGTCCGGATCCATGCCGCCGCGCTCGATCGCGATCTTGCGGTACGAGTCGTTGGTCGCGATCGAGACGTCGGCCACCTTGAACGTGAGGCGCTCGAGCCAGACCATGAGCTTCCAGAAGAAGTCGCGGCGCCCGAACTTCGCCTCGTAGAGCTCCGGGTTGATGTCGTGGTGGTCGAACACGAACTTCTTGCCGAAGAGCTTGAAGAACGCGCCGATGAGGAAGAAGAGGTCGGGCGGATTGCAGGCGTGGATCACGTCGAAGCCGCGCGTGAACAGCACCCGCCAGCAGAGCGCGAAGGTGTGGAAGAGCGCCGAGGAGTACTCGAGCGCATAACCGAGCGCTCCTTCCGCTTCCACGGCCAAGTCGTAGCGGTAGATCGCGATGCCCTCGATCTCCTGGAAGTGGCACTCGCAGCCCTTGCCGGTGGGACAGATGATCGAGACCGCGTAGCCCGCGTCGCGCAGCGCGGTCGCCTCCTGCCATACGCGCCGGTCGAAGGGGCTCGGCAGGTTCTCGACCAGGATGAGGACCCGCTTGGCGATCTTCATGTCACCAGCAGATCCCGTCGTAGACGCCTTCCACGCTCTTCGTGTCGGCGATGCGCACCAGGTCCACCACCTGCTGGCCTTCCTCGAGGAGCCTGGGCACCGGGCGGAACTCCGCGGAGCCGTTGCCGATCACGATGGTGCGCGCATGCGCGATCACCTCGTCGATCGAGCCGACCATCAGCTTCGAGATGTGCGGGATGTGGTTGAGGATGTACTCGCGGTTGGCGCCGTGGATCGCCGCCATGCGCACGTTGCTGTCGTAGATCCTCAGGTCGTAGCCCTTGCCGATCAGGCGCTCGACCAGCTCCACCATCGGGCTCTCGCGCAGGTCGTCGGTGCCGGCCTTGAAGCTGAAGCCGAGCACGCCCACCTTCTTCTCGCCCTTCTCCATCACCGCGCGGATGCCGCGCTCGATCTGCTCGTCGTTGGAGGGAATGATGGCGTCGATGATCGGCACCTTCACGTCGAGGAGCTTCGCCTTGTACGAGAGCGCGCGCACGTCCTTCGGCAGGCACGAGCCGCCGAAGGCGAAGCCGGGCTTGAGGTAGTACGGCGAGAGGTTGAGCTTCGTGTCCTGGCAGAAGATCTCCATCAGCTTGTGGCTGTCGAGGCGCAGGGCCTTGCAGACGTTGCCGATCTCGTTCGCGAACGCGACCTTGAGCGCGTGCCAGGTATTGTCGGCGTACTTCACCATCTCGGCGGTCTCGTAATCGGTGCGGATCACGGGTCCCGGCAGGTGGCCGTAGATCTTCGCCACCACGTCGCCGCTCGCGCGGTCGAGCTCGCCGATCACCGTCTTGGGCGGATGGAAGTAGTCGTGGACCGCGGTGCCCTCGCGCAGGAATTCGGGATTGAGGCACACGCCGAAGTCCTCGCCCGCCTTGAGCCCGGAGGCCGCTTCGAGCGCCGGGATGACGACGCCGCGCATCGTGCCGGGCAGCATGGTGCTGCGCACGACGACGGTGTGGCCCGGATGGTCCTTCAGCGCCTGGCCGATCTGCTCGCACACGCGGCGCACGTATTTCAGGTCGATGTGGCCGTTGCCCAGGCTCGGCGTGCCGACGCAGATGAGCGAGAGGTCGGTGTGGCGCACGGCGTCCTGCACGTCGGCGGTCGCGCGCAGCCGGCCCTCCGCCACGGCCCGCTCGATCATCTCGCCGATGTCCTTCTCGATGATCGGCGTCTTGCCGGCGTTGATGAGGTCGACCTTCGCCTGCTGCGGGTCGACGCCGATGACCTCGTGACCGTCCTGCGCGAGGCAGCCGGCGGAAACGGCGCCGACATAGCCGAGGCCCATGATGCTGATCTTCATCGTTGCGGCTCTCCGGGAATGGCTTCGAGCCACAAGCATGTCGGCGGCAGTTGACTCGGGGACCTCGGCCGGCGCGATGCCACGTAGTCCTTCCGGACCAGCGGGGACGGACCCCGTTTCCCGTAAGAGCGAACGCCGTTCCGCCAAAGAGAAAACGGGGTCTGTCCCCTTTATTCGAGCTCGAGGAGGGTACGAAGGACGGTGGGCTTCGCGAGGCGCGCCTTCCACACGATGGTGGGAGACGGCACCTTGCGGTCGAAGCGGCGCGAGACCCAGCCGGCGATGGGCGACACGCTGCCGCGCAGCACCTGCACGTCGGCGGGAATTCCGGGCGGGAAGGCGAGGCGCAGGCGCACGCCGCCGCGCTCGATCTCCACGCCGCCCCAGATTTCATGCACGACGCATTCCTCGTGCGCGTGGAAGAAGAGCTCCGCCTCGTGCTCGGCCGCCATCTCGAGGCGATCCTCGATCACGATGCGCCGCGCGCGCTTGTCGAGGCTGATGCGCCGCCGGTGAGTCACCGGATCGCGCAGCGCGCGATAGCCGTCGTGCGCGCCTTCGAGCACGTCCTCGCGCTCGTCGCTGCGCCACGCGGAGCAGGCGGCGCGCGCCTTGCGCAGCCACATGAAGTTGCCGCCCGGCTGCGACTGGTCGACGCCATCGAGCCGCAGCGTGTTGTGCGCCGAGGTGCCGCGGAAATAGGCGCGCCACTCGGCCTCGGTGTGATAGGCGTAGGTGCCCGGATCGACCAGCATCTCGACGCCACCGGTCGACAAGGTGAACGAGAGCGCGTCCGCGTGGCCGTGGGCGGCGATCTCGCGATAGCCGAGCGGCCCCGCGTCGGCGACGAGGCGGATCTCGCGCGGCGTCTCGAAGTCGCAGCCGAGGACCCAGTAGCCCCCCTGCGGGAATGCGCGGCGCACCGGCAGCTTCGCCTCGCTCGCCTCGAGCCGGTCGAACGCGGGCTGCGCATCGGCGCCGAGGAGCCAGCGCGTCTTGTCGTCGAGCACGCGCGCCTTCGCCTTGAGCTCCGGGCGCCCGAAGAGCACCGCGCCCGTCGCGAGAAGCGAGCGATAGCGGCAGAAATCCGCGCGCGGATCGAGGCGCACCACGTAGCCGTCGTCCGCGTCGCCGAACATGGGCAGGTTCCCCGCGACGTCCATGATGGAGGCGAGGTACTCGAGCATCGCCTCCATGCGCGCGGCGTACCCGGGCGCGAACGCGATGCCGTTGGCGCGCGCCGCGAGCCAGGGAATGAGCAGCAGGTCCAGCTCGAACTGCTGGTACGAGACCGCCTGCTCCCGGTTCACGCCGTCGGGCGCGTTCTGCGCCAGCGCCTCGCGCTCGAGCAGCGGCTTCGCCTTCGCGAGCCAGCGCTCCGAGCGTGCCCAGTGCGGCCAGGCGATCGCCGCGCTCACCACGCCCGCGAGCTCGCCCACGAGGTGGTTGTTCGCGGAGGAATGCAGCGAGAGATGGCCGCAGATGAACTCGGCGTGCTGGTAGACCGATGCGAGCCAGCGCGCGCGCAACGCCTCGCCCGCCTCGCCCGCGAAGAGCGGCGAATCGACGCCGCCCACGAGCTGCCAGGCGAGCGCCCAGTTGACCAATCGCAGCCCTGCCTCGAGCGAGCTCGACCAGTTCGCGCCCATGCGGAACGGGCACTGCGCGAACCAGCTCTCGAGCTGGGCCGCGAGGGCCGCGGCATGGCGCTCGCCGCGCGTGAGGGCCCACGCCTGCGCCAACGTCACGAGCTGCAGGTGGCGGTTCGGCTCCCACAGGTACTTGATGTCGCCCACGAGGCGCGCATCGCGATAGTCGAGCTGCTTGCCGAACGCGAGCGGCGCCTCGATGCCGGTCTTGGGATCGCGGTTCCAGCGCGGCGGCCGGCCGAGGTCGGCATCCTCGAGCGCGAAGACGTCGAGGCGTCCCGCGGCGATGCGATCGGCCGCGGCCACGTACGCCGGCGCGTCGAAGCGCGCATCGGCATGGATCCACGGCGCGGCCCGGCGCGAGAGGTCGGGCGCGGGAACGTCGAAGGCGGCGAGGCGCATGCGCTCGATGCGCATCGCCGTGGCCTGCACCACGCGATGCCCCACTTCCGCCGGCGTCATGCAGCGCAGGCGGTTCCACTTCCAGGCAAGCCCGCTCAGGCGTACTGGCGGTGCCAGATCTCGAGGTTCAGCAGCGCCCATATCGTCTTCTCGTGGTTCTGCCGGCCGCCGACGTGCTCGTCGAGCGTGCGGTCGAGCACGCGCGCGTCGTACCAGGCGCGCGTGCGCGAGCCCGGGCCGCGCAGGTGGTCGTACACGAAATCGCGCATCGGGCCCTGGAACCAGCGGTTCACCGGCACGCGGAATCCCACCTTCGGCCGCGTGAGGATCGGCGCGGGAATCAGGCGCGCGGCGGCGCGGCGCAGGATCCACTTGGTGGTGAAGCCGCGCACGCGATAGCGGTCCGGCAGCGTCGAGACGAACGCCGCGAGCTCGTGGTCGAGGAACGGAACGCGCGACTCGATCGACGCGGCCATCGTCATGCGGTCGCCGCGCTCGAGGAGGTTGTCCGGGAGCCAGCTCGTCTGGTCCGCGTAGAGGATGCGGCGCAAGGTGCTGGTGCGCGGGTCGGCGTCGAACGGCGGGACGAAGCCGCCGAACGCATGGCCGTTCACGCGCAGCGTCGTGAGGCTCGCGCGCTCGGCGTTGCTGCACGCGCCGAACCAGCGCGGATAGCGCTCGGTCCAGTCCTCGAGGTTGAGGTTCGCGATCGCGGTCTTCGCGCGCCGGAAGCCGTAGGGAAGCGAACGCGCGAGCGGCTGGATGAGGCGATGGCGGATCGCGCAGGGGATCGCGCGCTGCCAGGGGCCCGCGAAGCGCTCGAACACGTGCTTCGGGTATCCGCCGAGGAGCTCGTCGCTGCCCTCGCCGGTGAGCACCATCTTCACGCTCTTCGACGCCTCTTTCGCGAGGAGATAGATCGGGATGTCCGAGGGCTCGGTCACCGGCGCGTCGCGGAAGGCGACGAGCTTCGGCAGTTGCTCGACGAGGTCGGCGGGATTCACCACCAGCTCGTGGTGGTCGGTGGCGAAATGCTTCGCGACCACGGCCGCGTAGCCGAGCTCGCTGTAGGCGCTCTCGCCTCCGCCGAATCCCACCGAGAAGGTCTTCACCTTCGCGTTGTGGCGCGTCATGAGCGCGACGATGGTCGAGGAATCGAGGCCGCCGGAGAGGAACGCGCCGAACGGCACGTCGCTCACCATCTGCAGCTCGACCGCCTGGTCGAGCCGGCGCAGGAATTCCCCGACGCGATCGGCGTCGCTGCGCGTCGAGGGCAGGAATTCCACCTCGATGCCCGGAGAGCGCGCGGGTGCAGGCGACTTGTCCGGGGCGCTCCAGTAGCGGCGCTCCTGCCAGCGCCTCGCGCGCCACGTCGCGCAGGTTCCCGGCGCGAGCTTGCGGATGCCATGCAGCAGCGTCTTCGGCCCCGGCACGTAGCGGAACGCGAGGTAATCCCATACCGCCGACTCGTCCACGGCCGGGCGCGGCGCGGCGAGCTCGAGCAGCGCCTTGATCTCGGAGGCGAAGTAGAGCGCCTCGCCGTGCTGGCGCAGGAAGAGCGGCTTCTCGCCGAAACGGTCGCGCGCGACGAAGAGCTTCGCCTCGCGGGCATCCCAGATCGCAAAGGCGAACATGCCGCGCAGGCGCTCCACGCAGCCCTCGCCCCACTCGGCGTAGGAGTGCAGCAGCACCTCGGTGTCGCTGTCGCGCGCGAATGCGTGGCCCTTCTTCTCGAGCTCGGCGCGCAGCTGGCGGAAATTGTAGATCTCGCCGTTGAAGGTGAGCGTAAGGCCGGACTGCTCGTCGTGCATCGGCTGCGCGGCGCCGACCGGGTCGATGATCGCGAGGCGGCGATGCCCGAGCCACGCGCGCGTTCCCTCGGGTCCCGCGATCTCGGCGATGCCATGGCCGTCCGGGCCGCGATGCTCGATCGCGGCGAGCATGCGCTCGAGGACGCCGCGGTCGAAAGCGCTTCCGGACGGGACCACCGCCCCTGCGATTCCGCACATGGCTCAGTCCTTCCTTCCGGCGAGCCTCGCGGGTGCCGGCCGCGCGGGCTGGGGCTTGCCCGGCATCGGCAGCGCCGCTCGTGCCGCATCCGCCACCGCGGCGCCGCCGCTCAACGCGGCGTAGTGCGCGGCGAAATCCGCGGCGAGGCGGTCGATCGAGAATGCGGCGCGGATGCGCCGGCGGCAGGCGCGGCTCATCCACGACAGCCGCTCGCGATCGCCGGCGAGCGCGGCGAGCGCCTCGGCGATCGCCTTGCCGTCGCGCGGCGGGACGAGGAGCCCGTGGATGCCGTCGGTCATGACGTCGGGAATCGCGCCCACCGGCGTGGCGATCACCGGCACGCCGGCCGCCATCGATTCGAGCAGCGCATAGGGCAATCCCTCGGCGTAGCTCGCGAGCATCGTCGCGTGCGCGCCCTCGAGGAGGCGCACCTTGTCCATGCCGAACACCGGGCCGGTGAAGGTGACGCGCGTGGAGATGCCGAGCGCGTGCGCATAGCGCTTGAGCCTTCCCTCCTCGGAGCCGCCGCCCGCGATGACGAGGCGCGCATCCACGCCCAGCTCGTGCGCGAGGCGCACGCCCTGCAGCGCCTCGTAGAGTCCCTTCTCGCGCGCGAGCCGCCCGACGTAGACGAGCTGCAGCGGCGCGCCCTCGGGACATTGCACAACCGGCAGCAGGCTGAACGGGCGGCAGTCGATCCCGTTGGGCAGCATCACGATCTCGCGCTCCGGCACGAACTCGCGGTACGCCTCGAGCTCGCTCCGCGCGAGCACGACGACCAGGTCCGGCAGGCCGAGCGTCCAGCGCAGGAACCGCGTGAGCGTGGGCCGCCCGGCGAAGAAGCGCCGCGGGAGCGCGCCGCCGTGGACCTGGTAGACCGTGCGCGCGCCGAGCGCCTTCGCGACGAAGAGGTACGCGAGGTCGCGCCAGTAGGCGCGTGCGTTCATCGCGGTATTGATGTGCACGACCGACACGTGGCGGAAGACGATCGTTGCGGCAAGCGCGAACGGGCTCACGAGCAGGCGCAGCCACCGTCCGATCGTGCCCTCGAAGCGCCCCTCGCTCCCGGCCTGGAAATGCACCAGCTCGAAATCGTCGCCCAGCGCGGACTCCATGAGCAGGTTCACGTGCGTGCTCACGCCGCTCATGGCCGAGCGGTGGGGACTGAGGAGGAGGACGACGGGGCGGTTCATGAGATCTCCTGGAGCCGGCGGGCGGCGACCGGCGCGCGCGCGGGGCCGCGCGGGACGCCCAGGGCGGCATAGACCTGCTCGAGCCGCTCGACGGCGCGATCGATGGTGTAGCGCTCGGCGATGGTGGCGCGTGCCTCGCGCCCGAGGCGCTCGGCGAGCGCGGGATCGGTGAGGATCGCGGCGAGCGCCTCGGTGAGCGCGCCGGGCGCTTTCGGCCGCACCAGCAGGCCGTTCTGGCCGTGACGCAGCACGTCGGGGATGCCGCCGACCGAAGTCGCGACGACCGGGCAGCCGGCCGCCATCGCCTCGAGCACGCTCATGGGCAGCGCCTCGGCGTGCGAGGGCAACACGAACACGCTCGCACGCGCGAAGAGCTCGTCGCGCTCCCGCGGCGTGATCCATCCGCGCAGCGTGACGCGGTCGGCGATGCCGAGCGCGCGGGCGCGCCGCAGCGCCGCGTGCAGGTCGCCTTCGCCGGCGCATTCGACGCGCAGGCGCGGCAGGCGCGGGGCGAGGAGCGCGATCGCCTCGAACAGGTCGTAGAGTCCCTTCGTCTCGCGGCAGCGCCCGGCGAACGCGACGAGGCCCGGCTCGCGCGCCGTGGAAACGAGCGGCGGCAGGGCGACGGAATTCGGGATCACCACGATGCGCGGGTTCGAGGTCACGCGCTGCATCCACGCCGCCCAGCGCTCGGAAAGCACCACCACCACCGCGGCGCGGTCGAGGAAGAAGCGCACGGCGCGGCGCGCCACCGGCCCGCTCTCCCGCGCGAGGAAGCGCGCGAAGCCGCCGCCGTGCAGGTGGAAGATCACCGGCCAGCCCGCGGCGAGCGCGGCGGCCATGTACAGGCTCTTCCTCCAGAAGCTCCAGCGCGACGCCGCGTGCACGTGCAGCACGCCGCGGCCGTGGCGCCAGCCGAGGGCGAGGCATGCGAGGAGCGCCTGCCATGCGGTCGCCACCTTCTGGCCGCGAGTGCCGTCGCGATGCGTGACGACGTAGTCCACCGGCCAGCGCTCGAACAGGCCCACCGAGCGCCACGCGCGCACCACGCTCGAGATTCCGCCCCGGGTGCGGGGGTCGGTCCCGATCATCACGACGTGGGTAGGATCGCGCGCGGCCATGTTCAGGCGATGAGGCTTTCGTCGAGGCGGCGGCGCAGGTCGAGGCGCTGCACGAGCATGCGCGCCTTGCCGCGCGCGGTGCGCTCGATGCGCGGCACCTGCACGACCGAGACCTTGCACCCGCCCTGCATCTTCGCCTCCATGGCCGAGGCGATGCGCCGCAGTCCGCGCGCATCGAGCCGCCCTTCGGCCGCGACCCGCAGCTCGAGCTCCCCGGGCCGTTCCTGCTCGTATTGGATGGCGTCGATCGCGGAAAGCTCCGGGAAATGCGCCGTTCCGAGCGTGGTGATCGAGACCAGCCGTCCGTCGGAGCACAGCACGAATTCCTGCATGCGCCCGGCGATCCGCTCGACCACCGCGTGGCCGGCGAGGCGCGGATGGCCGTCGCGGCCCCACATGGCGAGGTCGCCGGTACGGTAGCGCACGAACGGCATCACGCGGTTGTCGAAGCTCGTGCCCACCAGGTAGCCGAGGCGCCCCGGCTCGGTCACCGGGCGCCCGCGGGCGTCGAGGATCTCGAGCCAGCCGTACTGCGGCCAGAAGAAGTAGCGCTCGTCGTCCGGCATGGAGCCCGCCATCAGCACCCGTTCCGAATGGCCGTAGTGCGCGAGGACCGGGCAGCCGAGCACGCTCCGGAACTTGTCCATCTGGAAGCCGTACACGTTCTCGGAAAAGAGCATCACGCCCTTGAGGCCGCGGGTGAATGCGGGCAGCGGATGGCGCTCCAGCCACGCGGCGAGGGCGAAGAGCGCCGAGGGAAACGCCTCGATGAAGGCCGGCCGCGAGCGCTCGAGCGCGCGCGCGATCTGCGGCAGCCAGCGCGGCTCCAGGTGGTCGCAGGAAACGAGAAGCTGGCGCTGGATCGGCTCGTAGCGCCACGGCGCACCGCCGCGCCCGGCCTCCGCGACGGTGCGGCCGCGCAACGCGAGCACGACGTCGGATTCAGCCGCGCCCAGGCGCGCGCGGAAGTCGGCGACGAACGCCTGCTCGCGCGGGCGCGTGACGTGCTTCTGCAGCGAGAAGCGCATCGGCGTGCTGGTCGAGCCGCCGGTGAAGGTGTCGAGCGCGGCCGAGCGCGGCATCGCGCTCGAGAGGTAATTGCCGGGCGCGTGCTTGATCCGGAGCTTGCCGGTGACCGGAAGCGCGCGCAGCAGCTCGCGCGGGTCGCGCGCGGAGCGAAGGAGCGTCCGGAAGCCCGAGTACGCGGGCACCGTCTCGATCGCCCAGGCGAGCGTTTCCTCGAGCTTCGCGAGCGCATAGGCGCGCGCGCGCTGCGCGTCGCGCGTCGCCTCGATGGCGCGCCGGTAATCGACGTAGGCACGGCCGAGCCGCACCGAGCGCGGAAGCCAGCCGTAGGCTCTCCCGGCGGCCGCCTGCACCCACGCCGGCGCCGAGCGATAGCCGCCCAGCAGCGGATACAGGAGATCCTCGATCGCGATCGCCCCGCTCCCCATCGCCCGCCTCAGTCGCGTGAGCCGAAGCGCGGCCGCCGCACGAACAGGTCCGTGGCGCTCAGGGCGCCCGCGCGATTGATGGTGTGCATGCCGAGCACGGCGTCGCGGGTCGCGGGAAGGATGCGGCGGACTTCCTCCTCCACGTAGCCGCATTCGTCCAGCCGGCTCACGCGATGCAGCGCGATGCCCGCGCCGTAGATCGGCGTGCAGATCTGGCCCGGGCGGAAGAGCGCGTCGCCGTGGCGGAAGAGCGCGCCCGCGGGGCGAGCGCCGCGCACGTCGGATTTCACCGGGTTCGCGCGGTGCGGCTTCCATTCGCCGAGCAGGCGATCGGCATGGAAGAGGTGCAGCTCGTCGTTCACCTCGCCGCCGTCCGCGCCGAACGAGGCGAACATCCACCAGCGGTCGTTCGCGCGATGGAACGTCGCGTCGGCGCACCACACGTCGCGCAGCAGCACCTTGGCGAGCTTCCATTTGTGCGGAAACTCGACGCAGCGGTAGGCCTCGACGGCGCGGTTGTGCGCGGTCTCCGGAATCATGTAGAGCGCGCCCGCTTCCTGCACCAGGAAGGGATAGGACAAGTGGTAGTCGCGCACCAGCGCCGGCGTGGGCTCGGAAGCGCGGCCCGAGCGGTCCACCTCGACCACGCTGATGTGCGCCTTGCCCGCGCCGAACGGCAGCTCCTCGAAGAAGATGTAGTGGCGCCCGTTCACCTGGATCGGGAAGGGGTCGGCCCAGAAGCGATCCTTCGGCGGCACCAGGCGGTGGAACCCTTCGAGCGAGCCGCTCCAGGGCTCCACGTCCGTGAAGCGCCATGCGACCTGCCACTGGTCCACGGTGAGCTCGCGCTCCACCGCCCGCTGCACCACGCGCGAAGCGAGCTGCGCGAGGCCGCCCGCGAGCGCCGCGCCGCGCGGGAAGCGGCCGCGCTCCGCGGGCGGCGCGAGGTCGGTCGCATGCTCGATCCACGCCGCGCCCTCGCCGTGCAGCGCGCGCAGCGAGCGCGACAGGAAATCCGCGCTCTTCGCGAGCATCGTGTCGCGCGTACGCGCGAAGGAAAAGGCGACGGTGCGCGACCAGGAGGCGCACGCGATCCGGTCGACCGCTTCCTCGCTCCTGCGGATGCGGATCGCCGTGCCGGTCACCGGTGCCGCCTCGAGCACTTCGCGCACCGCGGCGAGCGGCTCGTGCAGGCCGCGGCCGTCGCCGAAGCAATAGCGCCACGCTCCGTAGCGCGCGAGGCGTGCGATCGCCTCGTCGTCCACGTTGCCGACGGCGAACGCGACGTCGACGTGCACCGCGTGGCCGGGACGGATGCGGCGATCGGGCGCGACCAGCGCCGCGATGTCGGTGCGCGCGGATGGATCGGCGCCGCGGCCGAAGAGGCGCCGGTCGAGCGCGCGGTAGGCGCGCCACGGGAAGGGCTCGGCGAACGGCTCTCGCCGCGCGCCATCGATCGCGAGGTACACCACCTCGGCGAAATCGGAGGACGCGACGCGGGCGAGCGCCTCGACCAGCCAGCGCGGCTGCGCGGCCTGGTCGGCGAAGACGCCGATGCGCAGCTTCGCGCGGCCCGCGCGCGCAGCCGGGAGCGCGGCTGCGACGAGCTGCGGACCGGCGGCGAAAGGCCGGACGTTCCCGCTCGGGCCGGGCGCGGGGGCTACAGCCGCCACACGCGCACCCCTTCGCGACGGAACGCGGCGGGATCGAGCGCGGGCTTCACCTGGACGAGCGTCCCCTGGCGGACGATCTTCTCCAGGTAATCGGAGGTCGGGCGCGCGAGGAACGCCTGGTGCGCCACGGCGAGGATGGCGCAGTCGGCGGCGGGCAGCTCGTCCCACGTGCGCAGCCGGATGCCGTACTCGTGCAGCGTCTCGTCGAAATCGGCCTCCGGATCGTGCACGTAGCACTCGCAGCCGAACTCCTCGAGCTCGCGGATCATGCCCACGACCTTGGTGTTGCGGATGTCCTTGCAGTTTTCCTTGAAGGTGAGGCCGAGCACGTTCACCTTGGCGCCGAGGATGTGGCGTCCCTGCTGGATCATCTCCTGCACGGCCTTCCGCGCGACCCACGGGCCCATGTTGTCGTTGATGCGCCGTCCCGCGAGGATCACCTCGGGGTGGTAGCCCGCGAGCTCCGCCTTGTAGGTGAGGTAGTACGGATCGACCCCGATGCAGTGCCCGCCGACCAGCCCGGGCTTGAAGTTGAGGAAGTTCCACTTCGTGCCCGCCGCCTCGAGCACCTCGCTGGTCGCGATGCCGAGCCGGTCGAAGATGATCGCGAGCTCGTTCACGAACGCGATGTTGAGGTCGCGCTGCGTGTTCTCGATCACCTTGGCCGCCTCGGCCACCTTGATCGAGGAGGCGCGGAAGACGCCCGCCTTCACCACCGAGCCGTAGAGGTCGGCCACCTTCTCGAGCGTCGCCGCGTCGTCGCCCGCGACCACCTTGCGGATCTTGGTGAACGTGTGCTCCTTGTCGCCCGGGTTGATGCGCTCGGGCGAGTAGCCGACGTGGAAGTCCTGCTTCCAGCGCATCCCCGAGCAGCGCTCGAGGATCGGCACGCAGATCTCCTCCGTGGTGCCCGGATAGACGGTCGATTCGTAGATCACCGTCGCGCCCGCCTTCAAGTTCTTGCCCACGATGCGCGAGGCCGACTCGAGCGGCGTGAAATCGGGCTGGCGGGCGTCGTTCACGGGCGTGGGCACGGCGACGATCACGAAATCGGCCTTGCGGATGTGCTCCGGCTCGTCGGTCACCATCAGGTGGCGCGCGGTGGCGAGCTCCTCGCTCGAGACCTCGCCCGTGGCGTCGTGATGCTGCTTGAGGCGCCACACCTTCTTCGAGGAGAGGTCGTAGCCGATGGTCGCGCGCTCCTTGCCGAAGGCGACCGCCACCGGCAGGCCCACGTAACCGAGGCCCACCACGGCGACGACCGGAAGCGACTGCGCGGCTGCCGCGTCGGGCTCCACGGTCGGCGTGGCGAGCGGCAGTTCCTTCTCGAGAACGGGCACATCGGGCATTGCGAGCCTCCGTCAATCCAGTGCGGGAAAGGGATGCCCCATTCTCTCGGGGGAGTTTGAAATGGCTGGCGGGACCGTCTCCTCCGAAGGAACCAGCCCCTCCCCCGCTTTTGTGACAGGACGCAGCCGCGCGATATACCAATCGAGGGCCTCTTCCAGGCCTTCGCGGATGCGGTGTGTAGGACGGAAGCCGAGGAGGCGCGCCGCCTTGCCGATGTCGGCGCGCGAGTAGCGCACGTCGCCGGGACGGAAATCGCGGTAGATCGGCGCGGGGGCGGCGAAGGCCGGGTTGCGCAGCTGCAGCATCTCGGCGAGCAGCGCGTGCAATTCGTTCAGCGTGGTCTGCTCGCCGATCGCGACGTTGTAGACCTCGCCCACCGCCTCGCCCGCGGCGACCGTCGCGGCGAGCAGGTTCGCCTGCACCACGTTGTCGATGTAGCAGAAGTCGCGCGCCGTCTCGCCGTCGCCGTTCACGTACACCGCCTCGCCGCGCAGCATCGCGCCGATCCACTTGGGGATCACCGCGGCGTAGGCGCCGTCCGGATCCTGGCGCGGGCCGAACACGTTGAAGTAGCGCAGGCCCACGGTGCCGAGCCCGTAGCAGCGCCCGAAGACGTCGGCGTAGAGCTCGTTCATGTGCTTGCCGGCCCCGTAGGGCGAGAGCGGGCGGCCGATCTGGTCCTCCACCTTCGGCAGCCCCGGCCAGTCGCCGTAGGCCGCGCTCGAGGCGGCGTAGACGAAGCGGCCCACGCCCGCGTCGCGGGCGGCCACCAGCATGTGCAGGAAGCCCGTCACGTTGGTGTCGTGGCTCGTCACCGGATCGTCGATCGAGCGTGGAACGCTCCCGAGCGCCGCCTCGTGCAGCACGATGTCGACGCCCGCGCACGCTTCCTTGCACGTCTCGCGCGAGCGGATGTCGCCCTCGATGAAGCGGAAATTCTTCCACGCCGGTCCCACGCTCTCGCGCACCTGCTCGAGGTTGCGGCGGAAGCCGGTCGCGAAGTTGTCCAGGCCGATGACGCGCTGGCCGAGCAGGAGCAGCGCCTCGGCGAGGTTCGAGCCGATGAAGCCGGCGCAGCCGGTCACGAGCCAGGTGCGCTCCGTCGCGGCGATGCGCGGATAGAGGGCGGGGAATCGGTTCATGTCGTTCTCCTGTGGGTTCGCATGGAAGGGGGGTCGGGGTCAGGCGGCGTGCGCGCGGGTGCGCAGCGCCGAGATGAATTCCACGAGCTCGTGCCACTGCCCGGCGAGGTAGAGCGCGGCGGGATAGACCATCGCCACGAGCGCGGCGCCGGCGGCGAGCCGGGCGATGGGCGCGAGGTCGAAGCCGCGCAGCGCGAGCCCGGCGAGGAACGCCGAGGCGCCCGCGGCGGCGAGGATTCCGGCGAGCGTGTTCCAGTTCTGCAGCCGCCGCACCGGCCTGCCGGTGAGGCGCGCGATGCGCGAGAGCGAGAGCACGCGCTCGCCGTAGACCGCGGCGACGCTTCCGAGCGCCGCGCCCTGCAGCCCGAAGTGCTTCGCGCCGAACCAGCTGAGCGGGAGCGAGATCACCAGCACCGTCGCGTTCACGCGCGCGGCGAACGGCCCCTGCCCGAGCACGAAGAGGATGCTGGTGAGCTCGACCACGAACGCGACGAGGCTCACGACATAGAGGCGCAGCACCGGCACGGCGTCGAGGTAGGCGCTGGTGTAGACCAGCGTGATGAGCGGGTCGGCGAACACGAACGCGAAGGCGAGCAGCGGATAGGCGAGCAGCGCCACCATCGCGTTGGCGCGGTTGTTGAGGTCGAGCATCCCGCCCAGGTCGCCGGTCGATTGCAGGCGGCTCATGCTCGGCAGGAACACGTTGTTCACCGATTGCCGGAAGATCTGCACCAGCGGCCCGAGCACCGTGGCGATGGAGAACGAGGCGAACTGCGCCACCGTGAAGAGCGAGGCCGCGATCCACTGGTCGGCCTGCGTGCGAACGCCGTGCAGCGCGCCTGAAAGCGCGAAGGGCGCCGCCTGGCGGAACTGCGCCTTGAACGCGGATGCGCGCGCGATCGGGCCGCCGATGCCGTGGTAGCGCGCGACGTAGGCGAGCAGCACGAGCGCCTTCACGGCCGTCACCGCGAGGAGCGCCCAGAGCACGGCCGCGAGGTCGTGCGTGGAGATCGCGACCGCCGAGAGCGCCACCGCGCGCAGCGCCGAGATCGCGACGATCGCCCTCGCCTGCCAGCCGACGCGCTCGTCGGCGGTCGGCAGCACGTCGAGCGTGGAAGCGAAGATCCATGCGAACGCGAACGCCGGAACGATCGCGCCGTAGCCCGCCGCCACCTCGGCGAGCGCGTGCGCATGGGGCACGAGCGGGTTCCACTGCGAGATCGCCCAACCCGATACGAGGCCCGCCGCCGCGAGGAAGATCAGCGTCTGGTTGATGTAGACGCGCTGCGTCGGCCGGTCCGAGCGCGGCAGGAAGTAGTAGAGGCTCGGCGCCATGCACATCGGCATGATCAGCATGAGCGTGTTCACCGCGAGCCAGAGCAGGCGGTACTGGCCGAAGCTGTGCGGGTCGATCGTGCGCGTGAGCACGATCGGCAGCAGGAACTGCAGCGCATAGTCGATCGCGTTCGCGGTCCCGAGGGAGAGCGCGCGACGCGCGAGGCTCGCCGTGACCGCGTTCATCGCGGGGCCGCCGGCGCGCGCAGCGCGCGCTCGTACTGGTCGAGCACGGCCTCGATGGAATGGCTTTCGCGGAAATGCGCCGCGGCGCGTTGCGAGGCCGCCGCCCAGTGGCGCTCGTCGCCCATGAGGCGGTCGAGGCGGCGCACGGCATCGTCCACGTCGGACGGGATCTCGTATACCGGCTCGCCCGCGCGGCGCGATCCGGTGTCGACGAAGGCGAGCGTCGGGATGCCGCGCGACCACGCCTGCAGGAACGTGTTGGGGAAGCCCTCGTAGAGCGAGGTGTTGAGCACCACGCGCGCGCCGTCGAACAGCCGCTCCGCTTCGACGAACGGCACGAAGCCGCGCACGTCCACGTTGGGCAGCGCCGCCGCCTGCTCGACGATCGAGCGCATGTACTCCTCGGCACGCCGGCCCGGATCGGGTCCGCCGATCATCACGAAGCGGTGCCGCGGAAGGCGCCGTGCCATCTCGATCAGGATCTCGGGGCGCTTGCTCGGGCGCACCGTCGCGGGCCACAGCACGTAGCCGGCGGGATCGGCGCGCGAGCCCGCGGGCGGCGCGTAGCAGCTCGGGATGAGCGTTCCCTCGCGCGCGTAGTTCTCGGCGAGCGAGGCGAGCTGCGCCTCGTTCTGCACGATCACCTCGTCCACGCGCCGCAGGCCCCAGCGGAACATCACGCGATCGCGCGCGTAGCGGATGTCCTCCTCGCCCGGGATGAAGTCGACGTCCGAGGCGCCCGCGTAGACCGAGCGCTTGCCGCGCATGCGGCAGAACTGCGCGACATAGGCGGTGATCACGGCCGACGTGCGCTGGTAGTACACGTCGGCGTCGATCCGCCCGAGGGCGCTCCAGAGGGAGGTGAGGCGCGGATGCACGAAGCGCAGCACGGGGATGCCGTGATGCGGCTTGTAGATCTTGTAGACCGTCACTCCCTTCACCTCGGCCGCGTCGGGCTGGCCGTAGTCGAGCGCGATCATCGACACGCGCCAGCCGCGCCGCGCGAGGCCGGGCGCGATCATGCTCTGCTGCACCTCGGCGCCGCCGACGACCGGGATCGAGGTGTCGCCCGCGAGCACCGGCCAGGCGGTGGGCGCGACGAAGCACACGTGCGGCTTGCGCACGCCCGGCGCGAGCGCCTGCCGCGTGCGCTCCGCGGCGAGGCGCGCCGCGCCTGCCTCAAGCGGCGCGCGCAAGCGCTGAGGTCCTGAGGTAGCGTTGGTAGACACGCTCGAGCTCCAGGGTTGCGTTCTCGATGCTGGCGTGCGCACGCACCCAGCGCTTCTGCTCCTTCGCGATCGCATCGCGCTCGCCGTAGGCGTCGAGGATCGCCCACGCGAGGTCGTCGGCGCTGCGGCTCTCGACCACCTGCCCGGGGCGCGGCAGGATGCGCCGGATGTCGGAGTAATCGGTGCTCACGACGGGAACGCCGAGCACCATCGCCTCGAGGACCACGTTCGGGAATCCCTCGCGGCACGACGTCACGTAGAGGACATCGCTTTGCGCGACGATCGACGGCGCGTCGGTGCGCGCGCCCGCGAACTTCACCTGGTCGGCGATGCCCTGCTCCGCGAAATGGCGCATCACCGATTGCTTGTAATCGGCGGTATCGGAGTGGACGCCCGCGCGATAGGTGCCGTTCGAGAGCTGGTCGCCCACGAACAGCACGCGCCAATCGGGATCGGCGCGCGTGAGCCGCGCGGCGACGTCGATCGCGAGGTGGTAGTCCTTCGCCGGCTTGATCGCGCCCACCAGGCAGGCGAGCTTGTGCTCGCCCGGGCCGAAGAACTCGCGGCGATAGTCCGCGCGCGCCACCGCCTGGCGCTCGAGCTCCTCGATGCGCAGCCCGTTCCACACCACGTGGCAGCGCTCCGGCGGGAAGCCGTAGAGGCGCTGCGCGAAGGCGCTTCCCGAGTGGCTGTTCGCGACCAGCCCGTCGGCGAGCATGCGCGTGAGGCGGTGGCCGAGGTACTGGATGCGCGAGAGCGTGTAGTTGTCGCTGCGCTCCGAGTTGAGCACCGGGATGCCGGTGCCGAACGCCGCGATGCGCGCGTAGATATCGCCGTCGAAGAGGAAGCCGTGGACGATGTCGGGGCGCCATTCGCGCAGGTACCGGCGCAGCCGCCGCAGCACCGCGGGGTCGACCTTGCGGCGCTTCTGGTCGACCAGAAGCACGACCCCGGAGCCCTCGAGCTCCTTCGCGCGCGGCACCTCGCGGTTCAGCGTGTAGATGGTCGCCTCGTGGCCGTGGCGCACCAGCTGGCGGGCGAGCTCCACCACCTGCTTCTGGGCGCCGCCCAGGGTGAGCTCACTGATGATGAACAGCACGCGCACGGCTCGCCTCCTCGGTTCGACGCTCGTCCTGCCGGTCCCAGCGGCTGCGCCACATCTCGAAGGCGAGCAGCAGCCACAGCCTCTGCACGTCCAGGCGGTCGTTCCCCGGACCGCCCTCGCGGAAATTGGCGACCGCGCGGCGCACCGCCGCGGGGTCGAAGAGGCCTCCTTCACGGATGCGCCGCGGCGAGAGGTACTCGTCCACGAGCGGGGCGAGCTCGCCGCGCAGCCAGGCCGCGAGCGGGATCGCGAAGCCCTGCTTCGGGCGCTCGATGAGCTCGCGCGGCACGTGCCTGTAGAGCACCTTGCGCAGCAGGTGCTTCGTGCCGAGCGCTCCGCGGCGCATCGAGAGCGGAAGGCGCAGCGCGAACTCGACCAGGCGATGGTCGAGCATCGGCTCGCGCCCCTCGAGGCCGGCGGCCATCGTGGTGCGATCCACTTTGGCGAGGATGTCGTCGGGCAGGTAATGGCGCAGGTCGCAGTGCACCATCTGGTCGGCGACGCTGCCGGGGCCTTCCACGCGCTCGCGCGGGCTGGTCTCGCCGCCGAGGAGCGCCGCGATCTCCCACGGCGTCCAGAACGACATCGCGAGGTCGTAGACGGTCGGCGCGTCGACCCGCGGCAGCATCGCCGAGAGCTTCGCGAGGCGCTCGAGGATCGCGCGGCGCGCGGCATGGCGCGTGCCCGCCGGGAGCGGAAGCCGGTCGGCCGCCGCCTGCAGGCGCGCGCGGTCGAACGCGGAGAGCGGCGCGGCGAGCGCGCGGCGCGCCGCGGCCGGCCAGCGTGCGAGCGCGCGATGGCGATCGAGCACCACGCCGTAGTGCGCGTAACCGCAGAAGAGCTCGTCGCCGGCGTCGGCCGAGAGCGCCACCTTCACGTGCTCGCGCGCCATCTTCGCGACGAGGTAGGTGGGAACGCCCGAGGTGTCGCCGAACGGCTCGTCGAAGAGCTCCGCCCATTGCGTGAGGACGTCCTTCATGTCGCCCGCGGTGACGATGCGCTCGCAGTGGCGCGTGCCGAGGTGCCCGGCGATGCGCTTCGCGTGCCGCGACTCGTCGAAGCGCGGGTCCTCGAAGCCGATCGTGAACGTGCGCACCTCGCCGCCGCCGTAGCGCGCGAGGAGGGCCGCGACGAGCGAGGAATCGATGCCGCCGGACAGGAACACGCCGACCGGCACGTCCGACACCATCCGGTAGCGGAACGCCTCGACCAAGATCGACTCCAGGCGGCGCTCGAGCTCCGCTTCGGGAAGGTCGAGCGGCGCGCCATCGCACGGCGGCGACCAGTAGCGGCGCGCGACCGGCTCGCCCACCTCGCCCAGCTCCAGCCAGTGGCCCGGCAGCAGCTTGGAGACGCCCTGGTAGATCGAGCGCGGCGCCGAGACGTAGCCGAATTGCAGGTACTCGCCGAGCGCGTCGCGATCGATCGCCGGCTGCCAGCGCGAGAAGGCGCGCAACGCCTTCAGCTCCGAGCCGAACCAGAATGCGCGTCCGTCCCACGCGTAGTAGAGCGGCTTCACGCCCATGCGGTCGCGCAGCAGCACCAGGCGGCGCTCATGCTCGTTCCAGAGCGCGATGGCGAACATGCCGACGAAGCGCTCCGCGGCCGCGACGCCCCATTGCCGGTACGCCGCCAGCACCACTTCCGAATCGCCGGTGCTGCGGAAACGATGGCCCAGGGCTTCGAGCTCGCTCCGCACCGCGGGGAAGTTGTAGATCTCGCCGTTGAAGACCATCGTCACCGCGCCGTCGGCCGAGCGCATCGGCTGGTGGCCGAGCGGCGAGAGGTCGAGGATGGCGAGGCGCGTTTGCCCGAGCGCGATGCGCGCGCCGGGCCGCACCCACACGCCGCGATCGTCGGGGCCGCGGCGCCGGAGCGACTCGACCGAGGCCGAGAGGTCCGCGAGCCACGCGGTGGGATCGCCGCGCCGCACCCAATAACCGGTGATTCCGCACATGGCTATGCCTTTCCCGCCAGCGCCGCGCGCGCGCGGAGCCGCATTCCGTACATGACGCCGACCGCGAGCCAGAGGAAGCTCTGCTCCGGAACCGGAAAGAAGCTGCTGCCGGCGACGTTCGCGATGACGAAGCCCAGGAGCCCCGCGGCGGCGCCCTCGAACAAGCCGCCCACCTCCGGATCGAGCGCCGGATCGCGCGCGAGCTTGCGGAAGCCGCGCCACACGTGCCCGATCCAGAACACGAGGACCAGCACGAGCCCGATGAGGCCCGTGTCGAGGAACGCCTGCAGCCACGCGCTGTGCGGGTGCGTCACCTGCATCATGTGGCCGCTGCGCATCGCCGGCGACCACAGCAGCGACTGCAGCCCGTGGCCCCAGATCGGGCTTCCGAGCGCGAACGGCAGCAGCGGCGTCCAGATGCCCGCGACGCGTCCCGCGCTCACCGCGTTCACGCCCTGCCCCATGCCCATGTCGAGGCGCGAATACACCGCGCCGGGCATGAGCCAGAGCACGACCGGGATCGCCATGGCGCACAGCACCAGCGTCTTCAACTTGCGGCGCGAGGCGAGATAGATGATGTGCACCACGGCGAGCGCCACGATCGCGCCGCGCGAGAACGTGAGCACCAGCGCCGCACCCACGATGCCCATCGAGAGCACCAGGAATACCTTGAGGCTCGCGCGCGGCGTGCGGTCCCAGATGAAGAGCAGCAGCGCGTAGGCGATCGCGTAGAGCCGTCCCAGGTCGTTCGCGTGCATGCCGAGCGGCGAGAGGAACGAGCGCTCGTAGGTGCCGGCGAGCTGCGAGAGGTGCACGCCGGAAGCGGCGATGAACACGATCACGAGGAGCGCCATCACCCACATCGAGATGTACATCGGCGTGAGGAAGCGCCGGGTGTCGCGGCTGTGCAGGACCGCGGCCCCCACCAGCATCGCGTACAGGATGAGGAGCACGGGCTTGAGCACCAGGTCGCGGATGTAGCCGCCCGCCGCGTCGTACTCGATCCAGTCCATGTCCTTGAAGATCCCCGGGATCTCGTGCACGTGCGAGACGCCGAGCGCCGCGCCGAAGAGGATCGGCACCAGGTAGAGGAAGAGGAGCGGCCGGCTGCCGAGCGAACGGATCACGCCTTTCCCGGCGTAATTGAGCCCGTACGAGAGGAGCGTCGTCGCGAGCAGCAAGTTGAGCGGATTGAGGCCCGACACGCCGAACATCGAGTGCGGGAAGAGGAAGCTCGACGAGATCGGCATGATGAGGATCAGCAGCACCACGCCGAAGCGGAAGTCGCGCAGGCAGAACACGCACGCGATGAGCGAGACGCAGATGAGCGCCGCCGCGACGCCCGCCATGGCGACCGCCACGCCCCACAGGCAGCCGAAGGCGAGGAACGCCGCGATGATCAGCGCGCGGCGCAGGCGCGCATCGGCGAAGGCGGCGGGAACGGAGAGCGCGGCCATGGCTAGGCCTGCGGGCTGCCGGCGAGGCGCACGCGCGCCGATTCGGGCACGGCGGCGAGGAGACCGGCGACGAAATCGCGTTGCGCGGCGAACGCCTGCGGCGCGTCGTGGGAAAGGCTCGAGACGCGCACCAGCATGCCGTCGGGCACCTGGCCCTGGAATCCGGCGAGGAGCTGCACGCGCAGCCGTTCGAGGCGGCCGAGCACGACGCGATCGCCCATGGTGAACCAGTACGTGACCGGCTCGGAGCGCGCGCCGCGCACCGCGACGAAGCGCGTCACCGGGATCGACCGCCCGGCCGCCTCCAGCGCGCCGCGGTCGATGTCCGCGACGGAGAAGCCCTGCGCGGAGTAGCACACCTCCTGGCGGTGCACCTTCAACGCGTCGCTCTGGTCGCCGCCGTAGGCGACGACGAGCATCATGCGTTCGCCCGCCTCGTTCACGTAGGTGCGGCTCGCGACCTGCTCGTAGAGGAGGTCGAGCTTCGCCCGCGCGTCGCGCGTCGGGGCGAGCGGCACCTCGGCCGGATCGACGCGCCAGGCGCCGAAATGCTCGGGCAGGATGCCGTCCAGGTCGACCGGGCGCGGCACGCTCACCGGCGTGAGGAGCGGCGTGGCGAGTGCGGTCCCGGCCATGGCGATCGCCGCGCCGACGAGCATGGCGCCGATGCGGGTGCGCGAAGCGAAGCGCGCGCGGCGCCGCTCGACCGGCGGCACGGCACGAGGCGGATCGTCCGCGATGCCGAGCAGGCGCCCGGCACCGTACAAGAGGAAGAACGACGCCGCGAAGACGCCCATGCCGGCGAGCTCGTGCAGGATTCCGTCGGCCGCCTCCTCGCCCAGGTGGTACACGACGAGCGCCAGCACCAGGACGCGCAGCACGTTCGCGGCGATCGCGACCGGCACGACCGCGGCGAGGAAGAGCGCCGCCCGCGCGCGGCGCAGGCCGCCCGTGAGGTGGGCATAGACCAGCGCGAGCGCGAAGAGCGCGCAGATGGAGTTGAGCCCGGAGCACGCGTCGGCGACCAGCAGGGGATGGCCTCCCACCGCGATCACCACGCCGTTCCTCGCGACGGCGTAGCCGGCGAAATGCAGGATGGCGGCGACCGAGGCGGAGACGAGCGCCTTGAGCGGCACGGTGAGCGCCGCGAGCACGAAGCCCGGCAGCGGGATCGCGAGCGCGAGGAAGGCGAGCGGGAATGCGAAGCGTGCGAGCGTCGCGCTTCCGCCCGCGAGGAGCGCGAGGCCGGCGAGGACCGGCAGCTGCGCGGCGAGCGTGAAGAGCGCGATCGATTGCGACTCGCCGATCGCGTAGAGCGCGAGGCCCGCGGCGAGCAGCGCCGCGCCCGCGAACGGCGCCGGCGCGCCCGCGGGCCGGGCGAGCGCGCCGCGGTCGCGCCAGGCGAGCCACGCGGCCAACGCGATCACGATCGGCCCGTGCGCGTACTCGTCGTCGCGCCACAATCCGTGCGCGAGGCTCCAGTACGCGGGCGCGTAGAGCAGCGCGAACGCGCCGAGCGCGGCAACGGCGGGGCTCCGGCGGCGCCACCGGGCTTGCGGCAGCGCGCGCTCGCCGAGGACCGTCGTCATGGCGGCCCCGTCAGTACTCGTTGATGACCGTGCCGACCACCCGCGCGCCGGTCGCGGCGAGCTCGCGCACCACCTTGGAGGTCGCCTCCACGGACGTGTGGTTCTTGCGCGTCACGACCAGCGCATCCCCGGCCCGGAACGTGATGCTCTGCGCGTCCGCGTAGCGCGAGGCGGGCGGCGTGTCGAGGATCACGACGTCGTAGACCGATTGCAGGTCCTTCACCAGCGCGGCGAACGTGTTGCGCGAGAGGAGCTCCTGCGGGTTCGGGGGCAGCGGTCCCGCGGGCAGCACGGAGATCCGCGCGAGGCCCGCCACGGGGAAAGTGGTCTGCTGCTCGGTACGTCCCGACAGCACCGTCGACAGGCCCTGCCCCGAAGGCAGGCCGAAGATCTGCGCCTGGCGCGGCTTGCGCAGGTCGGCATCGACCAGCACCACGCGCGCGCCGAGCTGCGAGAACACGATCGCGAGGTTCGCCGCGAGGTAGCTGCGCCCCTCGCCCGGCTCGGGGCTCGTCACCACCAGCGCGTTGCGGCCAGCCTCCCGGTTGTACCAGCGGATGAGGAGCTGCGTACGCAACGCGCGCAGCTCCTCGGTGCGCGGATGGAACGGCGCGAACGCCGCCACCAGCTCGCGGCTCGCGTGGGCGGCGCCGGACTTGCCGGGGGCGAGGTGCGGGAAGTCGTACTGCTTGGCGAGCGCGTAGCGCACCTCCTCGTCGCTCACGAGGCCGAGGCGAACCGCCGCTTCGCCGAAGCGCACGCCGTGCGTGCGCTGCACGTCGAGCACGCGCTCGATCTCGCGCGGGGCGAGCTTGCCCTCCTCGACGAGGATCGCGCCGATGGGCCGGTGCTCGCGCACCACCGCGGCACGCTGCGACTCGATGGAAAGCACGTTCTCCGGATTGCGGATGCTCATGGTGTCTCCTGGGCGGCTTCGGGCGGGCGTGTTCATGCGGGTCCCGGAAGCGCGCGCGGGGGATCGGCGCCGCCCAGCAGGCGCGAGGGCTGCCAGGGCTGCAGCGTGCCGAGGAGCGGCGCATCGACGCCCGCCTCGAGGTCGGCGGTGGAGCGCACGCGGCGGTCGACGAGCTCGAGGAGGAACACCGCCCCCAGGCCCAGCATCAGCCCGACGATCACGCCGAGCGCGATGTTGAGCGGGACCTTCGGCTTCGACGGGCGCATGGGCTCCGACGCCGCGTTGAGGATGGAGATGTTGGTCTGCTGCGCGCCGCTCTCGACCTTGTTCACGAGGTAGCGCTGCAATGCCGCTTCGTAGGCCTTCTGCGCCGTGTCGACGTCGCGCATGAGCACCAGCGACTGGGCGCGCGCGTCGCGCAGCTCGATCACCTTCGCGCGCTGGTCGGCGAGCGCCTTCTGCAGCTCCTGGGCGTGCATGCGGTTCTGCCGGTCGGCGCTCTGCAGCGAGGCGACCACCCGGTGCATCTCGGCATTGAGGCGCGCGCGCAGCGAATCGACCTCGGATTTCTGCTGGATGTACTCGGGGTGGCGCGGCCCGAGCCGCGTCGAGAGCTCCTGCAGCTTCGCCTCGGCGGTGAGGAGCTGCCCCTTGAGGGTCTGGATCAGCGGGTTCGAGAGCACCTCGGGCAGGTCCTCGATACGCGTGTTGGTGCTTGCCTGGCTCGCCCTCGACTGCGCGTCGTAGGTCGCGTTCTGCGCCGCGAGCGCTTGCGTGGAGAGCTCGGAGAGGCGCGCGTTCTCGACGTCCACGCGCTCGTCGGTCGCGATGATGCCGTGCGCCTTCTGGAACGCGGCGAGGCGCGACTGCGCGGTCTCGAAGTCCTTGCGCAGGCTCTTCAGCTGCCCGTCGAACCACTCGGCGGCCTCTTTCGTGGGCTCGGTGCGCAGGCGTAGCGTCACCTCCATGTATGCCGTGGCGAACGCGTTCGCGACCTTCGCGGCGAACGCCGGATCGTGCGCCGCGTACGTGATCTGCATCACGCTCGATTGCGTCGTGTCGACGTGGACCTGCGAGAGGAGAGCGCCGGCGAGCCAGTCCTCGATCGAGCCGTGGGCGCCGGATTGCATGAATGCGGTGCGCACGGCCGGGTCGTCGGCGAGCTTCAGGTCGTCCACCACGCGGCGCGCGACCCGCTGGCTCTGGATCACGTCGACCTGCGTCTGCATGTAGCCCACCTGCTCGCGCAACGGGGTTCCGGGCGTGGTGAGCGACTGCTCGTCGCGGTTGGCGACGAGCACGGACGCGGTCGCCTGGTAGGTCCTCGGCAGCAGCAGGGTGACGAGGACGGCGGCGGCGACGGTGCCCGCGAAGAGGGCGAGGAACACCCACAGGCGGCCGCGCACGGCGAGGAGGAATTGCTGGACGTTCATGGCTTCGGGAATCCGGTGGCTTGTGCGCGGGGTGGTTTGTCTTGTGGTGGTCGCGATCGGGGGCTAGAACAGGCTCTCGCTCACGTAGATCACGTCGTCGTTCTGCACCGGGTCGGTGAGGCGGGCGTCGATCTCGCGCACGCCCTTGTCGGTGCGGCGCGCGATCTTGATGCCGCGTTGCGTGCCGCGTACCGTGAGCCCGCCGCCGAGCGCGAGCGCCTGCATCACCGTCATGTGCGGCTCGAGCCGGTAGGCGCCCGCCTTCTGCACCTCGCCGTAGATGTAGACCATGGGGGCCTTCTCGACGTAGAGCGTGTCGCCCGGCTGCAGGCGCACGTTCTGCGTGAGGTCGCCGTCGCGGAAGATGGCGTTGAGGTCGATGTCGCGCTTGCTGATCTGGCCGTCGTGCGAGGAGACGAGGGTCACCGAGTCGGCGCCGGGCGCGGCGATCCCGCCGGCGGCCGCGATGAAGTCGGTGAGGCGCGAGTTCTGCGAGTCGATCGGATAGCGGCCGGGCTTGTTCACCGCGCCGAGCACCGCGACCTGGCGGCTGTTCACCTGGGAGAGCGCGACGCTCACCTCGGGATTCACGACGAAGCGCCCGTCGCGCAGCTTCTTCGCGATGGTGTGGCCCGCCTGGTACGGCGTCATGCCGGCGACGTGCACCTCGCCGACGAGCGGGAAGAGCACGGTGCCGCGCTCGGTCACGCGCGTCTCCGTGGTGAGGTCGGGATTGCGGAACACCGTGATGCGCACCAGGTCGCCCGGGCCGATCGCGTCGAGCGATGTGTCGTGCGCGGCGGGCGGCGGAAGCTCGGCGGAGCGCGGCGGCGCGACGGGCGTGAGCGCCGCCACCCTTTGCGCGGCGCCGGCCGCGAAGGACGCGAGCAGCAGGGCGAGCGCGCCGGCGGCGAGCCGCGCGGCGCGGCGGGAGGCGGGAGAGCGTTCGGTTCGGTTCATGATCTTTCCTTCCCGGTGGCCGCGCTGGCCGCGGCGATTCCCGGTTGCGTGGGTTGGTCGTAGGGAGATTCGATCGAGGTGTGCACGGCGCGTGCGCGCGCATCGGTGGGCCCGCGCGGCGCGGCCGCCGTGCCCTTGCCGCCGACGTACTCGATGCGGGCGTCGCCGCGCAGGCCCGCGAGCGTCTCGCGCACCAGCTCGCTGCGCCGGCGCGAGGCGAGGAAGCGCTCGATCGTGGGCGCGGCCTCGCTCTCGTCGAGCGGCGCGGCGAGCGATCGCCGCAGCTCGATGACCGAGACGCCGTCGTCGGCCTCGACCACGGCGAGCTCTCCATCCTTCATCGAGGCGAGCCGCGCGAGGAAGACGAGCGGCAGCGCTTCCGCGGGCTCGGTGCGGCTGCGCGCCTGGAAGCGAAGCCCTTCGCGCTCGAGCCATTGCTCGAGCCGCCCGGCATCGCCGTGCGCCGCGACCGAGCGCAGCTCCGCCACGCTGTGGCGGCCGTCGAGGGCGACGCGCAGCTCGCGCACGGCATAGATGCGCCGCGCGCTGAAGAGCGCCGGATTGGCGGAGTAGAACGCGGCCACCTGCGCGGCATCGGGCCGCGCGCGGCCACCGAGGGCCTGGTCGAGCCAGGCCTGCGCGAGGATGCGGCGGCGGTTGTCGTCGAGCTCGCGCATCACGTCGGGGTCGCGGTCGAGCCGCGCCGCGAGGGCCTTCTGCACCAGGAGCTCCTGGTCGATGGCCGCTTCCAGCGCACGCGACTTCGCCTGCGTGGATTGCGCCGCCCGGCCGATGCCGCCGTGCTCGAGCGCCGCCTGCACGCGCGCGAGCGGGATCTCGCCGCCGTTCACGCGCGCCGCGACGTCGCGCACGCCGCCCGCTTCCTCGCGGGAGCACGCCGCGGCGGCGACGGCCGCGGCAACCGCGGCGGCGCGCAGCATCGAGCTTCGATTCATCGCGGGGCTAGCCGCGGCGGGCGCCGCGGCGCAGCACGACGAGGCCGACACCGAGCCCGGCGGCGAGCATCAGCCACTCGGAAGGCTCGGGCACCGGCGTCACCGGCGTCGGCGTCGCATTGTGGACCATGGACGGACGCGCGAGGGCATTGCCGCCGTCGAGCGGGCCGCCGAGCTCCGTGCGGAATGCCGGCCCGAAGAGGCCGCTCTCACCGCGTGAGATGGGATTGGGTCCGATCGCGCGCTGCTGCTGCCCGAAGGCGGATGCGGCGGCGAAGGCGGTCGCCACGATCGCGAAAAACCGGTAATGGCTTCTCATAAGGTCGTCTCCTGTGATGGGACAACCCTATGGCTCGCGCGTGACAGGCGTCGGCCGCGGCGGGCGCGGCCCGATCCTCCAAAGGAACTATGAGGCGCGCAATGCCCCGGCCAATGCGTCGGTCAGAAGCCGACGCGCGCGGAAATGTTGAAGAGGTTGTCCTTGTAATCGGCGAGCGGCGCGGTGGAGGTTCTCATCTCGTAGCCGTAGCTCGCCTGCAGGAGGATCTTGCGCGTCGCGCGGTAGCTCAGGTTCACGCCGAGGGTGCGCACGCGGTGCGTGAAGTCGCCGAGGAGCAGGTCGCCGCGGTAGTCCCAGACGTTGTACTCGGCATCGCCGCCGACGGTGATCTTGTCGGTCGCCGCCCAGCTCGGCTTCACCGCGAGGCCTTTCACCAGCACGAAGCTTCCGCTCTGCACGTCCGCGATCGGGCCGATGTCGCGGTAGATGCTGCTCGCGACGGTGAGCTTGCCGGTGGGGGTCCAGGTGTGGGCGAAGCGGAACGTGGGACCCGACCAGTCGCGCGAGGTGTGCTGGTCGTAGTCGCGCCGCACCCAGTCGACGCGGCCGTCGACGGTCGAGTGGCCGGTCGCGATCCAATGGCCCACGACGCCGAGGCTGTCCTGGTGGTAGGCGAGGTCGAGCGGCGTGCCGCGCAGCTCGTCGTGCGGCGTGCGTCCGCGCTCGAAGCGCCCCTCGATGCCGAGGCGGTCGTCGCGCGCGGTGACGTAGCTCACGCCCGCTACGCCGGTCGCGGTCTGGATGTCGTTGAACTGTTCCTTCGGATCGCTGTGGTCCTGGTCGATCGCCGCGGCGCCGGCATGCAGCCGCCAGCTCGCGACCGGGAACCACACGCCGTCGGCGAACGCCTGCTTGGTGCGCAGGACGTCCTTCTCTCGCCCCGTGGGGCCGGGCTTCGTCGCGAAGTTGGCGAGGGCCTCCGTGTCGGTGTAGCCGAGGTCGCCCGTGAGCTCGGGCGTAACGGACCACAGCCACGCGGCGCGTCCGATGTGGCCGTTGAAGTTGAGCTCGTGGAAATGGTCGTAGCGGTTCGCGAACCAGGTGAAGTTGCCCTGGAAGCGCTGCAGGCTGTACGGAGCGTCGAAATTCACGCCGACCGAAGTCGTGCTCACCGTATCGGACTTGCGGTCCGAGCCGATCACGCTCTGCGGATCGACGTCCTTGGAGAGGCGAAAGAGGTTGCTGTCGTAGGTAACATTTTCCGCGGCGAAGACCTCGACACGGTCCTGCAGGAGCGCCGCCGCGGGAAGCGGGGCCAAAGCGGCGAGAGAGGCGACGATTCCGGCCGCGTGAATCCTTGTTATTGCCATTGTCGGGTCCGCGAAAGGTGGACACGAGCGAGCATAGCGCAAAAGGTCAAACCGAAAAGGGATCTGACCCCTTTTGCGAGCTACGACCCCTTTGCGAGCTACGGATTGACGATGCGAAGCGCGAGCGCCTTGCCGACCGCCTGCGTGCGATTGAGCACGTTCAGCTTGCGCAGCGTCTTCTGCACGTGGTTCTTCACGGTGAGCGGGCTGATGTCGAGGATCATGCCGATCTCGATGTTGCTCTTGCCGTGGTAGATCCACTGCAGGATCTGCTGCTCGCGCGGCGTGAGGAG